>Ga0172382_10002728_pt1 | contig 28957 bp, 15 predicted proteins | sample Leawel138RmetaG_FD_122245 | JGI IMG/M metagenome (GOLD analysis project Ga0172382, IMG submission 122245) | Leachate microbial communities from a municipal landfill in Southern Ontario, Canada - Leachate well 138R metaG | ecosystem: Engineered > Solid waste > Landfill > Unclassified | place...
GAGTATTTTTTGTTATGTTATGAGTATTTTTTGTTATGTTATGAGTATTTTTTGTTATGTTATGAGTATTTTTTGTTATGTTATGAGTATTTTTTGTTATGTTATGAGTATTTTTTGTTATTTGGCTGCCGCTGCCTCGTCCAGCCTGGGGGCACGCGGGAAGCTGCCTGTTCCGGCGGTCATGCGAATGAAGGCTCTTTCGGTGCCAAACATGCTCAAGGGCAGTGTGAGGTCACCGGCTTGGATTACATAACCCAGGGATTCAAAATCACCATTCGGGGTATCTGCTTTGTAAATCCAATACCAATCCGCATTGGGCACAGGGCTCCAATCGAGGGTGATATTATCTCCGGTAATACTGATGCTGAGATCATTTACCGCAGCGACGGTGGCAAGGGGCTCGCGCACCTTGATATTATCGATGAACCAGTGGTTGATATCGAAGCTATCTTCGCCCAATGCTACAAAGCGGATCTTGAAGATACGGTTTGCGGCATGTTCGGAGATGTCATAAGAGAGGTGTCTCCAGCCGAAGCTGCCGTTTTGGGAGTTATAGCCGCCCAAACGTATCCATTCTGTGCCGTTCCACACATCCCAGAGCATCAGGTTGATAGTCGAAGTATCGTAGTTATCCAGTGCGATATTGAAGCTAAGCTCCACGTTATCCTTGCCAGTAGCATCAAAGCTATAGCTGGAAAGAGGGATTTCATAGTTTTGCACACGGGGGTCCCAGCTGAAGTGTACACCGGGTTCGGGATTGCCCACCGGGCTTATCGCCCAGTTTGCGGCTCCGGCAGTCCAGTAATTGGTTGCCAGGTCTTCCGAACTCCAATCTTCCAGGAAGGGCAGGCTGTGCGGAGGCGCAGCGTTGATTTCCACTTCCAGGGCATCAGACATAGGTGTAAGCTGGCTATAGTAAACGCCTTGAACGGTGTAGCTTTGGATGCCATTGGGCACGCCCAGATCCAAGTAGCTGGGGCTGGGAACAAGCTCGCTATTCACCTGCATACCATTGCGGTATACGTTGTATCCCTTCAGGGCACGGGTGGCGGGCTTGGGATTGCCGCTGCTGGCAAGCACGAGATCGCGCATGGCTTCTTTGCCAAGGCTGCGCTCTTGTACCGGCTCATTTAGCCAATTACCCACGCTCATCAGGTTATTTGCTTCGTTCACATAGGCTTGCAGGTTCCAGTTATAGTTCAAGTTTTCATATTGGGTAGCCATGCTCTGCCAGTTTCCACCCAGAGCGATGAGGTCTCCTCTGCCAACAACGGCAGGGCCGCTATCGCAACCGGCGGGATACATATCGGCGCCATCTTGGACGTCGCTATTATAACCAATCCACAGCGCTTGGCCTTGCTGGAGGGGGTAAGGGGTATCCAGCAGGATTTCATTCCATTGGTCGGCAATAACGCTGGCAATAGGCTGGGTATAGAGCAGGGTGCTGGGTGCCAGATCGGCATCTGCGCCCGTCCAGAGCTTCAGGCTGTAGTCTGTATTGCCAGATACGGGGAAGAAACGGATCTTTTCAAGCTGCATTCCGGCATAGCTCCAGAGGTCGGTAGCGGTGAATTTGATTGCTACATCAAAGTTTGCCACGTTTCCAGTGCCGATGCCGTCGTGATTTACGCCATTATCATAGTGCATCCAGCCAGGGGTGGCGGGATCGCCGGAGATGAGCCCCCAGGTAAGCTGCACTTCGTTGCCATTGGATACGCTTGCTTGCAGGTTTACAACCTCGCCAATGGCTTCGGGGATGCCGGTGCCACTGAGGGTGATCTGCTGAATGCTGCGTCCCAAACCATCCTGTATATTGAGGATAGCGGTTTTTTCGCCATCGCTGACAGGGGCAAAGACCACATTGAATCTATAGACTCCACGATAGTCCAAAGCCACCGGCAGATCGCAGAGTTCCAGCGCAAAGTTGCCTTCGTTATCCGAGGAAATGCTAAAATTAGCCGTATCCAATTCCAGATAAGGTCCGCCCAGATTGCGGATAACAAATTCTTTGCTGATGGGGTTCAGGGTTTCGCTTTGTCCATAAGCCCAGCTTTCGGGGGTGATAGAGAAGATGGGGTCCCAATCTCCACTTACGTTAAGGGTAAGCGGGAGGTTTACAGTTTCGGTGGGCGCATTGTGGGAGATTTGCAGGTTGCCGTTATATTCTCCGGCACCAATGCCCACAGCGCTGAATTCCACATCCACGGTGGCGCTGGCGCCGGGCTGTACCACGCCATAGCGAGCCGGAACACTTGCCCAGCTTGCCACGGGGCAGAGTTCCAAACCATACATCATCACGTTTTGCACGTTGGCAAGGATGGTGGCATAGCCGGGTACGATGCCGGTAACGATTTCGATACCGCCGCCCAGGTCGCTTTCATCCAAGCCGGGGAGCAATTCGGGATTAACCTCTACGGTGCTGATGGTGGCGCCGGTTTGGGCATTGATCTGCACCAGGTTGTTGCCGTATTCGCCCATTTGGGTATTAGCCCAGATGCTGCCTGCTCCGCTATGGGAATCGTATGCAATGCCGGTAAGGCTGCTGGCGGAGACGCTGAGGCTGGAGATTTGGGTGCCATCAAGATCCACCAAACGCAGAGGACCGCTGAAGTTGTTGGTAAGCCACAGGGCTTCGCGGTCTGCATCATAAGCAATGCCGCGGGCTGTGACGGGAACGCTGAAACTGCGCACCAATTCTTCATTATCAAAATCCATCACATAGATGGTGGAGGTGGCATTGGCGCCATAGAAATATCTGCCGTCGTATGTGAGATCGCGGATACCAGAGAAGCCTTCGATATCGAAGTGCTCCAGATATTCGCCTTCCAGGCTGTAACGGAAGAATCTTTGGCTGCCGCTGCCGTTCCATTTGCTGGTGTAGATATACTTGTCATCCGCTGCCACGCCGTATTCGCCGTTGCCATCTGCATCTGGGTAGATGAATTGCAGTTCCAGGTGTTCGCGGTTAAGCTCGGCTCTTTGGGGGTTTGCAGCCGGTGCTTTTTCGGCAAATTGCGTTGCGTTGGGATGACGTAGGATTTGATGAATATTAGCTTTGATAATGTTGCGGAGGTTGTTTTCGCCAAAGCGGATGGAATATTCCAAGGGCAAGCCGCCGCTGTTTGAGATTTCAAAGCTCTTGGTGCTGCTTTCGCCCACTTGCAGGTTTTCGGTGATGGAGGCGGGGTTTACAGAGATTTGAGCAGGCGGAGCGATGATATCAAAACGATACACTTCGCTTACTGCGCTACCCTCTGCGTTATTGGCTTCCACCGCCCAATACCAGCGTTGGTTGTGTTCAAAAGTAATCTCACCATCCACTACGGGGTTGAATAAGACGCTTGTAGTCTCAAAAAAGAGGTCGTCAAAGATATACTCGTCGTTTTGAGACATAAATACGCTGTAATAAGTGGGTATGCCGCCTTCAGCCAGGTTTGGTCTCCAGCTAAGATCAAAGCCTTCCACGGGCAAGCCAATCTCGCCATTGGTGGGGCTTACCATGTTTACTGCAGCCGGAGCACCTTCCACTACATCGCCAAAGAAGAGACGCAGGTTCGGGCGTATGCTGCCTGCTGTGCCTTGTGCCAACGGGATGCTATTATCCTGCGCCCAGGTAAGGTGCTTGTTGGAAATAAAGCTGCCGTTGATGCCAGCACCGGTAACAGTTCCATTACCGCCGCCACCGGCATTACGCTCTACCAATACCAAAAGATCAGCGCCGGGGATCATCGTGAATTTCTGATCCAACACAAAGATATTCCAATCTTCGGCCTTGGTACCCGTTTGCACGTGATCGTACACCAAGGTGGCATCGGAAATCATATTTACCCAAAGGTTGTTTTGGATATCTGTATCAAATACGGATTTCAGATAAATCTTGGTGGGGACGCTTACATCGGTAGCGGTATTGCTAAACCAGCCGAGGTGGCTGATATCGGTGACGTTGCCTGCCAAATCCGCATTGTTATACAAAGCGGCACTACGCTCGAAGCCATAGTAGCTGCCCAGCGGGAAGCGCTGTGCGGAAGTGCCTTCGCCGATGGTAACCATCTGGGTGGGCAGGCCTTCGCCAGTCAGATCCACAGTGTAGTCATTGTTCATATAGATGATCTGGAAGGTGGCAGATGCTTCGCCACCACGGCTGGGGGTAAAGCGCAGGGGCAGGTTTACATTCTGTTCAAAACCGATGGAGAGCGGGAAGACGCTATCATCAATCTCAAACATATCGGCATCGGCTCCAATGATATTGATATCACTACGATATAGCTGCATGGTAGCCAAGCCTTCGTTTCTTAAGATTATATTGTGCCAAGCGCTGGCTTCGTTTTGCATGTGCAAGCCAAAATCCAGGCTTTGCGGGCTAACCATCAATACAGGTTCCGGGGATATATCCGCAAAGATGAAGCGGGTGTTGGGGTAGGCTGTTTCGGTGGCTTTCAGGGCACTGCCCACGGTGGGATTTGCGGGATCGGGCACGAAATAAGTGCTATAAGTGCGAATACTGCGTGCCTGGTCGGTGGTAACGGTAGAGAAGAAGAAGTGATCCAACTCATCATCACCAGCGGGATTAATCTCATTTACCGCAATTACCAAGTTTTGAGTGTTGTTATAAGTAAAGGGAGTATCCATCTCAAACATCACCCAGCCGGCAGTGGCGGGGACATCGATATAGCCGCGATATACTTCGGTAAGCTGGTTTAAGGGAATCCAATCCGTATTATCTTCAAATACTGTCTTATCGGTGTGTCCCATATAAACCACTATATTATTTACGCTATTGCCGCTGCGCACGCCATTCCATTGGTATCCCAATTTGCTGATGCGCTTATCCTGCTTGTTGAGCATGGATTGCGGATAGATGGTTTGAGAATAGGTGTATCCCCAATAGGGGCTTACGGGAATGTGCTTATTTGTGGTGCCATTACCCACGGTATGCAGCCCATAGGGCAGTCCAAAGGCAGATAGCTCCACATCATAAGTAACGCCATCGTAAAGAACGTGCACGGTGGCGCTGAGGGGACCTTCCTGGGTGGCGGTGATGCGCACGGGAATCAGCAAAGTGCCACCGCTATTGATTGCTGCAGGCAGGTTGTTGCGGTTGATGGTAAACATGCCGGCATCCGAACCGCTGATGGTCACATCACTACTGGCGATATTGATGGTACCGCCGCCGGTATTAGAAATCACTATGTTTTGCCAACCGGAAGCTTGAGAATGAGGCACTTCCCCAAAGTCTATGCTTTCGGGAGCAATGCCAAATACAGGCTCTTCCGCGGTGGTGGCAAAGCCGATCTTGATATTCGGGAATGCTGCCACACGGGTGCCGGTGGGAGGCGATGCGGGGTTCGGGTTTGTACCGTTATTCATATAGCGCAGGCTGCGATATATACCTGTAACAAGCGTGCTGTAGAAGCCGCCATCGGTGCCATCATTGCCCGCTTGGTTTTCATCAATGCCGATTACCAGGTTGCGGGTATTATCATATGCAAAGGGGGTATCCAACACGATTTCAATCCAGCCGGGAGTGGCGGGAAGCTCTACCTGGCCGCTGAATACCTGAGTGAGCTGGCTGAAAGGTGTCCAGTTTGTGGTGCTGGAAAACACGTTGTTATTGGTATGACCCATATAGATCACCCAATCAGTTGAATTCACAGCATCCACTGCGCCATTCCAGTAGTAGGATATTTTCTCTATGCTATGGTCTTCAAAGCGGATATCTCCTTTCAGATAAATGCTTTGGGCATAGCTAAAGTTTGAACGCACAGATACGGGGAGGCTTTGACCCTCGGCTACACCGTCGCCGATATACACAATACCTGCAGGGGCGGTGGTAAAGCTCCACACGGGGCAATCTTCAGCTTCGCCGGATGCGTTGTAGGGCACCACTTTCCAATAATAAGTGGTATTGCCTTCCAGCATGGGGCTTACCCAAGAGGTTACATAACCCAAATCCTGCACCAAAGGCGGGTTCGGGTTTGTACCCAGATATATCTTATAGCCTGTGGGACCGCCGCCACCGGAACCCCATTCCATGCGTGCGTATTGGTTCACATCGCTCTCGTTTATAGCGGGAGCCACCAAAATAGCCGGGCTGGGCGCCGTGGTGCTCTCAAAGCTGGTAGCCCACACACGCAGGTTGGGACGGGTATTCTTTTTGCCGCCGGTGGTTTCATAAGGCGGGGTATCGCTACTCGCCCAATAGCGATGAACGTCTGTAATGCTGGTATGGTGCACTCGCGCGCCGTAGGTGGTGCCGTTTCCGTCGCCACCATAATTGCGCTCCACCAATACCAGTATGCCATCGCCATTATCCCGGTCGAAGGTATTTTGGAAGGGGAAAGTTTCCCATTCACCTTCGCCAGTGCCAAAATGCACATCATCATAAACCAGGGTGGCCCCAGTAATGAGGTTTTCCCAGGTATCGATGGGGATGTTTTGTTCAAAGAAAGGCTTCAAATAAATCTTCGTAGGCACGGGGATGGTGGTTACTTCATTCGTAAACCAGCCCAGCATGTTGATGCGTTTATTGCCCACGCCCAATTCACTTGCTCTATATACAGCAGCACTAAATTCATAGCCGGAATTTGCACCCAATGGGAAGCGGTCTTCCGTGGTGCCGTTGCCAATGGTAAGCATACTGCCATCGCCGGGGATGGAGGTAAATTTCCAGATGGGGGCATCCTGCGCTGTACCGTAGGCATTGCGAGGCACTATCTGCCAATAATACTCGGTACCCGCCTGCAATGTGCCGGGGTTGTAAGTAGTGGTGCTTTGATTTTGGATAAAAGCGGGGGGATTTGTGGTGCCAAAATACACATCAAAGGAGGTGGGATAACCGCCACTGGATTCCCATTTCAATGTGCTATTTAGAGGCACCATGATCAGGTTATGTTTTGGTAAAGGGTTTTTTGCCACGAATGGAGGCAATTCCGGAATTACTACTTCCGGGCCCGTAAAGTCGTCCAAATACAGGTTCAAAATGTATTGGGTTACAGTTTGCACCGCCACATAAACCGGCATGCCTATATAGGCGGAAAGATCGTAGGTGTACTGGGTCCAGGCTCCTGGAGGCTGTACATCTTCTGCCAGGGTTACTGTAAAATCCTCAATATTATTTGTAGCTGTGGATAGCTTTACGTTAAACTTCTCGTCGAATACAGCGTGAAAGTTTTTACTCCAAAAACTGAGGGTATGATTTGCCGCCGTAGGCATAAGAATGGGCGTAATCAACCAGTCGTCATGAGCTACTTGTTCACTTTCGATCCAAGCATGAGCTGCCCCGCTATGGGGAGTATGTTGAGTGGCGCGAATCCAGGTATTGGCTCCGCCACCATTGTGTACTTTCCACCCTTCCGGGGGGAAGGTGAGACCCTCAAAGCCTTCGCTGAGAGGGGCAGCGAACATCATACTACAGATCACGAGTAAGATGCTCAAGCTAAAGAATTTCTTCATTAAATAAACTCCATAAGTTCGTTTAATTATTTAAATTGCCTAATGTAGTGTTTTTGCTTCATATTACGCTACGTTTGAGTTACGATGTTTTTGTGGGTCATGGAAGTTATATTTAAGATATTGGATAGCCAAATGTAGTGTTTTTTGCATCATATTACGCTACGTTTTATTTAAGACGTTTTAGTGTTAATGGGAGATGAGATCTCGAAATCAGATAGCCAAGCGCTTTTTTTTATTGTGCGATGATTATTCTAAACATGCTTGCTATCCAAGCTGAATCAATCTCCACCAGAAGACTGAGCAAAAGCCATTCCATATTTCGACAAGATATTGTCAAGCGTTTCCTGCCCTAAATGTTAATATTGTCACAACCAATTGATGGCATTATATTTGCAAACAGCACGCAATGGCAGGTTTTAGGGGATAGTGAACAGTGGATAGAGGGCGCTGGTGTCGCAGGGATCAGGGTGCCGGCTTATTCTCCCCGCTTGCGCCTCGCCCATTAGCCTCCCTTGTACCACCCTTGTCTCACCCTTGTCGAGACAAAGGAGAGACAAGGGTGGTTAACAGGGAAGAGGCAGGGTTCAGGTTGCAGGTGCCAGATTCAGCACAGCGGCGTTTCGCCGCTCCCCTTGTTCCCTGTTCCCTGGCCCCTGGCTTGCTGTGCAAGCCCCGCCTTATTTCACATGAAAATTATCCAAAAATTGCTGCAGGATGGCAGCCCGCGTGGGATGGCGCAATTTGCGCAGGGCTTTATCCTCGATCTGGCGGATGCGTTCACGAGTCACTTGGAAGATATTGCCCACTTCTTCCAGGGTGCGGTGATAGCCGTCGTCGATGCCAAAGCGGAGGCGGATCACGCGTTCTTCACGGGTGGAGAGGGTTTTCAATACTTCATCCACCTGTTGGCGCAGGAGGCTGCGCTCGGCGAGGCGTTCCGGGGAGATGATGGTGCGGTCTTCGATGAAGTCTCCCAGGATGCTGTCGTCGCTATCGTGTCCGATGGGCTTATCCAGGGAAACGGGTTCCTTGGAGATGGAGAGGATATTTTTGATCTTATCCACCGGCATATCCAGTACTTCGGAGATTTCCTCGGGGTGAGGCTCACGTCCCAGCTTTTGCATGAGGCGGCGGCTGGTGCGGTTGATTTTATTGATGGATTCGATCATATGGACGGGGATGCGAATGGTGCGTGCCTGATCCGCAATGGCTCTGGTGATGGCCTGGCGTATCCACCAGGTGGCATAGGTGCTAAATTTGAAGCCTTTGCGATAGTCGTATTTTTCCACGGCGCGCATCAGGCCGGTGTTTCCTTCCTGGATGAGGTCCAAAAATTCCAAGCCCCGGTTGTTGTAGCGTTTGGCAATGGAGATCACGAGGCGCACGTTTGCCTCGATCATCTCGTTTTGGGCTTTTTCTTTGTTGCGCTCGGCACGGTCGATCTCACGCAGGAGGAAGACCAGCTCGCTGCCGGTCATCTTGGTTTCCAGCTCCACCCGGCGGATTTTGCGGCGGGCGTTTTTGATCTTGCGCAGGGTTTCCACAAAGATATTGGGATCAATTCCCGTTTCCACGCGGATGTCTTCAAAATCTTCATCGCTCTTTTTGGCACGTCTGCCAAAGGTGCAGATTTCATCGATTGTATAGCGTTTGATGCGGGTGAGCTGGTTGATGGAATCGTAGCTTTCCTCGATGCGTTCCACCAGGCTGCGCACGCGGTAAACCATGCGTTTGATGAGCTTGTCGTTGTAATTGAGGATAAAGAAGGTATCGATGATTTCTTCGCGGAGGGCGTCGATTTCGTCTTGACGATTGGCGGTGCCGGTATCGTCAAAATCGCAGTTATCCAGGATGATGCCCACTTTTTCGAAGGTGGTTTCGTTGGTTTTGAGGATGTCTCTAAAGACGTCTATCAGCCTGGTATCCTTGTTCTTATCAATCCAGGCGCCGATATCCATTTTGAAGATTTGTTCCAGGCGCACGCGGTTTTCACGAAAGCGGTGCAAAAAGTTGTACATCTCCCGCAGGGTGCTGCCGGATTTGAATACGTTTTGGCTGATCATCTTCTGATAGGTCTCTATCTTTTTTGCCACGCGCACCTCGCCCTCGCGGTCCAAGAGGGGAACCCTGCCCATTTCACGCAGATACATGCGCACGGGGTCGTCATAAACGCGCTTGGATTTGAACTTTTTGGGGGCTGCCGGCTTGCGCAGCGCCATTCCGCTTTTGGTGAGGCGCTTTTCGGTTTCGTCGATAATCTCGATGCCGTCTTGCTGCAAATCAAAGATGATGTCATCCACCTTATCCAAAAAGAAGGGGCTGTTGGGGAGGATGTCGTTGATTTGCTTGAAGGTGATATAGCCAGATTCCTTGCCCAGCTCCACCAGCTTTTGCAAGCATTCATTGTATGTAATCATCAATGCTCCTTAAAGAAAAAATGAGGCTTTGTGCCATCAATATGGTAACTTATGGATCACTTTGCGGGTCATGCGGCGATAGACGCCCATCAATTCTTGTTTCTTTTGCAAAAGACCCACATCATGCGGTTCTGATAGGATTTGTTTATCCAGCATCTCCAAATCTCTCTGGAGCTTGCGGATCTTTACCTGATCCAGGGTATCCTCAAACCGCAGTTGCTGCGGGTCTTCCAATAATAGTTCTGCCAAAGTGTCCCTTAAATGTGTGTTTTCTATGTTGCTCAAAATATCGGCAGGGGAACCCACCACATCGGGGTCGATGTGTTTAACCAGCCATTGGTAGATTTCCCGGCACTGCATATTATTAAAATAATCTTCATTTAGCTCTGTGGCAAGTACTTTATAGTATTCTGCGCTCTGCAGAGACAATATCAACAGGGTGCGCTCTTCCAAAAACTCCTCAGCGGCGGGTTTTTCAGCGGGTGCGGACTGAGGCTCCTGCCTCGTAAAAGCTTGCCTGCCAGAGGATAAACGGCTGTTGAGTGCGGAGGTGGAGATTCCGAAAGCATCAGACATATCGTTGATCCAAAGTTCGCGCTGCACGGCGTCCTGATTTTGGCGGATATGTTCCAAAAGGAGGTCGATGCGCTCCCGGGCATCTCCTTCCACCTGGGGATGGGTTGCCACGAAACTGATGAGAGGCAGAGCGGAATCAATCCTTTGCTGCATAGCCTCTTTGCCCTCCTCGAGGAGGAAGGTATCAGGATCGGAATCAGGCGGCAGCTCCACGATGAAGGGGGAAAGCCCTATCGCCATACACAAAGCCGCTCCCCGGGTGGCGCTGCGGATGCCGGCAACATCTCCATCAAAGAGCATATACACGTTTTTGGTATAGCGTGCCAGCAGATAAATCTGGTCTTTGGTGAGCGCCGTGCCAAGGGTGGCAACGCTGTTTACAAAGCCTGCTTCCCACAGCCTCAGAAAGTCGAAATAGCCCTCACACACCAGCGCTTTATCTGCTTTGGAGAGCTCGTATTTGCTCTTGAAAAGCCCGTAAAGCTCGTTGCCCTTGGTGTAGAGCTCGCCACTGGGGGAATTGATGTATTTGCCTCCGGGGCCGCCTTCCGCCATCTGCCTTCCGCCAAAGGCTATCACATCGCCGGTGTTGTTATGAATGGGAAACATCAGCCTGTCTCGAAACAGATCCACCACGTTGCCGCGATAGACTCCAAAAAGTCCGCTTTCCTTGAGGAGAGCCACGGCGTGTCCCTCTTTCATGAGGTGGTTGAGCAGCGCCTTCTCTCCGCCCAAGGCATAGCCTAATTGTAGGTTTTGGGCGGTTTCGGGGCTGATTTGGCGGCTCTTCAGATATTCCAATGCCTCGTCGCCATGACGCTGCAGGTTTTCCGCAAAGAAATCCCGCGCTGTTTGATATACCACCAGGAGCTGCTCCCGCTTGGTATTCACCCGCTTGGTGCGTTCAAACCGGGGGATGGCGATGCCGGCGCGTTGGGCAAGCTTTTTCACCGCTTCGATAAAGGAGATTTTCTCGTATTCCTGCACAAAGCCATACACGTTGCCCGCCTTGCCACAGGCAAAGCACTTGAAGATTTGCTTGGTTTGGGAGACGTTTAGCGAGGGATTGGTATCCTGATGAAAGGGGCAAATCCCGCGCCAGGTGCTGCCCGCGCGCTTCAGGGGCAGATATCCCTGGATCACCTCCACGATGTCGTTTGCGGCACGTATTTGCTCTATTAAATGGTTGTCTATCATATCGTCACCACCGTTACGCCGGTGCCGCCCTCGGAGGGAGGAGGGGTTTCCATGGAGATGATTTGCCTGTTGCGGCGCAGATAATCCCGGGTTTTGCTGCGCAGGATGCCCGTACCTTTGCCGTGGATGATGCGGAGGCGATGCAGGCCTGCCAGAACGGCGGAATCCAGGAATTCGTCGATGAGGGGCTGGGCTTCGTCGAAGGTAAGCCCTCTCAGCATCAGTTCAAAAGCTGCCTTGCCCTCTGCTTTGGGCTTGGCTGTGGAGGCTATTCTTACGATGCTTTCTTCTTTGGGAGCGGCGGTCTTGCATTCATACACGCTATCCAGCGGGGTTTGGAAGCTGATGCCGTTCATATCCACCAATACCTGGTTGTCCCAGATTTTGAGGATGGTGGCTTCCGCCTCGAAATTGGCAAGCCACACGCGGTCTCCCACCCGGGGGTTGAAGGCGGGTTTGAGGTTGTGGATGGCGTCTTTTATGATTTGCTCCCTGATGGTGGTGAGCTCTTCCTTGGTCTCGCGCAGTTTACGCTCTGAGATTGCCTTGCGCTCCGCCTTATCCAGCTCTTTCAGTTCGCTCAGTTCCTTTTGATACAGCTTTTGGCGGTCGATGAGCTCGCTTTGCAACTCTTTGATAAACTTCTGTTTGCGGGCTTTCAGCTCTTCATCCAGCTTTTGGGAACGCTCCTCCACCTCCTGCAGGCGGGCTTCCAGGTTGCGGTTTTTGAGGCGGAATTCATAGCTTTCCCGCGCCAGTATCCTCTTTTCCTCCTGCATCTTGCTGAGGAGTTCGGTAAACTCCCGGTTTTGACTGCCGCTCAGGCTTTCCGCCCTGGCGATCAGCTCTGGATCCAAGCCCAGGGAGGCTGCCACCTCGATGGCAAAGCTATCTCCGGGAAAGCCGGGGCTAAAGCGGTATGTGGGGGTGAGCCCCTCCAGATCAAAGTGCATGGAGGCGTTCATGGCACACTCCTCCTGCTCTGCCCAGATCTTGAGCACCGTATAGTGGGTGGTCACCACCGCCCGGCAGCCCTTGTGCGCAAAGTGTTCCAACATCGCCTGTGCCAGTGCCGAACCCTGCTGAGGGTCTGTGGCAGCGCCGATTTCGTCTATCAATACCAGGCTGTTGACGCCGGCATTCTCTAACATCACCCGGTTTTTGGCAATGTGGGAGGAAAAGGTGGAAAGGGCGGATTCGATGGATTGATCATCGCCAATATCGGCAAATACGCCGTCAAAGAGACCGATGCGGCTGGTGTCGTGAGCAGGGATGGGCAAGCCGGAAAGCAGCATCAGGGTGATGAGCCCCACGGCTTTCATCAGCACTGTTTTGCCGCCGGTATTGGGTCCGGAGAGTACCACTATGCGCTGCCTGTCATCCAGCTGCAGATCAAAGGGGATTACCCGATTGTGCCCCAGCTTGAGGCTCAGCAGCGGATGGCGTGCCCCGCGCAGTTCAAGTGTGGGCTGTTTATCCACCTGTGGGGCTTCGCTCTTTAGCTGCACTCCCAAACGGGCACAGGCAAACAGGAAATCCAGCTCTGCCAGCATGGAGGCATTGTGGATAAATTGGTTTTGCAGGCTGCGGATCTGCTGGCTGAATTCCGTAAATATGCGGAAGACTTCCTTCTTTTCATCCTGCTTAATCAGTTGTAGCTCATTATTATGCGGCACCACGCTCTGGGGCTCCACATAGATAGTGGAGCGGCTGCCGGAATGCCCCTGCACAATGCCAGGCACGCGGTTCATCGCCGCTTCCTTCACAGGTAATACATAACGGTCTTCCCGCTGGGTCCAAAATTTGTCCTGCAAATGCACCTGCATGCTTTGCTCTGCCAGCAGGGTATTCATGGTTTTGATGATATTGCCGCGCAAAGATACAGCCCTTTTGCGCAGGCGTGCCAGCTCCGGGGAGGCGGTATCCTTTACCTCTCCTTCCACATCGAAGATGGCTTGAAAGCGGTCACGAATAGCCGGCATGGGCACCACTTTGCGCATGATCCGGTAAAGCTGGGGCAAATCCTCCACCGCCTCCAGATAACCCTGCACGATGCAGGAAATGACGGCATTTTGATAGAAGAGGAAGAATTCCTCATAGCTAAAAACCTGCCCCACACTTTCCTCAAAGAGGGGGGCTACATCCTGCAAATCTGCCAGCTGGGGCTCCACGCCCCGCTGTAATGCCTCCTGCGCCTGCATCTTGATCTTTAGGCTATCCTGGATTTGAGCCAGCTCTGCCAACGGGTGCAGCCTATCTGCCAAGATGGCACCCAGGGAACTGTGACAACGCCTGCCCAACTGGCTTTTGAGGGCTTCATATTCCAGGTCTTGATAATGGGAGGGCGTGGCTGACGGCCTTATTTGTCTGTGTCCTTATTCTGGTTGATGGGGTTAAGTTCGGCTCCCCTCAGTTTGAGGTATTCCACCTGTTGAGACAGCTTGAGGGTGCTGAATGTCTCATCTTTGAGGAGGTGCACTCCTGCATAAACGCGATGGCGGCTGGAGTCCTTGAGGGGCTGAGAAAAGCGCGGGAAATAATCCAAGACAATCATCACGCAAAACACTATCAAGAGCCCGTTAATAAGCCCCAAAAGCAGACCCAAGAGGCGGTTTACTCCGCTCAGCCTGAGTCCCTTGAGGATGCGGTGAAAGATTGCTATCACCACGCGCACCAATACAGCCAATAACACCAGGATCAGAATTACACTGATGATGGTGGAAAGGGATGCGGATAAGGCGAACTTATTTTGTAAGCTATTGGCAACCAAGGGATAGAAATGACCTATTAAAAAGAATCCCACGATTACGGCAGCCAAATGTATCACAGCGGCCACCAAACCCTTGCGCCAGCCCAAAAACATGGCTATCAACAATCCCAATAGAATGATCCAATCAATTACTCCCATCTGTGAGCTCCCAGTTTACAAAAAATGAGTGAGGTAAAAAGTAAAAAACGGCATACAGGGAAGGGCTCCCTGTATGCTTGGTGTGTCAAATCTACGACTGATACGGCGGCATCGCCATGCTCTATCTGGAATAACGCTGCATGCGGCGCTGTATCTTCAAGAGCTTACGGCGTGCGGCATTAGCCTCGCGTTTCTTTTTCACGCTGGGCTTTTCGTAAGCTTGGTTCTTCTTTATTTCTGAAAGAATTGCTGCTTTTTCGCACTTCTTTTTGAATCGTTTCAAGAGATAATCGAAGGACTCGTTTTCTTTAGCTACGACTGTCGGCAAACAAATCACCACCTTTTTTTTGTATTTGGATGAGTCATAATATTGAAACCCACAAAGCTGTCAAGCACAAAGTGTTAAACACCCATATATCACGCATGGAGACCTAAAACACACTCTCCCGAGAACGGCGCAAGGCTCCTTTCTTGCCCTTGCCATAACGCGGGATGATATGCATGTGAAAGTGCATCACGCTTTGCCCGGCTGCCTTCCCGCAATTCATCGCCAGATTGTATCCGGCGGGGGCATACTCCTCATCCAGCATGGCTTTTACCTGCAAGGCAAGCTGGTGCAAAAGGGTTTGCTCCTCTTGATCCAGTTCAAAATAGGTCTCCACATGCCGTTTGGATACGATGAGGCTGTGCCCACGTGCCACCGGATGTTTATCACGGATTGCCACAAAGGCATCGTTTTGGGCTAAGATATGGGAAGCGTCCAGGGTGCAAAAAACACAGGGCATATTATGATCCTCCTCTTAGATATTATACTTGGAACTGCTGTTTTGACAAGCCTTTTCCCGCATCAGGCAGGGGGCATTTTTAGGAATGGATATGGGCAAACACTTCTGCGCGCTTGGCTTTGGAGATGCTGTGCAGGCTCCAGCCCAGCTCCCGATGACGGTTCAAGAGGGCAAAGAGAATCTGGCTGGCTTTTTGTTTTTGCAAGAGCTGTTGCCACTCGGCGGTGAATTCCTGCTTGTTCCAATACAGATTCAGGATTCGGGCGAGTGCCTCACAGGTGCGCAATTCCTCAAATGTGAAGGTGTCCGTTTGCAGGATTGTGTAGGGCGGGCTTTGGCTCCAGATCCATCCCCGATCTTGGGCAATCTCGCGCATGGGCGTATCGGGCAGGATTTTGAGGATGCCCAATTGTATTTCGGCAGGATGGCAGGGCGCCAGTTCATCGATGGAATCAAGCACGCTGGGCAGATCCTGGGAGGGCAAGCCACAGAGTAAATCCGCATGCACCAATACCCGGGTGCGCTCTTTCAGGGCATTCAGCATGGTTTTGCTTTTGTGCCAATCGCTATTCCTGCCACAAGCCCGATTGATGGCATCATCAGTGCTTTGGATGCCCACCTCAAAACGGATGAGCTCCGCCGGAGCCGCCTCCAGAATCTGGATATCCTCCTCTGAGAGCAACTGTGGATATATCTCGAAATGAAACTCACAGCCACGCTCTTTACCCAGCAGGATTTTCCACAATTCACGCGCAAAAGGCGGATGAAAATTGAAGCTGCGATCGATGAATTTTACACTGCGCGGTGCAAGCGCTTCCAGGGCGTCCAGCTCCGTGGAGAGTTGCTGCAAGGCAGCCTTATCCCGGATATCAAAGCGCAATTCATTCCTCTCATCACGTGCAGACAAGCAATAGGAACAGCGGAAGGGACAGCCTCGCGAGCTCTCATAATACACCAGCTTGCCGCTCAGTTCAGAGGCATCCCTGGCATCATACAAAAAGGGGAGACCCCGTAGGTGCAGAGGTGGGATGGAAGCAGGCAGGGATTGGAATCCGGATTCTGCCAAAGCGCGAAAGCTTGCCTCTCCAGCCCCTTCGATACAGAAATCTGCAAAAGGCTTTAGCGCCACAGCTTCCGGACCGCCCACCACGATGAGGGTGTTGGGGATGAGGGCACGCAAATCCGGCAACAGCGCCTGCAAATAGACCCTGTTCCAGATATAAGCCGAAAAGCAGAGCACATCCGCCCCGCTCTCATGGAGGGTATTGAGGGTATCCATGGGGAGGTCGTTAACGTTCAAAGCCAACATCTTCACCTCATAATCCAAATCACGGATCATCTGGCGCAGATAGTAAAAGACGGGGTTGCTCTGATACCAGGAGCTATTGAGGGCGGCAAAGACAACGGTTTTCATGTGGCGGTACCCACGGCAATGATGTGCCAACGGGGAAACATTGGCACAAAATACTTTGTAAAAACGGGGTGGATGCTATCAGCTATCTTCAGAGGCGACAGAATTTGCTTTGATAACATCGTCGATGCTGGAATCCACGAGGATACGGCCGCAATTCTCGCAGGGGATGATGCGCTTGAAAAGCTGGAGTTCGATGCGGATTTGGGGTCTTAAGACCACACCACAGGCGCTGCATGAGCCGTCTTTACTGGTGGCAACCGCCATATTGTTTTTGAGCCTGATCATGTTGCCATATTGCTTGATGATTTGCGTGGGCAGACTGGCGGCAATGGCATTGCGCTGGGCACGGGTTTTCTCTATTTCCTCATCCAGGCTTTCGATTTTATTGCGCAATTCACCTTCGCGCTCGCGCTTGGCGGCTTCCGCATCATCCAATTCCTTGCGGGCGATGGCGATGCGCTCTTTGATCTCGCCTTCCTGATCCATCAGCTCCAATTGCTGGGATTCCAGCTCGCTGATTTTCTCTTTCACATACACAATCTCGCTGTTGATGGCTTTGTATTCCTTATTTGTCTTGATATCAGCCAGTTGGCTGGAATACTTCTTCTCTTTTTCCACAAATTCTTTGATATCGCCTTCCAGGTCGCGCTGTTTTTTGTTCAGTTCAGCCCGCTCTGTTTCCACAGCCAAGAGATCAGCCGTGGCTTGAACTTCACGTTCGATGATATCGGAAAGCTGTTTGGGCAGTTCTTCTTGCAGAATCCTGTAGCCGCCGATTTTATTATCCAGTTTTTGCATTTCCACCAGGGTCTTAAGTTGGTCTAAGATCATAAATTTTACTCCTCAAATAAAAGGCTGATATCCAGCGATTGATATGAATGGGTGATGGCACCGCTGGAAATATAATGAACGCCGGTGCTGGCGTATTTGGCGATGTTTTTGGGGGTGACTCCACCGGAGATTTCCAGTTCCACTTTGTCGCCATGCTTTTTGACGGCGGCGCGGATGGAATTGAGCCCCATATTATCCAGCATCACGCGGTCTACTCCTGCCGCCACTGCTTCGTCCAGTTCCTGCATATTGGTCACTTCCACTTCCACCTTATAAGTGGTGTTGTGGGCTTTGATGCGCTGGACAGCGGCGGTAATGCCTCCTGCGGCACGTATGTGATTTTCTTTCAGCATCACCATGTCAAAAAGTCCAAAACGGTGATTGTATCCGCCTCCCACACGCACGGCATATTTTTCCAGATGGCGCAGCAGCGGTGTAGTCTTGCGAGTATCCAAAAGCTTGGTATTTGTGCCCTTCAAGGCTTGACTCATGGCATGGGTGAGAGTGGCGATGCCGCTCATCCTCTGCAAAAAGTTCAATGCCACGCGCTCTCCCATTAGGATGTTGGAGGCTTTGCCCTCTATCCTCATAATTTCATCCTTGGGAGCCACCACATCCCCATCTTTGCGATAAATGGTGACCTTCAGATCTTCATCAACCGCCTGGAACACCTGCCTGGCTATCTCCACACCTGCCAATACGCCCTTGGCTTTGGCAACCATGAAGGCACGCCCCTGCAAAGCACCCAAATCCAGATACAGATTGGTGACATCGCCTGCACCCAAGTCTTCTGCCAATGCAGCTTTAACAAGCTCATTCACCCGCATTTAAGACCTCCTGAACACAAAAAAAGGCATCTGCAGATATGCAAACGCCTTATGCCATGATAGCTTTATGTTCTTGTCTATATTCTTGTTTCGTAAACACATATATAATATAACCTCTCAAGTTAAGTCAAAACGCATGAGGCCGCTTTATTGTCAAGAGATTTTAGCGCAAACGTGGCTTGCGCAGGTGGTAGGTGTTAGTTTTTAAGGGTTGGATGGCCATACGCGTCTGCCCTTCTTGCCCGTTAACCACCCTTGTCTCTCCTTTGTCTCGACAAGGGTGAGACAAGGGTGGTACAAGGGAGGCTAATGGGCGCGGAGTGCCCAGGGGACAGGGGTCAGGGAACAGCTGCAAAAGTCAATTTTGAATTAGTGCAATCCTTGTAATAATTGTACTTAGAGGAACAAGAAGAGCGGCAAAAAGCCGCTCTCCTGTAACCTGAAACCTGATGCCTGGATTAATCGCAGCGTGACTAATCCTGCGTCTCAAAGCGCACAGGCACAAACTGGAACCTATTGTTCCTATCCTTCACATAGAGGGTAATCGTGCTTTTCTGGCTTTTCACCATGGCGTCAATTTGGCCGTCCATGGTCAGTTCAAATTCATCTGGGTTATTCACGGGGAGGTTGTTTACCTTCAGGATGATCTGTCCCACGCTGATGCCTGCTTTGGCGGCGGGAGAGCCGTTATCCACGGCGGTGATCACCACGCCTTCTGTGCCGGAAACATTTAACCTGCGGGCATCCGCGCTATCCAGGGAATTCACCTTGATGCCGTGGCTCAGCTTCACTTCCGGTTTGGCTTCTTCGATGCCGTTATCTTCATCGGGATAGTTTTCCAGCTGGATGGAGATCAATTTCTCCTTGTGGTCTCGGATCACCTTCATGGGAACGGTGGTGCCGGGTTTGGAGGTGGCCACGGCGATGCGGAATTTGGATGCATTGGGCACCTTTTCGCCGTTGAATTCCACTATCACGTCACCCACCTGCACTCCGGCTTTATTAGCGGGGGAATCGTCTGTTACCTCAGCCACCAATACACCGGAAACCTCTTCCAGATCAAAGGCTTCCATCAATTCCGAGGTGATTTCCTGGGGAGAGATGCCGATATAGGCGCGGGTCACCTTGCCCTTTGCCACCAGGTCTTCCACCACGCGGTTTGCCAGGTTGATGGGAATGGCAAACCCGATGCCGATATTGCCTCCGCTGGTGCTGGTGATGGCGGCATTGATGCCGATTACCTCACCATCGATATTGAGGAGGGGACCGCCGCTATTGCCGGGGTTGATGGCGGCGTCTGTCTGGATATAATCCTGATAGATGGGAGAGCCGGAGCCAAAATTGAGGTTGGAGCGGCCAATGGCGGAGATCACGCCCAGGGTGACGGTGCGGTCCAATCCCGCTTCACCAAAGGGATTGCCGATGGCTATCGCCCATTCGCCTATCTCCAGTTTGGAAGAGTCTCCCAAGGGTGCCACGGTGATTTTCTCACCCTTCTTTACCTCTATTTTGATCACTGCCACGTCTGTATTGGGGTCGCGCCCCACGAGTTCGGCAGTATAGCTCACCTTGTCTGCCAGGATTACCGTGATGGTGCCGTCTTTGCCTTGGTCCACCACGTGGTTGTTCGTCATAATATATGCTTCCCGCGTTTGGGGATTAAATTCATAGATAAATCCGCTGCCCATCGAGGTGACAGGCCTTTGCTGGGTGCGGGGCTGTTCCGGAAAGAAATAGCGGAAGAAGGGATCATCAAAGAATTGGTTCATGGGGTTGCGCACGGTGATTTTGGCTTCCACGCGAATCTGCACCACGGCTTCCCTCACCTCTCTCACCACTTCCACCACGGGGTTTTGGGCTGGTTTGATTAATTCGTTGGCATCCGAGCGATTCTGTGTGACGCTGGGCTGTGCATAAACGCTGGATATCAGCATGATCAACAGTGCCAATGGAACAATGTTTTTCCACGAAATCATAATAATCTCCTGTATTTTGATAGATTTTGGCAAGCTATGTGCCTGATAATAAGAAGTTTCTCCTTATTCTTCGCAATGCATGTTGCGCTTTACTATCAAACAATTTAATGACAACCCGGCAACAGGGCAAGCAAAATCTGAGGCAAGCTTTGTTTAATATACTATCGACAGAGTGCCATCCCTGCATTATCGTTCCACTGCTCACTGTCCACTGTCCACTGGCATGCGCGCATGCCCTTTCCTTTTCCCTTGACGAAAAGGCACCTCCCCAAATTTTCGACTGCAAAAGAAATAACTATTATGGAGGAATTATGCTCCAGCTTGATTTGGATATCAGTTTGGTGGATCGCGCCAGAGCTGCCGCCCAGAAAATCACCGGTTCTTTTGGCTGGCTGTTTGAGGGTTATAGCTCCGTCACCATCGAGCGCACGGTGTTGCGCCTGATGGGGCTGGATGGTGCCCTCAAAGATGGCAAGCCATTGCCCAACGTGGTGATAGACCAGCTGCACAAGAGTGGCTCCTTAGGCAAAGGGGCTGCCATCCGCCTGGCAAACGCCATGCTCTTACAGAATATGAGCGCCGCCGAGGTGGCAACGGCGATAAATGACCAAAATCTGGATATCAGCGCCCTGCCCCCGGCTCCTGCCGATGAAATCCATGCTCTGCTTTCCGAACTGACAGATAAAATGATGGCTCATATCAGCAGCCAAAAAGCCAAGCGTGAAGAGATGTATCAGCGCTTTGGCGAGCGCCGTATCCCCGCCATCTACGTGATAGTAGCCACCGGCAATATCTATGAAGATGCCGTGCAAGCCAAAGCTGCCGCCCGCGAAGGTGCCGATGTGATAGCAGTGATCCGCTCCACCGCTCAATCCCTCTTGGATTACGTGCCCTATGGCGCCACCACGTCTGGCTTTGGCGGCACCTTTGCCACCCAGGAAAACTTCCGCATCATGCGCCAGGCATTGGACGAGGTGAGCGAAGACGAAAAGCGTTATATCAGCCTCACCAACTATGCCTCCGGGCTGTGCATGCCAGAAATAGCCGCCCTCGGCGCCATGGAAAGGCTGGATTTGATGCTCAACGACGCCATGTATGGCATCCTTTTCCGTGATATCAACCCGCGCAGAACCCTGTTGGATCAATCCTTTAGCCGCATGATCAATGCCTATGCCGGCATCGAAATCCAGACTGGGGAAGACAACTACCTCACCACCTCAGACGCCGTGGAAAAGGCTTACACCGTCACGGCTTCCCAGCTGATCAACGAGCAATTTGCCCTCCTGAGCGGAGTGAAACCGGAAAAGATGGGCTTGGGACACGCCTATGAGATAGACCCCCAGATGGAAAACAGCTTTAGCTTTGAGCTGGCTCATGCCCTGCTCTCCCGCCAGCTTTTCCCCCACAGCCCCATCAAATATATGCCTCCCACGAAGTTTGCCAGTGGCAATATCTTCAAGACCCACCTCATGGATGCCATGTTCAACTTTGTGGGTCAGCTCACCGGCCAGGGCGTGCAGCTGTTGGGAATGATGACGGAAGCCATCCACACCCCGCATCTGGCAGACCGCTCTTTGGCTATCGAAAACGCCAAGTATATCTTCAAGGCAGTGAAAGACTTGGGCGCAAACCTGAGCCTGGCACCCGATAGCTTTATCAACCGCCGTGCCCATCAGGTGTTGGAACAAGCCACCCTCTTTTTGGAAAAGGTAGCCGCAGACGGTCTCTTTTCCGCCATGGCAAAGGGTGAATTTGCCGATATCAAGCGTCCGGACGATGGCGGCAAGGGCCTCGACGGCGTATTTGCCAAAGACGAGGATTATTACAACCCCTTCCGGGAAAGAATGATGAAGGAGCTGAAGATATGAAAAAGCAATTTATCCGCCCCTATGGAGACACCTCCGCTGATGGGAAGATGCAGCTCTCCTTCAGCCTGCCCGTAAAGCCGGATGCTCATGGCAAGGAGGCCGCCCGCCTGCTTTTGAAGCAAATGGGCTTTGACGATATAGATATCTGTGGAATGCGTGATCTGAACGAAGGTTTCACCCACTTCATCGCCTATGCCAGCACTTCCGCAGCGGTTGATCCTGCCAATATCAAGGTGAAGGTGGTGGAAACTGCCGTGATGGATATGGAGGAGACAGATGCCTTTGTGAAGGAACATATCGGGCGCACCCTCACCGTGGTGGGCGCCTGCATAGAGAGCGATGCCCACACCGTTGGCATCGATGCCATCATGAATATGAAGGGCTACAGCGGCCGCTTTGGGCTGGAACGCTATAAGAGCTTTAACGCCATCAATATGGGTGCACAGGTGACCTCCGAGGAGCTGCTTGCCAGAGCCCGTGCCGAAAATGCAGACGCTATCCTGGTTTCCCAGGTGGTCACCCAAAAGAATATCCACATCAAAAACCTCACCCGCCTTATCGAATTGGCAGAAGCCGAGCGCCTGAGAGATAAAATGCTCTTTATCTGTGGCGGTCCCCGCATCTCTCACGAATTGGCTATTGAACTGGGCTACGATGCCGGCTTTGGCACGGGCAGCTATTCCACAGACGTAGCCAGCTATATCGCCATCGTGATGGCAGAGCGCATCAGGAAGGGCTCTTGATATTATTTGTAACCATCCTGGCATTTGCCCTGATGATCTTCATCCACGAGCTGGGGCACTATTGGACTGCGCGCCGCTTTGGTGTGGGCATCGAGAAGTTTTCCATAGGCTTTGGCAAGCCTCTCTTTCGGTTCATGCGCAAGGGAGTGCAATGGCAGATTGGCTGGATTCCCCTGGGTGGTTACGTGAAGATGCACGGGGAAAATCCCGATGAAGAGGTGGAAGACGCCCAGAGGGAGCTCTCCTTCCAGCATAAAGCCTGGTGGCAGCGTGCCCTGATCGCCTTCAGCGGTCCCTTTGCCAATCTCATCCTTGGGCTCATCTTCTTCATCGCCTCCTTCCTCTTTCCCATCCATCTGGAAGATCACTACCCCGTAATCCACAGCGTGCAGGGCAAATGGACAGACCTAATGCAACCGCGCGACAGCCTCATCACCATCAACAAACAGCCCGTACAGGGCTATTGGGAAGCCTTGGGGCTCCTTTCTGCCAAAGAGGACAATAGCATCCAGCTGATGCGCAACAACGAACCCCTGACGGTGGAAATCCCCGCCGCCCAGATCGATAGCCTGATACGCAGTCTCAGCCCCGTCATGAGCACCCAAATCGGCGAGGTTTATACGGGCATGAGCGCCTGGCGCGCCGGCATCCGCAGCGGTGATGTCGTGGTGGCCGTGGATAGCGTGCAGGTGGATGATTGGTATGAGATGCGGCAGAAGATCCTGGGCTCTCCCAGCGACTCCGTGCTGCTGACCCTACTCAGGGATGGCAAAGTTATCAAGCGGGCGGTGGTGTTGGAATCCAACGTGACCCTGGGCGAAGAGCGCCTGATTGGCATCACCAATACCCAGCCCGTCAAGAGCCAGCAACGCTTTAATATCAAACAGGCTTTTGGCTATGGCACGGCATCCGCATTTGGCTTTATCGGGCGCAATTATGCCGGCCTTTTCAAGCTCTTTGCCAAGCCGGAGCAGCTGGCGCGCAATATCGGCGGACCCGTGATGATAGCCTCCATGAGCAACCAGGTGGGCGCCAAAGGCATCAGCTATCTTGTGCTCTTCTTTGGCAGCATCAGCCTCATCCTCATGATCATGAATCTCCTCCCCATCCCCATCCTGGATGGCGGCCACATCCTCTTTTGCCTCATCGAGGGCATCATCCGCCGCCCTGTATCGCTGAAGGTGCAGGCAATCCTGCAACGGATAGGCCTCACTCTGCTGCTGTTACTCATGATTTTGGCATTTTATGGAGATATCTCCAAACTTTTGATGCGCATGATGGCAAACTAAGAGGAAGCGCAAGGGATGTTCAAATTTACCCTTGAAGCCACCAGCGGCAAAGCCCGTGCCGGCACGATAGAGACGGATCACGGCAAGATCCAGACGCCGGTATTCATGCCCGTGGGCACCCTGGGCACGGTGAAGGCGATGAGCCCCCACGAGCTGAAAGATATCCACGCCCAGATCATCCTTGGCAATACCTACCACCTCTATCTGAGACCGGGAGCGGAGCTGATCCAAAAAGCGGGAGGCCTGCACAAATTCATCTCCTGGGACCGCCCCATGCTCACCGATAGCGGAGGCTTTCAGGTGATGAGCCTGGCTGCTTTGCGCAAGATTGGGCGCGACGGCGTGAAGTTCCAATCCCATATCGATGGCTCCCGTCACCACTTTACCCCGGAAAGCGTGATCGCCACCCAAGAGGCACTGGGCGCCGATATCATCATGAGCTTTGATGAATGCCCGCCCTTCCCTGCCACCCGCGATTACGTCACCAAATCACTTGCCACCACCCTGCGCTGGGCGGAACGCGGCAAAAAGGCTTTTAAAAATCATGCACATCAAGCCCTCTTTGGCATCGTGCAAGGCGGCATCTATGAGGATTTGAGGCAGGAATCCGCCCTGGCGCTGATGGATATGGATTTCCCCGGCTACAGCATCGGCGGCCTGGCAGTAGGGGAACCCAAGGAAGATATGTTCCGCATTACGAACTTTTTGCACGACATCCTGCCGCAAAATAAGCCCCGCTATCTGATGGGCGTGGGCACCCCCTCCGACCTCTTGAATAACATCGCCCGCGGCGTGGATATGTTCGATTGTGTGATGCCCACGCGCAACGCCCGCAAAGGCAGCATCTTCACCCGCTATGGCAAGATGATCATCAAAGCGGCACGCTATGAAGATGATTTTAGCCCCATAGACCCCCAGTGTGGCTGCTATGCCTGCCGCCACTTTTCCCGCGCCTATATCCGCCACCTGATCAGGATGAAGGAGATTTTGGGGATGCGCCTTGCCACCATCCACAGCCTCTGGTTTTATCAGGAATTGATGCAGCTCACGCGCAACGCCATCCTGGAAGATAGATTTGAGGAGTTCTTGGGGGAAATGCTGCCGGTGTTGGATAGGTTGATTTAGAGACCAGAGATCAGAGGCAAGAGGCCAGAGATTAGGGCGCACGCTGTGGCGTGCTTGGGGAACAGTGGACAGCGGACAGGGGGTGAGTGCTCGCAAGGAAGGCGGGCTGCGCCCGATTATCTGATGTGAAATGCCGTCTCTGGTGAGACTCGTAACGTATACTAATAGCAGGAGTTGACCTGAAATATCGTCTCTGCCGAGACTCTCTTGGGGAGCTCGCTGCGCTCGCGATGAATAATGAATGACGAATAATGATGGCAGTGTGTGTATTTTTAACCACGAATTAGTCGAATTACAAGGATTTCACTAATTCAAAATAGACTTGGCTTCAGCGAAGCCCTGGACTCCGACCTCTGGTCTCTGGCTTCTGGCCTCTGGCAGCAAGCCCCGCCTTGCCCATTAGCCTCCCTTGTACCACCCTTGTCTCACCCTTGCTTAGACAAAGGAGAGACAAGGGTGGTTAACAGGCAAGAAGGCATAAAGTAAAGCCCTCACTGCATGCTAAACCCCATTCATCAAAACACGCCAATCACCTGATTTTTATATCTATAGCAAACGATGATATAATGTGTGGTTTTTATTAGCCTGGATTTGTAAAAATATAACTTGACAAATATGTGTCTCTCTATATATAGGGTTATGTGTTGAATGAATAAAAACTTGGCACTGTAGCTTAACACTAATTATTAAAAAAATAAAATTGAGAGGCAATACAATGAGACATAGGCTTTCATTAGTTTCACTTCTTTGCATCAGCTTGTTTATTATAACAGGCTTGAGTGCAAACCCCGTTACAATGGATGTGGGTGCGGAGATTTCCGATAATCCCGACATCGGTTATGATGCAAGGGCTCCCCAACCAAACTATCTCTTGCAACAGGACTTTTCTTCCACCACTTTCCCTCCCACTGGTTGGTCGCGCCAGAATAATCGTTGGACAAGGGTGAACGTCAACGACCCCAGTTTCATCGGAGGCGCAGCCCAGTTTCGCAGAACTACAGCCGGTAGTGCCAATACATCGCTGTTGATAACCCCTTCTTTTAGCGTCCCCTCAGACGAGTATTCCGTATCTTTCAGAATGAATAGAACCGCTACCGCCGGAACGGAGCAATTAAGAGTATATATCAACAGCCAGCCCAATCTCACCGGAGCCACCCAGTTGGGAACTATCAACCGTTATACCCAATCATCGCCCACAGTGCGAGATGCTGGCTGGTACAAATACACCTTGGATTTCCCCGCCGGAAGCACCGGAACACGATATGTGATCTTTGAAGGCTATAGCACTACTACATCTGTGACTTATGCCATTCAGATTGATGACGTCAGCGTGTCCAAGATTACCAAGATTTTCCCCGTTCAAGAACCACGTTTTGTGGCAGAATGGGAACCCGCCAAGGGAGCAATAGTTTCCTACGGCGGTTCCATTTCAGGACATAGCGCTTTTGGTGTGCCCAATTCCATGCTGGTGGATATCTCCAATGAAGGGAAGCTGTATGTGATCAGACCCAGCGGCAGTGCTACCGCATGTAACACCGCCTTGACAAACATGGGTGCCAACATGAGCAATGTGGAATATATCACCTCTCCTCTGAATTCATATTGGGTGAGGGATTATGGTCCCTTGACCATCTTTGATGGCAACAACAGCATGAAGTTTATTGATTTTGAATACAACCGTCCCCGTTACGACGATAATGGTGTGATTGCCATTATGTCAGACTATTTTGGTTACGACTCCTTCCCCATGAACTATGTGGCAACTGGTGGAAACGTGATGAGCGACAGCTATGGCAAAGCCATGTCCACAGATTTGATCCAACGGGAAGACCCCCTCGCGGTGCAGCAGGAAATTGATCAGATGTTTGTAGACTATCTGGGCATCAGCGAATACCAGATTTATGAGGATCCGCTCCTTGATTCCACCCTCGACCATATGGATACCTGGGCAAAGATTATGGACGTGGATCTGGTAGTGGTTGCCAGTGTGCCCTCTACCCATGTAAACCATGCCGCCATGAATGCAGAGGCAGACAAGTGGAAATCCAAAATATCCAGCTATGGCACCCCTTACCGCGTGTATCGAGTGAATTGTGGAAGCAACCAAACTCCCTATCTCAACTGCTTTATTTTTAATAAGAAAATCTATGTGCCCCAAAGCAGTAACAATCCAACAGCCATAGATAACGCAGCCTTCCAGACATATCGCAATGTCATGCCGGATTATGAGGTGAAAGGATATTATAACAGCAGCTGGCTGAGCGATGACGCCCTCCACTGCCGCGTAAATACCATCCATGATGAGGAAATGATCTTTGTCTATCACATCCCCATCCAAACTGCCGAGGCAAATTCTACCGTGAATATCTGTGCCGATATCACCTCCACACACACCATAGTAAACGAAGACACCTATGTATCCTATCGCTATTGGGAGGCATCCACTGGCACATATACAGGCTGGCTCACCGTTCCCCTTACCCTCACCTCTGGCAAAACTTGGTGTGCCACCATTCCCACCCCCGCCATGGGAGATTCCCTCCTCTATACCATCCGTACCACAGATAGCACCGGCAGAGTGGTGGATAGAAGCAATAACGGCCGCCTGGATCCCTATGTTGTGGTCTTGGAGCCTACACAAACCGTACCCGTACAGCTCTCGTCCTTTACCGGCTTTATCAATCCCCTCAACCAGGTAACCCTGCAGTGGGTGACGCAAACTGAAACCAACCTTGCCGGATTCAGAATCTATCGTGGTCTCAATGACGATTTTGCCGAGGCAATGATGCTAAATGCCTTTATAGAAGGAACAAATACATCCCAAACGCAGGTGTATGTATTTAATGATACAGATGTCTTTGATGAGGGAATCTACTATTACTGGCTGGAAAGCTATGACATCGATGCCACCAGCAATTTCTTTGGTCCCATCATGGTGGAATTCAGACACGATGGCAACAGCACCCCGGATATCCCCATCATCCACGGCATCAATGCCTGCTATCCCAACCCCTTCAACCCCAGCACCACCATCAAATTCGGCGTGCCCATCCCCGGCGTGGTGAAGATTGATATCTACAACCAGAAGGGACAATTGGTAAAGAACCTCGTTAACGACCTTAAATATAAGGGTGTGCACAGCGTGCTTTGGAATGGAACAGACAACTTTGGTGAAAGCACCTCCAGCGGCATCTACTTTGTGAGAATGACCAATGCTGGCGAGACATTCACCCACAAGATACTACTGATGAAATAAGCCTTGGCTTTGCCTCTTAAATAAAAACCAAGCCCCGAAGTTAAATTCGGGGCTTGGTTTTTAGAGGCCAGAGGCCAGAGGCCAGAGGCCAGAGGCCAGAGAACAGAGGCCAGAGACCAGAGACCAGAGACCAGAGGCCAGAGGCCAGAGGCCAGAGGCCAGAGGCCAGAGTGTGGTGTCCTGAAAACTCCGGACTGAAAATAAGGAGAAAAAAGTGAAAGACACTGGCCCCAAGAAAGTTATTTATCGCTACAGTGAATCCTTCAAACAGATGGTAGTTTCCCAAATTGAAA
>Ga0172382_10002730_pt1 | contig 28941 bp, 25 predicted proteins | sample Leawel138RmetaG_FD_122245 | JGI IMG/M metagenome (GOLD analysis project Ga0172382, IMG submission 122245) | Leachate microbial communities from a municipal landfill in Southern Ontario, Canada - Leachate well 138R metaG | ecosystem: Engineered > Solid waste > Landfill > Unclassified | place...
GAGCCGATTACCGTGGCGTTATGTGCGATCCAGGTGCCATCACCCAGGCGGGGCGTACGATCGCCCAAGGCGTAAATGCTCATTCAGATTCTCGCTATCCTGTTGCTGCGGCAGGCCGCTAAGGGGGCGTTGATCATAGCAACTGGCGGGGTGGCTGTGGGTATCTTGAGGTATCTGGAGCTGCTTGATGGTGCGCCGCAGGGCCGCACGAAAATAATTTTGACCGGATGCTTGCACTCCACAATCGGTCGATGCATAATTCGCGCCCTGCGTTGGACGGACAGCACGAAAGTCTTCCGGTGAAAACGAAAGTTTTCAAAAAAACGTAAAAGAAGTTGACGAATCTGAGAAATTCTCTATAATGTCGCTTCTCTGCTGCAAGGCAGTGAGTAAAAGGCAGTACAAAGCGCCCGTAGCTCATCTGGATAGAGTACTTGGCTACGAACCAAGGGGTAGGAGGTTCGAATCCTTCCGGGCGCGCCACATATTCAAGCAAAAAGCCAATCCTTCGGGATTGGCTTTTTGCTTTTGTGCGTCTGGATCAGCTTGTTGCGTACGCGCAGATTTACCGATGCCTGGCATGTAGATCCATCTGATTGAAGCGCCCCGGGTGCTGTGCGGGCGCTCTGCGGCTTGCGCGTGCTCCCGTTGCTGGATCGGCAGGTGAGGGCGGTTGCGACGACCGTGGCTGCGGTCGCCGTCCCCTGGGCGTAACCGCAGGATCTCTCAGGAGGGATCTGCCGGCAGCTTCTTCAAACGCAGTACGATGGCAAGCAGGAGCAGCAGGCAGAGTCCGAGGACGGCTGCGATCCCGTTCCAGCGTCCGAGACTCCAGGCGAAGCCGGACAGGCTGCCGATGAGGCTGGCGCCGAGGTAGTAGAAAGTGAGGTAGATGGCGGTGGCGAGCCCGCGGCGCTCCTGGCCCCGACGGGCGACCCAGCCGCTCGAGATGGAATGGGTGGCGAAGAAGCCGAAGGTGAAGATGGCGACACCGGCGATGAGCAGGGCCAGTGCGTCGCTGAGCGTGAGCAGGAGTCCGCTGATCATGATCATCACCACAATCCACTGTACCTTGCGGCGCCCGAAGCGGTCGGTGAGCTGGCCGGCAAAGGCCGATGCCCACGATCCGACAACATAGAGCAGAAAGATTGCGCCGATTGCGCTCTGGCCGAGATTGAACGGGGCTTCGAGCAGTCTGAAGCCGAGATAGTTATACACGCCAATGAACACGCCCATCGCGAGCAGGGCGGTGAGAAACAGCCATGGCAGGCCCGCGTCGCGGCTGATGTGACGGGCGTCGTCGAGGATGCGCGAGAGCGAAGCCGCGCGTGCGCGGAAGTGGCGCGAGGGTGGCAGCCGGTACCAGAACACGGCGGCGGACACGATGCCGAGCACCCCGAGCGTGAGCAGCGCGATGCGCCAGCTGCCCAGGTCGGTCAGTAATGCCGACAGCACTCTTCCGCTCATGCCGCCCAGTGCATTGCCTGCGATGTAAAGGCCCATGGCCTTGCCTTGTGCGCGCGGCGACACTTCTTCGCCGATGTAGGCCATGGCTGCAGCGGGCAGTCCTGCGAGGCTGGCGCCGAGCAAGGCCCGCAGAATCAAGAGCTGGCTGAAGTCGTTGACCGCTGCGCACGCGAGCGCAATCAGCGCGGCGAGGGCCAGCGAGACCTTCATTACCTTTTCGCGCCCGCTGCGGTCGGCGAGGACGCTCGCCGGGATCAACATCAGTGCGAGCGCTGCGGTGCCGGCGGAAACGCTGAGACTGGCGCTTGCCGGGCTGATGCCGAACTCGCTGCTCAGAAGTGGGAGCAGTGGCTGGGTGGCATAGAGCATGGCAAAGGTCGCAAAGCCGCCGACGAACATTGCCTGGTTGGCGCGCTTGAACGCTTCTGTGCCGGATTCGAGCTTTTCGGTTGTGGTTGGTGAGGGCACGTCTGGTCTTTCTGCTTGCGATGTTGTTCGATGCTTGATCTTAGGTTGTGCTTACACAGGCAGTCCAATATATTTAATAGCTGCTATTTATATACAGAAGATATCAATGGAGCTGCGTCATCTGCGTTATTTTGTTGCGGTCGCCGAGGAGCTGAGTTTTACCCGCGCCGCTGAGCGCATGCATATCGGACAGCCGCCGTTGTCGATGCAAATTCGTGACCTCGAGTCCGAACTCGGCGTTCTCCTGTTCGAGCGGACTCGACGCAAGGTCACGCTGACCCAGGCAGGCGCCCGCCTTCTGGTGCGAGCCAGGAACATTCTGGCGGCGGCGACTGAGGCGTCGGAGGAGATGCGCCGTGTCGCGGGGGGTGAGGTGGGAGAGTTGCGAATCGGCTTCACCTCGTCATTGCCCTATACGAACACCTTGCCGGACGTGCTCTATGCTTATCGGCGCCGCTTCCCGGGCGTTCATCTGCAGTTGCGCGAGATGTTCTCGGTCGAGCAGTTTGACGCGCTCGCGCGTGGAGGCCTCGATATCGGGCTCGTCCGCTCCGGCGTGCCGAACGCGCCGAGTGGCATCGCCGTGCGCGAGATCGGTCGCGACCCCCTGCGCATCGTCATCAACGCGGCGCATGCCCTGGCCGGTGAGCCCGCGCTGAACTTTGCAGACCTGAGTAACGAGGACTTCATTACCTTTCCGAACGACGCCGGCACCGGTTTGCCGATGATTCTGAGGGCGTTGTGCAGGGCGGCAGGGTTTGAACCCCGCGTGGTACAGCTTGCCCGCGAAGCCACGACGCAGATCGGGCTGGTAGCCGCCGGCCTGGGGCTGGCCCTTTTGCCGGCACCGATGGAGTGCGTGCGCATCCCGCGCGTGCGTTATCTCCCAATCGCCGGAGATGGGGCGTATTTTCCGGTGGCCGTTGCGCACCCTGAGGGCGAGGGGAGCCCTTTGCTCCGCGGCTTTCTGAACGTACTGGATGAGGTGACAGGCGCAGCCGGGGGTGCATTGCAGGAGTATCCTTCGTTATCGCCCCTGTTTTTACCGTCCGGAGACTCGCCATGAAAACGGCTTACACCTCACCCTCGGCCACTTTTGCGGCCCTTTCGTCTGCATGGCTTTCGGCCTGCGCGCAGCCGTGGACTGCCTGGCAAGGCTGGTCTCAGCTGATGGGCAGTCAGTGGCAGCAGTGGTTGAATGCGGTAGGATCCGTGCCGAACGTGTGGTTGCCTGCACTTGCATCCGATCGCAGGGGGCAGTCACAAGCCATCGACTTCTTTCTGCCGTGGCTGCCGCGCGGCGAGGGTAATGTGATGCCGCTGGACGTTCACGGCGCTGAGACTGCAGTGCGCCTGATGATGCGGGCAGCGCTCCCTCTGTTCGGCGGTGTGGAAGGAAAAGCCGGGGAAATCGAGCGCGAGAGTGGGCCGGCACGCGTACTGGACCTTGTTTCGCGTACGTCGAATGTTGGCGATGCCGAGGGCGTGAGTCCGAAGGCTGCGGTATCGGCGGTTGCACCGAAGGCTGCGCCGCCGCGGACCACGCGTGCAAAGCCGACGGCACCGGGCGCGGCGCAGAAGCCTGCAGCCGCAGCGAAGACCACCGCAGCGAAGACCACCGCAGCGAAGACCTCCGCAGCGAAGACCTCCGCAGCGAAGACCACCGCAGCAAAGACCACCGCAGCAAAGACGACGGCAGCAAAGACCACGGCAGCAAAGACCACGGCAGCAAAGCCTGCAGTGGCGAAGCCGGTGCAGGCGCCTGTGGCGGTGGGGACGGCCGGCGAAGTTCAGGCCAAACCGGCGCCGCGCCGGGTGCGCAGACCGGCCACTCCGCCGGCAGAAAAAGCTTGATGTTTGTCTGATGTAATCAATCTGGTGGCCTTGTCGCGTCGCATGCGCGCGGCAAGGCGCATCGTTCAGGATGCGAAAAAGCGGTCCGCGATTTCTTGCGACAGGGGCATGCCGGTGCTGCGTGCGCGTTGCAGAAGCTCCCAGTAGTAGCGGTAGGATGCGCGATCGTGCAGGCGGCCGTTATGCTGAATGGGCCCCCACGATGCATTCTGGGCGCCGGTCAGAATTTCACCGGCTTCTTCCACTTCGGAAAAATCCGGTCTCATTGCTTCGATAATCGGCTGAATCTGGTTGGGGTGGATGCTCCACATGCGCAGATAGCCAAATTCCTTGCGGGCGCGCGTCGCGTCCTCGCGAATGACTGCGAGGTCCTTGAGCTCCGTTGTAACGTTGTGTGACGGCACCACGCCGTTCGCCAGCGCCGCAGCGGAGATTTCCGTTTTTGCGCGTACAACCAGCGGGTGTTCAAACTGACCCGGGCTCTTCATTGCCGACCCGGGGATGGCCCCATGGTGCCCCGAAACGAAGTCCATCAGCCCGAAATCAATCGATTCAACACCACCGAGTGCGGCAATTTCCCAGGCTTCGCGCAAGGCACCGTGGGTTTCGATCAGGACGTGCACCGGCAAGGACCGTGTCAGGCCTGCGTCTTGTTCGATGCGACGCAGTTCGCCGATCTGAGCCGCGGTGTCGGCGGCCGAGCGCACTTTGGGTAGGGTGATGAACGCGAGTTGTCTTCCTGCCCGCTCTACCAGAATCTCGAGGTCGCGCTGCCAGTGTGGATGGGTGATGTCGTGGATGCGGGCGCCGATGCGCCCGAAACGGTTGTCCTTGCCCATCACCAGGCTGGCCACCATTTCTGCGTGCTCGGCTTCGGCGCCGGCGCGTGCGCCGTCTTCGCAGTCACCGGTAATATCGAATATGGGGCCGAGCTGATGCTGCAGAGCCATTGCCTTGCCGATCATTTTCTCGGATCCGGCGTAGTGGTCCACCGCGGGCAGGATGGGGAATGGTTTTTCGCCGGCGAAGAGGATGTCGCGCGGGTGAGTGGTGCAGCTTGCCGTCATGAGCGTTTCCCTTGAGAACCGTGCGCAAGCATAGCAGCAGGGCGGTAAACGAAAAAGGCGCGCAACCCTGAGGTGCGCGCCATCAAGCGATCTGGCGGGCATGACGCCCGGTAGATGTTCGCAAATGCTCAGCCGAGCAGATCCTTCACGCCTTCGCGCTCTTCGAGGAGCTCGTTCAGGGTGTGGGTCATGCGCTCGCGCGAGAATGCGTCGATCTCAAGGCCCTTGACGATCTTGTACTCGCCGTTTTCGGTCGTGACCGGGAAGCCGTAGATGATGCCTTCCGGGATGTCATAAGAACCGTCGGACGGAATGCCCATGGTGACCCATTCGCCGTTCGAGCCGAGCACCCAGTCGTGGATGTGGTCGATGGCGGCGTTGGCGGCCGACGCAGCGGAAGACAGGCCACGCGCTTCGATGATGGCCGCGCCACGCTTGCCGACGGTGGGCAGGAACACATCGCGGTTCCATGCTTCGTCGTTGATCATGCCCTTCACGTTGTCGCCATTGGAGGTGACAAAGCGGTAGTCGGCGTACATGGTGGGCGAGTGGTTGCCCCACACGACCAGGCTCTTCAGGCTGGCAACGTCGCGGCCCGACTTGGATGCCAGTTGCGACAGCGCGCGGTTGTGGTCCAGACGGAGCATGCCGGTGAAGTTCTTGGCCGGAACGCGACCGAATTTCTGAGCCACTTCCTTGGCGATGTATGCGTTGGTATTGCAGGGGTTGCCGACAACCAGCACCTTGCAGTCAGGATCTGCGTACTGGCCGATTGCAGCGCCTTGAACGGTGAAGATCTTGGCGTTTTCGGTCAGCAGGTCCTTGCGCTCCATGCCGGGGCCGCGGGGGCGGGCGCCGACGAGCAGGGCAACCTTGGCGTCCTTGAAGGCAACGTTGGGGTCGTCCGTGGCAATCATGCCGGCGAGCAGCGGGAAGGCGCAGTCTTCCAGTTCCATCATCACGCCCTTGACCGCCTTCTGGGCCTGGGGCAGATCGAGCAGTTGCAGAATGACGGGTTGGTCCTTGCCCAGCATTTCTCCACTGGCGATGCGGAACAGCAGGCTGTAGCCGATCTGGCCGGCGGCGCCGGTGACTGCAACACGTACGGGGGCTTTGCTCATGTGTGTACTCCCTCAAAACAAGACGGTCTGGGTGAATTGTTCGTGCTCTCGACGCAGCCCCCGGTGGCGGGAATACGTATGAACGTGCATCGCTATGGCGGCAATTTCGAGGCGCGGAAATCTTAGGATCATCTGACTGCGCTGTCAAATCGTGTCTTTTATCTTATATAAGACAAATGATGACCCATAGACTCCCGAAAAATTTTGTGCTGAAATACACGGATGGCACAGGAATCCCCTACCTTCAGCCCGCTGTACCGCCAGATCAAGACCCTGATCCTTCAGGCGCTTGAGGCGGGGGAATGGCGTCCCGGGCAGGCGATCCCGAGTGAGCAGGAGCTTGCCGCGCGCTTTGGTGTGTCGCAAGGCACCGTGCGCAAGGCGATCGACGAGATCGCCGGCGACAACCTTCTGGTGCGCAAGCAGGGTAAAGGTACTTATGTTGCCTCTCACAATGATCCGCGTGCCTTGTTCCGGTTTTTGCGTCTGGTTCCGATAGATGGTGATCTTTCCCATCCGAAGAGTGTGCCGCTCGACTGCTGGCGCGCGAAGGCCGGGCAGGAAGCATCCCGCATGCTCGCGATCGATCTGGGTGCGCCGATCATCATTCTGCGCCGACTGCTGAAGTTTGCGAGCAAACCGGTGGTGGTCGACGAAATTTATTTGCCGGGCGAATTCTTTCAGGGTCTGAGTTTCGAGACGCTTCAGGACTGGCATGGCTCGCTCTATTCATTGCTTGAGAGTCGTTTCGGCTCTCGCATGATCCGGGCGCAGGAGCGCATCAGGGCTGTCGCGGCAGATCGTTCGACCAGTGAGGCGTTGAAGGTTGCAGAGGGTACCCCCTTGCTGTCGGTTGAGCGGGTGACCTACACGTACGGGGATAGACCGGTGGAATGGCGTCGTGGCCTGTACTCGACGGCAGAGCATTACTATCTGAATGAGCTGAATTGATGCGGTCTTGCGCCGCAATGAAGGGCGTTTCACCGCTATAATCTCAAGCTTTTGGGAGTCTGCGGCGGATTTTCGCCGCGCATGTTGAGGGGAGTCTTCATGTCAGAAGTGACAGTGCGCAAACAGAGGCCGAAACACTTGGCCATCAATGAGATCCGGCTGCCGTTGCCGGGTTTCGTATCGATCCTTCATCGGGTCAGTGGGGCAGGGTTGTTCCTGATGTTGCCCTTCCTGCTTTATCTGCTCGACCGCAGTCTGGGTTCGGCAGAGTCGTTTGAAGTGTTCTCGGCGGTGGTGTCCCATCCGCTTGCCAAACTGTTGCTTCTGGGGCTGTTGTGGGCCTACCTGCATCACTTCTGTGCAGGCATTCGCTTCCTCCTGCTGGATATGCACAAGGGTGTCGAGCTTCAGCCTGCCCGCAGTTCTGCACGGATCGTTCTGATTGTGAGCCTGGTGCTCACCGTGATCATCGGGGTGAAACTATGGTGAAACGTCAAGTTGTTGGCGCACATTACGGTCTGAAGGACTGGATTGCGCAGCGCGGTACGGCCGCTTATATGGCGATCTATACCGTCATCTTTGCTTTCTCGGCGCTCATGCTGCCCGAGTTGAGCTACGAAGCCTGGTCCGGGATGTTCTCGGGTGGACTGTTCAAGTTCCTGAGCTTCCTGTTCTTCCTTTCGGTGTTCTACCACGCCTGGATCGGTATTCGTGACATCTGGATGGACTATGTCAAACCCGATGGTGTGCGTCTTGCTCTGCACCTGGTTACTCTCTTTCTGCTCGTCGGCTACGCCGGTTGGGCAGCCCAGATTCTTTGGAGGCTGTAAGCGTGAACGTCGCGAAGCGTACCTTTGATGCGGTCATTGTTGGCGCCGGCGGTGCCGGTCTGCGGGCAGCCCTGCAACTTTCCGAAGCCGGCATGAAGACGGCTGTTCTGAGCAAGGTCTTTCCGACCCGCTCGCATACCGTGGCGGCACAGGGCGGTGTTGCAGCGTCGCTCGGTAACTCGACCGAAGATAACTGGCACTGGCACATGTATGACACCGTAAAGGGGTCGGACTGGCTGGGCGACCAGGATGCCATCGAGTTCATGTGCAAGAAAGCCAACGAAGTGGTTATCGAGCTTGAGCACTACGGCATGCCTTTCGACCGTACCGACAACGGCAAGATCTATCAGCGTCCGTTCGGCGGCCACTCGATGAACTACGGCCAGGCGCCGGTGATGCGCTCCTGTGCAGCTGCCGACCGCACTGGTCACGCCATGCTGCACGCGCTGTACCAGCGCAACGTGCGGGCGAACACCCAGTTTTTCGTCGAATGGATGGCGCTTGACCTCATTCGCAACGAAAACGGTGACGTTCTCGGCGTGACGGCCATGGAGCTGGAAACCGGTGAAGTCACCATTTTCCATACCAAGGCGACGATTTTTGCCACTGGCGGTGCCGGTCGTATCTATCATTCCTCGACCAATGCCTTCATCAACACCGGCGACGGGCTCGGCATGGCCGCTCGCGCAGGCGTTCCGCTCGAAGACATGGAGTTCTGGCAGTTCCATCCGACCGGTGTGGCTGGCGCGGGCGTGCTGATTACCGAAGGCGTGCGTGGGGAAGGCGGCATTCTGCGCAACGCTTCTGGCGAGCGCTTCATGGAGCGCTATGCGCCCAACCTGAAAGATCTGGCTTCGCGCGACATCGTTTCGCGTGCAATGACCACCGAGATCAACGAAGGTCGTGGCTGTGGTCCGGACAAGGATCATGTGCTGCTCGACATCACCCACCTGGCACCCGAGAACATCATGAAGCGCCTGCCTGGCATTCGTGAGATCTCGATCCAGTTTGCCGGTGTTGACCCGATCAAGGCGCCGATTCCGGTCGTTCCGACCTGTCACTACCAGATGGGCGGTATTCCGACCAACTACAAGGGTCAGGTCGTGGTGCCGAAGGATGGCAATCCGAATACACCGATCGTCGGTTTCTACGCAGCAGGCGAATGTGCCTGTGCTTCGGTGCATGGCGCAAACCGCCTGGGTACGAACTCGCTGCTCGACCTTCTGGTGTTCGGCAAGTCGGCCGGTGAGACCGTGGTCGAAGACTTCCAGTCCGGCAACCTGAGTCTCAAGCCGCTGCCTGCTGATGCTGCGGATGCTTCGCTTGCGCGTCTGGCTCGTCTGGAGAACCAGACGGGTGGCGAGAGCGTGTTCGACGTTGGTCTGGAGATGCGTCGCACCATGCAGAAACATGCCGGTGTGTTCCGCTTCGACGATCTGCTCAAGGAAGGCGTGTCGAAGATGGCCGAGGTCGCCGAGCGCGCCAAGCGGACCGAAATCGCCGACAAGTCCAAGGTGTGGAACATCGCCCGCATGGAAGCGCTGGAACTCGACAACCTGATCGAAGTCGCCCGCGCAACTATTGTTTCGGCCGAAGCACGCAAGGAATCGCGTGGTGCACACGTCCGTGACGATGCGCCGGATACGGCTGAGAACCCCAACGGTCGTGACGACGAGAACTGGCTGAAGCACACGCTGTGGTACAGCGAAGGCAATCGTCTCGACTACAAGCCGGTGAACCTCAAGCCGATGTCGGACGACGTCAAGGCGATCGCGCTTGCCAAGCGTACCTACTAACGGCTCGGGAGAATATTCGATATGAGCAAACGTAGCGTTTCATTCAAGATCTATCGTTACGACCCCGATCGTGACGAAAAGCCTTACATGCAGGACATCACCGTAGACCTCGAGCCGTCCGACAAGAAGCTGCTTGACGCGCTGGTGCGCCTGCGTGGCAAGGACGATTCGATGTCTTTCCGTCGCTCCTGCCGTGAAGGCGTGTGTGGCTCGGATGCGATGAACATCAACGGCAAGAACGGGTTGGCCTGCCTGACCGACGTCGACAGCCTGGCGCAGCCGATCACGCTGCGCCCGCTGCCGGGCCTGCCAGTCATCCGCGATCTGATCGTGGACATGACCCAGTTCTTCAAGCAGTACCACTCGATCAAGCCTTACCTCGTGAACAACGAGCCGACGCCGGAGCGCGAGCGCCTGCAGTCGCCGGAAGAGCGCGAAGAGCTCAACGGCTTGTACGAATGCATTCTGTGTGCCTGCTGTTCGACCGCTTGCCCGTCGTTCTGGTGGAACCCGGACAAGTTCGTGGGGCCGGCCGGCTTGCTGGCTGCCTACCGCTTCCTGGCTGACACGCGCGATCAGGATACGAACGCGCGGCTCGACAATCTGGAAGATCCGTACCGGCTGTTCCGCTGCCACAGCATCATGAACTGCGTTGACGTGTGTCCGAAGAATCTGAATCCGACGAAGGCTATCGGCAAGATCAAGGACATGATGGTTCGCCGTGCGGTCTGATGCGCTGACCATCAACAGGGGGCGTGTGCGCTGGCAGTGCCGCAGGGCACTGCTGGAGCTGGACCTTGTGTTCACGCGCTTCCTGGCACGGGATTTCGATCGTCTTTCGGATGATCAGTTGGCTGATCTGGAAGATCTGTTGCGTGCCGATGACTACGATATCTGGGCGATGGTCAATGGCAGCAAGGCATGCGAAGTTGAACGCTGGAAAGAGATGGTCGGATTGCTCAGTCAGCAATGACGGCACCGGTCGGAATGAATAAGGGCGTTGGAAGTTAAACGGGCAAGGAAAAGGGACGAATTATGAGCACTGAACGCACTGCAACCCTAACCGTCGACGGCAAGTCTGTCGATTTTTCGGTGATGACCGGGACCCATGGTCAGGATGTCATCGACATTCGCACGCTGGGCGCAAAAACCGGCCTTTTTACCTATGACTCCGGTTTTCTCTCCACCGCGAGCTGCAAGTCCAAGATCACCTTCATCGATGGTGACAAGGGCGAACTGCTTTACCGTGGCTACCCGATCGAGCAGCTGGCTGACGAGTGCAACTTTCTTGAAGTGGCTTTCCTGCTCAAGAATGGCGAACTTCCGAACGCCACGCAGAAGACCGAGTTTGAAACCACGATCAAGAACCACACCATGGTTCACGATCAGCTGACGCGTTTCTTCAATGGTTTCCGCCGTGACGCCCACCCGATGGCCATCATGGTCGGCGTGGTTGGCGCCCTGTCTGCGTTCTACCATGACGCGATGGACTTCTCCGATGTCGAGCATCGCAACGTGTCGATCAACCGTCTGATCGCCAAGCTGCCGACCATCGTCGCAATGGCTTACAAGTACAACACCGGGCAGCCGTTCATGTACCCGCGTAACGACCTCGACTACACGGCGAACTTCATGCACATGATGTTCGGTACCCCGTGCGAGGAGTACAAGCCGAACCCGGTGCTGGTGCGCGCGCTCGACGTGATCTTTACGCTGCATGCCGACCACGAGCAGAACGCTTCGACCTCGACGGTGCGTCTGGCCGGTTCGTCCGGTGCCAACCCGTTTGCCTGCATCTCGGCGGGTATTGCCTGCCTGTGGGGCCCGGCACACGGTGGTGCGAACGAAGCCTGCCTCAACATGCTCGAAGAAATCGGCGACGTCTCGCGTGTTGACGAGTACATTGCCCGCGCCAAGGACAAGAACGACAGCTTCAAGCTGATGGGCTTCGGTCACCGCGTGTACAAGAACTTCGATCCGCGCGCCACGCTGATGCGCAAGGTGTGCAACGAAGTGCTGAAGGAACTCGGTCTCGAGAATGACCGCCTGTTCAAGCTCGCCATGCAGCTCGAGAAGATCGCGCTGGAAGATCCGTACTTCGTCGAGAAGAAGCTCTACCCGAACGTCGACTTCTATTCGGGCATCGTGCAGAAGGCGCTGGGCATCCCGACCTCCATGTTCACCTGCATCTTCGCGCTTGCGCGTACGGTGGGCTGGATCACCCAGTGGGAAGAAATGATCACCGATCCGGAGTACAAGATCGGCCGCCCGCGCCAGCTGTATGTGGGCGCGGCACGCCGTGACGTAACACCGATCGGTCAGCGTCCGTAAGAGACGATGGAGACGGGAGGGAGACGGGATCGGCGTTAGCCGCTACGGGATGGTCGCTTCGCATGCGGCCGTCCCGTTTTTTCATCTTGCGGCACTTACGATCTGGTTCACCCATATTTCAGAAAGCAGGGTCTCAGAACACAACAGGTGGCTTTCATCATGAAGCAGCTTCAAAACACATCTTATCTGTTCGGCTCGAATGCGCCGTTCATTGAAGAGCTCTACGAGAATTATCTGGCTGATCCGGCTTCGGTGTCGGATACCTGGCGCGACTATTTCGACAAGCTCCAGACGCAAGCCGGCGAGGCGGTGCGCGATGTCGCGCACGGGCCGATCATTGCGGCGTTCGAGCAGATGGCCAAGCGTGGCCCCGTTCGCACCGTAATGTCGGAAGGCGGTGAGGACAAACTTCAGGTTGCAGTACTGCAGCTGATCAACGCCTATCGTTTCCTCGGCAACCGCTGGGCAAACCTCGATCCGCTCAAACGTACCGAGCGTCCGCAGATCGCCGAGCTGGAGCCGTCCTACTACGGCTTTACCGAGGCGGACCTGTCGCGCAGCTTCAACGTCGGCTCCTTCCATGGCTTCTCGACCGAACGCGCCACGCTGCGTGAGATCCTCGAAGCAGTGCGCCAGACGTACTGCGGCTCGATCGGCTCCGAGTACATGTACATCACCGACATCGCCCAGAAGCGCTGGATCCAGAGCCGTCTGGAAGGTGTAAGGGGTACGCCGAAGTTCTCGGCCGACACGAAGCGCCGTATTCTTGAGCGTACGACGGCTGCGGAGACGCTTGAGCGTTATCTGCACACCAAGTACGTCGGTCAGAAGCGCTTCTCGCTCGAAGGTGGCGAATCGACCATCGTCGCAATGGACGAACTGATCCGCGTTGCCGGCAGCCTCGGCGTTGCCGAAACCGTTATCGGCATGGCCCACCGCGGGCGCTTGAACGTGCTTGTGAATACGCTGGGCAAGTCGCCGTCGATGCTGTTCTCGGAGTTCGAGGGCAAGGCCATTTCGGACCTGTCCGCAGGCGACGTGAAGTACCACATGGGCTTCTCGAGCGACGTCATGACGCCGGGCGGCCCGATGCATCTGACGCTGGCCTTCAACCCGTCCCACCTCGAGATCATCAACCCGGTGGTGGCGGGCTCGGTCTATGCACGCCAGGTGCGCCGCAAGGACAAGAACAAGAACGAAGTGCTGGCCGTGCTGGTGCATGGCGACTCGGCCGTAGCCGGCCAGGGTGTCAACCAGGAGATGCTGAACTTCTCCCAGACCCGTGGCTATGGCACGGGCGGTACGGTTCACCTGGTGGTGAACAACCAGATCGGCTTCACTACATCCGATCCGCGCGACTACCGTTCTTCGCTGTACTGCACCGACATCTTCAAGATGGTCGAAGCGCCGATTTTCCACGTCAATGGCGATGATCCGGAGGCCGTGTCCTTCGTAACCGCGCTCGCGCTTGAGTTCCGTCAGGAATTCAAGAAGGACGTGGTCATCGACATCGTCTGCTACCGCAAGCTTGGTCACAACGAGCAGGACGAGCCGATGGTCACCCAGCCGCTGATGTATCGCAAGATCCATCAGCATCCGGGTACGCGCAAGATCTACGCCGACCGTCTGGTTGCCGAGGGCACGCTGGCTGCTGAAGAGCCGGACAGGATGATTGCCGAGTACCGCGAACACCTCGACAAGGGCGAACTGCTCTATAACCCGGTGCTGTCCGGTCACAACCGTCAGTTCTCGGTCGATTGGAGCCCCTATCTGAAGAAGCCTTACACCGACGAGGCAGACACCTCGATTCCGGTGCAAGAGGTAAAGCGCCTGTCCGAGCGCCTGACCGCGATCCCGGAAAACTTCACCCTGCAGTCACGGGTCAAGAAAATCATCCAGGACCGTGCCGCAATGGGCCGTGGCGAGTTGCCGCTGGACTGGGGCATGGGCGAGAACCTCGCTTACGCCAGTCTGCTGGCACAGGGCTTTGCCGTTCGCATTTCCGGTGAGGACGTTGGCCGCAGCACCTTCTTCCACCGGCACGCGGTACTCCACGACCAGTTGCGCGAGCGCTGGGACGAAGGTATCTACATGCCGCTGGCACATATCCAGGACGGCCAGGCAGGCTTCCAGTGTTTCGATTCCGTGCTGTCCGAAGAGGCTGTGCTCGGTTTTGAATACGGTTATTCCACTGCCGAGCCGAACGAGCTCGTCGTCTGGGAAGCGCAGTTCGGCGACTTCGTGAATGGTGCGCAGGTCGTGATCGACCAGTTCATCAGCTCGGGTGAGGCCAAGTGGGGGCGTCTGAGCGGCCTGGTGATGATGCTGCCGCACGGTTACGAAGGTCAGGGGCCGGAGCATTCGTCTGCGCGTCCCGAGCGCTTCATGAACATGGCTGCCGAGAACAACTGGCAGGTATGCGTTCCGACCACGCCGGCACAGATCTTCCATCTGCTGCGTCGGCAGATGATTCGCAAGCTGCGCAAGCCGCTGATCATCATCACGCCGAAATCGCTGCTGCGTCACAAGGAAGCGATCTCGTCGATGGATGAACTGGCCAACGGCCACTTCCAGACCGTGATCCCCGAAGTCGAAGCGCTCGAGCCGAAGAAGGTCAAGCGTGTGGTGATCTGCCAGGGCAAGATCTATTACGAGCTGCTTGCCTACCGTCGCGAAAACAACATCACCGACACCGCGCTTGTTCGTCTGGAACAGCTGTATCCCTTCCCGGCTGAGGAGTTCGGCAAGGCGATCAACCAGTTCCCGAACGCGAAGGAAGTAGTGTGGGTTCAAGAAGAGCCGCGTAACCAGGGTGCATGGTACTGGCTGGCCTCGCGTCAGCACCTGGTCAACGTGCTCGGCACCAAGCGCAAGCTGCTGCTGGTAAGCCGTCCGGCCGCCGCATCGCCTGCAGTGGGTTACTACGCCAAGCACAACCAGCAACAGAAGGAAGTGATTGAGAACGCCTTTGGTCCGATCCATGACACAACGCCTCAGTCACCTAACGTATAAGCACAAAGGGGAGAAAACCACATGCTGATCGAAGTCAAAGTACCGCAACTGTCCGAGTCCGTTTCCGAGGCTACGCTGGTCACCTGGCACAAGAAGGAAGGCCAGGCGGTTTCGCGTGACGAAAACCTGATCGACATCGAGACCGACAAGGTCGTGCTCGAAACGCCGGCGCCTGCCGATGGCGTGCTGGTCAAGATCATCAAGGGCGACGGTGATACCGTTGGCTCCGGTGACCTGATTGCGCAGATCGACACCGAAGCCAAGGCTGCAGCCGGTGCGGCGCCTGCCGCGGCAGCCGCTGCTGCGGCTCCGGCCGTGACGCCGCCGCCCGCTGCTGCGACCTCGAGCGCTGCCGGTGCGGCAAGCCCCGCTGCGCGCAAGATCCTCGACGAGAAGGGTGTGTCCGCCAGCGACGTGTCCGGTACCGGTCGTGGTGGTCGTGTGACCAAAGAGGATGCCGTTGGTGCACAACCCAAGGCGGCCGCCGCAGCTGCACCGGCCGCAGTGGTCACCGGCGACCGTGCCGAAGAACGTGTGCCGATGACGCGTCTGCGTGCACGTATCGCCGAGCGCCTGCTGCAGTCGAAGAACGAAAATGCCATCCTGACCACGTTCAATGAAGTGAACATGGCGCCGGTGATGGCGATGCGCAAGCAGTACGGCGAGAAGTTCGAGAAAGCGCACGGTGTGCGTCTTGGCTTCATGGGCTTTTTCGTCAAGGCTGCCGTTGCAGCTCTGAAGCGGTACCCGATCCTGAACGCATCGGTCGATGGCAATGACATCGTCTATCACGGCTATATCGACATCGGTATCGCTGTCGGTTCGCCGCGCGGTCTGGTCGTACCCATTTTGCGCAACGTCGAGTCGATGTCCGTTGCCGACATCGAGAAGAAGATTGCCGAGTTTGGTCAGAAGGCCAAGGAAGGCAAGCTGTCGCTCGAAGACCTGACCGGCGGCACGTTCTCGATCTCCAACGGTGGCGTGTTCGGTTCGATGATGTCGACCCCGATCATCAACCCGCCGCAGTCGGCAATTCTTGGCATCCACGCCACCAAGGATCGTGCAGTGGTCGAGAATGGGCAGGTTGTGGTGCGTCCGATCAACTACCTGGCCATGTCCTACGACCACCGTATCATCGACGGTCGCGAGGCGGTACTCGGCCTGGTGGCGATGAAGGAAGCAATGGAAGATCCGGCCCGCCTGATCCTCGACGTATAACATCAGCACACTGCAGGGGCACATTCGACCCGGCCGTTTTTGCCGTGAGCGGGTGTGCCCCGTTCTGATTCTGCAAGGGAGATTTTAATGGCACATGAATACGATGTACTGGTCATCGGCGGTGGTCCCGGCGGTTACGTTGCGGCCATCCGTGCTGCTCAGCTGGGCTTCAATACCGCGTGCTGCGAGTCCAACCCCTACGCCGACCCCAAGGGCGAGCCGCGGCTCGGTGGCACCTGCCTGAACGTGGGCTGCATCCCCTCGAAAGCACTGCTGCATACCTCGCACCTGTTCGAGGAAGCTGGTCACAGCTTTGCGTCGCAGGGCATCAACGTGGGCACGCCCAAGATCGACGTAACGAAGATGGTCGCCCGCAAGAGTGGCATCGTCGATCAGCTTACCGGCGGCATCAAGTATCTGTTCAAGAAGAACAAGGTCACCCTGATCAACGGTCACGGTTCCTTCGTGGGCAAGTCCGATGCAGGCTGGCAGGTCATGGTTGGCGAACAACTGGTGGTGGCCAAGCAGGTCATCATTGCGACCGGTTCGTCGCCGCGCCATCTGCCTGGTGTTCCGGTGGACAACAAGATCGTCTGCGACAACGTCGGTGCACTTGATATCGATGCTGTGCCGAAGAAACTGGCTGTCATCGGCGCCGGCGTGATCGGCCTCGAAATGGGTTCGGTGTGGCGTCGTGTGGGGGCCGAAGTAACGGTGCTGGAAGCGATGCCCGAGTTCCTCGCGGCAGCCGACCAGGATGTGGCCAAGGAAGCGCTCAAGGTCTTCACCAAGCAGGGCCTGAAGTTCAACTTCGGCGTCCAGATCGGTGAGGTCAAGGTCGGCAAGAAGGGCGTGGTCATTTCCTACAAGGACAAGGACGGCGCGGACCAGAAGCTTGAAGCCGACCGCCTGATCGTGTCCGTGGGTCGTGTGCCCAATACCGACGGCCTCAATGCCGAAGCGGTCGAACTCAAGATCACCGAGCGCGGCATGATCGAAGTCGATGACCACTGCCGTACCAATCTGCCGGGCGTATGGGCGGTTGGTGACGTGGTGCGCGGCCCGATGCTGGCGCACAAGGCGATGGAAGAGGCCGTCATGGTCGCCGAACTGATGGCGGGTCAGGCCGGTCATTGCAATTTCGACACCGTGCCCTGGGTCATCTACACCAGCCCGGAGATTGCCTGGGTTGGCAAGACCGAACAGCAACTCAAGGCTGCAGGCGTGGCCTACAAGGTTGGCAAGATTCCGTTTGCGGGCAACGGTCGCGCGCTCGGCATGGGTGAACCCACGGGCTTCGTCAAGATGCTGGCCGATGCCAGTACCGACCGGATTCTCGGTGTGCACATCATCGGTGCCGGCGCTTCGGAGCTGATTGCCGAGGCCGTGGTGGCGATGGAGTTTGCCGGTTGTTCCGAAGATCTGGCGCGTATCTGCCACGCTCACCCGACGATGTCGGAAGTGGTGCACGAAGCAGCGCTCGCCTGCGACAAGCGCCCGCTGCACTTCTAAGCGCTTGCTGAAGCCCGCAGGGGGTGGAAAACAGGGACGCTTTGGCCCTGTTTTTCACCCCTTGTGCTTTTTTACGCATGTACTCCGTTTTGCGGGCTGCATGATTGTGCAGTTCATTTGTAAATCATTAAGCGGTTATTTCGATGCCTCACCGTACTCTCAATGTTCCCGAACGGGGCATGCTCGACGCCTACGATGCGCAACTCAAGGCGCGGGGCTACAAATCCGACCCGGCGCAACGTGCAGCGGTGCAGCGTCTGCAGCAGTTGTACACGGAACTCGTCACGTTCAAGTCTGCCCGCCGTACCGCCTTGCGCAAGGTGTTCGCGCGCCCGCGCATTCCGCGCAGCGTGTATTTCTGGGGCGGGGTAGGGCGTGGCAAGAGCTTCCTGATGGATTGCTTCTACGACTCGGTTCCCTACCAGCGCAAACGTCGCGTTCACTTCCATGCTTTCATGCAGGAAGTGCAGAACGACCTGAAGGATCACAATCAGGAAGCCGATCCATTGCAGAAGGTGGCAGACCGCATTGCGCGGCAGACCCGGCTTCTGTGTTTTGATGAATTTCACGTCTCGGACATTGCGGATGCAATGATTCTCGGGCGCTTGCTGGATGCCTTGTTCGCGCGCGGCGTGATCTTCGTCATGACCTCGAACTATCCGCCCGAGGGCCTCTATCCGAATGGGCTGATGCGGGTGAATTTTCTGCCGACCATCGAGATGATGAAGCGCCGTTTCGATGTGATCGAGGTCGATCACGGTACGGACTATCGCCTGCGCACGCTCGAGAAGATCGAAATCTATCTGGTGCCGCCGGATGAGGCCGCGGAACAGAAAATGCGCGACGATTTCCGTCGCCTGGCTGCGACCGATGCCGTGCCGGGAGAGATCGAGATCATCGGTCGCAGCCTTCCCGTGCGGGGACGTGCGGCGGGCGTGATCTGGTTTGACTTCGCCACGCTCTGTCGCGGCAACCGCTCGCAGAACGACTACCTTGAGATCGCCCGCGAACATCACACCCTGCTGCTGTCCGGGGTGCCCCGGATGGGCGGCGGTGAGGCGTCAGAGGCGCGGCGTCTGACCTGGCTGATCGACGTGCTCTACGATTATCGCGTCAAGCTCATCATGAGCGCCGAGGTCGACGCTTACGAGCTGTACACCGAGGGGCACAACGCGCATGAGTTTGTGCGCACCGTCAGTCGGCTGATGGAAATGCGTACCCGCGACTATCTGGCCGAACCACACCGGACGGAGTAAGCCGTGCCGGCGCATGCACGCGCGATCCTCACGGCGATCTGATCCGCAGGCGTGAGCCGTCGCGTTGCGCGATGTTGTTGATGAGGGGTGCCAGGCGGTCGATGATGGCCGGGGTGCCATCGAGCATCAGGTCAAGGACGGGTGGCAGGCCTGCGCTGAGGCCGATGTTGCCATGGAGCTGAAGGGGGCTGCCGGGGGTGCTCGACAGCAACAGATGCAGTGAGCCGCCGTCGGCATCGGCCTCGGCCCGGTAATCGCCGAGTCGAGGTTCAAGCAGGATGTCGGTGCTGGCGGCGCGCCATGCCAACACCATCTTGCCGCTGCATCGATTGCGCCAGTCGCATTCGAGCCCCTTTCCGGTCGCCTCGAGCCAGCCACGCCAGCCAAAATGGAAGGCAGGGTGAGGCAGGGCCTGAAACAATGCCTGTGCCGGCAGCGCGAGGGCAGGATCGTCTATTCGCCAACCGTCGAATCCAAGCGTGATCCTTGCGGCGTGTTGTCCGTCGGCTTCCAGCTTCCAGGCGGCTTCTCCGTGCAGCAAGCCTGCAGGATCGAATTCCCAGCCGAGTCTGAGCCAGGGGCTGAGCTGGCTCCCGGCGCCGGCCTGGGCAAGGTATCCGTGGCCACGCCACAGGCTGCCGTCGGGTGAGGCGAGCCGTGTGCGGCCTTCGCTAACACGTCTCAGGGCAGCGTCCATCAACACCGCCGGCGCGACGGCGATGACGATGACGACGAATGCGAGCGCGAAGAGGGCTGGCCGTCTCATTGGCCGTCCTGTCCGGCATCGTCAAACGGTTGCAGGAGCAGTTCGAATTGCCCGCTTCCAGCGGCTGCCATTTTCAGACGGACCGGACGCAGACGCAGGTCGGCCTGGATGCTTGCAAGCCAGTCCACCAATACGGGCAAGCTCGCCTTGCCGTTGACCACCAGACCCTCCGGGCGGACTTCGACAGAGACGTTCAATCCACGCGCATCGCCCGCAGCGCTTGCCGCAGCCGCAAGCGCCGGAGGCACGATTGCCGTTAGCGGAGGCAGGGTGCGCAGACGGGCGAGTTCCGCAGCGTCCTCCTGCATGCGCTCGAAGCTGGCCTGGGCGGCGGGCAGGCGCACGTCCAGCCGCTGCTGTTCCGATCGTGTCCAGTCGAACATCGCCCATGCGACGGCGATCGGTAGCAGCAGACTGGCTGCGCGCAGGAGCTGACGTTCGCGCGGAGCACGGGCGGCGAACCAGCCGTGGAAGGCAGCGGACAGACGTGAGAGGGAGGGGCTGGTCATGATCGATCTCGAAGGCACGTTCGCGATGGGCGTGTTCATGGCTGGCGCTCGGCGCTCAACACCAGACCGCCGTCACGGCGCTGGGCATTGAGTCCGTGCACCGCGAGCCGGGTGAGGAGTGCGGGGGTGTCGGTTTCAGGGGGAAGGGTGAGATCAAGGCGTCCATTCTCGTAGGCAATCGCCAGCGGCGTTACCCCGGTGGCCGCGAGGTGGCCGTGCAGCAGCGCGAGCAGATCGTCACTACTGAGCTGACCCGCCTTCCTGCGCGCCCGGTCCAGCGCGCGTCCCAGCTGGGCGGCGGGTGCGACTGCGGGTGTGCCGGGCAGCGCCTGCTCGAACAGGCGCGCGCTGCGTCGTTCGATCTCACCCAACGTCTGGCGTTGGCCAATGACTTGAGTCAGGCTGACGAGGAACAGGGCGAGTGCGCTCATGGCGAAGATCGCTGCGGGTACCCGCAACCGTCGCCATTGCGCGTCGCGGCCCTGGCGGGCGGAAAACGCTCCGTGCAGCAGATCGTGGGTGGCATCGACGTGCTCCCACCAGCGCCAGACCGGCCCCGGTTCAACGGGCAGTGGCAGCAGGCCGGTGGCGCCCGTTTCGGGATTCGTGCAAGCCTCCGCGACACGGAGTTCCAATGCCGCTGGCAGCGCGGTGCTGGCGCGGCGACGCGTCAGCGCAATGGACAGTGCGGACGACAGCGCGGCATGCGCTGCGTCGGGTGTCGGCGCGTCGAAGGCGATGGCCGGTTCAACGCCAGGGCGCAAGATCGCACCATTCGCTTCGACCGCCAGCACCCAGCGCCCATCGACATTCGGTACCGTTTCAAGCGCGCTGCACAGCCGCTTCAACGGACGGCCGATCTGAGTGAACTGGGCGAGGATCTGAGCCATGCGTGTGCGGGTGACGGTGATGACCCCCGTGCGGTTCAGTGTGCCCTCGGGGCGGCTGTGGGTCACGCTCACATGTTGTGTGTCGGGGTCGCCGACCAGGTGTTCCTCCAGCGCATAGGAGAGCAGACGCGGACGTTCGCGTCGGGGGCTTGCGGGCAGCAGAACTTCGAGCCACGTGCTTTGCGCACCGGCGAGCACCCCCTCGCAGCCATCTGCCGCCGGCCAGTGAGCGGGGCCGCTATTGCCCCGTTGGAGCGCGCGGTTTGCAGCGTCGAGCAGGACCCAGTCGGCGGCCGGGTCGTTTGGCCAGCGTTCATCGATGCGGATCAGCAGGCGAGTCGTCATGGGAGGCGGTACCACAGGAGTTCGGGCCAGAGCTTCTGGCGATCGAGAAGGGCTTCAAGGCGGGTGACCGATACGCCGTAACGGGCGTGTATCGTGACCAGGAAGTGGCGGCTGCTGACACTGGCGAGCTGTGCAGAAGGCAGTGTTGCGCCTTGTGGCAGCCGCGCACCGAAATCGGTCAGATCGCGGAACCATGCCCGCTCGCGTTCGGCAACCAGCACCCGGGCGAGATCGATGCCGAGACCCGGTACCAGGCTTGCGAGGACCTCGGCCGGCGCCGTGTTGACATTGACGGGCGTCGGCGTGGGCGCAGGAACAGCGGTGATATAGGGGTCGAGGCGGGTCAGCAGGTTCTGATCAATGCCCGGTATCGAGGCGGCTTCCTCGGCGATGACCAGTGCTGCGTGCGGTGCCCTGTCCGTGTCGCGCCAGGGGGCGGCTGCGATCCATTGCGTCATTGCGATCACGCTTGCGTGCGCGGACTCGGGGGGCGTTCCGAGGAGTTCGATCAGGTGCTGCAGGCGGGCCCCCGCCGCATTGTTGGGGACGCCCGCAGGTGCGAGGTCGTTAAGATTGAAGCGTCCCGATAGGTCGATGATCTCGCCTGCGATCGTGCCGTCTGCCGCGTCTTCGCCGAGCGGTGTCGGGGGAATCCTGATGGTCCAGTTTTCGCCCCGGTGATCGACATTGCTCTCCCGCATGTCCTGAGCCAGCACCTGGCGGGCCCAGTCCACTGCGGCGCGTGCAAGCTGGCGCGACTGCGCCTGATCGCGGCGCCCGGAAACCGCCTCGAGCCCGCGACCGAAGTCGGCAAGCGCGGCCGCGGCCAGCATCGCGGCAAAGGTGACCGTGAGCAGGGCGAGCACAACGGCTGCGCCACGCTGGCGCTCAGCGCAATGCAAACAGGCGGGTGATCGTGCCGGCATCGGGAAGGTCCAGTTCGAGTTCGATTGCGGTGGGCAAGGCGTCACCCTTGGCGCCTTCGAGAGGCCATTGGTCGCTACGCACATCCTTGGTGATGAAGTGCCAGCGCACGGCCTCTACATGGTTCAGCAGAGGAAAGATCTCGGCCTTTCCAAGGGCTTCACGGTCGGGCCAGATCAGCCATTCGAGTCGGGCGTTACTGAAGCGGAATCCGACCCGGCGCGCCCCTTCGCCCTCGCCGCCGAGTGCGATCAGACGCAGTTCGCTGTCGCCGCCGTCTGCGCTGCGGAGCAAGGCCAGTGCCGGCGATACAGTACTGGTGGCGGGGAGCGCAGGCGCGGCGATCTGCAGGATCTCCAGCTCAATCTGGTGTACAGCACGCGCGATGCTGCGCCAGCGCTCGATCTCGGTGCTGACGCGAGTTTGCGTGTCGATCATCTGCGCGGTGGCACGCCAGGTCAGCATGCCGAGCACGGAGAACAGGGCGAGTGCGACGAGGAGCTCGATCAGGGTCATGCCGCCAGCGGCTTTGCGCAAGGGCGCGTTCATTGCGGCACCCTGGTGATGTAGCCGGTGGCGTGGGCCAGAACATGGCCGCTCTCGAGGTCCATCACGTCGACGTCGATGCGACGAAACGAACGGTTCGACGCGGTCCCGATGCGCTCGCGCCATTGAAACTCCGCGGGCCCCTGGCGCGTCCGCCCCTGGCGCAGGCCAGGGGCGGGGAAGTCTGTGGTGGCACGGTATGCGGCGAGCCGGTCGTTGGCGACCCAGTCGGCCAGCGTTCGGTCGCGCAACTCGGCGCTTGCCAGCGCCGTATTGCCGATGGCTCGCAGCGCCGAGACGAGGGCAATGGCGACAATGGCGAGCGCAACAAGCATTTCCAGCAGCGTGAAGCCACGTGCCGGGCGGGCAGTCCGAGGCCTGGCGCGCGTCATCGCGACACCTCGGCATCATGAACGCGGATCACCTGGCCGTTTGGCAGCCCGCGCAACAGCTCGCGGCCGTGCCCGGTGACGATGAGTTCGAAGTGCGGCGCGCGGGATCCGAAAACCAGGCGCCGCGCGTCCTGACCCGCGGGCTGCGCGCGCTCGGCGGGTGTGCGCTGGTGGACGTGAAGCGCGCCGAATCCGAGTGGGTCGGGCAGCGTGCGCGGGGCAAAAAGGGGATCATTTTCCACGACCCGCCAGCGCCCATCCGCGTCAAGTTGCGTGAAACGGTAGCCGTCGCCCAGAAACTCCACCGCAAGCGGGCGTCCCCGAATGGCGGCGTGTTCGGCACCGGCTTCGAGCACGCCGCGCAGACGTTCGATCGCAAGATCCGCGTCGTTGGCGCGGAAGCCGTCGATCGCCAGGCTGGGGCCGCCGGTGATGATGCCGGCAATGGCCAGCACCACCAGCAGTTCGACGAGGGAGAAGCCGCGCGAGGCGCGGCGCGCGTGCATCAGAACTGCCACGAGCCGATGTCGGTGTCGAAGCCTTCGCCACCGGTCTTGCCGTCGGCACCGAAGCTCATGACGTCGACGTCGCCATTGATGCCCGGATTGAGGTACTGGTAAGCGCCTCCCCAGGGGTCGGCCGGCAGGCGCTCGAGATAGGGTTTCCAGTTGTCGGGAATCGGTGCGGTGTCGGGCTTCCTGACCAGGGCCGAGAGCCCCTGCGACGCAGTGGGATAGCGCCGGTTGTCGAGACGATACAGTTTCAATGCCTGCATGATGGAGGCGAGATCCTGGCGCGCGGCCACGACGCGCGCTTCGTCCGGGCGACTCATGACCCGTGGCACGACGAGTGCGGCAAGCACGCCGAGGATCACGATCACCACCATGACTTCGATCAGGGTGAAGCCGCGCTGGGGTTGAGTCCGGGTGGCGGTTGAGCAGCAGGACGGGGTGAAGGCAGTGTTCATGGTAGTCACTTCATCAGGGTGTTGATTTCGATAATCGGTTGCATGACGGCCAGTACGATCACCAGCACGACGCCGCCCATCGCCAGCAGCAACGCGGGTTCGAGCAGGCTGGCCAGCACCGCGCCGCGGCTCTCGAGTTCCTGTTGCTGAAGGCGGGCGGCGCGCGCCAGCAGTTCGTCCAGCCGACCGGTGGTCTCGCCGCTGGCGATCATGTGCACCAGCAGCGGCGGAAAGGCGCGCGTGGCACCGAGTGCCCGCGCCAGGCTTTGTCCCTCGCGCACGCGCGCAGCGGCGGCATCGACCGCATCGCGGATCGGCAGGCGTGCGATCACGCGGCCCCCGGCTTCGAGCGCGGTCAGCAGGGGCACGCCACTGCCGGCGAGGATGGACAGCGTGCTGGCAAAACGTGCCGCGTCGAGCGTGCGCAGGTGGCGCCCGATGACGGGAAGACCGAGCAGGCGGGTCTCCCAGCGCCTGCGCACGGACGCATTGCGCAAGGCGGTATGGGCGAAGAGGCCGGCCCCGGCGAGGGCAAGCATCAGCAGCCAGCCCCAGTCACGCAAAAAGCTGGAGACGGCGATCAGGCCGCGGGTCAGGGGCGGCAGGGCCTGCTTGGTCTGTGCGAACACGCCGACGACCTGCGGCACCACATGGGTCATCAGGCCGATTACCACCAGCAACGCGACCGCGGCAACGATCAGCGGATAGAGCAGGGCTTGCATCGTTTTCTGTTGCAGCTGAGCGTGCTGTTCCAGATAGTCGGCAAGCTGATTCATGACCTTGGCGAGTTCACCAGACTTTTCGCCTGCGGCCACCGAGGCGCGGTAGATCGCAGGGAAGGCGGCAGGATAGCGGTCCAGCGCCGCGCGCAGGCTGTAACCGGACAGGATCTCGGAGCGCAGCCCTGCCAGCAGCTGACGGGGGCCTTCGTCCTCGGCCTGCTCGATCAGCGCGGCGAGCGCCTGCTCGACGGTGAGGCCTGCGGCAAGCAGGGTGGCCCACTGGCGGGTGAGCAGCGCGAGCGCAGCGTCCTTGAGCCGGCGTGTTCGCCGGCCACTGCCGGGCGTGGCGGAGACGGTGACGACGTCGAGCGGAAACAGCCCGCGCTCGCGCAGCAGGGTGCGTGCGGCACGGCCGCTCTCGGCCTCGATCACGCCCTGGGTCGATTGACCTGCACTGTCGAGGGCGCTGTAGCGGAAGGCTGTCATCGGGCGGGCTCAGTCGCGGGTGGCACGCAGCAGTTCTTCGACCGTGGTTGCGCCCTCGGCGAGCAGGCGCAGGCCGTCCTCTCGCAACCCGCGGGCGCCGCCCCTGCGCGCATGCGTTCGCAGCGCGGCTTCGCCGGCGTCGTCATGGATCAGGCGGGCTGCCTCGGCGTCTACCGTCAGCAACTCGTAGATGCCGCCGCGACCCTGATAGCCGGTGTGTCCGCACGCAGCACAGCCGGCAGCCTGCCACAGGGTATCCGGGCAGTCCGGGCCGATCAGGGCGCGTTCACTGTCGCCGGCCGGATGGGGGCTGCGGCAGGTTGGGCACAGGCGCCGCACCAGACGCTGGGCAAGTACGCCGCGGATGCTGGATGCGAGCAGGAAGGGCTCGATACCCATGTCGACCAGGCGGGTGATCGCCGACGCGGCATCGTTGGTGTGCAGGGTGGCGAGCACCAGGTGTCCGGTGAGGCTGGCCTGAACCGCGATGCGGGCGGTTTCGACGTCGCGGATCTCGCCGATCAGGATCACGTCCGGGTCCTGGCGCAGGATGGCGCGCAGGGCGCGGGCGAAGTCGAGCTCGATGCGCGGATTGACCTGGATCTGGGCGACGCCGGGCAGGTCATATTCGACCGGGTCCTCGACGGTGACGATGTTCTGGCGCTCGCAGTCCATGGTCTGTAGCGCGGCGTACAGCGTGGTGCTCTTGCCCGAGCCGGTGGGGCCGGTGACGAGCAGGATGCCGTGAGGTTGCGTGAGCAGGTTCACGAAACGCGCGCGGATGTCCTCTGCCATGCCGAGGCGTTCGAGCCCGATCAGCGCGTTGCCCTTGTCCAGCAGGCGCAGCACCAGGCGTTCGCCGTGCGTGGTGGGCAGGGTGGAGACGCGCACGTCGACCTGGCGACCGGCCAGACGCAGCGTGATGCGGCCGTCCTGTGGCAGGCGCTTTTCGGCGATATCGAGGCTGGCCATGATCTTGATGCGCGAGGCCATCGCCGCGTGCAGGCCGCGATGCGGGCGCGCGATGTCGCGCAGCACGCCATCGCGGCGCAGGCGCACCACTGAATGATGTTCGTAGGGTTCGATATGCACGTCAGAGGCCGCCTCGCGCACCGCCTGGGTCAGCAGCGCATTGATCATGCGGATCACGGGAGCATCGTCCTGCGACTCGAGCAGGTCTTCGACCGCGGGCAGTTCGGTCATCAGCTGCGCAAGGTCGACCTCGAGCCCGACGTCAGCAACGATCTCGGCGGCGCTGCCGTCTCCGGCGCTGTAGGTTTCGGCAAGATGCGCGTCGAAGCTCGCCTTTGCCGTCGTCGACATGTTCAGCGGCAGGCCGAGATGGCGGCGTACCTCGGCCACAGCGGCGAGGCTGGCATCCTCGCGCAGCAGCACGTCGGCGTGTTCGGTGCCGATCGCGGTGACCAGCACGCCGTGGCGGCGGGCAAAGGCGTAGGGCAGGGTGGGGGCGATGTTCATCGTCTAGTCGATGCGGCGGACTTCGGCTTCTTCGACCGGCGCCGGCGAAGTGCGCGGAACCGCAGGGGCCGGGCTGTCGAAGGCGGGCAGCTCGGGGGTGCCGGGTTCGCCGCTGAGCAGATCGCGCTTGGTGGCGGAGGCGCGTTGTTCGCCGATTACATAGTCGTAACGCGAGCGGGTGATCCCGGCATAGTCTTCGCGTTCGCGCAGGATAACCGGACGCAGGAACACGACCAGGTTGGTCTTGGTGCGATGGCGCGTATCGTAGCGGAACAGGGCGCCGGCCACCGGCATGTCGCCCAGCACGGGAATCTTCTCTTCCCCGCCGCTGTAGCTGTCCTCAACCAGCCCGCCGAGCGCGATGATGGCACCGTCGTCGACCATGACCATGGACTCGATCGAGCGTTTGGTCGTCGTAGGGCCGTTACCGGTGTCAGTGCTGGCGACTACGGCCGAGGCTTCCTGGTAGATCGCCAGACGGATCGATCCGCCTTCGGAGATCTGCGGCTTGACCTTGAGGGTGAGACCGACGTCCTTGCGCTCGATGGTCTGGAACGGGTTGCTGACGGTGCTGCCGGTGCCGGTGTTGGTGTACTGGCCGGTGACGAAGGGCACGTTGCGGCCGACGACGATCTTCGCTTCCTCGTTGTCGAGGGTGACGATGTTGGGCGTGGACAGGATGTTGGCGCTCACTTCGTTTTCGAGGAAGCGGGCGAGCATGCCGAGACGGATGATCTCGCCAACGCCGGGGATGGTGACCTTGCCGTTACCTACGGCGAGCGTCAGCCCGTTGCCCGGCGTGGCCATGGAGCCACTTGAGGCGCCGGTGATGAGCGACATCAGGTTGTTGCCGCCGCTGCTGAAGGAGGTTCCGCCGACGATGGCGGCGCTGCCGCTGTTGTCGCCCGCTGCCCACTGGATGCCAAACTCGGCGGCACGCTCGGTCGAGATCTCGGCGATCAGTGCCTCGATATAGACCTGGGCGCGACGACGGTCGAGCTTGTCGATCACGACTCTCAGGTTGCGGTAGATGGCCTCGGGGGCATTGATGATCAGTGCGTTGTTGACCGAATCCGCCTGGACCACGCCGCTTGTGCCGTTGCCACTTCGTGTACGGTTGTTCGTTGAGCTGCTGCGTGACGTCGATGCCGCGATTCCCATTGCGTCTCCGCCCGCTGCTGGGGCTCCGGCGCTTGCATCCGTGCTGCTCAGCGCGGTGTTGCCAGACCCCGCCTGCGACTCCGCGATGCCGCTCCCGCTCAGCGTGGCGTTGAGCGTGTCGGCAACCTGACTGGCGTCGGCGTTCTTCAGATAGATTACGTGGATGTTGCCGGCGGCGCCGGGGCGGTCGAGGCTTGCCACCAGTTGGCGTACCGCGGAGATGCGGCTTGGGGTGTCGGCGCGAACCAGCAGGCTGTTGCTGTTGGGTTCGGCCAGAATCTGCACGGCGCCTGTCCCCCCCGCAGCTGCGCCGCGCTCGACGAGCAGGCGAGACAGCAAGGGGGCAAGATCGACGGCCGCGGCATGGTGAAGTTCGATGACGCCGAGGTCGCCCTGGACGACATCGAGCGACTCGATAACGCTCGCGATGCGTGCAACGTTGCCGGCGTAATCGGTGACCACGAGGACGTTGTTCGCGGGAAACGCGCTCACTGAATTGTTTGGCGCGACCAGCGGGCGAATGACCGGCACCATCTGTGCGGCCGACTCATGCTGCAGCGCGAACACCTGTGTCACCAGGCGATCGCCCCCGGCCGCCGCGACATTCCTGCCTACAGGTACGGCATGCAGTTTGGCGTCTGCCTCGGGGACGATCTTGGTCACGCCCTTGTCCTCGACCGCGGTGTAGCCCTGCAGGCGCAAGGCGGAGAGCAGGATCTGGTAGGCCAGTTCGCGCGCCACCGGCGTGTTGGTGACGATATTGATCTTGCCCTTTACCCGTGGGTCGACAAGGAAGTTCGTGCCGGAGAGCTTGCCGATGGCCTGAATCACCGCATCGATGTCGGCATTCTGGAAGTTGAGCGACACCGGA
>Ga0172382_10002731_pt1 | contig 28933 bp, 18 predicted proteins | sample Leawel138RmetaG_FD_122245 | JGI IMG/M metagenome (GOLD analysis project Ga0172382, IMG submission 122245) | Leachate microbial communities from a municipal landfill in Southern Ontario, Canada - Leachate well 138R metaG | ecosystem: Engineered > Solid waste > Landfill > Unclassified | place...
ATATGGAACTTCCATTTACCTGACAGCACTTCCATCGTATCCTTTATTCCTGCAATCCTTGTTTGACAGGCTTCATTGTTGTTTATTACGGGTACTTTTTTCATTGTTAAATATTTTTGTTTCGCTATTACAAAGATAAAGAAATAATGCGGTAGTTTCCTTAATGAAACTACTTTCCTAAAGGAAACGCATAGTAAAAAGAAACTAATGGTGTTGTAAATTTACACTATCAAACAATCAAATGAAAGTAAAATGAATACAAAAACAAACAAAATTATTTATTGGGTAAGTACAGGATTATTCTCGGCAGCTATGATTTTTAGTGGCTACAATTATTTAACTATTCCTGAGATGTCAGGAGCTTTTGCCGGACTTGGATTTACAGAAGACTACTTTAGAATTGAATTAGCTATCGCAAAAATATTAGGGGCTTTGGCTTTAATACTTCCATTCGCTCCTAAATGGATGAAAAACTTCGCTTATGTAGGTTTTACCATAAATTTAGTTTCAGCAATAATTGCACATATTGTTATGGATTATAACGCTTATGGTTTTGTAATATTTTCGGTTATTGCTCTTGCCTTATCGTATTACAGTTTTATAAAATTAGAAAATAGAAAACAAGATGTTTAAATATCAATATATTTTGTTTGTCTGTAGTTTTTTGAGCATCACGGCTTGCAATGGACAAACACAATCGACAAAAGAAATTCCGACAGAAAATTTGAAAACAATAAAAACAGAACATAAAATGAAAATAGAAATTTGGGGTGATGTAATGTGTCCTTTTTGTTACATCGGAAAAAGAAATTTTGAAACAGCAATGGCACAATTTGCTGACAAAGAAGACATTGAAATTATTTGGAAAAGTTATCAATTAGACCCAACTATTCCCGAAGTTGCGAATGAAACTTACGAAGATTACTTGGTAAAACGGAAAGGAATTAGTTTGGAACAGGCAAAAAGTACATTGGCTAACGTGACACAATCTGCCAAGCAAGCAGGACTGGACTATCATTTTGACAAAGCGTTAATGGTTAACTCTCTAAAAGCACACCAACTGATACAATTTGCCAAAACAAAAAACTTAGGTAATGAAGCAGAGGAGCGATTGTTTAAAGCGTTCTTTACGGAAGGAAAAAACATTGCTGATATTACTACACTAACCCAATTAGGCAAAGAAATTGGTTTAGACGAGCAGGAATTACAAGTAGCATTTACAGATGAAAAGTATGCTCAACTTGTAAAAAACGACATTCAGGAAGCACAACAAATTGGTGTTAGCGGTGTTCCATTCTTTGTCATTGACAGAAAATATGCGGTGTCTGGCGCACAGCCACCACAAGCATTTTTAGAAACATTGGAAAAATCATTTGCCGAATGGAGAAAGCTAAATCCTAAAAGTCAATTTGAGGTTATAGAGGGACAAAGCTGTACCACAGACGGTAAGTGTGAGTAAACTTTTTAACAAACTAAAATTTTAAATTATGGAAAAATCACCAAAAATAGTCGTTGATAAAATGCTGAACGCATTTTCGGCAGGCGATGTAGAAGCACTGTTGGAAACCGTTTCCGAAGATACCTTATGGATTTATCACGGTACGCAGGTCATACCAAAAGGAGAATACAAAGGAAAAGAAGGGGTTCGAAAATTCTTTACCGCCATTCTTAATGGAACAGAAGTTCTTAAATTTGAAGCGAAGCAATTTATTATTCAGGACAATGTTGTGGTCATTCTTGGCAATGAACATCAACGAGTAAAAAAAAGCGGTAAAGAACTGAAACAAAAATGGGTGCAAATTTATACCGTAGAAAATAATCTCATAACCAAAATGGAAGAATTTGCAACTTCGGAAGTGGTTAAATAACCGTTGCACAACCTTTGATATAATAAAAAATCCGCCTTATTCATTAGAACAAGACGGATTTTTTAATTATAGAAAAAGTTATTATTTCTTAGCTTAAAACGGCTTTTACTTTATCTGCAGCTTCTTGGAATTCAACAGCAGAATGAACAGCTAAACCAGAGTTGTCAATCATTTCTTTTGCCAGTTCAGCATTGGTTCCTTGAAGACGAACAATAATCGGAACTTTAATCGCATCTCCCATGTTTTTGTAAGCATCGATAACTCCTTGAGCGACACGGTCACAACGAACGATTCCTCCGAAGATATTGATAAGGATAGCTTTTACGTTAGGGTCTTTCAAAATGATTTTGAAAGCTGTTTCAACACGTTTTGCATCGGCTGTTCCTCCTACGTCAAGGAAGTTTGCAGGCTCAAATCCCGCATGTTTGATAAGATCCATCGTTGCCATAGCAAGACCGGCTCCGTTTACCATACAACCCACGTTTCCGTCAAGGTCAACATAGTTGAGTCCTACAGCTTTTGCTTCCACTTCGATTGGATTTTCTTCCTTAATGTCTCTCATATCTTCGTATTTCGAATGTCTGTAAAGAGCATTGTCATCCAAAACAACCTTAGCATCAACGGCTAAAATTTTGTTATCTGAAGTTTTCAGCACCGGATTGATTTCAAAAAGTGAAGCATCACACCCGACATAAGCCGAATAAAGTGAATCAACAAATTTCACCATTTCTTTGAAAGCATTTCCGGAAAGTCCAAGATTAAAAGCAATTCTTCTGGCTTGGAAACCTTGAAGACCTACAGACGGGTCAATTTCCTCCGTAAAGATAAGATGAGGGGTTTTTTCAGCTACTTCTTCGATATCCATACCTCCTTCGGTAGAATACATGATCATATTACGTCCTTTTCCTCGGTTTAGAAGTACAGACATATAGAATTCAGATGTTTTGCTTTCTCCTGGGTAATATACATCTTCAGCAACTAAAACTTTGTGAACTTTTTTACCAGTTGGCGGAGTTTGTGGAGTGATAAGTTGCATCCCGATGATTTGTTCTGCAATCGATTCTACTTCTTGAAGGTTTTTAGCAAGTTTTACGCCTCCTCCTTTTCCTCTTCCTCCTGCATGTATCTGAGCTTTGATAACGTGCCAGCCTGTTCCGGTTTCTGCTGTGAGTTGTTTAGCCTTAACAACGGCTTCTTCTGCATTGTGGGCAACATAACCTCTCTGAACCCGTACTCCGTGAGAAGCTAAAATTTCTTTCCCTTGATATTCGTGTAAATTCATAAACTATGATTTTGTCAGATTTTTTTAAAAGTCGAAACAAAAGTAGTAAAAATCAACCAAATCACCTAAAAACTGTTTAAGTTTGTTTTTGTGGTATATTAGGAATGACTAAAAGTTTATTTTCGATTCTAATTAACAACTACTTCATAAGTATTTAGAATCAGAATTCTATAAAATACGGACTCCTTTCAAACCAAATAAACATTAATTTTCTGAAATTAAAATCGGTGCCAATTTGTGAAATCTGTGTTCAAAAAAGGTTAAATTAAAATCTGTGTAAATTTGTGAAATCTGTGTTTAAAAAAGATACTGCACAACATCTTCAATTTTCGAAACGAATTTTATCTGAATATTGGTATTTTTAAGGGAAATTTTATTGTATTTCGATACAAAAATAGTCGAAAAACCTAATTTTTCGGCTTCTTGAATCCGTTGTTCTACCCGGCTTACAGGTCGAATCTCTCCCGAAAGCCCAACCTCACCTGCAAAACAAAAATCTTTCTCGACCGATACGTCTTCGTTTGAAGACAAAATAGCTGCAACTACAGCTAAATCAATCGCTGTGTCATCAACGGAAATTCCTCCTGTAACGTTCAAGAAAACATCTTTTTGAGCCAATCGGAAACCTACTCGTTTTTCCAAAATAGCCAAAATCATATTGAGTCGTTTGGCATTATATCCGGTAGTGCTTCGCTGAGGTGTTCCGTAAACAGCCGAACTCACCAAAGCCTGAATTTCAATCATCAGGGGTCGCATACCTTCAAGTGTGGAAGCTATTGCTGTTCCGCTCAATTGTTCTTCTTTGTGAGAAATCAATAGTTCAGACGGGTTGCTCACTTGTCGTAAACCTGAATTTTGCATTTGATAAATTCCCAATTCGGAGGTAGAGCCAAAACGGTTTTTTAGAGAGCGAAGTATTCTATACACGTGATTTCTATCGCCTTCAAATTGCAAAACCGTATCGACCATGTGTTCCAGAATTTTTGGTCCGGCTATGGTTCCGTCTTTGGTGATGTGCCCGATAAGAATTACCGGAACACCCGTTTGTTTGGCAAATTTTATAAGCTCAGCCGTACATTCTCTGATTTGTGAAATACTCCCTGCACTGGCTTCGATATAATCGGAATGAAGGGTTTGAATGGAGTCAATAATCACAATCTCAGGCTGAGTATCTTCGATGTGTTTGAAGATATTTTGCGTTTTCGTTTCTGTCAGAACATAGCAATTGTCACCTTGGGTTTCAATTCGTTCCGCTCTCATTTTGATTTGCTTTTGGCTTTCTTCACCCGAAACATAAAGAGTTTTATAAGGCAACTTCAAAGCAATTTGCAATAAGAGTGTGCTTTTCCCGATTCCGGGTTCTCCACCCAAAAGCGTAAGCGAACCAGCCACTAATCCACCACCCAAAACTCGGTTGAGTTCTTCGTCGGTAGTGTCAAGGCGAACTTCTTGGCTAGCATCAATTTCGTCTATTCGTAAAGGTTTCACAGAGGTTTTTACGATTGTTCCTGAAGCATTCCACGATGGTTTTTCCTCTTTTTGTATGACTTCTTCCACGATGGTATTCCATTCTTTACAAGAGTTACATTGCCCTTGCCATTTGAAATACTGCACACCACAATTCTGACAAAAAAAGGAGGTTTTTACTTTAGACATTTTTACTTGGGTTAAGAAAACAAAGATAGTTTTTTTAGAAGGAAAGACAAATGGGTTTGTCAGTATATTTATTGAAGTAAACTCCTCATAAATAAACAATTATGTTTTGTGTTTAAAAAATTTTCTTAATTTTGTCTGAAAGTAAAAACTAATCATTATGAAAAAGCTGACCATTTTTATCTTCTGTATGCTGATTTCAGCATCTGGTTTCGGGCAGATTAAGTTAAATCTTTTCAATCAGGGAAAAGAATATCTGAATCAGGGCAACTATGACCTTGCTATCGAGAAGTTTGACAGAGTTCTGGATATGGATTTCAGATATGCACCTGCTTATTTTTATAAAGGAAAAGCATATCTGGAAGGAAAAAAAGAGTATAACCTTGCTATTGAGAATTTTACGAAGGCTTTAAAACACAACACAACCTACCCTGAGGCATACAAATACAGGGCAGAGGCATACTCCAAAATAAACCAGCCTGAAAAAGCGGAAAAAGACAAAAAAAGGCTTGAACATATTTTGTCTATTTCCGAAATAGATGCAGTTACCGTACAGGAAAATGAAACAGCTAAAGAAAAAGCAAGAAAATACCTTTTGAAAGGTAATGGTCATGTGCTTAATTATATGTATGATGTAGCTGTTCACGAATTTACAAAAGCTATTGAACTTCTCCCTGACAATCCTGTGCTTTATTATTCCAGAGGAGAAGCCTATTTTAATTTACAGCAATATGACCTTGCCATTCAGGATTTAAACAAAGCTCTTGAACTGAAAACCGAAGATTTTCCGTCTCATTCGGGTGCTTTATATCCTTATCCACAAAATGAGGATGATTTTATGGGTTGGTTTTCCGAAGATTCGGCTCACAGACTTATTGGGCAAGCCTATTACAATAAAAAAGAATATGATTTGGCTATTGAAAAATTCAATAAACAAATTGAAAAATCGAAATACGGCACTCTATCATATATTGACAGAGGGAGTGCTTATTTAGAGAAAAAAGAATATGATTTAGCTATTGCCGATTTTACTAAGGCAATAGAAGAGCTTCCGAAATTCTATGAATATTATGTATATCGGGCAATTGCTTACGAACAGAAAGGTGAAGTCGAAAAAGCAGTAGCCGATTGGAGAAAACATTATGATATTCTATATCGCAAACAGCTTGCCGAGTCGATTGCCCCATAAGGAAAAAAACAGAAGGAGTTTACTTTTCTCAATACACCTGTTGTTAAGCAGTTTCTTAGTACATTTGTACCCTGAATTTTAATTTTATTTTACGATGAACTTACAACAAATCCTTACAACCAAAATTCAAGAAGCTGTGCAATCTCTTTTCGACACGACTATCGAAAGGGTAGAATTTCAGGCTACTCGTAGGGATTTTGAAGGCGATATTACCTTTGTGATTTTCCCGTTGGTGAAAGTTATCAAAAGCAACCCTGTCGAAATCGGGAACAAAATCGGAGAATATTTGGTTGAAAATACTAAAGAAGTTGTCCGTTTTAATGTGGTTTCCGGGTTTTTGAACATCGTGATTTCAGACGACTATTATCTCGACTTTTTCAATCAGATAAAAAACAACGAAAATTTTGGTGCTGTCGCTCAAGGCGAAAATGCCGCAATGGTAGAATATGCTTCTCCGAACACCAACAAACCCCTCCATTTAGGACACGTTAGAAACGTATTGTTGGGGTATTCAGTAGCTCAAATCCTGAAAGCATCCGGAAAAAAAGTTTACAAAACTCAAGTAATCAACGATAGAGGAATTCACATCTGTAAGTCGATGTTGGCTTGGCAAAAGCTCGGTAACGGAGAAACTCCACAATCAACCGGACTCAAAGGTGATAAATTGGTTGGGAATTATTACGTAGCTTTTGACAAGGAATATAAAAATCAGATTAGCGAACTTATAGCTCAGGGAAAATCAGAAGACGAAGCAAAAAAACAAGCTCCGATTATGCTCGAAGCCCAACAAATGCTTTTGGATTGGGAAGCCGGAAAACCTGAGGTGATGGATTTGTGGAACATGATGAACGGCTGGGTATATGAAGGTTTTGATGTAACGTATAAAAATATCGGAGTTGATTTCGATAAAAACTATTACGAAAGCAACACCTATCTTTTAGGAAAAGATGTGGTTGAAGACGGACTTTCCAAAGGGATTTTCTATAAAAAAGCAGACGGTTCGGTTTGGATTGATTTGACCAGCGAAGGTCTTGACGAAAAATTAGTGCTTCGTTCAGACGGAACTTCGGTTTATATCACTCAGGATATCGGAACAGCCATTCAACGTGTCAAAGATTTTCCCGATGTAAACGGAATGGTTTATACGGTAGGTAATGAACAAGATTACCACTTTAAAGTATTGTTTTTGATACTGAAAAAGTTAGGTTATTCTTGGGCAGAAAATCTGTATCATTTGTCTTATGGAATGGTTGATTTGCCTTCCGGAAAAATGAAATCAAGAGAGGGAACCGTGGTAGATGCAGATGATTTGATTTCGGATATGGAAACCACAGCCTGTGAGATTTCGGAAGAATTAGGAAAATTAGACGGCTATTCCGAAGAAGACAAAAATCGTTTATATAAAATCATCGGTTTAGGAGCTTTGAAATATTATATCCTTAAAGTTGACCCGAAAAAACGAATCCTTTTTGACCCGAAAGAATCGGTTGATTTTGCAGGAAATACAGGGCCGTTTATTCAATATACCTATGCCAGAATTCAGTCGATTCTCCGCAAAGCAGATTTCGATTTTTCGCAACCTCTAAGCCAAACAGCTTTAGGAGAAAAAGAGAAAGAACTCATCAAGCAAATCGCTTTGTTCCCGGAAGTGATTCAAAATGCAGCCGCTACGTATAGCCCTGCTTTGATTGCGAATTATGTGTATGATTTGGTGAAAGAATACAATTCGTTCTATCAAAGTGTGCCTATTTTGGCAGCCGAAAATCAGGCAGATAAAGTTTTCCGTGTACAGCTTTCTAAAAAAGTGGGAGACACGATAAAATCAGGATTTTCACTATTGGGAATTGACGTTCCTGAGCGAATGTAAAATTTTTTTGTATGTCAAGAATACTCATTATAGAAGACGAAGCAGCCATCCGTAGGGTGTTGTCAAAAATCCTTTTGGAGGAAGATGACAAATACCAAATCGAGGAAGCCGCAGACGGATTGGAAGCCTTAGAGAAAATCAAAAAAGAAGATTTTGATTTGGTTTTGTGCGATATCAAAATGCCTAAATTTGACGGAATCGAGGTTTTGGAAGCTACCAAAAAAATCAAACCCGAAACGCCTTTTATCATGATTTCCGGTCACGGAGATCTGGAAACGGCTGTTAATTCGATGCGGTTGGGAGCTTTCGACTACATTTCAAAACCACCTGATTTAAATAGATTGCTTACGGCTGTTCGCAATGCCTTAGACAAAAAACAGCTGATTGTGGAGAACAAAATCCTCAAAAAGAAAGTCAGTAAAAACTACGAAATGATAGGAGAAAGCGGAGCTATTTCGCATATCCGTGAGATTATCGAAAAAGTAGCTCCAACCGATGCCAGAGTTTTGATTACAGGCTCCAACGGAACCGGAAAAGAACTTGTTGCTCATTGGTTACACGAAAAAAGCGAACGTTCATCTGCCCCGTTTGTCGAAGTAAACTGTGCTGCCATTCCGTCGGAACTTATCGAAAGTGAACTTTTCGGACACGTAAAAGGAGCTTTTACTTCAGCTGTAAAAGACAGAGCCGGAAAGTTTGAAGCCGCTCACAACGGAACACTTTTTCTGGACGAAATCGGAGATATGACACTTTCGGCTCAAGCCAAAGTACTTCGTGCTTTACAGGAAAATACGATTTCCAGAGTAGGAGCAGACAAAGACATCAAAGTAAATGTTCGGGTTTTGGCAGCGACCAACAAAGATTTAAAAAAAGAAATTGCCGAAGGTCGTTTCAGAGAAGATTTATATCACCGCTTGGCTGTTATCTTAATTCAGGTTCCTGCACTCAACGACAGACGTGAGGACATTCCGCTTTTGATAGAGCATTTTTCCGAAAAAATTGCTTCAGAACAAGGAAGTGCCAAAAAGAAATTTTCTGACAAAGCCATCGCTTTGCTCAAAGAATATGACTGGACCGGAAATATCCGGGAACTCCGAAATGTAGTAGAACGACTCATTATTTTAGGAGGAGCAGAAATCTCGGAAGATGATGTGAGGTTGTTTGCGAATAAATAATATTTGTAGAGACGGATAATTATCCGTCTTTGTTTGCGAATCAATATATATGGAGACGGATAATTATCCGTCTCTACATAAGTGGTTTTTGGTTTATTTCCCTGAAATATTCAATTTTTGAAAGGAACATTTTTGCCATTTGAGAGCCTCTCCATTTGGCTTCTTCTGCTTTTTCGCCTTCAAAAAGTTCATCTACGGTTTGGTTGAATATAGATAGCCAACGGTCAAAATGTTCCATCTCAACAGGCAATTCCGCATGTGGAGGGAAAGGTCTCCCGAAGTAAGTATGATCGTCCAAAAGCACGGTTTGCCAGAAGGTGTACATTTTAGCCAAATGTTCATCCCAACGGTCTTGGATTTTTTCGTTAAAGATATGTCCGATAAGCTCGTCTTTTTGTACCCTTGCATAAAACGTATTTACCAAGAGTTTTATATCGTCTAAAGTTGTGATTTCTTTAGTCATAGCTTGAAATTTTGTATGGTACAAAGGTACGGAATGTAAATCTTATAAAAAGTAAAATAGCGAAATGTCTTATTTTCGTTTTTTGTCAAAAAGTAAAATAGCAGAACCCCTTATTTTCGTTTTTTGTCAAAAAGTAAAATAACAGTCTTTATTTTTCTATTTTTGCTCACAAAGTTTTCCAGTTTTATACCTTCCAAGTTTTTTAAAATTCGGAAGATATACATAGAAAAAAATATTATATTAAATGCTATCCCTCTACAACATACTCATTACTATTGCAGGTTTTTTTCTAAAAATCATTGCCCTTTTCAATAAAAAAATCAAACTTTTTGTTGAGGGAAGGAAGCAATCGTTCAAAATCCTTTCAGAAAAAATCCAACCCAATGACAAAACGATATGGTTTCATGCAGCTTCGTTGGGAGAATTTGAGCAAGGCTTGCCTGTAATGGAAGAATTCAAAAAGAAATTTCCGGCTCATAAATTAGTCTTGACGTTTTTTTCGCCTTCGGGTTATGAGGTTCGTAAAAACAATACGGTGGCAGATGTTACGGTTTATTTGCCTTGGGATACGAAGCGAAATGTGCAGCAATTCCTTAAAATTGTTCAGCCCGAAAAGGCGATTTTCATCAAATACGAATTTTGGATAAATTATTTATCGGAACTCAAAAAACAAAACATCCCGACCTATCTGATTTCGGGGATTTTCCGTGAAAATCAGGCGTTTTTCAAATGGTACGGAGGTTTTTACAGAAAGGCGTTGCACTCTTTCGATTATTTTTTTGTGCAGAACCAAAGCTCCAAAAAACTCGTGGAAAGTCTGGGTTTTACCAATGTAATGGTAAGCGGAGATACTCGTTTTGACCGGGTTTTTGCCATTTCGGAAAGAGACAATCAGTTGGATTTTGTAGAAGAATTCAAAGGCGATGATTTGCTGATTGTTGCAGGGAGCACTTGGGAATCTGACGAAAAATTGCTCGTGGAATACATCAATCAAAATAAAACAGGTGTAAAATTCGTTATAGCTCCACACAACATTAAATCGGAGCAAATCGGAAGATTAAAATCTCAAATCAATAAATCTGTTGTTCTTTTTTCTGAGAAAGAAGGTAAAAATCTATCGGATTTTGAGGTGTTGATAGTGGATACGATTGGGATTTTGACCAAAATTTACAGTTATGCTGATGTGGCTTATGTAGGCGGAGGTTTCGGAAATCCGGGGGTGCACAACGTGTTGGAACCTGCCGTTTTCGGAATCCCGATAGTGATAGGGAAGAACTATACCCATTTTGCTGAGGCTACACAGCTGGTGAACCTCAAAGGAGTATTGTCTATCAAAAACCCAGGAGAATTGACCGAAATTTTAGATAAACTCATTACCGATAACAGTTACAGACAAGAAAAAGGAAAAATTTGTTCCCATTTTATTTTGAGCCAAAAAGGAGCAACCATGAAAATTATGAATTATGAATTATAAATTGAGAATTGCGTGTTTATTTCTGTTGTTTTTTGGTTTTTCTTATTCGCAAAATCAGTCGTGGGGAAGTTATTTTTCATACAATCACATCATTGACCTCACCCATTCTGAAAGTCGTATTTTTGCAGCAACCGAAAATGCTCTTTTTTCGCAAAATCTCGTCAATTACGAAATACAAACCATCAACTCCATTGACGGACTCAAAAGCGAAAATATCACTACGGTTTATCACAGCATCGAGTTCGGAAAAACTTTCATAGGAAACAGCAACGGACTTCTGATTGTTATCAATCACAGCAATAACAATCAGATTATCAATAAAGTAGATATAATCAACAACGTTCCCGTTCCGCAAACCCTCAAACGAATTAACCATTTTTTTGAATACAACCAGAAAATCTATATCGCAACAGATTACGGAATTACCGTTTTCAACCCTTCTACTTTAGAGTTCGGAGACACCTATTTCATAGGTTTGGCAGGGCAGGAGACACAGGTGTTGCAAACCACTGTTTTTGATGGATATATCTATGCAGTAACTCCGGGCATAGGGTTGCGAAGGGCTTTGATTTCAAATCCGAATCTTATCCATTTCAATTCGTGGGAAATTTTTGACTCAGGCAGTTGGAAAGGCGTGGCTTCTGTAGGAAATTTTCTGGTGGCTTCCACTACCGATAATCATCTGTATCGCTTTTCGGGAACCACACAAATTCCCGTTATCAACACCAACCAAACCATGCTGAGTGTCAGGTCTGAAAACGGATACCTGACCGTTACTACCGCTTCAACGGTTTATGTTTTGAATCATTTTATGGGTTTGGTGGCTCAAATCGGGCAGATTTTCGGAGAACCGCTTCAATATACCAGCTCTTTGGTAAAGGGAAATACACTTTATATTGGCAGCAGAACCAAGGGAATTTTCAGTATAAATCTCAACAATCAGGGCTTTTTTGAGAATTATATTCCCGAAGGGCCTATACGAAACACGGTCTATTCCATAAAAGCAACCGCAACCGATTTGTGGTGTGTTTTCGGATACAGCAACTACCAAAACAATCCCTATGCTCAGGGATTGTCACAATTCGGAATTTCAAAACTCACCTCCGAAGGCTGGCTGCATATTCCTTATGAAGATGTTTTGGAAGCCCGGAGTTTGTCAAAAGTGATTTTACAGCCCAACAACGAAAATGTGGCTTATATCGGATCTAATTTTTCGGGAATTTTAAAGGTGGAAAACAACGTCCCGACAGAACTTTATAACCAGCACAACACAGGGCAAAACGGTTTGGAAACGTTTTATGAAGACGGAACCAGTGATGTACGGATTCACAACCTTGCCTATGACAGGTCAAACAATCTTTGGGCAACCAATGCAGGAATAGGAGGTAAACTCAAAGTGTTGCGAACCTCGGGAAACTGGCAATCCTACAACATAACAGAAGGGCCAAGCCATTTCGGAGATTTGGTCATTGATAAGAACAACACCAAATGGGTGGCTTCTGTATTGGGATTGGGAGTGATTGGCTTCAACGACACCCATCAAAACCGGAAAATTGTCATTGACGATTCCTACGGCAACGGTCTCCCTATCAACAACGTAAAAACATTGGCCATCGACAAAAACAATCGCCTGTGGATAGGTACACAATGGGGACTTCGCATTTTACCAAGCGTTGACAGGTTTTTAACCGAAGACCAACCTTCCGTAAATCCGGTAATTATTATGGAAGACGGGTTGGCTCAGGAACTCCTCTACAGACAAAACGTTTCTAAAATCAAAATTGACGGAGCCGACCAAAAATGGCTCGGAACCATGGGAGCAGGGGTGTTTCTGGTGTCTCCCAACGGGCAGGAAACCATTTATCACTTCACCAAAGACAACTCTCCTTTGCCAAGCAATACGATTTTAGATATTGATATCAACCCTCAAACAGGAGAAGTTTTTTTTGCGACAGACAAAGGAATGGTCTCCTATAAAGGGGCTTCCACAGCTCCTTCGGATAATCTGGCAGGAGTCTATGTCTATCCGAATCCTGTTCGCCCCGAATATTCCGGAACCGTAAAAGTTACCGGACTGACAGATCAGGCAAATGTAAAAATCACTGATATTGAAGGCAATCTGGTTTTTGAAGCCAACAGCAGCGGAGGAACCGTAGAGTGGGACACCACCGCTTTTGGCAGATATAGAGTTGCCTCGGGAGTCTATATGATTTTCATCGCCACCCGGGATGCTACCGAAACCAAAGTCAAAAAAGTGATGATAGTGCGATAGCTACAACAAAAAAATCCTCTAAGTGAATCAGTTTAGAGGATTTTAGGATTAAATCGTATTATGAAATAAATAATCTTTGAACCGCTAAGATAGGAAAGAAAAAACAAAATCCAATAAAAAATTAGATTTTCTTGTTCAAAAACGGAATTTTATCATCTAAGATTTCTGCCAGAAGACTAATGGTTTCTGCTAAAAACTGCTCTTTGATTTCGGGAGTAAATGTGGTTATTTCTTCTTTGGTGTCGGTTTTAAACCGAAAGGGCAAAAAGCCGCTTTTCAGGTTTTTGAACGAAATAATTCCTGCTTCAATGGGCAAATCTGTTTGATTTTCAACCATATAAGCATAGCACAACAACTGGATGATTTTGTTTTTGCTTTCGTCAGAAAGAAAATCGCCCCAATCAGATAACGTAAGATTTTTGGCTTCCACTTTTCCGGTTTTGTAGTCCAGAATTCTCAAAACATTATTCCGGATTTCAATACGGTCGATAAGCCCTGCAATTTTTACGGGAAAAGGCAGTTTTTCGCTTTCTATGGTTTGCTCAAATGCTTCTTCCAGGTGCAGGATTTTAACCGAGTCTCCTTCGATAATCCTGTCTTTTTCCTGCTTGAGGAAATTAAAAATACTTCGTTTGGAAGCCTCAAAAGCCAGAAGATTTTTCCCTTTTTTGATTTCTCCTTCTTTAAACTCCGTCCGAAAGTGGTTCAAAAGCACTTCATCTGCCCGGCTTTCGATGACTTCTATATCTTTTTCCGAAAGATACCGATTCAAAAAAGGCGTGTATAATTCTTCTAAAGTATTGTGGATAATGTTTCCCAACGTATTGGCTTCGATGGTTTCTTCCACTTCTTCAATTTCGCTTATTTTCAGAATTCGTTGATAATAAAAATCCAACGGATTTCGGATATAAGTCGATAGGGCAGAGGGCGAAAATCCCTTTTGAGCAATTTCCCGAAGGCGATTCATCACAGTTTCAGATTTTTCGACAACCATTTCCGACAGGGCAGTGTTGGGTAAAACCGCCTGATACATTTGATGAATGAGCTGATGATTGGGCTGTTTTTCGACTTCGAGTTGTGTAATAAACCGACTTTTTTCGCCTCCGTCAAAACTGTCATTATCTGTGTTATAAATCAGGAAAACGTTTTTGGCTCTTTGCAAAAGGCGGTAAAAATGATAGGTGTACACAGCATCCCGTTCTCTGTAGGAAGGCAAGCCATATTCCCGCTTGACATCGAGCGGAATAAAGGAATTTTGTGATTTTCCGAGCGGAAATTTTCCTTCATTCATCGAAGCAATGATTACGTTTTCAAAATCCAGATTTCGGGATTCGAGGATACCCATAATCTGTAATCCCGAAAGGGGTTCTCCCTCAAAAGCGACTTCTGCCACATCAACCACCTGTTTATAAATTCCGTATAGGGCAGCAACCGAAAAAGTAGCTGTGGAGTTTGAAAAGTGATTTTTGAGCTGGTTGATGACCTTGAAAATCTCAAAAACAAAGGTTTTGGTGATTCGGTCGGTGTCGGTTTTTTGGTTCAGGCGGTCTTTGAGGTAGAGCAAAACGGCAGAAATCCGCTCTAAAATCTCAAGCGGATTTTCGTTCCACTTATCGAAAATCAGATGAAAAAACGGATTTTTTTGCGGTTGTAAATCAAATAATTTTTGGTGGCTGATAAAGGTAAAGTTATTTGATTTGATAATGTTTACGACTGTCTCCGAATCCAGAAACGGCTCTGCCAAAGGGTGTGAAAGCACCTCCAGCACATCTTTGTAATAAAACGTATAAGAATTTTCTGATTTGCTTTTTGCAAACGTGTGCATTTTGAACAATCGGTTGATCAGAAACTGAACCGGATTGTTTTTTGACGGATAGCCCAGTGTAATATTCAGGTCTGTAACCGAGGCAGGAAGCGAATACAAAACCGAAGTCAACAGGTTTTTTTCGGGTAGAATAATGACGGTTTTGCTCAGGTTTTCAGGATTTTTTTGCAGCTGATTTTCGATGATTTTCCCGATAATTTTTGCCTGCCCGACTGCTTTTGGGGTTCCGATAACCTGAATGTTTTTTGCTTGTGAAAACTCGTCAAAAACCCAATGAAAAGGTTGGGTTTTGTAGTAGCTCCAGTTTTGTTTTGTTTTTCTGAGAAACCGCCCTGCCTGATGGTGTTTGTCTTGGAGAAATACGCTGTCTGTATCCCAAAAAATCCGGGTATTGGCAAAAGCTAAAAAGTGTTGAATGATTTTTTCTTCGGAAACCGAAAGAGCATTAAATCCGGCAAAAACAAAATTTTTACAATTGTTTTTTTGGGTAAAATCACCCAGTTTTTCAACCGCTTTTTTATAGGCCAAACCCTGATAAGCTTTGTCTTTGCTCAACAGATGTTCTTTGAAAGCGTGATAATATTGAGGCAATAATCCCCAGAATTTCAGGTGTTTTTCGATGAGTTTGGTTTTCTTTTCCGAGAGTGACCAATGTTCGACTTCTTTGATGTCTTTCAGATATTGCAGCACCTTGTCGGGTTCGCACAAATAAGCATCAATATCGCTAAAATCTTTGAGCAGTACTTTTGCCCACGGAGCAAATTGCTCGAAATCCTGTTTTTCTTTTTGGGAAACCTGTTCATATATTTTATAGAACTCAAACAACAACTCCACCGAATTCAGAATCCGCATTTCTGAGATTTGTTCGACAAGCTCTTCGATGCTGACGATTTCGGGAGCAAAAAAAGTGTTTTTCAGTTGGTGTTTCAGGGCTTGGGTCAGGAAAACTTTTGACCTTTTGTTAGGAAGAACCACTACCACATCAGCTATTTCGTTACCGAATTGCTTAGCGATTTCCGAGGCGATTTTATCGAGAAAGGTATTCATAGGATAAAAATAAAAAAACGTCCCGAATTTCGGGACGTTTTCGCAATAAATTTAATGTCTTTGGTTTATTTTACCAATTTTACTTCTACTCTACGGTTGTTTGCTTTACCCGCAGCAGTTTTGTTGGTGTCAATTGGCTGAGATTCTCCGTAACCTGTAGAAGACAATCTGCTGGCATCTACTCCGTTTTCAATCAGATAATTTTTAACAGCTCCGGCTCTGTCTTCCGAAAGTTTTTGGTTAAGGGCATCGCTACCATCGCTGTCTGTGTGTCCTTCGATAGAGAACTTAGAGTCAGGATATTGTTTCAAAATTGAAGTAATAGCCTGCAACACAGCAAAAGTTTCTTGTTTGAAAGTTGATTTACCGCTGTTGAACAAAATGGTTTTCGCATATTGGTTCAACTGAGCAGCGTGCTCCTGAGTAAGTTCAGGACAACCGTTGTTGGCTGCTGTTCCTTTTACTTCAGGGCATTTGTCATCTTTATCAGGCACTCCGTCACCGTCAGAATCCGGCCAAGGACAACCTTTATTTTCTTTTGGCCCTGCCACATTCGGGCAATTATCCAAATTGTCTGTAAGTCCGTCACCGTCTGTGTCAGGCCAAGGGCAACCGTTGTTTTCTTTTGGTCCTGCCACATCTTTACATCGGTCTAAGTTATCAGGCACTCCGTCTCCGTCAGAATCCGGGCAACCGTTAAATTCAGCCGAACCTGCTTCAAACGGACAAGCATCGTCTTTGTCAGGAATTCCGTCTCCGTCAGAATCCGGGCAACCGTTAAATTCGATAGAACCTGCTTCGTCCGGACAATCATCCTGAGGGTCATAGATTCCGTCTCCGTCTGTATCTTTTCCTCCGAATTTAAGAGTGATACCTACAAAGTGCTGGAAATGCTCCGGATGATCTCTTCTGATGTCTTCAAACGAATGTTTGTAGGTGGAACGAAGGGTAAGAGCTATTTTTTCTGAGAACCAGAAGTTGATTCCTGCACCTCCGTTTACCGTGCCTCCGCTGTTATCTCCGTAGAAAGTATAACCTCCTCCGATGTGTAACGAAGGGTCAAACCACGTAGAGCCAATCAAATCCTGGAAAGAATATTTCACAGCAGCATCAAGCCCGTAATATTCTAAATCTCCGGGATTAGTAACCTGATAGTCGGTGCTAACATGTTCTACATATTTTGTAATTCTGTTGATCGATCCGGTAACTCCGAAAGAGAAGCCGTTTCCGATGTATTTGTCAACAGAAACATAGGTTGGGGCAGGAATAAAGTTCCAATGGTCTTTTACGTTAAAGAATTCTGAAAATCTATCCGCAAAAGGCTCTTGTGCACCTACTCGGGTATCTACTGCGTTGATGCCGAAGCTAACTGCCCACTTGTTGTTTTCGTCCTGTGCATACGTACTGATAGCCAGCGACAACAACATAACTGCAAAAATTTTGTTTAAGTGTTTCATACTCGTAGTTTTTTAATTTAACAATACAAAGGTAGTATCACAATATGAGTTAACAAAAAATTTAACACAATTATATTATATCGAGCTTTTTCCCCACAGAAGTAAAAGCGGTTATTGCCTTGTCTAAGTGTTCTTTAGAATGTCCGGCAGAGAGCTGTACACGAATTCTGGCTTTTCCTTTTGGAACTACCGGAAAAAAGAATCCGATAACATAAATCCCTTCTTTTAACAATTCGTCGGCCATAACTTGCGAAAGTTGGGCATCATAGAGCATTACCGGAACAATAGCCGAATCTCCGTCAATGATATCAAATCCGGCTTTTTTCATTCCGTCTTTGAAATAATTGGTGTTCCATTCCAGTTTATCACGAAGTGAAGTGTCTTTTTGCAACAATTCAAAAACTTTGATCGAAGCTCCCACAATTGAAGGTGCCAACGAGTTGGAGAACAAATAAGGTCGGGAACGTTGTCTCAGGAGCTCGATAATTTCTTTTTTACCGGTAGTATAACCTCCCATGGCTCCTCCAAGAGCTTTCCCGAAAGTTCCCGTGATAATATCGACTCTTCCCATTACGCCTTTTGCCTCGAGAGTTCCTTTTCCGGTAGCACCTATGAATCCTGCAGCATGGCATTCGTCAACCATTACCAAAGCATCATATTTGTCGGCCAAATCACAGATTTTATCGAGCGGAGCTACCAAGCCGTCCATTGAGAAAACACCATCGGTTACGATAATTTTAAAACGTCTTCCTTCTGCATTGGCTTTTTTGAGTTGCTCTTCAAGATCAGCCATATTGTTGTTTTCATAACGATAACGGGCAGCTTTACACAAGCGAACTCCGTCTATAATTGAAGCGTGGTTGAGGCTGTCTGAAATAATGGCATCTTCTTCAGAGAACAAAGGTTCAAAAACCCCTCCGTTGGCATCAAAAGCAGCCGCATATAATATGGTGTCTTCGGTTCCGTAGAATTCGGCTACTTTTTGTTCCAGAGTTTTGTGAATGTCCTGAGTTCCGCATATAAACCTTACAGACGACATTCCAAAACCATGACTGTCTAAAGCATCTTTGGCTGCCTGAACTACCTCAGGATGTGAGGATAGCCCCAAATAGTTGTTGGCACAAAAATTCAAAACCGTTTTTCCGTTTACCGTAATTTCTGCTCCTTGTGGAGAAGTAATGATTCTTTCTCTTTTAAAAAGTCCGTTTTCTTCAATAGATTTTAATTCGTTTTGAAGGTGTTGTTTGATGTTTCCGTACATATCTTTATTTGTTTCAGGTTTTTGACTGAGGGCAAAGTTAAAACTATTTCAAGGATTAACCTTTTGAAAGCATAAAAAAACTACCTTTGCCCCAGAAATCTGTTTTTCTATGAAAAGTAGTATATTTTTGGTCTGTATCAGCCTGTTTCTTACAGCTTGCACAAAAGAGGAATCTCTGGTCTTCTCCGGAAAAAAATATGAAAAAACCTCCGAGTTTTACAATGGAGACCGGCAGGCTAAAGTAACAATAGACATTCCTTTTGCCATTTCGGAAAATACGGTTTCAGACAGCATCAACACGGCAATCTATCAATTTGTAGAAGAAATCATTTACCTTGACAAAAACCAAGAGGTTTTTTCTTCTTATGAAGAATTAGCCCATTCTTTTATTGCTTCTTTTGAAGAACTGAAAAAAGAATATCCTGACGAAATCGGGTGGGAGGCAGACATCAAAGGAAAAATCACTTTTCAGACCGAAAAGCTGCTGAACATAAAAATAGAATATTATATGTTCACAGGAGGAGCTCACGGTTATTTCGGAGTGAAATCTTTATTTTTTGATGCGGAAACAGGAGAAAACCTCACTACTCAGGATTTGTTTTTGGATTTGCAAAAGCTTGAGGTTTTTGCAGAGCAGAAGTTTCGCAACGATTTTCATATAGCAGAAGGGCATCCTATCAATTCTACCGGATTTATGTTTGAAGACGATGTTTTTCATCTGCCTGAAAATGTTTTTTTCACAGACCAAGGCCTTTTGTTTTACTATAATATTTATGAGATTTCGTCTTATGCAGATGGGCATCAATCTTTTGTAATAAGCTATGACAAAGCAGATTTATTTCTAAAAAAAAGCTATAAACCGATATTCAAAAATCTTTAGCAACAATTTTAAATCGTTTCTAATTTTACATTTTTAAAAAATAATTTTACATTTGTAGTCTCGTTTAGCAAATTTATACATTCGAAAAATTTGCAAAATATCAGAATGAGTATGAAAAAAAAACAAAACGTATATAACAATGTGCTGGAGCTCATAGGCGACACACCTCTTATCAGACTGAACAAAATTACTCAAGGACTTCCGGGTTCTTTTTATGCCAAAGTAGAAGCATTCAACCCGGGACATTCGACCAAAGACCGAATTGCCCTTCACATTATTGAAGAAGCCGAGAAAAAAGGAATCCTCAAACCCGGAGACACCATTATCGAAACCACTTCCGGAAATACCGGTTTTAGTATCGCTATGGTGAGTATCATCAAAGGCTATGAGTGTATTCTGGCTGTTTCAAACAAATCTTCTAAAGATAAAATTGATATGCTCCGAAGCATGGGAGCCAAAGTATATGTGTGCCCGGCTCACGTTTCGGCCGATGACCCTCGTTCGTATTATAACGTAGCCAAAAAACTTCACGAAGAAATTAAGGGTTCCGTATATATCAATCAGTATTTTAACGAACTCAATATTGATGCCCACTACCAAACTACAGGACCTGAAATCTGGAAACAAACCGAAGGAAAAATCACTCACCTTGTAGCTTGTAGCGGAACCGGAGGAACCATTTCGGGAATTGCCCGTTTCCTGAAAGAACAAAATCCGAATATCAGGATCTTAGGAGTCGATGCTTATGGGTCGGTTTTGAAAAAATATCACGAAACCAAAGAGTTTGACCAAAACGAAATCTATCCGTATAGAATTGAGGGCTTGGGTAAAAACCTTATCCCGACAGCTACCGATTTTGATGTGATTGACGAATTTATGAAAGTTTCTGACGAAGAAAGTGCTCATACGGCTCGTGAAATTGCCAAAACCGAAGGGCTTTTTGTAGGATACACCAGCGGAGCAGCTTTCCAGGCCATTAAACAATTTGCAGACCAAGGCGAATTTGATGAAAATAGTATGGTAGTAGCGGTTTTCCCTGACCACGGTTCTCGTTATATGAGTAAAATTTTCTCAGACGAATGGATGAGCGACCAAGGTTTTTTTGACAGTGTCAATATCGGAGAAACCCAAAAAATAGAATTTATAAAGTAACAAAAAAGCCTCTGAAAAGAGGCTTTTTTAATAAAAAGCACTGAACATTAATTGAGTTTATGTTTAAATTGAGCCTGTACAGCCCATAAAATACTTTTAGAACCTCTTTAAAATTTATTTTTTATTTTTCGGAACCATAAAAATATAAAATGATATGAATGAGTTTATGTAATTTTATAGTATTTTTACAGCCTCTTTCACTATTAATGTATGTAAATACAACATACCAAAATGAAAAAGGAATTATACTTCATAGTTACATTTTTGCTTTTGATTGCGGAGGCAACTTTTGCCCAAAAACAAGAGCAAAAACGTATTGATTCACTACAAACCTCCCTCAAAAAATCTGTACAGGATACAAATAAAGTAAATATTCTAACCAGTCTGAGTGAACATAGCTGGAGGAAAAACAACTACGATGATGCCCTTACTTATGCAGAAGATGCTTTGCAACTGGCAAAAAAACTCCGTTTTAAAAAAGGGGAGGCGGTTGCTTACAACAATATCGGTTTGGCATATTATTATCAGGATAATTATTCGGAAGCACGGAAGAATTATGTTATTGCTATTGAAATATTTGAAGCCATAGGTGCTGTACACGAAACCGCCTGGGTCTATAACAGCGTTGGTCAGACTTATTATTATCAGGGGAATTACTCCACAGCCTTGAAAAATTATTTTAAAGCCCGGGAGCTTTTCAAGAATATGGGAGATAAACACGGAGAGGCAACCTGTTATATCAATATCGGTATTGTATATTTGGCTCAGGGAAACTATTCCGAAGCCTCAAAAAGTTTTTTTGTTGCTTTAAAAATACAGGAATCTATTAACAATCAAGACGGAATGGCAACCTGTTACAAAAATATCGGTGATGTTTATCTCGCTCAGCGTGATTACCCGGAAGCTCTCAAAAACTATTTCGCTTCTCTGGAAATTCGGGAAGCTCTTGATAACAAATACGGAATGGCATATTGCCGCATAGGTATAGGAGTTATTTATTATCATCAGGGGAATTATACCGAAGCGTTGGAAAATTATTTTACGGCTTTGGAATTGTTTAGAACTATCGGAAATAAAGTCGGGATAGCCCGTTCTTATATCAATATTGGTTGTGTTTATTCCGCTCAGGACAGCTATCCCGAAGCTCAGGACAATTATTCTGCCGCTCTGGAAATACAGGAAGCTATCGGAGATAAATACGGAATAGCAGAGGCTTTTATCAGTATCGGAAGTCTGTATGTCAAAACGGGAGATGTAGAAAAAGGTAAAATCTGGCTACAAAAAGGACTGGAAATAAGCAGGGAACTGAACATAAAGAAAAAAATAAAAGAAGGCTATAAAGGGCTTGTCAAAGCAGACAGTATTCTGGGTAACTACAAGAGTGCTTTTGAAAATCACAAAATGTATATGTTGTATCACGACAGCCTCTCCAACGAAGAAAACACTAAAATACTTACACAGACGGCAATACAGTATGAGTTCGACAAAAAAGAAGTCATTGCTAAAGCGGAACAGGAAAGAATAGAAGCAGAAATGAGATTCCGTTACAGCCTTTTTATTGGTGGTACAGGGCTGATAGCCATTATCGGGTTTGTTTTATATCGGAACATTCGTTTGAAAAGGAGAAAGGAAAAAGAAATTTTTATTGCCGGACAGCAGATTATCGAACTTGAAAAAGAAAAAATAGAATCAGAGCTACATCAGGCAAAAAAAGATATACATCAGTTTGTGAGAAAAGTCGATGAAAAAAATGAGCTGATTAACAAAATCTACGATGAGCTACACAAACTGAATAACCTTTATGACACTGAAAAAACCGAACTGAAAAATACGCTGGTTCAGCTCAAAAGCACTTCTATTTTAACCGATGACGACTGGAAGTCGTTTCAGGCGGGTTTCAACAAGATTTACCCGTTTTTTGTGATAAAGGTCAAAAAAGAATACCCCACTATTACTACAGCCGAACTGCGGTTTCTGATGCTTGCCAAAATAGGACTTTCTACCGGACAAATGGCAGATGCTCTGGGGGTGTCTGCAAATTCTGTACGGGTTACCTGGAGAAGAGTTAAAAACAAACTCAACGGGACTTTGGAAGACACTCCACAAACCTTGTTAAGCAGAATTGATGAAATTCAAATCACACCAAATGTTAATGCTTTATAAATCATATAGTTGTAAAATATAGTTTAAATTGTCACGTTTTTGTCACCCCTCATAATATATTTTATGAGGGGTTTGTTTTTAGGTTTGTAGTCATCAAATAATCAACTAAAACCAAATAATATGAACAAATTACATTTTTCTTTAAGAGGTTCGTTTCTTGTGATTTTTTTGCTTTTAGCAGGACAGTTTGTCTTTGCTCAGACTTCTTATTATGCCGTTATCGGGACAGATACGGCAGATCCTTCAATAGCAGTCGGTCCTGTTTACAGGAATCACAAAGCATTTCGTTATCAAACAGTTTATACGGCAGCCGAATTAAATGCAGCTGGTCTTACTGCTTATGATAAGCTGGTCGGCTTAGGTTTTTCAATAAGTGTTGCTCCCTCTTTATTAAAACATTATACGATACGGATAGGGCATACTGCTTCGGTTAATGCTTCAAACCCTATTACTGACGAATTGATTACGGTACGAGAGGCGGCAGATTATAGTCCTGACCAGACAAGTTCGGGATCATTTGATATGATAAATTTCGACTCGGGAGCCTTTTTTATATGGAATGGGACTAATAACATTGTAATAGAAATCTGCACCCATGATAATCAAGCCACTAACCCCTATAGCAATGTCTTTAAAGCCAGATCTCATTCCTTTTCCAATGCCTCCAGATTTCGCATAGGAAACTCTTCGACAAGTTTATGTGATCTCAATATATCTAATACCAATGATTTCAGACCACAGATTCGATTTCGTTATTATGACGGTATTACACCCTCTTGTATAGCTCCAACCGGACTTACGGCTTCCAACTATACTTATCACAGTATGGATTTGTCCTGGACAGGCGGAGGCGGAGGCACTTTTGACATCAATTGGGGTGAAGGCTCTTTTGTTGCAGGAGAAGGTACTACCGTTGCAGGTTTTGCTAATGGCGGAACACTTTCCGGTTTAACTATGGGGACACCTTATAGTTATTACGTACGTAGGAACTGCGGTGCTGAATCGAGCATTTGGGCAGGTCCATACAGCTTTACTATCCCTATTTTCGGGACAGACAAACTGCCTGTCAGTAGTTGTAATAGTTTTGGTGACCCAGCCTCAGCCGGTAGTGATCTTAATTACAATTACAACAATCACGCTTACTCACAATTGATATATACGGCAAGCGAAGTAGGTGCCTTGCTGTCACCGGGAAGCACCTATATAACCAAAATCGGGTTTAAGCAGATTAAATTACCTGATTCAGGAACAGAAAATTACCGCCATTGGAAAATAGCTTTAGTTAATACCCCAAAATCATCTTTTTCAGGACCGATAAGTGCTAATGACTGGATATATTATAGCCAGTTTACAGAGGTTTTTTCGGGAGCCGTGGATAACAGTACTACCGGTTGGATTGAAATTCCTCTTGACGTGCCTTTTGTCTGGGACGAAGAAAGTAATCTGGCTATAGCCATATACAAAATGTCTTCGGGCGGTGAATGTGATAGTAATGGCGGAGGTGCCAGATGGGAATCCTATAATGCAGAAAGTTTTAGGGGACAGTCTTGTAATAGTACTTCTGGAACACAGCAACAACAATACCCTCCTGCTATTCACTACCGTACCTCCGAAATACCAACATTATTACTTGAGGGAACCCCTGTACCGGATTGCTTCAAACCCTTCGGGCTGACCGTAACCAATATTACCCGTCATACGGCAGATTTTACTTGGGAAGAAGGAGCAGAAAACACCCAGAGCTTTAGTTGGTTTATTTTTGCCGATAATGCAGACCCGGAAACAGCCACACCGCTTTTTAGTGGTACGACAGCATCGCCTTCAAAAACGGTTAGCGGGCTGACTGCAGAAACTCCTTATGATTTTTATGTAAAAGCCAATTGTGGTAGTGGAGACGGAATGAGTGCTTTTTCTTTAAAAAAGGACTTTACAACCGCTATTGCCTGTCCGGCACCAACTGATCTGACCGCCTATGATGCTACCCAAAATACGGTAACACTGTCTTGGGCAAGTCAAAGCAGTTCGCTGTTTGATATTGAATGGGGTGAAGGCTCTTTTGAACAGGGTAGCGGAACGATGATAAGCAATCATAGCGGAACAACCTACCCACTCACAGGACTACAGCCCGCTACCACCTACAGCTATTATGTCAGGGGTAATTGTGGCAGCCCCTACGGATTAAGCTTTTGGTCAGGGCCATACAGTTTCATTACTGCAGAAATGGGTCAGATAGGAGGAGGTTTGAGCAGCACAAGTTTACCTGGAGCTTCCGAATATAACTATAATTATTCACAGCAGATTTATCTTGCTTCAGAACTCAATACCGTTATCACTTCGGGAACTTATATAAGCAAAATTCGTTTCCGACACAATTGGGTTCCCCCAATGTTTATAGCGTATTTATCAGAAGCTTTTATGGACTGGAAAATATATATGGGAAGCACTTCTAAAACTGCTTTTGATAGTACTACAGACTGGATTCCGCTTTCACAGCTTTCACAGGTGTTTTCGGGAACGATAGCATTTACGGCAGATTTTGAGCAACAGGCTCTCTGGATAGAAATTACACTTACCAATCCTTTCCCTTGGGACGGGGTCAGCAACCTTGTCGTAGCTATAGATGAAAATTCCCCGGGAAGTTATACAAGTGGGACTTTTGTTTCCTCTTTTGCTTCTTTTACGGCAGGCTCAAATAGAGGAATTATGTATTCCGGAAGCTCCAATGCCAATCCGGCTTCTCCTCCGGTCGCTACCTATGGTCCAAGTAATAATATTGCAAAAATCAAACTTACAACAATAAACTGCCCTGTGCCCACAAACCTGAATGCTGCCTATACCTCAGATGATGCTATAGCCTTTTCATGGACAAGCAATAGTTCGCTTTTTGATATTGAGTGGGGCGAAGGTTCTTTTGAACAGGGCAGCGGAACGATGGTAACGGCACACAGCGGAACCTCGTATGAAATTACAGGTGTGCAACCCGACACTACATATAGCTATTATGTACGGGGTAACTGTGGTGCGGCAGGACAAAGCGATTGGGCAGGACCTTACAGTTTTGCACCGGGATATATTGGCATCAACTCTGACACGGGTCAGGGAAATCTCCCTGTTTACAGCACTCACAATTATAATTATTCACAAATGATATATAGGGCAGACGAATTAAGCGCAGTATTGGCTCCGGGAGAAACGTATATCACCAAAATAAGTTTCTATCAGCTTGTTGTACCCTCTTCAGGAACAGAGAATTATCAGCAATGGGAGGTTTCTCTTGCTAATACGACCAAGACTTCTTTTACATCACCAACTAATTGGGTAGGTTACAGTAATTTTACACAAGTGTTCTCAGGAAGTGTTGATAACAATACTGCCGGGTGGGTCGAAATTATTTTTGATATACCTTTTATATGGGACGGGGTAAGCAATCTGGCAATTTCTGTCAGGGAACAATCTCCGGGAAGCAGTAGCAGTACTGCTCAGTGGGCAGCCTATGATACAGGAGTTGTCAGAGGATTGCGACATAGTGGTAGTGGTGGTGGTCACGAAGCATACGCTGCTAACGATTCTACGGGGAATTATTCTCAACAGCCAAAACCCGCTAACTTTTCCACAACACTTATGCCTCAGCTACTGGTTGAAGCAACCACAGTGCCAGACTGTCTGCCACCTGATGCTTCACTGACCGGTGTTACCAATCATACGGCAAGTTTTATTTGGGAAGGTCAGGACAACAACCTGAGTTATAGCTGGGTTATTGTTGCCGATAATGCAGATCCGGAAACTGCTACGCCTCTTTTTAGTGGTATGGTAACAGCATCTTCAGTAACGGTTAGCGATTTGCCTGCTGAGACCCAATATGATTTTTATGTAAAAGCTGATTGCGGAGCAGAAGACGGAACAAGTATTTATTCTATGAGAGTAGATTTTATAACAGCTACTGCCTGTGCAACACCAACCTCTCTGACAGCCGGAAGTATTGCCCAGAATGCAGCAACACTGTCCTGGACAAGCGAAGCCTCTTTTTTTGATATTGAATGGGGCGAAGCCTTCTTTGAACAGGGCAACGGAACAATGATAAACAACCATAGCGGAACAACCTATCTGCTTAACGGGCTTCAGCCAGGTATTGTTTATCACTATTATGTGCGGAGCAATTGTGGTGGAAGCGACGGATTCAGCCTTTGGGCAGGACCTTACAGTTTTGAAACTTCAGAAGAAGATCAGATAGGAGGAGGTGCTGCCGTTGCAAATTTTCCTGTAAATTCTACCTATGATTATAATTATTCACAACAGATTTATTTCGCCTCAGACCTCACCTCTGCCTTAGATTCGGGACCTGCTTATATAAATAAGATTCGCTTTAAGCATAACGATGTGTTTCCTTACTATACCGGTGATGATATTGGCAGTAGTTATGCCAACTGGAGGGTATATCTGGGGAATACGTCCAAAGCCGTTTTCAGCAGCAATACAGATTGGGTTCCGCTTTCACAACTGACTCAGGTATTTTCGGGAACATTGACATTTGAGGCTTATTCCTGGGTAGAAATTACACTTGCTAATCCCTTTGTCTGGGACGGAGAGAGCAATCTTGTGGTTGCTATTGATGAAAATTCTCCTGAGAGTATTGACCCCATTTATTTCCAATTTCAAGCATCTTTTGCTTCTTTTAATGCAGGAACAAACAGAGGAATTATGACTTCCGGAAGCACAAATATAAATCCGGCTTCACCTCCGGCTGCTACCTATGGACCAAGTGCCACAATTTCACAAATTCAGTTGGCAAAAATAAGCTGTCCTGTTCCTATAAACCTGAATGTTAATTTTACCATAGACACGGCAACTTTGTCCTGGACAAGCAATGCTCCTACGTTTGATATAGAATGGGGCGAAGGTTCTTTTGAGCAAGGTAGTGGAACAATGGTAACAGCACACAATGGCACTACATATACGCTTCCTGAATTTCAGCCTTCTGTGTCATACAGCTATTATGTTCGGGGGAACTGTGGTTCAGACGGGCAGAGCGACTGGGCAGGACCTTTTAGCTTCACTACGCCTTTGCCCGGATATATCGGCTTTGGTTCTGCTTCAAGCAACGGACTCCCGATTAATAGCTGTTTAACCCGTTCGTACTCACAACTTATTTATCGGGCGAGTGAATTAAATGCCATGTTGGTTCCGGGAGAGCATTATATAACCAAAATCGGGTTCAAACAAACGGAACTTCCGGATACAGGAACAGAGAATTACCGCAAATGGAGGGTTGCTTTTGCCAATACTACCAAAGCATCTTTTTCAGCTTTTAATAACTGGCTGAGTTCGGGTAACTTTACACAAGTGTTTTTAGGAAATGTTGACACCGGTATTCTCGGCTGGGTCGAAATCACACTTGACACACCATTTTTGTGGGATGGTGTAAGCAATCTGGCAATTTCAATCTCAGAAGAAACACCGGATGGTAACTGTAATCTGGGTTCTACCTTTGGGGCTTTATGGGCTTCTTATAACGGAGGAGGTTATAGAGGGATGTTAGGAAGAGGTTATAGTGGAAATAATGCTATGGCACAGCAAGAGGGTTCGTCGGGTAATAGTATGATTCAGCCTGGAATATTTCGTTCAACCAACATACCCCAACTAATGGTAGAAATGGTAGGTTGTCCTGAACCTGTAAATCTGAATGCTGTCATTTCGGTTGAATCTGCGACTTTGTCCTGGACAGGTGGTGGTTCTCTCTTCGATATTGAATGGGGGGAAGGTTCTTTTGAACCGGGTAACGGCACAATGATAAACGGTTATACGGGCTCGACTTATGAAATTAGCGGGCTTCAGCCCAGCACAACCTACAGCTATTATGTACGTCGTGATTGTGGTGAAAACGGAACTTCCGATTGGGCAGGACCAT
>Ga0172382_10002734_pt1 | contig 28864 bp, 21 predicted proteins | sample Leawel138RmetaG_FD_122245 | JGI IMG/M metagenome (GOLD analysis project Ga0172382, IMG submission 122245) | Leachate microbial communities from a municipal landfill in Southern Ontario, Canada - Leachate well 138R metaG | ecosystem: Engineered > Solid waste > Landfill > Unclassified | place...
AAAGCCCGTCCAATCAAGACGCAAAGCGCAGGCATAGCCTGGGCTATGGCGAGCATTTGCAACGCGGAGTGGGCGGGTTTGGGCGGTCAAAGCGGGCATGAGGGATTCTTTCTCAAGCTCTCAATCATGAATTCCCAAGTGACTGGGACCACGGCCTGCGTGCGTCGGTATCCAGCTTGTTGGTATCCAGCTTGGTATCCATGGAATCGCAGCTTGAACCCGCGCGTCCGCTTCGTTATTGAAACCTGCGCTGCGTTGATCCGCGCCTTGTTGCGGCTGCTGCGCCGCATGAGGTGGGTGTCCGGAGCTCGCGCTGACCTTGCAAAACCGCGTAACCTGTGCCGTGTAACTTGTCCGCAATCGCCGCTCCCAGCACTCGCGCGCAACGGAACACAAAATCATCAATCTCCGCTTCGCTCCCTTTTGGGGACAATACTGTTCATTTAACTAGAATTGATTATCAAGACAGGCACAGGCGCAATCTTGCGATGCAGTCTGGCGCCCCTGTGGCGCAAGTTGAAATGGCTCATCTTGCGCTTGACCCCACGCGGGTTGATGCGCCCGCGGCTGCTCACGGCCGTGCCCGCAGCAATCTCGGTGAGCAGCGCATCACGCCAGACAGGCAGACGCTCAGGGGGAACGACCGCCGCTTGTGGCAGGCGTCGGCGAAGCACGCGCACCGCGTGCACAAAGCTGGGCCTGTCCGGGTCCTGCTTTTGTCGCCACGCGGCCTGCGCCATGAGCTGGCGCACGGCAAAGTGCGCCAGCAGCAGCCCCCACAGCTCCTGCAGCACCAGCTCGGGCGTCTTGCTGCGCAGTGCGCTCGAATAGCCGCCGGCCAGGTGCGTCTTGAACTCACCAAACGTATTTTCTATCTCCCAGCGCTCGTGGTAGAGCGCAGCCAGCTGCTGGGCGGTCCCTTCCTCGGGGTCCAGGTTGGTGATGAGCCGGTACGTCTGCGCAGGTCCTGGTACGCCGGCCAGCGTGTACTCGATGACGCGCACCTTCTGCCCCTGGCGGCGCTTGCGATCGCCGCTGGCAAAGACTTCGCTCGTGTACGAGCCATCGCGCAGGCGCTTGTGCACGGGCAGCCGCAGGTTGGACTTGACGCGCCACAGCAGCTTGGCGCCGCTGGCCTGCGCCTTGTGCCACGGCGCAAAGGCGTAAAAGCTCCTGTCGGCCAGCAACAGCTGATCGGGTTGCAGCCGCTCGAGCAGGGCCAGCACGCCGGTACTGATCAAGTGGGCAACGTCGATCTGTTGCGGCAACGTGTTGCGGCTGCGCGCCATGAGCCTTCTCCATCTGGGGGGGTGGAGAAGAAGAGAAAAATTTTATCGCTTTTTATATTATCTGAACAGTATTAAGTTTAGATATCGCTCCTCCCTGAATCGCCCCGGTTTTTGAGAAGGCTGCGTGGTTAAAGTAGTGGCTTCTGCCAAGGCTCGTTCGATGGTTCGATCGCTGAAGTATTTTGCCTCAGCTTCTGCCGGTGCGATGTTGTCGATCGCTTCGAGTAGCCGGATGTTGTTGTACGAGTGCACCCAATCGAGCGTGGCCACGCCGCCACCGGATCGAAAGTCACTCCCTCTCACCTCATCGTAGACGCAGGCACCGCTATCCCGGTGCCGGGCCGCTGCGCCGCAGGACATGCCGAAACCATGCAAGCGCGCATGCCGCGACTATGCAGGACTGCGCATGTGCTGATGCAGGACAGGCGAACAAGTTGCGTTGTTGCCGCGGGCAGCCACGTGCTGCCGGCGGACCGGACCGGCCGCTGGTTACCAAGCTCGCCCCGTGCCGCGCGGCGTATGCTCTCGCCGGTGTTCTTCTGCGTCCATCCGCTTTTTCCCTGCACGACTGCGGGTGACCTTGTCCTGATGTGCGTATCGCAGAAGCAGCGGGCCGGCGCCTGCTTTTGGTGCAGCCGCATCAGTCGGCGGTTTCTTCATTGGCAACGGCACACGAGGGCACCGCGCAGGTCGCTGCAGGGCCGAGCCGGATCTCAGCCATCGACAGGACGGTGCGGGGGACCCGGTGCTGATGGGGGAGCCCGCAGCGCTCCAGGGCGCTGAGAAACGCCTTGCGCCATGCCCCGACGTCATGGGCTGAAATGCATTCAAACATGGCTTGCCAGCGGGCGCGCCGCTCGGCCAGTGGCATCTCCAAGCCTTGCACCAGGGCGTCGACCAGGTCGTCCGGGTCATAGGGGTTGACCAGGAGCGCCTGCTGCAGCTCTTGCGCCGCACCTGCAAATCGGGACAACACCAGCACGCCAGGGTCCGCCGGGTCCTGCGCCGCGACAAACTCCTTGGCAACCAGGTTCATGCCGTCGCGCAGCGGCGTCACCAGCGCAACGCGCGCCATGCGGTAGAAGCCCGTGAGCGTGGCGCGGGCAAAGCTGTGGTTGACGTAGCGTATGGGCAGCCAGTCCGGGCGCGCGTGATGGCCGTTGATGGCGCCGACGATGCGCTCGACCTCCAGTCTCAGTTCATGGTATTCGGGCACTTCCTTGCGTGAAATCGGCGCCACCTGCAGGAGCGAGACCTTTTTGCGCCACGGCCTGTGCTGCGCCAGAAACCGGTCAAACGCCTGCAGCCGCTGCGAAATGCCCTTGGAGTAGTCCAGCCGGTCAACGCCGATCACGAGCTTGTGGCCATTCACGCTGGCGCGCAGCCCGCGAAACGCCGACCTGTTCATCGCAGCCTCTGCCTGGCGCGCCACCAGAGCCGTATCGATGCTGATCGGGAACGGCGCAATGCGGGTCTGCCGGCCGTCCTGCGTCACCGTATCCCCTGTGCAGCTGGCGCCCGCGACATCCAGGAAATAGCGGCGCAGCGACGTGGCGTTCGCAGCGGTCTGCACGCCGACCAGGTCGTAGGCAAGCAGCGTGCGCATGAGGTCCGCGTGGCAGGGCAGGTCGGCCAGCAGCTGCGGCGGCGGCAGCGGGACGTGCAGGAAAAAGCCCATGCGTGCGCGGATTCCCAGCGCGCGCAGCTCGCTGGCCAGGGGGATGAGATGGTAATCCTGCACCCAGATGCGATCCGCGGGCCGAAGCAGCGACGCAAGCTTTTGCGCGAACAGCTGGTTGACGCGGCGGTAGCCTGCATACTCGGCGTGGCTGTACTGCATGCGCGTGGGCTGAAAGTGCAGCAGGGGCCACAAGCTGCGGTTGGAAAATCCCAGGTAGTACGCCTGATATTCTTCCTGCGTCAGGTCAAGGAGCGCGTAATCAATGGCGCCGTCTGATTCATGATGCAGCTGGCGCCTGTCCTCGGCAACCAGGTTGCCGCTCCAGCCGAACCACAACCCGCCGTTTTCCATGAGTGCCGCGCGCATGGCCGCGGCCAGACCACCCGCGCGAACCTCGTTCTGGCGTGCGACACGGTTGGACACGACGACCAGGCGGTTGCTGCCGGCGCTTCCGCTGCCTGCGCGCCGTCCCCGGCTTGCCTCCACAAGGCCAAAATGCGCCGGCACGCCATGGACGGCGTCTGCAATGGCCTTGCCGGTCGATGATGCGCGCCAAAACGAGCACTGCGGTGGCGCGGCGCTCATCTGGGGGAATGGTGAACATGCGATTTGAAGCACCAAATTCGCGGCATTGTGCCTGCTCGCTGATGTGGCAAGGCGTTTTCATCGCGGGCGCTGGTCGCGCCGGCGAGAACGCGTGAGCAGCGGGTTGCTGCCAGCGCACGCATGAAGTGTATCCCGGACATGCGCATCGCCCGGGCTGCATGCGACGCGGAGATCCAACGCGTCGGTTCCTGGCTGCCTGCGCGGGGTGGGTCCCGCGCGCTGGCCACAAGCGCGGCCCGGCCCGGTTCGCAGCTTGTTGAGCCAGCGAGCCGGCTGGCGATTGAAGTCCGGCTCAACCGCTCCAATGATGCCGCGTGGCGGCAAGGTCATCGAGGCACCGGTGGGGTCACCCGTCATGTGCTCGGTTGTCGTGCCGACCCAGTGTCTGCGTCGCCTGCCGCGCTCCTCCTGCGCCATGTTGTGCGTGTCGCTCGCGCAGCGCCACGGCCGCACCCAGCAGCCCCGGGTTGGCGTGGACGATGACCTGCACCGCCATGGATTTCATGTAGCGCGTGTGGCGCCCTTTTGCCACGAACGCGTCCATGAAGCCGCTGTTGCGGAAGAATTCCGCAAAATGCAGCACCATGCCACCTGCGATGAGCACGGTGCGCGCCCCATGCATCAGCGCCGCGTCGCCTGCCACCGCACCATAAATGCGGCAGAAGCGCGCCAGCGCACGCCGGGCGTGGACATCGGTGCCCTGCAGCGCGGCGTCAACGATGTCCTTGGCGTCACGTTCACCCTGCTGGGGCGCGGGCGCCGCGGCCGGCTTCAGCCCGCGCAGCGCGGCGTCTATGTGCGACAGACCCCGGCCGCTCAGCAGCCGTTCATTGGAGACCCGACCGTAGCGGGTGGCCAGCCAGTCGCCAATGGCGCGCTCCTCATCATCGGTGGGGGCAAAACCCGCATGACCGCCCTCGGTTGCAATCACCTGCCAGCGCTGCGCGGGCGGCTGCACCAGCAGACCGACGCCAAGGCCCGTGCCCGCACCCACCAGCGTGACCGGTGCTTCGGGCGGAATCCGGACCGGACCCTGCAGCGGAACCCGGTCGCTTTGCGCCAGTTGCGGCGCCGCCCATGCAATGGCGGTGAAGTCGTTGACCAGCAGCAAGGTATCGACGCCCAGCTGGCGGCGGAGCGCGTCGCGCCGGAACGACCACGCGTGGTTGGTCAGCGAAATCTGCTCGCCGTCTGCCGGTCCGGCCACTGCCAATGCAGCCAGACTTGGGCGTGCTGAGGTGGTTTGCAGAAAGTCCAGCGCCGCGCCGGCCAGGCTGCCGTAGTCCGCGTCGTCCAGCGTCCGTTCGTGCTCGAACCGTGGCTCGGCTGCGGCCAGGTCAGTGAGCGCAAAACGCGCGTGCGTGCCGCCGATGTCACCGATGAGAGCCCATTGCGTCATGGCTGACTGCGTTGCTTGTCATGCCTGCAAGCATATGCCAGAGCTCCGGCACTTGCCTGGCAGGCCGGCCCCGGGTTGCATTGCCCGGACTGGCAGGCCGGCCCCGGGTTGCATTGCCCGGAATTCGCGGCCGCGCCCAGACCGTGGCAAGAACGCCGCGCAGATGACGTCTGTGCTGCAGCAGGTCCTGACGCTGATGCGCCGCTGAACGGCGCACCGCAGAGATCACGGACCAGCGCAGAACGTGACCTGAAAGCAGGCGGCGCACAGGCAGCGGCGAATCGTGGCTGATAGGGCGGTTCAGGCATTCGACGACCCGAGGCTTCGGCGTTGTCCTACGGCTGGCCTGCGGCAATGCGCGGAAAATGAAGGCTCGTTTCAACCACCCAGGGGACTGTCATGACAGCCAAATTTTCACACTCTGTCCTCGTCGTCAGCCTGGCCGCCGCGCTGGGCTTGGGCTACGGTACGGCCATGGCGCAGTCTTCGCCCGGCAGCAGCGATGCCTCGGGCGCACCTGCGGACCAGGCCAAGCCGGACAGCAATGCAAGTCAGGCAGGCCAGACGCGCGATGGAAAATCGACAAACCAGTCTTCGGGCACGGCTGGCAAGGGCGCGACGGGCATGTCCAGCAGCGGCCTGCCGGGGTCGTCGGGAGACGGGGCGTATGGCTCGGGCAAGTCCGCTGGCCAGATGTCCGGCAGCGCGGCCAGCTCGGGCACGCCAAGCACCGCCGACACGGCGTCTGACGGCAGCGGCAGCCCGGAAGACCAGAGCATCACCCGGCAGGTGAAGGAGGCGCTTGAATCCGAAGGCATCAAGAGCGAGGAGGTCACCGTCGAGACCCGGGACGGCGTTGTCACGATCAGGGGAGACCTGTCTGGCAAGGACCTGAAAAAGGTCAAGCAGGTCACGAAGGACCTGGATGGCGTCAAGGACGTGAAGATATCCGATCACAAGACCAGGTAGGCCAGGCCGCGGCCGCGCCCGTTGCACACGTGCCGGATGCGCAGCAGCGGCGTTCAACAGCCAGCCAGGCATCTGCCGATGGCGCTGGCTTTTTTCATGTCTTCCAGCCGGCTGCATCGCTGCAGGCTGGGCGTTCCGTGGCTCTTGATGAAGCCGCCTTCAACCGCCACCGAGCCGGAAGGGTGGCGGCTTGCATCCATCACCGAAGCAGCGGGACGGCCCTTTTCTGGCGACGGCGCAGGCCGGTTTGCGGGCAGATCTTGCGGAATCTAGGTTGAAACACGGGTGATGCGGCCAGCCTGAACCCGCAACCTCGCGCACGTGTTCCGGTGATTGATTCCAGAATGGAAAGAGCATGGTTCCCCGGCGGCCAGAACCCACGGGTAACGAACTGGGCGCCGCCGCCATCCAATGCCACAGAAGGCCGTCACCGATGGCTTTCGGGTTCCCGGCAAGGGCAACAGGCATTTGCCAGGATGTGTACGTTACGTTTGGGAGTATGAAAATGTCCAGGATCCACACCATCATCGCGAGCGCCGCCGCGGCGCTGCTGATTTCCGGCACGGCCATGGCCGCGTCGCTGCAACCGTCGGCCGGCGAGGCACCATTCTTTGACGGGCAGGCGGCGAGCAGCAGCACGCTGACGCGTGCGGCGGTCGAGGCAGAGGCTGCGGCGCAGCGGCCGGCAGCCGGTGAAATGAGCGCCGTCGCGGTCCGTCCCGCGATTGCGGCGCCAGCGCGCATTCACGCCGTGCAAACCGGCGACATGCCGGTTTCCGGCAACGTACCGTATTACGCCCTGTAATAGAGGTCGATACGGCAGCCGCCTGGGGAGGCGGCTTTTTTTTGGCTTCTGGCTCGGCGCACGGCCATGCGCCGCATGCCTGGGAGTCTGTCGCGGATAGGGCTGCTTCTACAATCGGTGCACCAGGGGGCCGCGCGCGGGAACTGGCGTGCACGTCAGGCGCAGCGGCCCATGCAGGGGTTCCGCCTGGGATGCCGCAACACCCGCGCCGCCGGGCCGGGAGTGGGGCGTCCCGCACATTTGTACAAGAGAGGATCGCCATGATCGCACTGGATCGCAGACGGTTTCTGACGCTGGCCGCGGGTGCCGGCACGCTGGCCGGCATGCCGGCGCTGTTGCAGCAGGCGTGGGCCGCGGACCTGGAGCAGGCCAAGGCCGAGGGCAAGGCGGTGTTTTATGCCAACATCACTGCGGTGGAGCCGGTGATGGCGGCGTTTGCCAAGGCGACGGGCGTGGACGGGCAGTACACGCGCATTTCCAGCTCCAAGTTCATCCCGACCGTGCTGACCGAGGCGGGCGCGGGCAAGTTGCTGGCCGACGTGGTGCAGTCGCCGCTGCCCATGGTTGAGCTGCTGGAGCAGCGCAATATCCTGGCCGAATACCGGTCGCCGTCTGCGCAGGGGTACCCGGCGTGGACCACCGAAAACGGGCATTACACGCAGTTTGGCATCGAGTATGTGTCCTACCTGTACAACAGCGAGCAGGTGGACGCCGCTGACGTGCCGCAGGATTACGCGGGTCTGGCGGATCCGAAATGGCGGGACAAGATCGTCATGGCCGACCCGTCCACGCACGCGTCGACCATTGCCTGGCTGGTGGCGCTGAAGGAGCAGTGGTTTGACAGCGAGGATGCATGGCTGGAGTTCCTCAAGGCGCTGGCGGCAAACAAGCCCATGTTCGTCGCGTCATTCGGGCCGACGCCGGCGCCGGTGGAAAGCGGCGAGAAGCTGATCGCCATTTCCATGCCCAAGTACATCGTGACCAAGGCGCCGGCACCGCTGGACTGGGGGCCGCGATCGGGGCCGCTGTTTGGCGCGGCACGCGCAATTGCAGTCACCCAGTCGGCACCGCATCCGGCCGCGGCGCGCGCGTTTGTCGACTTCTGGCTGAGCAGGCCGGCCATGCAGATCCTGGCCAGCCAGGTGGGCGAGTACGTGCTGGCGCCGGGCGTGTTCCCCGAGATTGACGGCATAGACCAGGTGCAAGTCAAGCCCGTGCGCGACTTGTCGGATCGCGAGCTCAAGACCTTCGGGCGCCAGTTCAAGCAGATCTTCTCGGGCCGTTGAGTCTCCTGCGCTGATCCTGCTGGCGGACTGGCGGCCGCACGCGGCGCGCCATCGCATCGCGATGCCGGGCAAGCACCATGGAAATACGCATCAGCGGCCTGAGCAAGACGTACGGCACGGGCGACAAGCGCGTCAAGGCGCTCAACGCGGTTGACCTGACCATCCCGGCCAACAGCATCTACACGCTGCTGGGGCCCAGCGGCTGCGGCAAGACCACGCTGCTGCGCTGCATCGTCGGCCTGGAGCAGCCGGACGCGGGTGAGATCCGCATAGGCGAGCACGTGGTGTGGTCCTCGGAGCAGGGCATTTCCGTGCCGCCGGAAAAACGCGGGCTGGGCATGGTGTTCCAGACCTACGCCATCTGGCCGCACATGAGCGTGTTTGACAACATTGCCTATCCGCTGCAGGTTGCCGGCGTGGCCAGGGCCAGCATACGCGAGCGGGTCGGGCGCGTGCTGGACTTCGTGCAGCTGCAGGGGCTGGGCGCCCGGCCGGCGACCAACCTGTCGGGCGGGCAGCAGCAGCGCGTGGCGCTGGCGCGGGCGCTGGTGGCCGAGCCCCGGGTCATCCTCTTTGACGAGCCGCTGTCCAACCTGGACGCCAAGCTGCGCGAGGAAACGCGCAAGGACCTGAAGAAGTTCCTCTCCAAGCTGGAGCTGACCGCCGTTTACGTGACGCACGACCGGGTCGAGGCGCTGGCGCTCTCGGACCACATCGCCGTGCTGCGCGCAGGAGAAATCGTCGAGACCGGCGCGCCGCAGGACATCTACTTTCGGGCCCGCAGCCGCTACGTGGCCGATTTCATTGGCCGCGTCAACCAGATCCCCGCCACCGTGGCCGGGCACGAGGACGGCCTGACGCTGGTCGACACCAGCATGGGGCAGCTGGCCTGCCGCAGCGGCGCCGAACTGGCCCGGGGCAGCGAGATCATGCTCTGCATACGGCCCGAGCAGCTGCGCTTGAATGCGGCGACGCCGGCGCCGGCGCGCATGAACGTGTTGACCGGCACGCTGCACGAGATCGAGTTTGTTGGCGAGGTCTTCGAGGCCAACGTGCAGATAGGCGGCGAGCGGCTGGTCGTGAGCCTGGATGCGGCGTCCGACCCGCACGCGGGCGATGAGGTCCAGGTGGCCGTGGCGCCGCAGCACTGCCTGCTGCTGCCGCGCTGAGCAGGCAGGCCGATGAACCGCAACCACCCCCGGCTGACGTGGGCCCTCATCGCTCTGGTCGCGCTGCTGACCCTGACGCCAGTGCTCATGCTGCTGCTGGGCAGCTTCTCCGAGGGGTTGACGTCGTTTGGCGCGTTCACGGCCAGCAAGTACGTGCTGGCGTACACCGATCCGTACCTGCTGGAAGTGGTGGGCAACACGGCGATCTTCGTCATCGGCTCCTCGCTGTTTGCCACGGTGCTGGCGCTGTTCCTGTCGTACCTGAACATCCGCACCAATATCCCGTTCAAGCCGATCTTCGTCGTGCTGGCCATCGTGCCCATGATGATTCCGCACGTGCTTTTCGCGGCCAGCTGGGCGCTGCTGCTGAATCCGTCCAACGGGGTGCTCAACCAGGTGCTGCAGCTGGTTCCGGGGTTGCAGGGCGTTTCGCTGAACATTTATTCGCTGTCGGGCATGGTTTTTGTCGAGGGCCTGCTCAACATGCCGGTGGCCTACCTCATCATCGCGCCGGCCATGAGCGCGTTTGACAGCGCGCTGGAGGAGGCTTCGCGCGTGAGCGGCGCCGGCGTGTGGCAAACGCTGCGGCGGGTGACGCTTCCCGTGCTGCGGCCGGCGATCCTTGCGGCGCTCATCCTGAGCATCGTCCGCGTACTGGCTGCCTACGCGGTGCCGCGCGTGCTCGGGACGCCGGGCGGCGTCGACGTGCTCGCGACCTACCTGTTCGAGATGATCTCCACCGGCTTTGCGCCCGACTACGGGCAGGCGGCGGCGCTGGGCATGAGCATGCTGTCGGCATCCATCGTGCTCATCGTCGTGTACCGGGCGCTGACAGCGCACGGCGAGAAGTTCGTGACCGTCTCCGGGCGCGGCTTCAGGCCGTCGGTCATCGACCTCAAGCGCGCCCGGCTGCCGCTGCTTATCATCGTCGGGCTGCTCAGCCTGGTCATGATCGTGATCCCGGTGCTGCAGCTGTTCTACACCTCGCTGATCCCCTACGCCATGGTGCCCGGGCCGCGTGCGTTCTCGCTCATGAGCTGGAAGAACTGGACCGACGTGTTTGCCGAGGAAACCACGCTGCGCGCGCTGCGCAACAGCATCTTCCTGGCCACCGTGGGCGCCACGCTGGGGGTGCTGCTGTCGCTGTTTGTGGCGTACATCGTCGTCAAGGCGCGCACGGTGGCGGCTACGCTGCTGGAGACGCTGACGTTCCTGGCGTTTTCGTTTCCAGGCATCGTCATCGGCATCGGCTTCATGTGGTTTTTCGTGCAGACGCCGCTGTACGCCACGCTGACCGCGCTGCTGCTGGCGTACATTGCCGCGTATCTCCCGTACGGCGTGCGGCCGCTGGCCAGCGCCTTCGTGCAGGTGCATGCGCACCTGGAGGAGTCGTCGCTGGTCTGTGGCGCCAGCATGCTGACGACGATGCGGCGCATCATCGCGCCCATCATCCTGCCCGGGCTGGTGTCCGCCTGGATCCTGATGGCCACCATGTTCATGCGCGAACTCACCGTGTCGGTGGTGCTGTCGCGGCCGGGCACCGAGGTGCTGGCGGTGCGCATCCTGGACTATGCCGACGACGGGCTGTGGGGCAAGCTGTCGGCGCTGGGCATCGTCATGATCCTGATTTCCACGGCGCTGGTGCTGGCGGCGCAGTGGGTGGGGCGTTGGGCGCGACGCTGAGCGCCCGGTGGCCGGGCTGGCAGCGACCGTCCGCACGCGCATCATGCGCGCCGGCCGCTGGCGGCGCCCGTTGCGGCTCACACGTTGCGGCGCGCACAGGCAACCGTCGTACACTAAACGCAATTTTGACGCGCGTGCAAACCGACAGGAGACCCGACATGGCAGACCATGGCACCGGCAACTACGAGAAGACCTACGCAGCCGCCAAGAACGACCCGGAGCGGTTCTGGGGTGAGGTCGCGGAAGGCATAGACTGGATCAAGCGCTGGGACCGGGTGATCGATGACTCGCGCAAGCCGTTCTACCGCTGGTTTTCGGGTGGCGTGCTCAATACCTGCTACAACTGCGTGGACCGGCATGTGGAAAACGGGCGCGGCGATCAGCTCGCCATGGTCTTTGACAGCCCGCTGTCCGGCACCACGCGCAAGTTCACCTATCGCGAGCTGCAGGACCTGACGGCACGCCACGCCGGTGCGCTGCGCGACATGGGCGTGGACAAGGGAGACACGGTCATCATCTACATGCCCATGGTCCCCGAGGCCATCGTCGCCATGCTGGCCTGCGCGCGCCTGGGTGCGGTGCACTCGGTGGTCTTTGGCGGCTTTGCAGCGCCCGAGCTGGCCAAGCGCATCGTTGACGCCAGGCCCAGGGTGGTGCTGTCCGCGTCCTGCGGCCTGCTGCCAGGCCGCACCGTCGCGTACAAGCCGCTGCTTGACGAGGCGCTGGAGATTGCCGGTGTCCCGGACACGCCCTGCCTCGTCCTGCAACGGCCCGAGCTCAAGGCAGACCTGGTTGCGGGCCGCGACGTGGACTGGGACGAGGCGGTGGCACGGGCCAGCCCGGCCGACTGCGTGCCGGTGGCCGCGACCGACCCGCTGTACATCATCTACACCTCCGGGACCACGGGCAAGCCCAAGGGCGTGGTGCGCGACAACGGCGGCCACGCGGTGGCGCTGCGCTGGTCCATGGAGGCGGTGTACGACACGCAGCCTGGCGACGTGTACTGGGCCGCGTCGGACATAGGCTGGGTCGTCGGGCATTCGTACATCGTGTACGGGCCGCTGCTGCAGGGTTGCACGACCATCGTCTACGAGGGCAAGCCGGTGGGCACGCCCGATGCCGGCGCATTCTGGCGCGTCTGCGCGGAGCACGGCGTCAACACACTGTTCACCGCGCCCACGGCGTTCCGCGCGATCAAGAAGGAGGACCCGAACGGCGAGCTGGTCAGGCAGTACGACATGTCCCGTTTCCGCTGCCTGTTCCTGGCCGGCGAGCGCAGCGTCCCCGACGACATCGCGTACGCAAGCGGCATCCTGGGCGTGCCGGTCATAGACCACTGGTGGCAGACCGAAATGGGCTGGCCGGGGTTGTCCAACTGCATGGGTATCGAGCATTTGCCGGTCAAGCCGGGCTCGGTGACCAAGCCGGTGCCCGGTTATGTCATCGAGATGCTTGACGAGTCGGGCCACCCGCGGCCCAACGGCGAGGTGGGCAACCTGGCGATCAAGCTGCCCATGCCGCCGGGCACGCTGTACACGCTGTGGCACAACGAGGAAGGGTACCGCGAGACGTATCTCTCGCGCTATCCGGGCTACTACCTGTCGGGCGACGCCGGTGTCTACGACACGGACGGCTACGCCTCGGTCATGGCGCGCATCGACGACATCATCAACGTGGCCGGACACCGGCTGTCCACGGGGCAGATGGAGCAGATCCTGGCTGCGCACCCGGCGGTGGCCGAGGGCGCCGTGGTCGGCGTGGCCGACGCGATCAAGGGGCAGGTGCCCATAGGCATGGTCGTGCTCAAGTCCGGCGTGGCCGAGTCCGAAGCGGAAATCTGCAAGGAACTGGTGGCCAGCGTGCGCAACCAGCTGGGCGCCGTGGCGGCGTTCAAGGACGTGGTGGTCGTCCAGCGGCTGCCCAAGACGCGCTCGGGCAAGGTCCTGCGCGTCACCATCCGGACCATGGCCGACGGGGTCGAGCCCAAGGTGCCGGCAACCATAGAGGACGACTCGGTGCTGCCGGAGATCACGGCGGCGTTGCAGGCCCTTGGCTACCCGCGGCAGGCGGCCTGAGCGGCGCCGCGCGGCCCGATGGCGAGCGGGGCGCGCGCCAAGGTGGCACAATAGCTGCAGGGTGCCGGCCCCGGCCCGTCGCGTCCGCCAAACGGTTCAGCCGGCAAGCGGAAGGATCAACCAGCTCGACTGCTTTGAAGAAGCATGGAAGGTGTGCGCAACATGAGTGAAACCAATCCCGCCTACGAGGCGTACCGGGGCAACAGCTATCTGTTTGCCGGCAACGCGGCCTATGTCGAGCAGATGTACGAGGCGTACCTGGAGAATCCCGCCAGCGTGCAGGATTCCTGGCGCGCGTACTTCGATGCGCTGCAGCACGTGCCGGCTGCCGACGGCAGCGATGCGCACGACGTGCCCCGGCTTCCGGTGGACAGTGCGTTTGCCGAACGCGCCAAGCGCGGCTGGATCAATGTCCTGGAAGCCACGGCCGCAGACCCGGAGCTGGGTCGCAAGGGCACCGCAGCACAACAGCTGATTGCCGCGTACCGCAACGTCGGCGTGCGCCGCGCCGACCTGGACCCGCTCAAGCGCGCCGAGCGGCCCGACATCCAGGAGCTGGAGCTCTCGTTCTACGACCTCACCGACGCCGACCTGGAGACGGTATTCAACACCAGCAACGCCTTTTTCGGCGAGGAGCGCATGCCGCTGCGCAAGCTGCTGAACGCGCTGCGCGAAACCTACTGCGGCACCATTGGCGTTGAATTCATGTACGCCTCCGAGCAGAGCCGCAAGCGCTGGTGGCAGGAGAAGCTGGAGAGTTCGCGCGCCAACCCGCAGCTCGATGCCGAGCAGAAAAAGCGTGTGCTCGAGCGGCTGACGGCGGCCGAGGGGCTGGAGCGCTTCCTGCACACCAAGTACGTGGGCCAGAAGCGCTTTTCGCTGGAGGGCGGCGAGAGTTTCATCGTCGCGCTGGACGAGCTCATCAACCGCGCCGGTGTCGAGGGGGTGCGGGAAATCGTCATCGGCATGGCGCACCGCGGGCGCCTGAACGTGCTGGTCAACACGCTGGGCAAGTCGCCAGCGGACCTGTTTGCGGAATTCGAGCACACGGCGCCCGAGGAACTGCTGGCGGGCGACGTCAAGTACCACAACGGCTTCAGCTCGGACGTGAACACCCCGGGCGGGCCGGTGCACCTGGCGCTGGCGTTCAACCCCTCGCACCTGGAGACCGTCAACCCGGTGGTCGAGGGCAGCGTGCGCGCGCGCCTGGACCGGCGCGGCGATCACGAAGGCAAGACCGTGCTGCCCATCCTGGTGCACGGCGATGCGGCATTTGCCGGGCAGGGCATCGTCATGGAGACGCTGGCGCTGTCGCAAACGCGCGGCTACTACACCGGCGGCACGGTGCACGTGGTCATCAACAACCAGATCGGCTTTACCACCAGCGACCCGCGCGACAGTCGCAGCTCGCTTTATTGCACCGACATTGCCAAGATGATCGAGGCGCCGGTGTTGCACGTCAATGGCGACGACCCGGAGGCAGTGGTCCTGTGCATGCAGCTGGCGCTGGATTACCGGCAGCAGTTCATGGAAGACGTGGTGGTGGACATCGTGTGCTTCCGCAAGCTGGGCCACAACGAGCAGGACACACCCATGCTGACGCAGCCGCTGATGTACACCAAGATTGCCCGGCATCCGGGCACGCGCAAGCTCTACGGTGACAAGATGGTGGCGCAGGGCGTGCTCGCGGCAGAGGACCCCGACCAGATGGTGGCGGCGTATCGCGCCGCCATGGACGCCGGGCAGCATGCCCGTGATTCGGTGCTGACCAGCTTCAACCGCGACCACGCGGTCGACTGGTCGCCCTTTCTCAAGACCGCGTGGACCGACGCGGCGAACACCGCGATTTCACGCTCCGAATGGGAGCGCATCGGCGAGCGCATCACCACCGTCCCGGAGGGATTCAAGGTGCACCGGCTGGTGCAGCACGTGCTGGACGACCGCGCCGTGATGGCGCGCGGCGAGGCGCCGGTGGACTGGGGCATGGGCGAGCACATGGCGTTTGCCACGCTTGTGGCCGGCGGCTACGCTGTGCGCCTGTCCGGCCAGGACAGTGGCCGCGGCACCTTTGGGCACCGGCATGCGGTCTTGCACGACCAGCACCGCGAGCGTTGGGATGAAGGCATTTACGTGCCGCTGGCCAACGTCAGCCCGGATCAGGCGCCGTTCAACGTGATTGACTCCATCCTGTCCGAAGAGGCCGTGCTGGGGTTCGAGTACGGTTACGCGTCCAACGACCCGAACACGCTGGTCCTGTGGGAAGCGCAGTTTGGCGACTTTGCCAACGGTGCACAGGTGCTGATCGACCAGTTCATCACGTCCGGGGAGGCCAAGTGGGGGCGCCTGAACGGGCTGGTGATGCTGCTGCCGCATGGCTACGAGGGGCAGGGGCCGGAGCACTCTTCCGCGCGGATCGAGCGTTTCATGCAGCTGGCCGCCGAGACCAACATCCAGATCGTGCAGCCGACCACCGCAAGCCAGATCTTCCATGTGCTGCGCCGGCAGATGGTCCGGTCGCTGCGCAAGCCGCTGGTGGTCATGTCGCCCAAGAGCCTGCTGCGCCACAAGGACGCGACATCGCCCGTGGAGGAATTCACCGGGGGCCGCTTCCGTACCATCATTGGCGAGCAGGATGAGGCCATCGAACCGGCCCGCGTCAAGCGCGTGCTGGTGTGCTCGGGCCGGATCTACTACGACCTGATGCAAAAGCGTGCCGAAACCGAGGCCCGCGACGTCGTCATCGTGCGCGTGGAGCAGCTCTACCCGTTTCCGCACAAGGCGTTTGCGGCGGAGCTCAAGAAGTACGCCAAGGCGACCGAGCTGGTCTGGTGCCAGGACGAACCGCAAAACCAGGGCGCCTGGTTCTACGTGCAGCACTACATCTACCAGAACATGCGCGAGGGGCAGAAGCTGGGTTACGCCGGGCGCGCGCCATCGGCAGCGCCGGCGGTGGGCTACGTGCATCTGCACCGGACCCAGCAGGATGCCCTGCTCAAGGCGGCATTTGCGCGCATGAAAGTTTCGCGCATGAAAGGCGCGGCGCTCAGCAAGTAGTTTCCCTTCCACCGTTTGTTTCACGTGCCGCGCCGGGCCAACCCGGCGGCCCGACCGAACACAACCAGAAAAACCAAGCATCATGGCCATCATCGAAGTCAAAGTCCCCGAGCTGTCCGAATCCGTGGCCGATGCCACGCTGCTGGAGTGGAAAAAGCAGCCGGGCGAGGCGGTCCAGGTTGATGAGATCCTGATAGAAATCGAGACGGACAAGGTGGTGCTTGAAGTGCCGGCGCCGTCTGCAGGCGTGCTGAGCGAGATCGTCGAGGCGGACGGTGCCACGGTCACGGCAGGGCAGGTGCTGGCGCGCATCGACACCGACGCCACCGCCGGAGCTCCAGCTTCGGCGCCGGCGCCAGAATCAAAGCCGGAAGTCGAGCCGGAAGCTGGGAAGGCAGCGCCGGCAGGCGCCGGTGCTGCCGCATCGGACAAGGTCATGCCGGCAGCGGCCAAGCTCATGGCCGACCATGGCCTGGCCACCGGCAGCGTGGCTGGCACCGGCAAGGACGGCCGGGTGACCAAGGGCGACGTGCTGGCGGCGCTGGAGTCGGGCGACGCCGGGGCGGCCAGCGAACCGGCGGCCAGCCCGGCGGAAGCGCCCGGGACCGCGTTGCGACAGCCGCCCAGCCCGCCCACGCAGGGCAAGCGGCCCGAGCAGCGCGTCATGATGACGCGCCTGCGCGCCCGCGTGGCCGAGCGGCTGCTGCAGGCGCAGGCGACCAACGCCATCCTCACCACGTTCAACGAAGCCAACATGCAGCCGGTGATGGACATGCGCAAGCGCTTCAGGGACCAGTTCGAGAAGGAGCACGACGTGAAGCTGGGCTTCATGAGCTTCTTCGTGAAGGCGGCCGTGCATGCGCTCAAGAAGTTCCCGACCATCAATGCCAGCATCGACGGCAACGACATCGTCTACCACGGCTACTTTGACATAGGCATTGCGGTGAGCAGCCCGCGCGGGCTGGTGGTCCCCATCCTGCGCGACGCCGACCAGATGAGCTTTGCCGACATAGAGAAGAAGATCGTCGAGCTGGGCGAGAAGGCGCGCGACAGCAAGCTGACGCTGCAGGATCTCAGCGGCGGCACCTTCACCATCAGCAACGGTGGCGTCTTTGGCTCCATGATGTCCACGCCCATCATCAACCCGCCGCAGTCGGCGATCCTGGGCGTGCACGCGACCAAGGAGCGCGCGGTGGTGGAAAACGGGGAAATCGTGATCCGGCCCATGAACTACCTGGCGCTGAGCTACGACCACCGCATCATCGACGGGCGCGAGGCCGTGCTGGGCCTGGTCGCCATGAAGGACGCGCTGGAAGATCCCGAGCGGATGCTGCTGGAGATCTGAACGGCGCAGCCGCTGCTTTCTGCGGGGCCGCTGGCGCATCGTGTGCGGCCCCGCCAATTCAGGAAAATCCCATGAGTGAACCTTTTGACCTGGTCGTCATCGGCGGGGGGCCGGGTGGCTACACCGCCGCGATCCGCGCCGCGCAGCTGGGCATGAACGTGGCGTTGATAGACGAGTGGAAGAACGCCAAGGGCGGGCCGGCCCCCGGCGGCGTGTGCACCAACGTCGGCTGCATTCCGTCCAAGGCGCTGCTGCAGAGCTCCGAGTACTTCGAGCTGGCAGGCGGGCACTTCGGCGAGCACGGCATCGCGCTCAAGGACCTGGAGATGGACGTGGCTGCCATGGTCGCGCGCAAGGATGCGGTGGTCCGGCAGAACAACGACGGGCTCCTGTACCTGTTCAAGAAGAACAAGGTCGGCTTTTTCCACGGCCGCGGCGCGTTTGCCAAGGCAGCGGACGGCGGCTACCAGATCGCCGTCAGCGGCGAGAAGGAGCAGACGATTACCGGCAAGCAGGTGATCGTGGCCACCGGCTCGAGCCCGCGGGCGCTGCCGGGCACCGCGTTTGACGAGGTGCAGGTCCTCAGCAACGACGGCGCGCTGGCGCTGCAGAAGACCCCCGCCAGGCTGGGCGTCATCGGCTCTGGCGTGATCGGCTTGGAGCTGGGCAGCGTCTGGCGCCGCCTGGGCGCGAAGGTCAGCATCCTGGAGGCACTGCCCGAGTTCCTGGGCACCGTTGACCAGCAGGTGGCCCGGGAAGCGGCCAAGGCGTTTGACCGGCAGGGACTGCAGATCACGCTGGGCGCGCGGGTGAGCGGCGTCAAGGTCAACAAGAAAAGCGTGTCCGTGACGTATTCCGATGCCGACGGCAAGGAGCACAAGCTGGGCGTGGACAAGCTGATCGTCGCCATAGGCCGCGTCGCCAACACCGACGGCCTGCAGGCCGACCGGGTCGGGCTGGAGCTGGACGCGCACGGTGCCATTGCGGTGGACGAGAACTGCAAGACCAACCTGCCCGGCGTCTGGGCCGTGGGCGACGTGGTGCGCGGGCCCATGCTGGCGCACAAGGCCGAGGAAGAAGGCGTTGCGGTGGCCGAGCGCATTGCCGGCCAGCACGGGCACGTGGACTTCAACCTGATTCCCTCGGTCATCTACACCAGCCCGGAGATCGCCTGGGTCGGCCGCAACGAGCAGCAGCTCAAGGAAGCAGGTGTCAAGTACCGGGCGGGGATGTTCCCTTTCATGGCCAACGGCCGGGCTCGGGCCTTGGGCAATACCACGGGTTTTGTCAAGATCCTGGCCGATGCCGGCACCGACGAAATCCTGGGCGTGCACATGATCGGCCCCAGCGCCAGCGAACTCATTGCCGAGGCGGCGGTTGCCATGGCGTTCCGTGCGTCCAGCGAAGACATCGCGCGCATTTGCCATGCACACCCGACGCTGAGCGAGGCGACCAAGGAAGCGGCGCTGGCCGTGGCCAAGCGCGCCATCAACTTCTGACTGAGCCGATGCGGCCCCATGCGTCGGCCCGGACGTGGCCGTTGGCACCAGCCTGTGCCCCGCCCGCGCAGAGACACGGCAGCATCCTTGCAGCCTACAAGGCCGAACTGCAAAAACGCGGCTACCGCAGCGACCCGGCGCAACTGCGTGCGGTGGCGGCGCTGCAGCGCTGCGCCGACGACTGGACCGCGTACAAGGACAGGCGCTCGAACCGGCTGAAGAAACTCTTCAACCACCCGGACATTCCAAAGGGCGTCTACCTGTACGGCGACGTGGGGCGCGGCAAGAGCTTCCTCATGGACCTGTTCTACCGGGCCGTGCCCATCCGCCGCAAGACGCGGCTGCACTTTCATGAGTTCATGCGCGAGGTGCACCACGAGCTGCGCAAGCTGCAGGGCACGGTCAACCCGCTGGACGAGCTGGGCCGGCGCATGGCCGTGCGCTTCAAGCTGATCTGCTTTGATGAATTCCACGTGGCAGACATCACCGATGCCATGATCCTGCACCGCCTGCTGGCCGCACTGTTTGACAACGGCGTGGGTTTTGTCACCACGAGCAACTTCAAGCCCGATGACCTGTACCCGGAGGGCCTGCATCGCGACCGCATCCTGCCGGCCATCAACCTGCTCAATGCGCGCATGCGGGTGGTCAGCGTCGACAACGGCGTGGACTACCGGCGCCGGGCGCTGGGCAAGATCCGCACGTACCACAGCCCGCTGGGTGCGGCGGCAGACGCTGCCATGGCAGCGGCTTACGCGCAGCTGGCATCCGGGCTGGACGAAGATCCCGTGCTGCAGGTGGAAGGGCGCAAGATCCGCGCGCGCCGGCGCGCAGGCGACGTGGCCTGGTTCGACTTCAGCGTGCTTTGCGGCGGGCCGCGCTCGCAAAATGATTACCTGGAGCTGGCCGAGCGTTTCAACACCATCGTCCTGTCCGGTGTACCGCAGATGAGCGCGCGGATGGCATCGCCGGCACGACGCTACACGTGGCTCGTCGACGTCCTGTACGACCGCGGCGTCAAGCTGATACAGTCTGCGGAAGTGGCACCGGAACTGCTTTATACCAGCGGCCCGCTGGCGCATGAATTCCCGCGCACCGTCTCGCGCCTGGCCGAGATGCAGAGCCCCGAGTACCTGGCACAGGCGCGACGCCTGGTCGACACGCAGCTGACATGAACGCTCGCCTGCTCATCCTTTCCCTGAGCCTGTGCGCCGCATCGCTGTGCAGCGCGGCCGCCGCCGGCGTGCGGGCGCCGCCGCAAGACGCCGACGACGCCAGCTTTGCCGCCTGGATCACCGGGCAGCGCGAAGACGTGGCGCAGCAGCGCGCTGCTGCGATCCGGGCGTTTGAGGCGCAGGAGCTGGTCTGCTGGCGCCGTTTTGCCGTCAACGACTGCCTGCGTGCGGCCCGCAGCAAGCGCCGGCAGCAGCTCGATGCGCTGCGCAAACAGGACTTGCAGCTCAACGACCTGGAGCGGCAGCGGCGAGCAGACAAGCGTCTGCGTGCCATTGGCGACAAGGAAGAAGACCGCTAGCCCTTGCGCCGCAGCGGTGCGGGCCTGGCTTGCGTCCTGGCCAGTTTGATCTTCAGGACCAGCGCGGACAGGTTGTCGCCGCCACCGTCTGCGCGCTCGTGCGCCTTCTTGATCAGGAAGCGGCAGGCGTCGCTGGCGGGCAGGGTGTCGATGACCATGGCCAGCTCCTGCGTCGTGAAGTAATGCCACAGGCCGTCAGAGCAGAGCAGCAGCGAATCGCCAACGGCCATGCGCTGCAGTTGTGCCGACACCACCGTTGGCGTATCGTCCATGCCCAGGCACGCGGTGAGCACGTTGGATTGCGGGTGCACCAGCGCTTCCTCGGGGGTGATGGCGCCGTGTTCGACCAGGGTCTGCACGTATGAATGATCGCTGCTCTGATGCACCAACTCCGCGCCGCGGAACTTGTAGACGCGCGAGTCGCCGCAGTGGACGCTGTAGCATTTGCCGCCGGGATTGAGGATGAACGCCGCGATGGTGCTGTGCGGGCTCTGCTCGGATGCAATCGCGGTCAGGCGGATCATCGCGTGTGCTTCCATTGCGATCTGTTGCAGCAGGACACCGCCGTCGTCGGATTCGGGTGCGTAGCGGTTGAACAGCTGACGGGCGGTCAGGATGACCTGCTCGGCCGCCGCCTTGCCGCCCGTCTTGCCACCCATGCCGTCGGCAATGACGCCCATGATACAGCCGTTGACGCGCACATGGGACCACAACGCAAATTGGTCTTGTTGGTATTTTCGGTCGCCGCGGTGCAGGCCTGCCGCCGCTTCGATCCGGTACTGATCTTCCATGACGCTTTCTTCGGCTCCAGGATGTGTCTTATTGTAAACAAAGCCTGTGTCATATTGTGTCTTATTGTCATGCCGCTGCGTGAATTTGTTGTAAAGACCGGCCGCGGTCCGGCCACGTCCCGAAGTGGCCCACCCGCTGCGCGGCCGCATGCGCCCAACTGATGCGCAAGCATGGTCAGCGCACCGGATGACAGATGATCTCGGCCCTTGCGGGCCTTGGATGAAAGCCGCCTGTGGCGGCTGATGAAGGTTTGGCGTCCAGCGTCCAGCGTGCGCCCCGCTACGCTCAACGCCGGCGCACTTCGCTCGACCTCTTCATCAAGGTGCGCCCGTGGCGTCGCGGCGCGACCGATAATCAGCGCAGATGCACCGGCCTGAACCCGGTTGCCGTGGGTCCTGCGGTGCCAGGCTCCAAGCGGCGCGCCGCCGGCTTGCAGCCACCGCACCGCCTGCCGTTTTTTCCTGGTCATGACCTCGTCCCCCACCTCGCTGGAAGCACACGCTGCCGCTGTCTTTGAAGCAGGCGGCGCGCTGCATGGTGGCGCCAGCGGGCTGTCGTTGCGTTCCGGACAGGTGAGCATGGCGCGCGCCGTGGCGCACACGCTCGAGCACGGCGGCGCGCTGGTGGTCGAGGCAGCAACCGGCGTGGGCAAGACCTTTGCCTACCTGGTGCCGGCGCTGCTGTCGGGCCAGCGCGTGCTGATCTCAACCGCAACCAAGGCGTTGCAGGACCAGCTTTTCGAGCGCGATCTGCCGCGGCTGTCCGATGCACTGGGCGTTCCGGTGCGCAAGGCGCTGCTCAAGGGGCGTTCCAGCTACCTGTGCCTGCACCGCATGGACCTGGCCGGGCAGAGCCTGCCGCCGGGCGCGCACGACATGCGTCGCCAGCTGGCCCAGGTGCAGCGCTGGGCGCGAAGCACCGACAGCGGTGACCTGGCCGAACTGTCCGGCCTGGACGAGGACGCGCCCATCCTGCCCTGGGTGACCAGCACGCGCGAGAACTGCCTGGGAGCGGACTGTCCGCATTTCCGCGATTGCTGGGTCAACCGCGCGCGCCGGGCCGCGATGGCCGCCGACGTCGTCGTCATCAACCACCACCTCTTTTTTGCCGACCTGGCAATCCGCGAGTCCGGCGTTGCCGAGTTGCTGCCCACCGTGCGCGTGGTCATCTTTGACGAGGCGCACAAGCTCAATCCCGTGGGCGTGCAGTTTCTTGGCGAGCAACTGGGCACCGGGCAGCTGCGCGATTACGTCAGCGACCTGCAGGTGGCCGGCCTGCAGCAGGCCCGTGGCCTGGCCGACTGGCCGGGCCTGGCTGCGGGCATTGAAACGGCTGCGCTGCAGCTGCGCGAGGTGGCAGGGCGGCCGGCGCGTGGCGCCAGGACCCGCCTGGCCTGGGCCGGCGACGCGCCGCAGGGCATTGCGGCGGCAGCCTGGCAACCGGCGCTGACGCGTGTCGATGAAGCGCTGGGCGACGCTGCGGCGGCGCTGGCCCAGGTCGATGAGTTGGGCCCGGACCTGGCGCGCCTGCACGAACGCGCGCTGGCGCTGCAGGCGCAGGCGCGGCGCTTTGCCCGGCCCGTGGACCCGGCCCGCGTTCGCTGGGCTGACGTGGGGGGCAGCCTGCGCCTGGTCGACTCGCCACTGGACATCGCCGAGACGGTGCGCACGCGGCTGCTGGGTGATTCAGGCGCCGACGCAGGCACCCCGGCCGGTACGGCGCGCTCCTGGGTGTTTGTCTCGGCCACGCTGGGCGACGATGCGCGCCTGAGCTGGTTCACCGAAAGCTGTGGCCTGCAGGACGCCGACGTGCTGCGTATTGCCAGCCCCTTTGACTACCGGCGGCAGGCGGCCTTGTACGTGCCCACGCCTTTTGCCCGTCCAGGCAGCGAGGCGCATGTGGAGCAGGTGGCGCAGCTGGCCGCAACCGGTGCGCAGAAGCTGGGCGGCCGCACGCTGGTGCTGACGACGACGCGGCGCGCGCTGCGCCAGATTGCGCACTTGCTGGCACAGCATTTTGTCGGCAATACGCAGATCGAGGTGCTGGCGCAGGGGCAGCGCTCCAAGCGCGTCCTCATGGAACGCTTGCGCGAGGCCGCCGAGCCGGGCCAGCGCGGCTGCGTGCTGGTTGCATCCGCGTCGTTCTGGGAAGGCTTTGATGTGCCGGGCGATGCGCTGCAGCTGGTGGTGATCGACAAGCTGCCGTTCCCGCCGCCGGACGATCCGCTGGTCCAGGCCCGCTCGCAGCGCATCGAGGCGCAGGGGCAGAGCGCATTTTCCCGCTACTTCATGCCGGCGGCCGCAGTGGCGCTGAAGCAGGGCGCCGGCCGCCTGATCCGCAGCGAGTGCGACCGCGGCATCATTGCCTTGTGCGACCCGCGATTGCTGGAGAAGGGCTATGGCAAGCGCCTGCTGGCCGCGTTGCCGGACATGGCGCTGCTGCGTTCGACCGGTGCCTTCGAGACGGCGCTGGACCGGCTGGCTGCCGCGCACGCCACAACAGGTTGAGCGTTTTGCGAACCGCGTTTTGCGTGGGCCGCAGCGCCCAACGCGCCACGCCAAACGCTCAACCTCGCTCGCTCACCACAGTTGCCACCAGGGTTTCTTGGGGCTGGTGAAACCCTGCGCCATGTACGTGCTGTTGGGGTAGTTTTCCTCGAGCACGCGCTTGCTGTCGTCACGCAGCTGGTCCATGCCGAGCTGGTCGTAGGACTGCACCAGGATATACAGCGCCTCCTCCAGCGCCGGGGCGTCGCGGTAGTTCTTCAGCGCCTGCTGCGCGCGGTCTATGGCCGCCACGTAGGCGCCGCGCTTGAAGTAGAAGCGGGCCACGTGCACCTCGTGCTGCGCCAGCGCGTTGATGGTGTAGCGCATGCGCGCCCGGGCGTCGGGCGCGTAGCGGGACTCCGGGAAGCGCGACACCAGCTCGCTGAACGCCTCGAACGCCTCCTTGGCCGCGTGCTGGTCGCGCTCGGACAGGTCCTGGCGCGACAGGAAGGAAAACAGGCCCAGCTTGTCGTTGAAGTTGATGATGCCCTTGAGGTAGAGCGCGTAGTCCATGGCCGGGCTGGCCGGATGCAGCCGCATGAAGCGGTCCAGCGTGGCCAGCGCCTCGGCGCGTTGCTCGTTCTTGTACTGTGCATACGCCTTGTCCAGCTGCGCCTGCTGCGCCAGCGGCGTGCCGGCGGCCCGACCCTCCAGCGTCTCGAACAGCGGGATGGCCTTGTCGTACGCGCCGGCCCTGGACTCTTCGCGGGCCTCGCTGTAGATCCGGTTGGGGCTCCAGCCTTCGGTCTGGTCCACCGGCTTGGATGAGCAGGCGGCGAGCAAGACGCCGGCCATCAACATGCAGCCGGCTGCCGCCGATAATCTGGCGTATTGCATGGGTTGTTGTCCTTCTGCTGCAGCAGGTTGTGGGTGGGCTCGTGCCCATGATTGCTTGCAACGGGCGTTGCCGCGACTGCAAGGCAGGCAGGATCATGCGGATCGTGCCGGGCCGCAGCGCGTTCATTATATCGGCGGGCCGCAGGGAAAATGGCGCACACGGATGGGTCGGATGAAGACCGGAACTTGACTGAATTTACAGAAGATCGGCTGTTCCAGGCAGCCAGCGCGGACCACGCCCAGCGTCTGGACCGCGTGCTGGCCGCCCACGTGGCCGAGTTTTCACGCAGCTACCTCCAGCAGCTCATCGCAGAGGGTGCGGCGCGGGTCAACGGCGCCGTGTCCACCCGCGCGGCACGAAAGGTGCATGCCGGCGACCGGATCGCGATCACGCTGCGCCCGACGCCGGAGAGCCGCGCGTTCCAGCCGCAGGCGGTGCCGCTGGTGGTCGTCCATGAGGACGACGACCTGCTGGTCATCAACAAGCCGGCAGGGTTGGTCGTGCACCCGGCGCCCGGGCACTGGGGCGGTACGCTGCTCAACGGCCTGCTGGCCCGCGACGGCCGCGCCGCCGCGCTGCCGCGCGCGGGCATCGTGCACCGGCTGGACAAGGACACCAGCGGCCTGCTGGCCGTGGCCCGTTCGCCGCGCGCTGCCGAGCAGCTGACCGCAGCCTTTGCCGCGCGCCGGGTGCAGCGGGAGTACCTGGCGCTGGCGCACGGCACCTGGCGGGGGCCGGAGCAGCGCGAAATCAACGCCGCCATAGGCCGCGATCCGTACCGGCGGCTGCGTATGGCGGTGCTCGATCCGCAGCTGCATGCAGCCAGGGCGGCGCGGACTTCGGTCCGACTGCTGCACAATGGCGCCGCGACCTGCCTGCTGCGCTGCCAGCTGCATACCGGGCGCACGCATCAGATCCGCGTGCATCTGGCGCACCTGGGCCATCCGTTGCTGGCCGACGCGCTCTATGGCGGTGCGCCGGCGTTGGGCATGGTGCGGCAGGCGCTGCACGCCCGGCGTCTGGCGCTGGCGCACCCGGTCAGCGGAGAGCCGCTGGCGTTCGTTGCGCCGCTGCCCGAGGACCTGCAGGCTGCTCTCGCGGCGGGGGGATTTACAATGGCCGTGCTTGACGGGCCGTGACCGGCGCAGCCGGGCAGCGGTCCGGGGCCGCCATGGGGCCCGTGCCCGCCCTGGAGATTCCGGCGCCCGCAGCGGTGCCACGCTGCGCGCCTGCGCCGGGCCGCTCCTTTTCCAGCCAACCCGACTGCCATTGCATGGATGCCGCGCGTGTTCTTGAAGCTGCACTGATCTGTGCCGGCACGCCATTGACGCTGGCCGACATGCGTGCGCTGTTTGACGATGAGCTGGATGCGGCGGCCCTGCGCGAGCTGCTGGCCGAGCTCCAGGCGCTCTGGAGCGACCGCGGGCTGGAGCTGGTGCAGGTGGCCACCGGCTGGCGCTTCCAGAGCCGGCCGCAGATGCACGCCCACCTGGCGCGCATCCGGCCCGAGAAGCCGCCCCGCTACAGCCGCGCCGTCATGGAAACGCTGGCGATCATTGCTTACCGCCAGCCCGTGACCCGCGGCGACATGGAGCAGATTCGCGGCGTCACCATCCACTCCAGCCTGCTGCGCCAGCTGGAAGACCGGGGATGGATTGAGGTGATCGGACAGCGTGATACGGTGGGACGTCCCGCGCTGTACGCCACCACGGCACGATTTCTGGACGACCTGGGCCTGCATTCGCTGCAAAACCTGCCGCCGCTGCCGGAGTTGATGGACGATGCAGCGCAGCTGCACCCCGCGGTGCGCAGTGCGGCGGGCAACGGCGCAGAGCCGGCACCGCCGGCGGCAGCCATTCTTTCAACCGTGACGGACCGTCCGCAGGACAACGACCCATGACAGACAAGCGCGATACTGCAAGAGGCGGGAAGCCGGCGGGGCCACGGACCCGGGCCGCAGGCTCGGGCGCCGCGCGCGGCCCGGTCCGGCGCAAGCGCCGGCTGGCCGGTCCGAGGCCCTCGCGGCCTGCGCAGCCAGCACAGGCCGGCAGCCGCCGCCGCGCGGTGCCGCAGCCCGTGCGTGCCGATGAGCCGGAGACCGAAACCCCCAAGCTGCACAAGGTGCTGGCGCAGGCGGGTCTGGGCTCGCGCCTGCAGATGGAGCAGGTGATCGGTGAGGGGCGCGTTTCGGTCAATGGCAGCAAGGCGCACGTGGGCCAGCGCGTGATGGCAGGCGACCGGATCCGGGTTGACGGCCGGGTGCTGGACTGGCAGGCGACCCCGCGGCGGGTTCGCGTGCTGCTCTACCACAAGCCGGCCGGCGAGCTGGTGACGCACAGCGACCCGCAAAACCGTCCCACCATATTCCAGCGGCTGCCGCGGCTGAAGCACGGGAAGTGGCAGGCCGTCGGCCGGCTCGACCTCAACACCGAGGGCCTGCTGCTGGTGACCGACTCCGGCTGGCTGGCCAACCGCCTGATGCACCCGCGCTTTGGCATGGAGCGCGAGTATGCCGTGCGCATCCTCGGCGGACTGGATGCGGACAAACAGCGCCGCCTGCTTGCCGGCGTGACGCTGGAAGACGGCGAGGCGCGCTTTGCGTCGCTGCGCGAGGGCACGGCCGGAGACGGCGTCAACCGCTGGTATCACGCCGTCATTGCCGAGGGCCGAAACCGCGAAGTGCGCCGCATGGTCGAGGCCGTGGGGCATGCGGTCAGCCGGCTGATCCGCGTGCGCTATGGCCCCGTTGTGCTGCCGCGCGGCCTGCGCCGCGGCAAGTGGCTGGAGCTGGACGCCACCGAAGTGGCGCGCCTGGTGGCGCAGGTCCAGGACGCGGAGCCGGTGCCGGCCGATCCTGGCAAGGCGCCCGATCACCCCGATGACGGGCGGGCGCGGGGTGCGGCAGGTCCCGCAGCGCGCCGGCCCGCCCGCAAGGCGGGGAGCGTGCGCCGGGCGCGGCCGCCGGCAGCCGGCAACGCACCGCGCCAGCGCCCGCCGCGCGGCAGCAAAGCAGCCAGGAAGTCGCCGCGTTAAAATGGCCTGCTTGTCCGCGTTGCGGCCAGGCTTTGCCTGCCGCTTGAATTTCAACAGGAATTTTTGATCCATGGCCACAGAGCGCACCTTATCCATCATCAAGCCCGACGCCGTCGCAAAAAACGTGATCGGCCAGATCTACACGCGCTTTGAAGCTGCGGGGCTCAGGATCGTTGCCGCGCGCATGATTCACCTGTCACGCCGCGAGGCCGAGGCGTTTTATGCCGTGCACAGGGAGCGCCCGTTCTTCAACGACCTGGTCCAGTTCATGGTTTCCGGCCCGGTCATGGTGCAGGTCCTCGAAGGCGATAACGCCGTTGCCAGGAACCGCGAGCTGATGGGCGCCACCAACCCCAGGGAAGCCGACGTCGGCACGATCCGCGCGGACTATGCCGACTCCATAGACGCCAATGCCGTCCACGGCTCGGACGCGCCGGAAACCGCGGCCGCTGAAGTGGCGTTTTTCTTTCCCGGCCTGGCAATTTGCAGTCGCTGAGCTGCGCCGGCCGCGCCGGATGGATCCAGACATGACGGACACCAACTGCCAACCAACCAACCTGCTGGGCCTGGACCTGGACGGGCTGGTCGCGCTGTGCCAGGAGCTGGGAGAAAAGCGGTTTCGCGCCACGCAGCTGTTCCGCTGGATACACCAGCGCGGCGAGGCGGACTTTGCGCAAATGACCGACCTGGCCAAGTCACTGCGCAGCAAGCTGGCCGGCGTGGCCGAGGTGACCGCGCCGCCGGTGCTCAGCGAGCACGAGTCGCGCGACGGCACGATCAAGTGGCTGTTTGACATGGGCGGCGGCAACGCCATAGAGACCGTCTACATCCCCGAGTCCGATCGCGGCACGCTGTGCATTTCCTCGCAGGCCGGCTGCGCCGTCGGCTGCCGGTTCTGCTCCACCGGGCACCAGGGCTTTTCACGCAACCTGAGCAGCGCGGAAATCGTTGCGCAGCTGTGGTATGCCGAGCACTTCCTGCGCCGCCGCAGCGGCCGCGCCGAGCGCGTGATTTCAAACGTGGTGATGATGGGCATGGGCGAGCCGTTGCAGAACTACCGGCAGCTGGTGCCGTCGCTGCGCATCATGCTGGACGACCACGCGTACGGCCTGTCGCGCCGGCGCGTGACGGTGTCCACATCGGGCGTGGTGCCGCTGATCGACCGCCTGGCGCAGGATTGCCCGGTGGCGCTGGCGGTGTCGCTGCATGCGCCGGACGATGCGCTGCGCGACCACCTGGTGCCGCTCAACCGCAAGCACCC
>Ga0172382_10002736_pt1 | contig 28858 bp, 27 predicted proteins | sample Leawel138RmetaG_FD_122245 | JGI IMG/M metagenome (GOLD analysis project Ga0172382, IMG submission 122245) | Leachate microbial communities from a municipal landfill in Southern Ontario, Canada - Leachate well 138R metaG | ecosystem: Engineered > Solid waste > Landfill > Unclassified | place...
CCTCCGAAGCGTGTCCGTGAAGCTAGCGCTGTATCTTGTCCCTGCTCCAATAGTAAAGGGCGGAGTCCTCCTCCACTCAAGAAATCTTGTTGGGCCAGAACATCCGAAGTTCCCTGAGCTCTCACAAACCTAGAGGCCACGGAAGCTTCTACCCAATGGAGTTCTACCATCTGGCTGTATTGATATGGAATAGAGGCCTCTGAGGCAAGGGCTGACCCTGGAGACTGTGATGTCGTAACGCCGGGGTCTCCTGTTTCACAGCCAGCCAAGAAAAGAACCATCAAAGCCAGCATAGCAGATACAAAATGAAGTCGAAACAAATTGAGAAGCCTCCCCATCCAAGCCTTATACGGGCTCCGAAAAAAACTCCTTTTGTAAATTATTCAATGTAGACTGAAGGCTTAGAGAATTTAGCTCAACCCAACCCAGGACCGATAAGCCACACGAGAAACCAGACCCAGCACCGGGCTAGTGCGAGACATATCGCTCCAAAAAACCCCCACAGAGTTTGACATTTAAGCGGACCATGACCTTTCGGCCTGGGGGAATAGCCGTTATCAGAAGGCCTAAGCGAAAAGCCCTTCTAATTCGGCAAATCCGGACTGAGCAGCCTCCGGCTTGAGTTCGCCGTGCTGGTGATAGGAAGAGGTCCATCCGATCTTGTAATCTAGGGATCGCCCTTCCAGGGTCTCTCCCTGTTTCTGGTACTCTGCCCCGCCGGCTCGGCTGATCGGGTCGTACCAGCGCGGTACCTCGAACTGGCTCAAGGTCACCTTTCCATCGGTCGCTTGAAGCCGCTCGGCAAAGCCTCCCTCGCTGAGCACAGCTTGAACCAGACCTTCCTGGGTCTGCAGAGTGACTCGATCGGGGCGCTCATCGAGATCGCCGGGTGTATTGTCGGCGGCGCGATAGGCGTCTTCGGTGGTGCGGAGCTTATGGGCGACCTGAAATTTGTTTTGCTGGTGAAAGTCTCTTCTGAGTTGCATGGTAAATCCTTAAGGTAGTACGGAGAGAGCGGATACAGATAATTTACAACCTGGGAGATGGTTGGATGTAAAAGGATTGTTGCGAACCGAACAAGCCGAAGGATTCCTGGCCCCCGAATCGGTATCCATGCTCACTATGAAAATGTTGAAACTGGGGCTGCTGCTCCTCTTCTTATCCACCCTCTCGGGGGCCGAGTCTCTGCTTCCCCCCGGGGCTCAGACTAAAGTCCTGGAGAACGGGCTGAAGGTGGTGGTGGTCCCCACCGACACTAAAGATCTGGTGGCTCTTCAGATCGTGATGGCGGTGGGCTCCCGCAATGAAGTAGAAGAGGGAAAGTCGGGGTTTGCCCACTTTTTCGAACACCTCATGTTTCGCGGCACCAAGCGGTATCCGCCGGAGCAGGCCGAAGAGATGCTGAAGGCGGCCGGGGTCTCTTCCAACGCCTGGACTTGGGACGACCAGACCGTCTATCACAAGGTGTTTTTGAAGGAAGACCTGGAAGCGATCCTGGACTACGAAGCGGACCGCTTCATGAACCTCGAATATCAGGAACCGGAATTTCGGACCGAGGCCCTGGCGGTACTGGGTGAATACAACAAGAACTCGGCCAATCCCACGGAAAAGATGTACGAAGTGCTCCAGGACACGGCTTTCGACGTGCACACCTACGAACACACCACCATGGGCTTTCTGGAGGACATCGAGCAGTATCCCGAAGGGTACGACTACAGTTGGACCTTCTTCGACCGCTTCTATCGCCCGGAATACGCCACCCTACTGATGGTGGGCGACCTGGAGCCCGAGAACGCCTTCCAGGTCGTGGAGCAGTACTTCGGGGCCTGGCAGCCTGGAAGCTATAAGGCCGAACTCCCTGTGGAGCCGGAGCAGACCGAGCCCCGAAAGGCTCACATCGATTGGGAATCCTCTACCCTCCCCTGGGTGATGGTCGGTTACAAGGCTCCCCCCTACTCCGCCTTAGACGATACCGCCGCCATGCAGGTGTGGGAGTCGTTAGCTTTTTCCCAGACCGGTTCTCTGTACCAGGAACTGGTGCTGGAGGAACAGATCGTAGACGAGTTCCAACCCTTCTTCTTTCTGAAAAAAGACGTCTTTCTGGTGGGTCTGGCCGTTCGCCTGACCGACCCCTCCAAGTTAGACGAGGTGGAGGACCGGGTCATCCGTGCCTTTGAAAGCACGAAGGAACTGGAGATCACTTCCCAGCGACTGGAAGATGTGAAGTCCCGGATTCGTTACAGCTTCCTCCAGGGCCTGGACTCGCCCGCCTCCATCGCCTCCAATCTGGCCTTCATGCTGAGCCTGGAGCCGTCCTTGGAGTCCATTGATGACTTTTATGCTGCCATCTCCAGAGTGACCACCGACCAACTTTCCGAAGTGGCCGGCAGCTACTTCCGCCCCCAGGGCCGCACCGTCGTGACCCTCAAGTCTAAGGAGAGCTAAGAATCATGAAGTTTGCGAAATTGATCCTCCTTCTCCTGACCCTTCAACTTGCGGGTGCCCAGGAATTGCTGACCCTTCCCGGCGACAGCCCTCTGATAGATGTCCGCGTGCAATTCGAGGTAGGCTCCATCGATGACCCCGAGGGCAAGGAAGGGCTGACCTGTCTGACCGCCCTCTCCTTGAGTGAAGCGGGAACCGAAAAGAAAAGCTATCAAGACCTGCTCGCCACCTTCTATCCCTGGGCTGTCTCGGTGGATACCACCGTGGGCAAAGAGATGGTGACCTTCTCCGCTACCGTGCACCGGGACCACCTGGATGAGTTCAAGGAAGTCTTCACGGAGATGCTCACCGAGCCGACCTTTTCCCAGAAAGACCTGGATCGGCTCCGAGAGAAAGCTCGAAACTATCTGACTCAGGATCTGCGGGTCAACAATGACGAGGAGTTGGGCAAGGAGACTCTCTATCTGCAGATCTACCCCCGGATCCACCCCTACGGGCATCATAACTTCGGGACCGTGAGCGGTCTCGAAGCGGTGACTACCGACGATCTTCGTACCCACTACCGCTCCTACTTCAGACCGGAGCGGATGACCATCGGTCTGGCCGGTGGCTACCCGCAGGAATTCCCGAAGGAGCTAGCCGCAGGCCTGTCGGTGGGATTGGCTTCCGCAGTAGAACTTCCGTCTCGGCCATCGATCTCTCAGCCAGCTTCCCCCGACGGACGCCGATTTACCATCGTGGAAAAAGACACCCGTTCGGTTGCCATGTCCTTAGGATTTCCCATCGAGGTCAACCGCTCGCATCCCGATTGGGCGGCGCTCTTTCTTTTCCGCTCTTTCTTCGGAGAGCACCGCTCCTCCACCAGCCACCTTTACCAGCGATTGAGAGAGGCCCGGGGTTTGAACTACGGCGACTACGCCTACATCGAGTACTTCCCCAACGGGATGTACCTCACGCAACCCGAGCCGAACTACCCGCGGTCTCAACAGATCTTCCAGATCTGGATCAGGCCGGTGCAGCCGGAGACTGCCCTCTTCACTTTGCGAGCCACCTTTTTCGAACTTGAGAAAGTCCTGAGGGAAGGGCTCACCGAACAACAGTTCGAGGCCACCCGGTCCTACCTGAAGAAAAACGCCCCCCTTCTGGTGGCCAGCGGCAGTCGCGAATTGGGATACGCCCTGGACAGCAAGTTCTACGGCTCGGATCCTTTCGTAGAGCGACTCCGAAACGACCTCGATAAACTGACCGTGGACGAGGTCAACCGAGCCCTTCGAAAACACCTCCAGGCCGACAACATCGAAATAGTGCTGGTCTCCAAAGACGCCACCCAATTGCGGGAGGAACTGACCGCCCAGAGGCCCTCCCCTATGGAATACAACAGCCCCAAGCCCCAAGAGATCTTGGAAGAAGATAACGTGATTCAGTCTTACCCGCTGAAGTTGGGTGAGATCCGCATCGTTCCGGTCAATGAACTCTTTCGCTGAGATGTTAAAAGATTGTGTTTCGGCAGGCTTGTGGGCGCAAACGGAAAATTAACCGGAATGAGCCTACCTATGCACGCCCTGCAAGCCTCCCTGACCCCTCGCTTTCCCGCGGGCACGCCGGAGCGCTACCAGCAGAGTTCGCGAGGAGACGGTTTCAATTTCAACTCGTATCTGAACAACCTTACTTCTGAGGCCGATAAGTACAAAAACATCCCTCTCGACCAGATCAAGACCAAAATGGTCAAGACCGAGGTCGTGGATCAACACGGCAACGTGAAGGAAGTGATCAAAGAGATGGCGGTCTGCCCCGAGTGTGGTGAGACCAACTGCCCTTGCATCGCCCGGATCACCGTGCAGGCCCGGCTGGATGAGGAAAACGCCAAAGGGGTTCGTTACGCCGAAAAGCCCAACCCCCAATCCATCCTACCCCAGACCTTCAACCAACTCGCCCTCGGCCTGGAGAGGTCAAACACCTCTCGGTTCAGCACCTTCTAGGATATCCCACCCGTGCTGCCGGGCTTCGGCGGCGGTGTTCAGATTGAGAAAGCTACCCGGAGGTGCACCCAGGTGGGCTGTTTCAAGGGGATAGCAAAACTGTTTTAAGGCGCGCACTCCCCTCTCCAGGGCCCTCTCGAGTTCTCCCCTCAGGGAGATATGAAAAAGCCCGCAACTCCACTGTGGCTGACCTTGCTCATCCCGGGGCACGACCATCTTCACCCCGGGATCCCGTCCGCTGAGTGCCCTTTGATAAAGCTCGGGAGGCACCAGTGGCTGGTCTATGGCCAGCAAGGCCACCCAGGGAGTGTCGGCGGTTCTGAGCGCTGCCAAGAGGCCCGATAGAGGGCCCTCGCCCTGGTACTCCACCGGGTCGGGCAGCAGGCGGCAGCCTTCTTTCTCCGGGATCATCCACTCTCCGTTTAGCAGCAAAACCTGGGCAAAATGAGGGGCCATTCGGCGGATTTGGGAATCCAGCAAACTCTCACCGCTCCGCTGATGAACGAGGGTGTGCTTGGGAACTCCCATCCGGCGTCCTTTCCCTCCCAACAGGAGGGCCAGAGTTACCTCCTGAGTCAGAGCCCACCCTCGTCGTCTAAACCGCCGCCCCGCCGGCCCCGCCGGGGTCCGTTCATGGGCTCCACCTCGCTGGTGCCGTCGATGGTTCGCACGTTACGCACCGTGCCTTCATGCCGTCGCTGCTGCCAGCTATGGTCCTGGACGGGTTGCTGCTCATAGACCGGTGGGGGTTGGTGTTGGTAGGCCGGAGGGGAGTGCTCCGAACCACTCTCTCGGGGATAGCCGGTAGCAGGTTCGCCCGGCCCCGTAGCCACGGGCGGATCGCTGTAGACCGGACTGGTGGGCTGTCGCTCGGCCCACTCGGTGAGTTCAGGCGCTTGCTCACTGTGACGACTGCACCAATCGACATCGCCGGCCGACTCCACATTGACCTTCACGATAGCCGGGCAACCCGGCTGAGCCCTCAATCGAGTCTCCTTGCACACGGTCAATACGATCTCAGGGCTGGAGTCAGGCACCCCGGACGCTTCCCCCGATGACTCGTCGGGATCGCTGGTACCAGAGCTGGAGCTACCGCCGGTGGCGGGTCCACTGCCTGGCTCGGTCAACCGATCCAGAAAAAACTTGGTGGGCTCTCTATCGGCCAGAGCGGCTTCCATAACCTGTTTCCAGATGCGGGCCGGTAAGTCGCCTCCGAAAGACTTTTTCATCTGGGAGTTGTCGTCCTTACCGACCCACACCGCCGCCGTGTAGTCCGCCGTGAAACCGACGAACCAGGCGTCCCGGAAGCTATCGGTGGTACCCGTCTTCCCGGCCGCTTCGTGATTTTCTAAAATGGCTTTCTGGGCGGTGCCCTCCTCCACCACGCCCTTCATCATCTCCACCATGGATTGCGCGGTTTTGGAACTCAGAACATCCCTCTTGTTGGCAAAATGGTGGCTTTCCACCGCCTCGCCGGTTCCGTCCACCACCTGCTTGATAGCCACCGACTCCACCCCGATGCCGTCATTGGGAAAGATGGTGTAGGCGGTCGCCATCTCCAGGGGTGTGATCTCGACCGAACCAAGAGCCAACGAAGGATGGGGCGGAAGCTCTTCCTCGATACCCGCCCGGCGGGCCAGTTTGATCACCGAGCCGAGTCCGATCTTCTGACCCAATCGAGCCGCCGCCACGTTTCGGCTGTACTTCAGAGCGGTGGTGAGGTCGATCTCGCCCATGTAGGATTTGTCGGAGTTGCTCGGCTTCCAAACTTCACCCGCAGCCAGGTTGAGGGTCAGGGGGGAGTCTTCAATCTTGGACTCCGGGGTCCAACCTTGCTCCAGGGCTGCTGCGTAAACCAGAGGCTTGAAAGTGGAACCCGGTTGGCGGCGGGCCTGCCAGGAACGGTTGAACTGGTTGTTCTGACTCCAACCGGTGCCCCCGACCAGAGCCCGAATGTAGCCGGTGCGGTTTTCGATAAGGACGATCGCCCCGGTGTCGGCGCCGAGCTTCTTGCCGTCGGTGGCGATCATGCGAGCCAGGATACTTTCACACTTCTTCTGCAGTTCAATGTCCAAAGTGGTGTGGATGGTGAGCCCGCCCCGGTACAGCAGTTCCTCGGAGTACTTGTTGGCCAGCGTGCGCAGGGCGTAGGTTGTGAAATAGGGATACTTGAGCAGTTCGTACTCTACGTCGGAAGGCTTGCGATCGAAGACCAAACTCTTGGTTTCTTGCAGGGCCTTTCGATACTCCGACTGAGGAATGGCACCGGTATCTCTCATCCGACCCAGGACCAGGATCTGCCGCATCTTGGCGGAGCGCTCGTCGACAAAGGGTGAGAACTCACTGGGCGCCTGGGGCAAACCCGCAAGTAAGCTGGCTTCCGTCGTATTGAGCTCCGAGGGTTTCTTGCCAAAATAGAGTTCGGAGGCAGCAGCGATCCCATACGCTCCCGACCCAAAGTAGATCTGGTTCAGATAGAGCTCGAGAATCTCATCCTTGGTGAAGCGCTTCTCGATCTCCACCGAGAGCAAGGCCTCACGAATCTTGCGTTCCAAAGATCTGGTGGGATTCAAGAACAGATTACGAGCCAACTGCATGGTGATGGTGGAAGCCCCCTGGTGGGCTCCCTTGTGCTGAAGGTCATAAACCGCTGCTCGAATGACACCCCGGGGGTCAACCCCGTTGTGCTCACGAAATCGACTATCTTCCACGGCCACGATGGCCTCTCGCATGACCGGGGCGATGTCTTCAATCTTGGTGTAGGTACGGTTTTCTTTAAAGAGAGTCGCGATCAACTCGCCGGTGCTGGAGTGAATGCGGGTGGTCTGACTGGGCTCATAGCCCCGAAGCGAGCTGACATCAGGCAACCCTTTTGAAAAATGCTTGATCACCGAAAGGCCGATCAAGAAGCAAGCCAGAACGGCCCCCAGACTCAGGAGAAAGAGCAAGAACAGCCAGCGAAGGCATCCTTTTCGTCTCTTATTTGCTCTTTCTGCTCTGGTCAATCGAATCCCTAAGGGGCTATGGCATCTAGCACCCCGTTAATGAAGTCTTTCGACTTTATGTCGCAAAAACTTTTCGATAATTCCACCATTTCGTTCAAGCTCACTTTGGCAGGGATATCCTCCCGGTGCAAGAGTTCGAAACAGCCTAGTCTCAAGATAGCACGTTCCAGCATACCCACGCGATTGAGGGTCCAATTATCCAGCTTTTCTTGAATGATGATGTCGAGTTCGGCTTGGTGTTCCCAGGTGCCCCGTAGAAGGCTCTCAAAGAAGTCGAGCGCTTGCGCTCGCTCCCTTTCAGGCAGATAGTAAAGGCTGTCCGGGTCTTCACTCACACCCTCGCGAACCTCTTCCACCACTCGGGCCATCGGTTTGCCCAAAAGATCTATCTGATACAGCGCGGATACGACCAGCACCCGGGCCCGGCTGCGTGGGCTCACTTGAGTCATCTTATAACTAACCTACTGCTACGGCTTCCCCGCGGTAAACCGTCTCGACAAAAGTCGTGTGGATGTCTCCCCGGAGGAAAAAGTCGTTATCCAGAATCGCCCTATGAAAGCCCGCGGTGGTCGAAACGCCTTCGATGATCATCTCGTCCAACACTCGGCGCATTCGGGCCAGAGCCTCCTCCCGGTCCTTGCCGTAAGTAATGACTTTGGCCAGCAAAGAGTCGTAGAAAGGCTGAACCCGGGAGCCGGAGGTGAGATAAGAGTCGATTCGCACTCCCGGACCGCCCGGAAAATGAAGCCGGGAAATGGTACCCACGCTGGGGGTAAAGCCTTCGTCCGGCTTCTCGGCGTTGATCCGGCACTCCACCGCGTGGCCCCGCATGACCATGTCTTCCTGCTTGACCGACAGCTCCAGACCGGATGCCACCCGAAGCTGCTCCTTCACCAGATCGATCCCGCAGACTTCCTCGGTAACCGGGTGCTCCACTTGAATGCGCGTGTTCATCTCCAGAAAGTAAAACTGTTCGGAGGCTTCGTCGTACAAAAACTCGACCGTACCGGCCCCCACGTAATTGCAGGCTCGGGCCGCGTTCACGGCGATCTCCCCTCCCTCTCTTCGCTTCTCCTCGCTCAGCACCAGCGACGGGCACTCCTCGATCAGCTTCTGGTTGCGTCGCTGCACGCTACAATCTCGCTCGCCGAAATGCACCACGTTGCCGTGCTGATCACCCATCACTTGAAACTCGATGTGGCGAGCCTTGGCTAGAAATTTCTCCACGTAGATCCGACTATCACCGAAAGCCGATTCGGCTTCGATGCTGGCCTGCTCAAACAGGCGCTCCAGTTCCGACTCGTCGTAGGCCACCCGCATGCCCTTCCCACCACCACCGGCGGCAGCCTTGATCATCAACGGAAAACCGTACTTCTTGCCAAACTCCCGGGCGGTCTCTACATCGGCCACGTCGTCGGTTCCAGGCATGACCGGCACCTTGTTCTTGACCATGCTTTTGCGAGCTTCAGCCTTGTCGCCCATGAGCTTCATGCTTTCAGCGCTCGGTCCGATAAACGTGACCCCGTTCTCCTCACAGATCTCCACGAAGTCAGGGCGCTCGGCCAGAAAACCGTAGCCGGGATGGATAGCATCGGCTTCGGTCAATTTAGCGGCAGTTAGAATCTGCGGTATGTTCAAATACGACTTGCCGGCCGGTGCGGGACCCACGCAAACCCGTTCGTCGGCCGCTAAAACCGGCAGGGTTTCCCGATCCGCTTCAGAGTGTACGGCCACCGTCTCGATCCCGAGTTCCTTACAGGCACGAATGACTCGAAGGGCGATCTCCCCCCGATTTGCGATCAATACTTTCTTAAACATCTCTATTCACTTTCCGACAGCACGAACAAAGGTTGACCATACTCTACCGGGTCGCCGTCTTGGACCAACACATCCACTAGCGTGCCGGCGTAATCGGCCACCAGATCGTGCTCCACTGAAACCGCTTCCACGCAACCAAGTCTCTGTCCCTTGCTGATTTCTACGCCGGCCTTTAACGCTCCGAGAATACGAAACAGTCCGACATCCTTGGAGCGGATCAAGACCACATCGGCTTCCTCGACATCCTCTTCCTCCCCCGATGCCGCAGCGGGAGGCGGGGGAGGCGCAACTCTCTGAGACGCCCGCAGGGTGAGCGAAACGTTCTCGGTCTCAAACTCCAGCTTGTGCAGTTTGTGCTCCACCAGGGTCTGGGCGAGTCGCTCGACCCATTCCAGATTCTTCTCGGACTTCTTCATCTCTATTAACCTTCCCATCGCCCCGAGACTCCCCGAGGGAGCCCGCTAAGATCGTGCCACAGACACGTTTGATTAAAACCCCTGTCAGCCATCCAGGCCTCCACCCTCTCGGCCTGAAAGCAAGCGCACTCCACCACCAGAGAGCCCCCTTCTATCAGGTGGGCAGGAGCCCTCTCGACGATCTCTCTCAGGTACTCCGTACCGTCAGCACCCGAATAAAGGGCCAGGGCCGGTTCGTGACCAGCCACATTGGCATCGGGCCGGGGGCCGTACTCGGTACCGATATAGGGCGGATTACTAACGATCAGGTCAAATGCCTCTTTGGAAAGAGCGGAAAAGAGATCGCTTTCCACCACCTCGACTCGCTCTTCCACTGCAAAAAAACAAACGTTTTCTCTGCTCTGGGCCAGGGCATCCGGCGAGACATCGGTGGCCACCGCCGTAGTCCCCAGGGTCTCCAGGCAGAGGGTAATAGCGATACAACCAGACCCGCAGCACAAGTCAAGGATCCGAGTGGGGCCGGGGGTCTTCCGGAGTTCAGTCAGCGCTTGCTCCACCAGCAACTCGGTCTCGGGCCTGGGCACCAGGACCCCGGGTTTAACCCAAAAACGACGACTAAAAAACTCCTTATATCCCACCAGATAAGCGATGGGGACCCCTTGCGCTCTTTCATCCAGGAGTCGTAGAAACTCCCGATAACGCGATTTCGGAAGAGGGTCTGTGATGCGGCAATGCAACTCCGTGCGAGTCCAGTTTTGTACGTGAGCCAGGAGCACTTCAGCGTCCAGTCGGGGGCTGCTCTTATCCAACCCCTGGCCCAGGCGGGTCACGGCCTGCTGCAGAGTTTCAGCCACGGTGGGGCCCATCAATGCCCCTCGGCGGCCAGAAGTTCTTGCTGCTCGTGGGCTTGTAGCGCCTGGGAAAAAGGTTCTAGATCTCCATCCATCACAGCGGAGAGGTTCTTGACCGACAGGCCGATCCGGTGATCGGTCACCCGGCTCTGAGGATAGTTGTAGGTACGGATCTTCTCCGAGCGGTCACCGGTACCCACCTGCGACTTACGGTCCGCGGCGTACTCTTCTTCCTGGCGCCTTCTCTCCATGTCCAGGAGCTTAGCCTTCAAGATTCGCATCGCCTTGTCTCGGTTCTGGTGCTGGGAGCGCTCGTCCTGACAGGCCACCACCACCCCCGATGGCAGGTGGGTCAAACGCACCGCCGAGTCCGTCTTGTTTACGTGCTGGCCTCCGGCCCCAGAAGCTCGGTAGGTATCGACCTTGATGTCCTTCATCTCCACCTGGATCTCGTCCACTTCATCGGCTTCGGGCAAAACCGCCACGGTGACCGTGGAGGTGTGAACCCGGCCCTGGCTTTCGGTCTCAGGTACCCGTTGCACCCGGTGAACCCCGCTCTCATACTTGAGGTGCCGATAGACTGCGGTACCCTGGATTTCAAACACCATCTCCTTATAGCCGTTGAGACCGGTGGGTTGAGCATCCATGATGGAAACCCTCCAGCCCTTGGATTCGGCGTAGCGACTGTACATGCGAAACAGGTCGCCTGCAAAGATGCCGGCTTCGTCACCACCGGCGGCCGGGCGGATCTCTACGATGATGTTCTTATCGGCATACGGGTCCTTAGGCAGCAATAAAACCCGAATCTCCTCGGAGAGGGTCTCGAGCAACTCGGAAAGGCTCGAGATCTCCTCTTTGTATAGCTCGGCCATGGAGGCATCTGCTTCGGCCCTAAGGTCCACCTTGTTCTGTACCAACTGAGCCTTGGAATCTAAATAAGACTTTGCCTTCTGGGCCAATTCTTCCAGGCCCGCCCGCTCCACGGCCACCTGCTTGTAGGCTTTTGCATCACTCAGAAGCTGGGGATCACCAAGCCTTTCGGTCAACTCGGCATAACGTCCGACAACTTCTTCTAATCTGGTTTCATTTATCACTGAGGTGGCCATGTGCTAACTCCGTGCCTGGGCATTTTGCTTCCTCAGGAAAATCCCCTCCAGGTAGCAGGGGGGTGGGTTCGGGGCCATAACCCATAGTCGATGAGTCATGAACTTCACCGCGCTCACGGATACTACATACAGGACTACCTCCTTCACCTATCCGTGGAGCGTTCGCTGGGGCGGCGCACGGTGGAAGAGTACGAAATGGACCTGGCGGTTTTTATGGAATGGCTGGAGCCTCTCTTTCAAGACGGGATGCGATTCGAAGAACTCGATCTGCGCACGGTCAGAGAGTTCCTGGCTCATCTGCGTCACGACAAGAGCTACACCCCCAGCGGCCTCAATCGCAAGATCGCCTGTTTGAAAGGCTACTTCGCCTATCTCGAGTTCGAAAAGTTGCTCTCCACCAACCCCATGACCCGTGTGCGTTCGGCCAAAGAGCGAAAGACGCTGCCCAAGACCTTGAGTCCCGAAGAGATCTCGGCCCTCCTGGACACCGTCGAAGAACGTCTCGAAAAGACCAAGTTTCAGGACTTGAAGCTGAGGGACCGAGCGATCTTTGAACTTTTCTACGCCACCGGGATCCGCCTCTCAGAACTGGTGGGTCTCAAAGTCGATGACATCGATTTCGATCGATTGACCCTCCGGGTCCTGGGCAAAGGCGGCAAAGAGAGAGTGGTCTTTTTCAACGACACCGCCGCGGTCGCCCTGGAGGAGTATCTGATCGCCACCCCTCGCAGCGCCCCTGGTGGACCGGTCTTTCTCAACCGGTACGGGGCCCGGATCTCTCAGCGAGGAGTGGAAAAGATGTTTGCTCAAGTGCTCCAGGAGTCAGGTCTCGACAAACACGCCTCCCCTCATACCCTACGACACTCCTTCGCGACCCACTTGTTGGAAGGGGGTTCGGATCTGGTGACCATCAAAGAACTCCTGGGGCACGAGTCCCTCCAGACAACCCAGGTTTACACCAACCTGACGCGGCGTAGAATGCGAGCGGTTTACGAAAAAGCCCACCCCCGAGACCGGGAGAAGCGTAGCGGTTAAAGAGCCGGTTAGAAGGCTATTTCCGAACTTTCTATAATAAGGGGAAGATAGGAGTCGAGTAGAGTTGCACAAATCGTCCGACGACCGTCGCCACAACTTCTCCTGGGATACCCTACGACTGTTTCTAGAAGGCTTTTCGCCCGTCGACCTGCAAAGCCTGGCCATCACCGGCCGGGAAGAGGCCGAAGAGTTTATAGCTGCGTACGGTTATGACCTGACCGATCCCAAAGAGATGGAAGAGGCCGAAGGGATTCACCGGGAGGCGATATCGTTTATCTCCCGTTACCTCTGCCCGGCCATGGAAGAAGACTCGGAAGACCTGGAGATTCCTCACGAGGTAGTTTACCCGAAGAGTCTCGGTGATCTCCTGGTTTGTTCCGCCGATTCGTCAAAGCCCATCCGGCGGGCCTGGGCCTGTGGAGTGCTTCGCGTCATGCACACCATCAGCCATGCCAACCTGGCTGCCCGAACTCCCTACTTTCGCGAGGTTCAGGAACAGATCTTAGGCCCTTTCGTGAAACACATCTTCCCCTCACCGGAGGAGCCGATAAGCCTGGGTCAGGGTCCCAGTTCGGTACCCCTGAAGGCAGCCTTCTTTAAGAGGCGCAAGTCTAGGGAGAGCCTCATCCTCAAACTGCTCCACAAACCCGACAATGTGGCCTCCGAGGTCTACGATCGAATCGGCATCAAACTGGTGACCCCCACCAAGGTGGATGCGATCCTGGCCCTCAAGTATTTGCGAAAGCACAACCTGGTATCCCTACCGTTGCTTACTCCCGGGCGTTCCCGCAACACTCTGGTCGATCTGGAGAAGTTCCGCGAAGCCTACGAATCGCTGACCGCCGGCAAGCCCCAGGACGATGAAGAAGAGTCCGATCAGGAGTTCTTCCGCCAGTGGGCCTTTCGCCCACCCACAGAATCCAAGCTCCTGGAAGAAAGGATGGCTTCCAACCCTCACACCTCCCCCGGTTTCAAAGCCATTCAGTTCACCTGCCGAAAGCTGGTCAAGGTGGCTCACCCGGCGGTCACGGTGATCAATCAACTGCGGCGTCAAACCGGCATTCCCGACCTGGGCACGGAGGTAGAGAGACACTACCCCAAACAGCTCCGGTTTACGTTTCCCTTCGAAATTCAGATCACCGACTGGGAGAACTATCTGGCTTCCCGTCACGGAGAGAGTTCCCACGTCTCGTATAAGCGCCGGCAACTGGCGGCCGCCAGACGCCGCATACTGGGTGAAGTACTGCTGGAGAACGCCAAGCAAGCCCGGATGAAGCGAAAAGAAAACAAGAAACAGTACGCCCAGGACCCTCCAGGCACGGTTGTTAACTGATCAACTGATTCAAGACCTGTATCCGTTGGGCGTCTTCCATCACCACCCCGATGCAGGTGTGAGTGCCATCCTGCTCCTGTTGGATCCCTGATACCTTGATGGAGATCTCTACCGTCTTCTGCTGACCTTGTATCTGGAAAGCCATCTCCACCTTTACCTGGCTACCTACCGGATATCTCTCCCCCTGTCGGCAACGAAACATGATGTTGCTACCACTCATTCGCACCGGGGTGACCCTTTCAGGCGGCCCCAGGGGAGCAACCGGCGGTTGTACCGGTGGCGGTGGGGGCGGAGTGAAGCCCGCAGAAGGGGGCGGGGGCGGCTGAAAGCCTGGTGGTGCGCCGAATTGTAAGGGAGACGGTTGTCCGAAGGAGGGAGTGGCCGGACTGCCCGGCTGAAAGGCAGGAGGAGCCGGAGGAGAAGGCTGATCCAGCCGCAATGGGTTAGGGCTCAGTGACCCTGCTGGGGTGGATTGAATTCCGGGACGACCGCCCGGAGGTGGACCCACGGGGGGGGTAAACACAGGGGGACCCGCAGGCGGCGCCGGGGGTGAAAACGCAGGCGGACCAGCGGGCGGCGCCGGCGGTGTAAACGCGGGCGGACCAGCGGGCGGTGCCGGGGGAGAAAACGCGGGCGGACCAACAGGCGGTGCCGGGGGTGAAAACGCAGGGGGACCGGCGGGTGGTACCGGGGGAGAAAACGCGGGCGGTCCGGTCGAACTGGGTGGAGCAAATGACGGGGCTGGCGTAAACTGAGGGGAGCTACCCGCCGTGGGCGGGGTGAAGGCCGGAGGCCCCGCAGTTCCAGGAGTCACCTCAGGAGGACTTTGCTCAAGCACCACATCCTTCTCCAGCGCGGACGTCTGCCGTCCGGATTCCTGGGTATTGTAGTTGGTTCCGGCCTCCTCACCATCACCCATGGTTTTCATCATCACCGAAGCGCCCTCAGCCCCCAGGATCCGCCGATAGTAAGTCGACCAGGCGTCCAGAGTTCGAGGATCGGACTCCGTGAATTCTGCTCCCACGCGATAGCTACTCTTTCCTCCAGGGTTGGGAACTTCCAGACACCAGATGGTGATCGCTGTCATGGCCACGTTGACCATCTCCGGTACATCAAACTCCAGCGTCACCGGTACCCCAACAGTGAGGGGACCGTCGGTATTGATTTCAACCCCGGTTTCATTCACGTTGGCGGTGATTCCACGATAGTTAGGAAGCTGGCGGGAGCGCAGCCGGATCGTTGCGGCAACTCGCTTGGTAGCTCGCCGGCAAGCCCCTTCCACTCCGGCCAGGGCCATCTTAAACACGACTTCGTCGATGCGCTTCTGCCGCTCCTTGAGTAGACCGACACCGGTGAAATCCTCAAAGCTTTCTTCCATCTCGGTGATCTTCATGGAAACCGTCGGGCTGTCCTGACCAGCCAAGAGCAACCTGGCCTTGACCGACTTCCCTACCCCAATCTTCTTGGGATACTTGAAGGTGATGTGCCCGTCCCGATAGGAGATCGGAAAGACTTCAATGGTTTTCCCAAAGCCGAACATGATCCTTATCCCAGTCGCCGCCTGAGCCGCTCCGCGCGATGCTCTAGCTCTCGGCGGCGACGGGAGGGCAGACTCCTATCCCTCAATCCGCCTTCCACCAAGATCAGGGCCGAGTGGAGATCTCGCCGAGTGTGCTCAAGCCACTTGGCCAGTTCGACCGTGGCCTCCAGATTACCGGGGTAGTGAATGAGAATACGGCGCCAGAGCATGGCCGCGCGTTCTCCGCGGTCCCGTCGTTTCAAGTCACGAGCCCACAAGATCAATGCCTTCTCCCGGGCCTGAGGGTCCAGTCCACGATCGCGGATCGCTCTCTCAAAAAACCGGTCACTCTTATCATGGTCTTGTAGAGCCGCCCACATGCGAGCAAGCCCCAGAGACAGGTAGGGGTCCTCGACTTCGGCACTGGTAAACACCTTTCTCAAGTGAGAACACAGCGCGACCATAGCCAGAAGATCCCGGCGGTTGTGCTCCAGAACTCCTTTGAGTGGGGCCGGGTTCTTATCCCGAATGAAATCAAAAAAGAGCGTCGGAATAAGCCATCCCGGGACGTCCTGGTGTCGAGGAGCACCCAGAACCCTGGCTTCCAAAGTCTCCAGTCGGCAGTCCGGTAATCGGCTGAGACCCCACAACCTACGACAGATATAGAGAAGATCAAGGTGGGCCCGCTCCCCGAACGGCTCAGCCAACCGGTGCATACCGTATCGGGTATTCAAGAGTTGGGCGTCGAAGGATCGGCCGTTGAAGCTGACCAGAGATGTTTTCTTTGCCAAGACTCCCGACAGGTAAGAGAGAAGCGCGGGCTCATCGGCGTAATCACGCATCAACAACTGTTCGGTCACGAACTCGCCTTCGGTGTAATAACCGATCCCAACCAGAAACGCATAGGTTCCAGAGCCCCCCGCCAGGCCAGTGGTTTCGGTATCGAAAAACAGGGTGCCTTTCATGCTGAAACTGTCGAGACCTTGATACAATCCGGCCAGAGGCTCGATCGGCATGTGCAGACAGCAGGCAAGATTGGAGCGGCCATACGGTTGGCTGAGCGAATGATGCTGCCGCACCACGAATAGCTCTCCTCGAGGGGTTTCCACGAAATCGCCCCGGAGGGTAGCCCGAAGACGCTCATCCCAGCGAGGATCCCGAGAGTGGTTGTGAGGAGCCCTGGACCCTCCCTCAGAGGACCGCTTTAGCAGAGCAAGCTTGGCAGAGAGGTTCTTCAACCGCGAAGCGCCTCGTCGATCCGTTCTTTCAAAGAGTCCATCGTCTCCAGGGTATCTCGGCAGGAGGAAAGACCCGATTGAAGTCTGGCCAGGGCTCCCTGGCTAGCCGCCTCGTGCATCTCCATCAAGGCGGCAAAGTAGGTTCCTAAGACCTGGGCAAAAAATCGGAGGTAGGCATCCAGTGTCTGATCTTTACCCATCATCGGAACCAGCTTCTTGCTAAACATCTGCCTTTGTCGATTGAGATCTGTGATCAAGAGTTGCACGGCGCCTGCTGCGTCGGTCTTGCTGACTCGATTCTGCTCCACGTTGCGAACCAGGGCTTCCAACAAGTCGATCGCCCGGGGGCTGACCCCACCGCCGCCACCACCTTCCCCGGCCTCGGGTTCAGTGATCTCGGTGAAGGACTGCAAAGTCTGAACCACCATGGGTAAATTGGCGCCGCAGCTAGCACAAACCCGGCGCTCCGGCGGGTTGTGGTGCTCGCATCTAAGACACCTGATCAACCGGGCCGAAGAAGTCTCGGCGGAGAGCCGGTTGCGCAGGCTCTTACTCAGTCCGGCCAGGTGAGGGAGGGTGGAAACGACCCCTTCCCAGCGGCTATCGAAGGCTTCCCAATCATCAGCTTCCAGGTTTTCAAGCATACCGATGAAGGCGGCCCGGTGGGTGGGCAAAACCCCGTCAAACTCACGGGACACCGGGTCCCGGGCGTTGCGAACCGATTCTATGAGTTCTTCCACCTTCTCCAACTGAAGCGAAAGCTCTTGATGAAGAAGCCCACGGTCGACCTCCCCGCGTTTGACCTGCTCTTTGAGATGAACCACCTTCTCCAAACCGGGCAACTCCTTGTAGGGAAGCATGCGCTCTTCAAGGGCCTTGAAACTGGCTTCAATGGCATCGCTCAACTTCTCCAACAACGGAATGTGAGTGCTCCATACGGCCTCGTCGCTCTGAAGTAGCTCATCACCCACCAGTGGCAACAGCTGGGTGTCGGCAAGTTGCCTTGCTTGGAATACCTCCTCGGCCAGGGCCATGCTCAACCCCCCTTCGACCTCGGCACCGGCCAACAATGGGTCGGTCAGGAGTCTCTGGGTTTGTCCCAGCATGAAGTCCCACACGTAAAACACCTGAGTCACGGTTTCGGTGATCCAACTGGTCGGCACGTCATGGGCGGGATTCTGGTGAATAAACTGCTTGAGTCTCAACCATTCTTCCAGAGGACGGAATCGGGTAAATCTGGGCTCTGCTTGAGCCAGTTCTTCGGCCTTTGAAAACTGTTCCTGGAGTTTGACACTGGAGCTTCCGATCAGCTTCAGACCGTCCTCCAGGGCCTGCTTGTCGCCTTGCTCCAGATAAGTGTGCACGGCACCATACCCGGCTTCCAGGCCTTGCAAAGCAGTGCTGAGAGCGTCTGCCAATTCGGCTGGAGGGTGGTGGAGTCTCTCCAACAGACCGACCATCCTCTGCGCCTTCTGCAATTCCGGAACGATCTGAGGAAACCGGTCCTCCAACCGCTCCTTCTCCAGGCGGCCGTCCAGCACGTTGAGGCCTGCTTTAATAAAAGCATCATACACCGGAACCGGGCTGTAGATCGGCATCTTTTGAGCCCATTGGGAAAACTCTGCGAAGTACTCCAGACAGCGCTGCCGACTGGTGTTAAAGGCTTGCAACCGCTCTTCCAGCACAAAGGTTTTGTTCCCCAAGACGGCCTCTTCCAGCTTATCCAGAGCCTCCATGCTGTGGGCCATTTCCTGGGAGCACAGCTTTATCTTCTGAGTGCCTTCGCGATCCGTGTAAAGGGTCTCTTCCACCTCTAGAAAGAGACTATCGGACTCCAGGATAAACGCACGGGCGTTGGCAAACCGGGCCTGCACCGATTCCTGCTCCACCGGCTCTTGAGCCAACAGTTGCCGTACGGCCTCTTCCAACTCCAATAAAGGGGGTGCTAGCCTCATCGATCTATCGAACTCCTACGAGAAACGTTTACGAAGCTTTTCGTACTCTTCCGGCGACAGATGGTCTCGCAAGTGCGAAAAGCTCTCTTCCACAGATTGCACTTCCTTCTTCCGGAATGCCCGAGTAGCATCTTTCGAAACTTTCTTAAAGACAGCCTTGAGTTCATCGCCCTGCAGTTCACCCTGAGCTTCAAAGTATCGAATAGCCACTTCTCCCAGGCCGTAGGTCCAGCCGTATACAAACGGAGCCGAAACCAGTTTGCCGATGATCGGGATCAGGTTGGCCACGAACAAAGTGGTGATCTGCCCGAACACGGAAGCCCCACAGGCCGCAGAGATGTGAGCCAGCGTCTTTTCCGGCGGGTCCTTCACGTTGTACGCCTTGCCGATAGACAAGACCATGGCCGTTTGGATCGGCATCAAGAAAACCAGGTCGCTGAAAGGCAGTGGAACCAACACAATACCAGCCGCACTGATAGCAAAGCTCCGGGCGATATCTCTAGCTTTTTCCCTGGCCCCCGCCGGAGGAGCGGGCCCACCAAAGGAAAGCGGAGGCAGCGGACGGGAAGCATCCTGAGGGCGGAACCTGGGAGGTTGAGCCGGGGGCGCAGAAGCAGCCTGGGGCCCCTTCTCGCTCTTCTCAATCCAATCGCGGGGCCGATTCGGATCGACCGACGGATAGTCGTAGGACTCCCAATACTGTGGAGGGGGCGGCTGTTCGCCAACCGGTCCCATGGGAGGAGGTCCACTACTATATTCAGTCATCTCGGTCGATGGTCTCACGGTGCCTGAAGGCCGGACTGTACCCGAGGGCCTAGTGGCCGGCAGGTTCGACCCCGGAGGCGGGCCTACAGACGCCGGAGCGGAAGCGTAGCCGCATTGACCGCAAAATTTGGCGGATTCACGGAGAGAAGCACCGCAGTTGTCACAAAACTTTGTCATGAATTCCTCGCCCCTAGCTTCGGGTCCTAAGAATCGGCTCCTGCCCTAAGGATCTGGCCCGGAATAACTTCCTGATTTCCGGGCCAAAATACGGGCCTTTTCGCCTTACGACCTGTTCATTCGCCATGTTAGAGTCGGGTGCCCGAAACGAGAGCGCCGGCCGAGCGCAAGTGCCGTAGTTACGGGGTTCTCCAATCTATCTCTCCGGACCGGCTGGTCTGGTCCCCACGAGTTGGGGACCTATTGGGGACCCAAATTACCAAAACTCAACCGTACCTAGAACTTTCTCGAATTCCCCGAAGCGGACGTCGACTTCACTGTCAGGGGCCGTCAAAGTAAAAGTGAAAACTAGCCTGCGGTCTACGTTCAAATGTGAATAGAACCTAAAGCTGTCAGGCGGCTGAGCATCTGGTCTGTGAACAGTAAATCGATAAAACTCAAACCCATTCATGTCTATTTTTTCAAGCTCGGACACGCTTCCTAGGGCGACATTCGCTTTCAAGGTCTTAAGACTCTCATCAGCGACCCATTTGTTAGAGATCTCACCAACGTACTCTGGAACGTATTGCACAACACAGTTGAGATTCGGATTGAAATCCACAGAGTTCTTCGGAAACCTCAGGAGGGTGAAACGCTTCCCAATGGTTGCGGGGACCGGATTCTCAACCTTTTCTACAAGCTCGATCGTTTCCTGATGTGGCTCCCTACTCGGCTCGAAAACAAACTCGTCGCTAAAAGATAATGAGTAACCAAGGCGGTCGTCTACCAACCGAACAAAGCCGTCCTCTTCAGCGAGAGTAGCCAAGGGGGCTTGTCGCCAATTTGGCGCAGCATTTCGTTCATCCACAGGTCTGTCTGTGGTACTTCGCGATGCTGCAGCCTCTACCGTCGATTCTTGATTCTCATTGTCGGCGCTGGAATGAATCGTCGCACCAGGAAAGTCCTTCGAGCACCCAGCCACGAGAAGATAACAAAACAGCGTCAATAGCAGAAGAAACCTCATAATACATGTTTCGGCAAGGCTCAGCCCGTGCCCTATGTTCATTCCTCGGTTTACAAAATTGGGGCACGGTATGACTCGCACGGAATTGGATTACGTGGTCAATAACTGGAATAGCTTCCAGACCAGCCAGACCGGCAACCCGAACAGCAATGCCATAATACCGAACATGACCAGGCAGTTCTTTGCAGCTAAAACCCAGGCAAAGCGGTCTCTCCGAATCGCGCCTCTAAGAAGAGCCGCAGCCTCGCCCTTACCCGCGAGTTCGAGGTAGCGAAGTCCATCACGCCTCAGGCGCCTAAAAGTCCTGTAGTCGCCGCATTGATGGCAGATAGGTGCCAGCACGTTTATTCCGTCTGCGGCGGCCCCCCACAATTGGTGTTTTACGGACAGGTCAATACCAGTTTTCGCGGCTAGAGCAGCACGTTCAAACTGTTCATCGATGTAGAGGAAGTCCGACCACAAAACGAGAGTCTCTGCAACGACTTTTTCGGCTTCTTCGTTGTTTGATGAGGCCCGAAGATCGTTGATTGCAATTTCCAACTCCTCAACACCAGCCGCTATTGGAAGCGTACTTGGTCGCGTGGGGTCTGAAACCAAACTGACTCCGTGCTCCCATTCCAGAAGCTTAGCTTTATAGTCTATGAGGTCTTTGCGACTCTCTTCGTTCAACGCGGCGGCCTGCTCCACCGTATATCCGTCTTTTGGCATCAACTCGACCTAACAATGTTTTTCATGATGTCCAAGAACTCCACCCCGATCCTTTCTAGACTCATAGCCCAACTACCCTCCCCGGACTCCTGAGAGGTGTGGACAACTGAGTTTGACCACACCACGACGGCGATGGCCGGGGTCATACGATAGCAAGATCAGCAGGCGCTACTGTGGACCTGGTCAGCTGGTCTTTTGAAATAGCTATTTGGGAAGAAGAAAGAAGTATGGCCAGGGCCTCAGGCCCTGGCCATAAAGAGGGGTCGAGACGAGAGATTATGTCCCGCCGAACATCCTTTTTCCCAGCTTCCCAGCAGCCTCTTCCAGCATATCGTCGGTCACGTGTGAGTACACGTCGGCTGTGAGCCGTATCGACGCATGACCGAGCACAGAGCTCACGACTTTCAAGGATTCTCGGTCTTTCAGTAGTGATGTCGCCGCTGAGTGCCTTAGGCAGTATGGTGTGATTTTCTGGTCAAATCCCGCCCTTTTGAGAATTCTCTTCAGCTCCCTGTTCCGAAGATTCGCAAGGTAAAGCGGCCCGCCCAACTCGTTGGCGAAGACCAGCCCGTGGTCGTCGTATGCCGGACCGGCTTTCAGCTTCTCTTGGTTCTGTACGGCGCGATGGACCCTCAGTAACTTCGCGAGCTGCGGGTCGATGGCCAGAGTCCGCCGGCTCCTCTTGGTCTTTGGCGCCTCAAACCTCCAGTGAGGCTTGCCCTCCTTCACCTTTACGGGTCGTACCAGCACCCGGTTGATTGTGAACTTCTGAAAGCCCTTGTGAAAATCCGACCAGGTCAGCCCGAGGTACTCTTCCGGCCTCATCCCGGTGGAGAGAGCCAGCACCCAGAGAACACCGTTACGCTTCTCTTCGAGCGCAGCCGCTACAAACTTGGGGAAGTCTGCCGGGGCGATCAACTTCATCTCCTTGTTCTTCTTGGCTTTCGGAAGGTCGACCGATAGAGCCGGGTTGGCCGGAATCTCCCGCCACTTGACGGCCTGGTCCAGCGCCTGCCGAATGACGGCGTGGAGCTTCCTCACCCCGTGGGGACCGACCCCACGCTCTTGCATCTCGCTGTAGAGTGCCTGTATGTCAGTCGGGGTGATACTAGAGAACGACTGCCGCCCGATCGCGTGGTCGGCAACGTAGCGTCGAACCGACCCCTGATAGTGCTCGAGAGTCTTCTCTCGAACCCGCTTACTGGCACATACCTCCAGCCAACGAATGAGCAGCGAGTGGAAGCTCTCCAGAGTCCGGACCCTTATGGCCCCCTCAGCCTCCAACTCATCGAGCTTGGTCCTTAGGTACTTCTCAGCCGCCTTCTTTGTGGAAAGAGTCTTCCGGTGGCGGATTCTCTTCCCATCTGGGCCGTAGCCCAGATGGATTTCAACCCGATAGCCCCGACCCCGTTTGGTGATGTAGCCTCTCATTGGTTGGCCGCCACGGGTGTGCTGTCGACTCCGAGCATAGCTTCGAGGGCGTGAACAGGAATCACGATTCGGCGGCCCAGGCGAATGGAAGGTATAGCGCCGTCGCGCACCGCCTGGTATGCCGACTGGCGTGAGATTCCGAGCCAGACGGCGGCCTCCGTGACTGTGATGGTTTTCCTCCTGGTTGTTCGTGTCATCTTTGCTCTCCTTATCAATTATCGTGACTCGATAATTATAATTCAAGAGCCACTTTTTATCAAGAAAAGAACACGAAAATTTGACAAAAAAATGTAATCGAAGCTATTATTTCCAGATGGGTGATCGATGCTCCGTAGACGGGTGCGAAAGAGAAGTTACGGCCAAAGGCATGTGTTCCATGCACTACCAGCGCCAACGCCGCCGGGATTCCACTTCAAAGGGGAAAGTTGGTCGGCCTCGCCAGTACGACCCGGAGGTTTCAGACAAGTACCAAGGTGCTCCCACTATGTCGGTGCGAATGGCACCCGACCTTTTGGAGTGGGTTAAAGCGCAGGGTGGCTCCACCTGGGTGCGCCATGTGGCTACGGAACTACGGAAGCTGAAGCACGATCCGGAGTTTGATGCCTGGAAAGAGCGGTTTGACCTCGACCAGGGACAGGACTAACACCACGAGGTGTTGATCTGGGGCCTCCGGCCCCAGTTCATCTCCCACCTGGCCGAAGGCCAGGTCCTCTTCTCCCAAATCACATATATAAAAAAAGATCGTGACCAGCTTTCGGGGCCCTCTTCCTGGACTTTCCATCGTATAGCCCCCGCAATCGTCGTCGTGCTGTGGTGAGGTTGAAGAAAGCGAGGTTCCAGGTCCAGTTTAGCAAGTCTACCGCTGGCTTTCTTCAAGCTCTCCACAGTCCTCGTATCTCCGGCGGTCGAGAATCTAGATTCTCGGAGGATTTTGAACGATGGATTCAAAGCTTCTGATGTGGCCAACCTAGTCCCTCTCCCGCAACCCGCCCCCTTGTCTGTGACTCCGGAGCAAGTAGAGGTGGGAATACGAATTCCACCTATCGAAAGGGTTCGACATTTTTCCGCAGCGGAGTGGGAAGATTTCACTCTCGAGTGGGCTAGCTCGCTTAAGACCAATTACGATAGCGTCACTCAGTGCGGAGGAGCAGGCGACATGGGCCGAGACATAGTCGCATTCGTGCGAGGGAGTTCTCGGTGGCACAACTATCAATGCAAACACTACTCGGCCCCAATCACACCAAGTGATGTCTATGTCGAGTTTGGCAAGCTTCTTTACTTCAGCTTTCAGGGCGCGTACGAATATCCTGAAAGGTACTTCTTTATTGCTCCCCGCGGGGTGGGGACCAAGCTTGATGCCCTAATTTCGAAGCCGCAGGATTTGAGAGCAGCGGTCTTCAGCAAGTGGGACCAATACTGTCGCGGCAAAATTACGAGTACGCAGGATGTTCCTCTTGACGGTAATTTCAGGAAATATGCTGAATCGGCAGATTTTAGTATTTTCAGCTCCGTTCCCCCGATTAAGATGATAGAGCAACATAGAGCTACGCCATATTACGTTCCCCGCTTCGGTGGGGGGCTCCCGCAGCGTCCCGCTATCTCGCCACCACCGCCAAATTTGGGCCCGAATGAAGTCGTCTACACCTCAGAACTGTTGAATGCGTACAGCGATGATTTAGGCACAAAAGTCGCCGACATTCAGGTGCTGCGGAAACATACAAACTACTCGGATCATTTCGACAGAAGTCGGCAAGCCTTCTTCAGTGCGGAATCATTACGAAATTTCTCTAGGGACAATTTGCCAGTTCAGTCCTATACAGAGCTGCAGGAAGATATTTTCGAAGGAGTCGTCGATGTTGTGAAAGGTGAACATTCCTCCGGCTATAAGCGTTGCACCGCTGTAACCCAAGCAAGCAAGTGCCTCCAAATATCGCACGCCTTGGTTTCGAGAATGAAACAACTTGATCGGAGCGGAGTTTGCCATCAACTCGTGGAGGAAGGAAGATTTAAATGGGTACTGTGAGCGAAACTAGACGACTCCCGTTCAATTCCGCCGTGGAAACAGGTCTTAAGGCCTTAGTCGTGTTGGCCGAAGCCTACCCAAGAAGCTACCCATTGGAGACACTGGTCATCTTCGATTACTTGCTCGTGCACTCGGGGGACGTCGATCAATCAACCACTAGTTTGCACCCACCCACGCCCATGCGTTCTGGCGAACTCGTAGTCCGAAGAGAATTAGTGGAGGCGGGACTCCGGCTGTATTCAAGCCGTGGCCTATTGCAAACAGAGTACAATGCCAACGGTATAGAATACGCCGCTACAGAGGATTCCGCTCCATTTCTTCAGTCTCTGGACGCCGGATATGTGAAGGAGTTGAGAAGTGCCGCTGTCTGGCTAGTCCAGTCATTTGGTACTGCGTCTCCCCAGTCGCTCCGCAAACTGGTGGACGAGCGGCTTGGGGTCTGGGGAACAGAATTTCTTGTAGATACTGAGAACGGTGGATGGGCAAAATCGTGAGCGCTCGTATTGCTCTAACGAAAGTTCGGGTTGATGGCCCTGGGAAATCGCCTGCAGAACTTGATTTTTCCAATAATTTAACAGTTGTAACTGGACCATCGGACACAGGGAAGACGTATGTCGTTCAGCTTATCGATTTTATGCTCGGAGGTAAAAACCCGCCTAAAGAGATTCCTGAATCTACCGGGTACGACAGAGCGAGGCTTGGGGTAATGGCTCTCGGTCCGGGCAAGCATTTCGTTCTAGAACGAAGTCTTCAGGGTGGCAACTTCCTGCTCTACGAGAATTCACCAGATGCTGGATTGCTGACAGGTGAAGATAAGGGAAGACAGATAGGGTCGAAACTTAGCCGAAATTCCGCAGATGAAGAGCCCAAAGACGTTTCTTCATTTTTGCTTATGCTGACAGGTCTTGAGAACCGATTGCTCCGCTCGAAATCCAGTGGAGAAACGAAACGATTGAGCTTTCGAAACCTTACGAACCTAGTTTGCGCGACCGAAACAGAGATAATTGAAGAACGCTCTCCGATATTTAGCGGGATTATCACTAACCGGACGACAGAAAAGTCGCTTTTTAAACTACTTCTCACGGGCCTAGATGATTCCTCTATCATTGCCGAGCCGGATGATGAGACGGCCAAATCCAATCTAAAGGGACAAAAGCAGATCGTAACAGAGTTGCTAGGCAGATTGGAAGTCGCGGAAACGGAAAAAGACACTGCTACAATCGAAGAGATGAAGCAGGAGTTGAGCAAACTTAACGACGGCGTTGAGAATTGCTTACAGGCTGTCTCTTCCAACCTCGATTCTATAGACAAACTGGAAGCCGAACGGAAGCGGCTTTGGACTGGCCGTCGAGAATTGGCCTCCAAACGCACGAACCAAACAGAGTTGCTCGCCAGATTTCAACTCTTGAAGTCACATTACTCGACAGACCTGCGGCGACTAGAAGCTATTCAAGAAGCCTCGTCCTATCTCGATCAGTATGGTGTTCAACGCTGTCCACTTTGCGGTGAACCATCTTGTGAACTACATTTCGCTGGCCAGGCTGGGCCTGAGTACGCACAGAATCTCGAGGAGATCTGGGAGTCAAGTAGAGCTGAGATGCGAAAGATCAGTGTTTTGATGGAAGACTTGACGGCAACCATCTCAGAAACGACAGCCCTAATTTCGAACCTCGACTTAGAACTGTCCAAGCATGACGAGGCGCTCAGGGCAGCATCAGATAAACTGAAGAAAGAACTGGAACCAGCAGCTAGGTCGAGTTCAACGCAACTTCGTCAACTCCAGGCAAGAAAAGAAGCGCTGTCACGGTCCATCAGCGACCATGAGCAGCGCGATTATCTGCAAACGAAGCTGCTGGATATAGAGAATCAACTTGAAGAAACTGCAGGCAGCACTCAAGCCAAATTTACGGCGGTTGGCTCAACCAAGGGCACCTCAGACTTTTCCGACGAAGTGTATGACCTACTTCAGGCCATTGGGTTCCCAGGTGTCCAGAAGATTGAGTTTTCTGAGAAAGAGACCGATATCATCGTGTCGGGTCGACCAAGAAGCAGCCACGGTAAAGGCGTTAGAGCGATATTTCATGCCTCATTCTTAGTGGCTTTGATGGATTTTTGTATACGGAGAGACTTACCGCACCCTGGCTTCATCGTTCTTGATTCCCCTCTCGTGGCATATAGGGAACCCGATTTGGCAGTTCAGGAAGGCTTGGACTCAGGCATCAAAGATAGATTCTTTACTACGATGGCCGAGTACCGTCAAGGCGGTCAAGTTATCATCTTCGAGAACGAAGTCCCGCCCAGAGAGATCGAGGAGTTTGATGGGGTAAGTGTCATTCAATTCACAAAGTCCGAAAATGGACGGTACGGCTTCTTCCCGTTCTAGAGTGCTCAGCTTTCGCGGGCTTGCTCTGGGTAAGATGCTAAACGCGTAGGAGTTTACCCGTATGCCTCGTGATGCTAATTTCAATAAAAAGACTCGCCAGATCATCGCTCAACGCGCTGGCTACCGTTGCAGTTTTCCTGGCTGCGGGCGAATTACTATTGGTCCCGGAGAGAAGGCTGAAGATGTCGAGAAGACCGGACATGCCGCCCATATCTTATCAGCCTCTCCATCCGGGAGTGGTCCACGCGGTACTGGTGGTAAGGATGCTGAAGCTAGGAGCTCGCCCCAGAACGGAATCTGGATGTGCGCCACTCATGCAGGACTCATTGATGAAAACTCGGGGCTGCGTTACCCAACGAGTGAATTGATGCGATGGAAGGCCCTTCATGAAGCACGCATTGACCATGAGCATAGAAAACTTCCTCTTCCCTTCGGCTGGCTCTCCAAGCTGGAAATTGCAACCTCTCCGCTTTTCGTTCCGAACACTAACATCGATTTTGGCAAAGTAACTTTGCTCACTGGCAATAATGGTACAGGCAAGACCGCAATCTGCGAACTGCTTGCTGCAAGCTGCGGCCATATCGACAGAGCTTGTCGATGGATGCCGCGGCGACCAGACCGCGGTTCCTTCGACTTTAGGCTAAACTATTCCAATCCGGACCCGGGCATATTGAGGGGCAAAATCGAGCAGGGTAAGATCGAATTTTTCCTTAACGGGGGACCGTGTCTGGACTTGGGACACCGATTCTCTATCGTCTTTGTCGAAAGTCTCTGGAAAAACGTCAGCGATTTGGGAAAATGGGATGACCTGGCTCTCATCGCTAGCGGCTTTGGGATTTCCCGGCTCAGGATCGCACAGGTGTTGCCCTCTATAAGCGATCTTTCTTTGCCCTTTGTAAATGAATACATTATAGAAGATTTCTATCCCGAAGACGACGAAGATAGGTCCGAAATATCTGAGCTTTCTCGAGATCTTTTCAAAAGTGGTATTCAGCATCCTCAAACTTTGCTTTTTAGCATAGGTTGCCACAAGCAGCCGTTGCCTTTCCGATTACTTGCAAGTCGCGAGCGCAGCATCGCCGCAATGTCTACAGCGATCGCCTTAGCTCACGTAAGCGCGTTGCACCTGCCTACACTCCTTATCTTTGATTTGTCGGCGAACTTCTTGCCAAATACTCTGATCAACGCCTATGCCAACCTGTTGACAGAAGCGAGGTTCGGATTCCAATCTGTTTTTGTGTCGGCGAGAGAATACCCTGAGATCGAATGGACCGGTTGGTCGATTGCAAGGTTTAGTGGAGCCGCGCCGGAGTTGAAATGTGACCAGACCTGGTGGTATGAGTAGCATCGCCTGCCTGGGGACCCATAGGGGACCAACCTGCCAATCCGGCCCATCACACGCCATGACCAAGCACCACGAAAACCCCACCAAATAAGGCTCTGCCCCACTCACCATGACCCCCTGGCACCCCCTAAAGAACATTCGCCAAGAAACGGTCAATTTGTCGATCTATGTTGGTTCAGTTTGGTTCAGTGTGAACCAGGTAGGGGTTGGAGCCCATTCTCGCAAGCTGAATGGGTGGCGAAGTCCAAAATCTGCGGTGGAAGCAGGTTTTGTGTAATCGGCAGCCGAGGGCAGGTTGGGCCTGGCTGGTTGAGTGCCGATAA
>Ga0172382_10002737_pt1 | contig 28845 bp, 18 predicted proteins | sample Leawel138RmetaG_FD_122245 | JGI IMG/M metagenome (GOLD analysis project Ga0172382, IMG submission 122245) | Leachate microbial communities from a municipal landfill in Southern Ontario, Canada - Leachate well 138R metaG | ecosystem: Engineered > Solid waste > Landfill > Unclassified | place...
AGTTGTCCCCCTGAAAGCATTGGTAACATTCTGCTGCCTCCAGAAATTGTTTTTATGGCCACCTTACCTTTGGGTTCTTCTGTAACCTCGCCGATAATTTTTGAATCTTTACCATATTTTTCTTTTTTCATTAGAGAAAGTATACTTAGTGACGCCTTTTCTTTACAAATAATAAGCACTTTACCTTCGTTAGCAAGATATAGTGGGTCAAATCCAAGAATTTCACACAGAGCCATCACTTGCTTTTTCACAGGAATTTCTTTCTCATAAAGAAGTATTCCGTAAGACATATTATCTGATATTTCGTTTAAAGTAGTTGCTACACCTCCACGAGTTGGGTCTCTCATAAATTTTATATCGTTAATATGTTTCTCCGTAACTACTTGAACCAGAGCGTTAAGAGGAGCACAATCACTTTTTATATTTGATTCTACATCAAACTCTTTACGGGCAAGAAGAACTGAAAGTTCGTGTTCACCTATACTACCGTTTATAATTATTTTATCACCACATTCTAATTTATTTCTCTCAAAACATATATTTTTTTTTGATATACCTATCCCAGAGGTATTTATAAAAAGTTTATCTATTTTCCCCTTTTCAACTACCTTGAAATCCCCTGTAACTATTTCTACTCCTGCCTGTGTAGATGTTTTTGACATAGACTCAATAATTCTATTTAGTTCTTCTATTTCAAATCCTTCCTCAACAATTATTCCACAAGAGATAAAGAGCGGTTCTGCACCCATTACAGAGATATCGTTGACTGTACCACAGATTGATAGTTTACCTATATTTCCACCGGGAAAAAAGAGCGGGTTTACAGTATAAGAATCGGTAGTAAAACTTAGATCATATTTTTCGCTTATATTGTTTAATACTGCTGAATCGTCAAGTCTTTTCAATGTATTACTCTTAAAATGTTTCAAAAAAACATCTTTTATAAGAGAGTTCATCAACCTTCCACCACTACCATACGAAAGAAGAATCTTTTTATCCATTTCAGTTTAGTTTTTCGTACATATAAAAAGAGGCACAGGTTCCCTCTGAAGATACCATACAAGGTCCAACAGGATGTTGAGGTGTACATTTTTTAGCAAACAATTTACACTCAATAGGAGTTTTTACACCTTTTAAAATACTGCCACATATACAGTCTTTATCTTCTTTAGGTTTTTTGATTTTTATTGTGAACCTCTTTTCTGGGTCAAAATCAATATACTCTTTTTTTAAGGAAAGCCCACTTTTAGGAATAACCCCTAACCCTCGCCATTCTGAGTTTGTTTCTGTAAAAACTTCCGAAATAAGAGATATGGCTTTAGGGTTCCCGTTTATTTTTACAACCCTTATATACTGATTTTTAACACACGGTTTTTCTTTACCTGCAATGCTTGCAACAAGCATCAAAATTGACTGCAAAATATCTGTTGGTTCAAATCCGCTAACAACAGAAGGAATACTATATTTAGTAGAAATTTTCTTATATATGTGACTACCTGTAATAGCACTTACGTGTCCAGGACATAAAAAACCATCTATTTTTACTTCTCCAGAATCAAGAATAAACTCCATTGCAGGTAGAATAAGTTTGTGACCTGATAATATATACAGATTTTTTATTTTTAACCGTTTGGATTCTTTTAATGTGGCAGCAACAATCGGAGAGGTTGTTTCAAAACCAACACCAAGGAAAAGAATGTTTTTGTTAGGGTATTTTTCTGCAAGAGGTATACATTCAAAAGGTGAGTAGACGACTTTTATGTTATTGTTTTTAGAATTTTCTTTTTCAAGAGTAGAAAATGAACCGGGAACTCTTAGAATATCTCCAAAAGTTGCAACAAGGACGTTTGGTTGCAAAGCAAGAGTCATAGCAATATCAAAGTACCTGTTGGAAGTTACACATACAGGGCAACCTGGTCCAGATAGAAGGTTTACTGAACTGGGTAACAACCCTCGTATACCGTACCTACCTATTGACATTGTGTGAGTGCCACACACTTCCATAAGATTTATCTGTTTTGAAAGTTTTTTAGATTGTATATGTATCTCTTTTACCAATTGTTGAATATTAGCATTGTTCCTAAATTCTGATACATATTTCATACGTTAATCCTTAAAACTTTATCTTCTCCTCCCTCAGAGGTACTCGGTACAAAGCCCAAGGGTGGAAAGCAAAGAGCAAAAGTCCCCCTCACCATTTTATCCTCCTACGTTACAGTTTCGGTTGACAAGTTCCTCTATTTACAAAGCAAACCATAATAAACTACCTTAAACAGTCAAGAATTGTTGGCACAAAGGCATTTTTTGCTATAAAAGGTCTTTTGGCATATCCATTAATTTTGGTCATAACCACTCCATACTCAGGTATTAACAGACAAAACTGACCTCCATTACCACCCATATTCCAGACCTCTGTCTCAGCACCTCTTGTAGTCCACCAACTCAACCCATAACCCACATTCATTAGATATTTTTGTGTTCTAGGCTGATTTTCAAACCATTTGCCTAAACGCCACTCTTTAACTTCAAAAGGTATATCTGTAAGGCTCTCTTTAACAAATTCTTCAGCAAGCACCCTTTTGTCTTTCCACATACCTTTATTTAGATACAAAAGCCCAACCCTTGCTAAATCCCTTGCTGACCATTGAGTTCCCCAAGCGCCTATATTAACAGGCACTTCTTCTCCTTTTGCAGTTACTATCTTTTCAATACTATAACCTTGAATCGGAGCCATTTTTCCTACCCACCATCTAAACTTATCTTCTATTTCTAAAGTGCTTAATACCTTCTCTTGTATTACATCGCTGAGTGTTCTTTCGTAAAGGTAGGTTAAAGCAGAAGCAAGAGCATTTGATTGGGAGTTGGTATAGTGGTGTTCCTTACCCGGCTCCATATTGCCAGGGTCAAAATAGCTTAACTGGGCAACAAAAGCACCTCCAGAAGATATTCCTGAGGTCATAGTAGCAAGATGCCTAAATGTTATCTTATCAGTATAGGGACCGTTTTCAAAATCGGGCCAATAATCTTTCACAAATACATCAATGTTAGGAATTAAGCCATCTTGAACAGCCAGTCCCAACATCATACTGGTAATAGATTTTGTACAGGACTGAATTTCTACGGTTCGCTCAGACGGACCTGCGTAGTTCCATTCAACAAGAAAACGCCCGTTAAGTATAAGCGCACCGTTTGCCTCTGCCTGCTTCATATTTTCATCCATATCTTGTAATGCTTTCTTTGTAAAACCGAACTCTTCGGGGTCTCCTTTAATCCAAGTTTTTCCAGGAAATATCATCTCTTCTGTAGACATATCCACTCCTATATTTGAGTTGTTTTGGCTAATCTAATATTTGTAACACTAACTTTTTGATTTTACTTTTCTTATGCATACAAAAGAGGGATTGCCACGTTGAGAAATCCCACGGGGGTACTCGGGATAAACCCTTCACCGTTCATCCTTCTATAGTTTCATACCTTGTTAAAAATATATTATTTAATTCTAACAGGTAAAGGTTCAGAACCAGCAGAACTATTATCCCAGTTATCTATTGCTGTTACCTTATAATAATATACCCTACCCGGCTCAAGCACACAATCAACAAAGACTGGTTCTGAAACGCTTCCTGCTAATGTTGAAGGACCTATATCAAACTTTGGTGTTTCTGAACGATAGATATTATAATATCTCACGCCTTGGGCAGATTGAGATTCATTCCAAAGAAGTTTAAAGTAAGGTGCCTTAACCTTTCTACCACCCCAACTAAGGTCTTTACCCTCCACCACCATACCTTCCGTTTTTAATCCAGACGGAACACTTGGAGGTGTTGATGGCTGATTACTTTTACCTGAAGGCACAAAACCCCTATCATTTGTTACAAGAATGTTATCGAGAGATATTCTTGTATCTCCTGTTTCAAATGTTATTATATGTTCCCCTTTTGTCATAGATACTACACCTGTATCAATAGGTACCCACTTCCATTCGTACCCTTTTACAGGTATCTTACCTACTTGTCTGCCATCTATTTTTACAACAAAACTTCCACTGCCAATTTCACCCGTCTGTTTCCAACCAGTTGTAAAGGTTTCACACTCCAACTGCGACATTCCTCTAACACGTCCCATAAGTTTTGTGGACCCTTTCACAGGCACATTTACTTTTATTGATACATTGCCTTTTAACCCTTTACTTAACCCCTCTTTGTATACCATTTCAGGGTCGGTAATTCCAACGGCGTACGAATCGCTTGCGTGTTTAGGCTCAAAAAAAGGCACCATTGGTCTGTTTATATCCCCTAATTCTGCTTCGTAATAATGTCTATACCTCTTATTTGTGCCAAACTGTACTTCATTAGAAAACCTTCTACTCTCCAACCCTGAATGTTCAACACTTGTCATAACATAAAACCCTTTAGATACAGTAGAGAAAGTATAAGTTTCACCTTGTATGGGTTCTTTATTAATTTTTGAGTAACCTCTACCGCTTTCAGTAGAAGAGTATAGGTTGTACCCTTTAATCTCATCGTGGTAATGAGGTTTTTCCCAAGAGAGAGACTTACCTTTTATTTTAAGGTTTTCTGGTGGCATAGGATACCGAACTATCGCTACATAAGTATCCCCTAACGGGTAATCAGGGTGTTCAACTGTAAGCATTGAAGAAGCGTATATAACCTTTGTATAGTCAGGACTTGGATTGGGGTGGGACCATATAAGGCGCGCTAACCCCCTACCGCTACCACGTTTGCCTGGAGTTTCCAACCTTGCTGATGCGGCTGCTCTTTCAGCTAAATCTACGGAGTTTTTTGCGGCTACTGTCCACATAGTATCGTGTTTAAGGTCTATCATTATAAAAGGAACGGTTGGAGCAATTTTTGACCAAGCGAAAGCGTAATCATTATCTCTCTTAAACTCGTGCGGCCAACTAACGTGGTCAACATCTGGGAAAGAACCTATATACCTCACCTTCCTATCATAAGGCGAATTAACGCTAATAGTGTTCCAAAAATTACTGTGCATACCAAGGGCATTCATATTTAAAAGTGTTCCATCTTCAAGGAGCAATACAGCGTTATCTCCAGAGCGGTGTGAACCACCTGCAAGATTCCACCAGTTACCCCCTTGCCAGTAATCAGACATCTTTACATCTTGCCAAGTAAGTTGTTCTACATCTGGTGTTGACACAACTTTTAATAGCCCCTTATTATTATCTAAAGTTAAAGGTAGAGCCCATACTTGATACGGGTTTTCATCTGTAAAATGGTTGTTACGGTTGAGTTCAAAAAGAAAATATCTCATCCCAGATTTATCTGTAGCGTTTATCCAGTTTTTACCAGACTTGCCCCACGCTGAGTTCATTGCGTATGATGCTGTTCCTCTGGTTCCAGAAGGGTATATAACATCGTTTTCAGGTTTGTTTGAAATGCTTTTTATCTTAAATGCTTGAAATTTATTGCCTTCTATATCTGATACTCCTATCTGTTTTTTATCATCGGACCTCCAAACAAGCGTTTCTTGGGTGATAAATTTAAGTTTTGGACCTCTACCACCGTTTTCTGAAGGTGTCTGAATAATCTGCCAGTTAGGTTTAACAGGAAATGTTATTTTATGGGTTGCGCCCGTCTCGAGGTTTAAAAATTTTTCTTCTTTATAGTTTCTGCTAACACATATCCAATCATAAGGGTTGCTACCAGCAGGAAGTCTCTTTACTTCCCAAGGGAAAAGCCACATTATTCTGCTTGCCCAACTGCCTGGTTTACCTCTCAATGGGTTCATATAATGAAAAGTCCCATCTGTTTTGACTATATCCCCTGGAACCCTATGCCCAGCATGAAGGAATTTTCCTTCATTACTAAAATCTTGGCTACCTGCATAAGAAAGGTTTGTCTGCCCGCCTTGTGTCATCAACCACAATTCAGTGCCAATAAGAGAATCTTTAAATATAACCTTCCCAGGCCTATCAGGTCGGGTTATCTCTTTTAAAAGGTCAAGGTCATGACTACTGCTTTTAGTAAGTGTTGTTGCCCAATTATCAGGTAAAACTGTGTCTCCAAGACGTACTATCTCCATCTCTTTTATTTGGACTATCGCTTTATGAGGGGCGGGGTCTTGATAAACTCTTGCTATACCTACTTTAAACTGTTTATTTTCTTTACCTTCAACATAAAAAGGTAAAACAACCTCTTTAAATTCATCAGAAACACCTAAAGCCAAAGTAAATATAATAGTGCCTCCAGCATAAGGAAATTTGTCAAGATAAAGTTTTGGTGCAAAAGAGTTAGATTTTGCTACTGCTCTCAAGATGTAACGACCGGGGGTAAGTTCTACAACGTTTGAAAAACCACGCCAATTTGTATCAAGAGAAAATGTGGCAATACCTTCTTTCTCATCATAAGAAAAGTTGGTAAACGTTCCTCCACGAGAACCTTGCCAATCAACAGGAGAATTGTTTTTTATTTTAGAAAAATCGAGTTTTATACGAGAATCTTCACTGGCTTCAATAGATATTACAGACAAAGATATACAAACCAAAAGAAAAAATCCAACAAAAACACTATAATAGAACCTCATCTTTCCTCCTATATTCCTTTCTTATCTACCGTTTTGTGGCGTTATAAAGCCTCCTTATCCCGAAGTATTCGTGGCAGGGGCCTTATTGTTTAAGATTAAAAAGTAAGTTTAGCCAACAAGTTTAAAGTCTCTTGTGCATATTTTTTGTCAAGTTTTTCAATAGCGCATCCTGCATGTACAATAATATAATCGCCTTCTTTTAAAGAAGATACAAGTTCTATATTTACCTCTTTCCTCAACCCTCCAAACTCCGCAATAGCCTTATTTTCATATATCTTTAAAACCTTCATAGGTACTGCTAAACACATTTATTCTAACCCCTTATCTTTTTACTGTAAGTATTCATCTCAAACTACAATAAGTTTGCCCTTACTTTGCTTCCAAGGCCCCTTCTGTTTGAGCAGATACTCCTTTAAGGTTTCCATTAAACAAGAAAAGCGCTCTTGTGTTTTCATCAAGCTCTGGTGCTTTTTTAGAAGGAGTAAAATCACTATTATATCTTACAATATCAGAGATTCTTAACGTATCCATTGTCCCGTCAAAAGGACCTAATACAACATCTTTACGTTTTGTAGACGGTTTTAATGTTTCTTTATCTTTGGGTTGCCTTAAAAACCTTACTTGGAGGCGGTTACGATATTCGTTCATACATTTACCGTTTACAAATATCGAAAATTCCCATTGTATATCACCAGAAGCAGGAGTACGTAATTCCTTGGGACCTCCAAGAGCCAAAAGAGAGGTCTTACTTCTAATATATCTAACTGCAAGTATGTTATCGCCTTTCTTTAAATCAACATTGACTGTATGGTTCCATATAGAAAACGGATAATGTACATTAGAAGTTTCTGTTGTATCAAGTACAAGTTCCCCATTCACCCAAGCCTGCATCCACCAGTCAGCTCCCATTCCCAAAGTAACTTTCTGTGCCCTTGGAGATTTAAGGTTCAAGAAAATATATGCTGTTTTTTCTTGAAACTCTCCTTTAAGAATACCCGGAAAATCATACCTTGTCTGTCTAACAACCTTATCATTTTTCTTAAGAGTTTTTCCTGCCACCACTATCTCTTCGGGGTAGGAATTAAGAACTTCTTTAGGCAAAATGGGGTCGTTCTTATCAACGGGACCAAATATCCTCCAAACAACTGGCCAAGTGAGGTTTCCTTCTATTTTTTCTACTGAAGATACTTTTTCTGGCTCAGCAAAAGCCCAAGTGTAGGCAATATGATTCCATTCCCCTTTTTTAAAAATATACCTTTCTTCTTTACCAACCATAGATTTACGATGTATAAATCTTGGATCAAGTTTCTCTTTTGAGAGTTCTCCAAGAAGTTCAAGAATAACGTCGCTATAAAAGAATTTATCTCTAAACCTTATACCGTATCTATATCCAAGATGTGCGTGAGGTCCTGTTAAAAACGATTTTACCCTAAAAGAATCTCCTCTACCTAAAATTATATCCTGAATTGACCAGTCAGGTTTATACCAGAATTCTACTGTACCTTGAAGCCCTGGGAAGAAAGAGTATCCCCCCATAGACAGTTCTTGCCCTGCAGGAAAAGATACAGATTTTTTGTCTGATAGTCTTAACCCTTTACCATCTATTCCTTCAACAAACTCTAAATCATTCTTTGATTCAGAGGTAGAAACAACAGACACTTTTTGGGTAGGTATTCCTGTTACTTGTTCAGACAACCTGTTAGGAGAACCAAACGCAACAACAGGTTCAATGTTTAGCAACTGAGTGTAAACAAGACCAGCACCGTCTGTCCCCGCAGATGATATTTTATGGGCACTCCAAATACCGTTTCTACCTCTTACTGGAATACTAAGTTTTCCAGTATTTTTATTCTCACCTCCAACAACAACTGTCCCGTCTGGAGCTTTTATTATCTGTGGCCTGTTCACAAATATCTCAAGAGTTTCAAGACCTTTAGGCACCCTAAAATAGAACGGAGCGTTCTCTCCAAGTCTTCCTGCTTCCATCTGCCCTGTAACCGCCCAACCGTCTCCCTCTACTTCTGTTGCTGTCCAGTACCCTTCGGGACAATATAGAGAAACCTTATCAGAGGTAGAATCAAGAACTGTAAAAGATTCGTTCCCTCCAAAAGAAAGAAGATAAAGACCTTCATCAATGGTTGTAGGAACTGTCACTTTAACCCAATATTGGAATTCTGCTTCGTCGTCTCTATACATTGGTCTTGCGGCTTTCGCACTTAAAATCCGTGGTACCAATATCCTCTGTTCAAACTCTGTCTTAAATTCGCTTAAAGATTTTGGTTGAAGAGATGGATAAGAAAATAGTTCTGTGTTTATTTTACCGCCCGGCGATGTTACAACGTGGATATTAAAGATTGTTTCTCTACCTTTCTTATGTTCAAAAAGTATTTTAGCATTATTAGCCTGAGCACCTTTTACCAAAACAGGCCAATTTTCTCCTTGCCACCCTTTATCTTTTAAAAACTTTAAAGCCGCAGGTACTGCTAAAAAAGGATGAGAATGAGAAGCTATTCCATAATTTGGCATAGTTCGCCACTTACCAGGGTCAGTGGGCATTGTTTTTAGTTGTTCTTCAAGAGTCCGAAAAGAAGAACCAAAACCGCTTCTTAAGGTTTGGGCAGCAACTTTAAGATAATTTTCATCACCAGTCAACTGGTAGGCTATAGGGTAAGCAAAAGCGGCTATACTTTGGTAAGTCTGTGCGTGAGGGTTTCTATTGTAAAAATATCTATGGTTAAGTAATTTTAAAAACGCTTGTTTGCCAAGTTCATCGCCTGTTTCAGTGTAATACATATATAGATCAACAACGTGTCTCTGATCTTTATACATAGTACATCCATAATCAGAATATTTTTTAGCAACACCTGTCTGTTCTTTTATATCAATAAAAATATCTGCAAGTTCTTTTGCTTTTTTTGCAAAAAACTCATCTCCTGTCAACATATAAAGAACCACAAACTTTCGTATTGTTAGAAAACTGTGGGTATCTCTAATATTGGTTGCATCTTTCAAACTCCACTTCTTTTTGAAAGTATCACCTATAAGCATAGTTATATCTTTAGATCTCTCATCCCCCGTTAAATAATACTCGAGAGGCCAATGCCCAATATCATTTGGCATCATATCATACATCTTGTAGGTGTTACCCCAATAATGTGGCAAACTTTTTATGGGTGCTTTCTGCCAGGTAAACATTCCTTTAGGTTTGTCTGGAGCATCCCAATGTATAAGAGCGTAATCTCCCGTAATTCGGTTATATCGGTGGGCATAATTAAAATACTTTCTTTCTCCACTTCGAGCAAAAAGGTACCAGGCGTGTCTTTGTAAAAAATAACAGTTCATATTACCGTAAGAAGTAAAAGAAGATATCCATTGACCGCCTCTATTAAAATAACCAATATAAGGGCTATGTCCCCAATTTATGTACCCGTTCATTGGGAACAGTACATTGGGAAGCAATAACCTATCCCAACAATCCGATATATATAACTCTTCGTTAGGAAATTTTGTAATATCTTTATGGTACATAGGTACGCCAAGAGCCTCGGTTTCACACAACCATTCAGGGTCTGCAATAACAAGAGGTGTTCTTGCGGCAGCAACAGCAACCTTTTTTACAACTGCCTCTTGATAGTTTCCCTTTAAAGGTAAGAACCATATATCGTGAGTACCAGCAGAACCTTGGGCATTACTAGGAATTTTTGCAAGTCTTGCTTTACCAGGACTACCTCGTCCTTTATCAGCCCAACCTTGCCAATATTCTTTAGCAAGAGTTTCTGAACGAAAATCGAGTTCTCTACCGCTACGGTTTGACCATAAGACAGCCCTTGCGCCCCGCGCACCAAAAGATATTTCTTTAGGGAACCTTTCTGCTAACCAAGGCATTACCAAAGTTATACCAAAATTGTTATATTCCCCAAAAGCCCAATCACCTGCAACTTTCATCTCTTCGAGAGTTGTATTTTTTCGGTTTGAGAAACTTCCTATTACAGCTTTAGAATCTCGTTCAATAAAATGAGGATACTGGTCTTGAAGCATATATATTTCAGAATCTTTTGCTGAAACTTTTCTAACAATCTCTTTGCCTATTGCACCTGTTGCACAGTAGACATTATCAGGAGATGTGGGAGTCTTAAATTCCAAACCATAATCTTTAACCCAAATCTTGTTTGTATCTTCTGTCAATATCAAGGAATGAGTAATCTTTATATAAGGAACCCCTGCAGAAAAGTAGAACCAGACATCTGCTCTCGCAACCTTCACTCCAGATTGGGTTACATACCAACCTGAACGTTTAATAACAAACCGGTTAGGACCATCTTTAAGCACAGAGTTGGTAACCTCTGCAGATTCTCCTGCCACTCTTGCTTCTATTCCTGAGTTAGTAACAAGGTATGCACCTAAACCAGAATTGCTTAATATCTGAATCCTCTCTCCGCCGGATGTAAGCCAACCTTCTTCTGGAAGGAGTTTGTCTTTTTCAAACCTATACTCTGCAACCCCTGTATTAACAGTAAATCCACCATTGGCTTGCTCTGTTACTTTCAAAGGGTTAGGATAATCCCTTCTTTTGACTTCCTGACCGTATTCAACCCTATAATTTCCTTGTGGTGAAGATGTAAAACCAGCCAATGCCCACCTAACAGTTCCGTCCATCCAAGTAGCCGATATATCCACCTGAGAAGGTATTTCTGTATCTCCACTCATTATCCTTACTGCAGATATATCTTTAAGTTCCCCTTTTGGAAAGGATATACTTGCAACAAGAGGCCAAGAGGAATTTAGGTTAGATATATCATTTATTTTTAAACCAAATTCATTTGCCCTGCTTATGTTACCTAAAAGGAAAAAAAAGACCACAATAACCCAATAAGATTTTTTAATCTTCACAAGTTTTCCTCCTTATATGACGTCAACTAAATTGATTGCTCTTTTACCTTACAGTCATAATTTAAAGTGTTATAGAAATTTATTATACTAACAATTTTATCTATTATCTCTTTTTTTTAAAGCAACAAGATTAAAAATACCCTATTGGTCACCTTACAACAATTACTACTTGCTACTTTAAATGTAATGATTTGTAATTATAGTTCTTATCAAAATAGAAGATTTCGTTGAATTTTGCTGAAGTATCAATAACAAAAGTGTTTGTTGCTTCAATAAACCGTGATTGTGTGGCACTTTCAACGTGCCCATCAAGAAAAAGAAGGTTTACATTTCCATTATGCCTAAAATGAATTCTTCCGGGACTTGTGCTTGAGTCTGCATAATTTGCAATACGATACTGTTGTCTATAATATGTATCAGTAGAGGCTACATTGGCTAAACTATCCGCAAATATCCAGAAATCAGATATCGCATATCCTGCCATCTCAAATTTTTTACCATTATAAATAGTGTTCGAATCAGCAATTGTTGGAGGTAAATAAGTTTTTCTTGCACCGTAGGTGGCATACGGTTTTGAAGAATCGTATTTATAAGGTTTTTCAGCAGGACACACTATCACATCAGTAGATATATAAGGCCTGTAGCAACTATCATAAAGAAAACTGGGCCAATAACTATCATAATCCTGCATATACATAGCAACCCCTATGCCAATCTGTTTTAAGTTGTTCATACAAGCAGTACTTTTTGCTCTTGCTCTGGCTTTAGAAAGAGCTGGTAGAAGCATTGCGGCAAGTATTGCTATTATTGCTATTACCACCAACAACTCTATCAGTGTAAAACCTCTCTTTTTCATTTTTTCTCATCTCCAATTTTATTAAAATTGTTACCTAATACTCTTTGTAAGGGTCTCTCAAGGTATATGGTCTGCTTAGGGGGTTTGTTTGACGACAGTTAGGAAAATCTTTAACGTCTAAATACCTATATGGCCCACCACGCAAATACGTAGAAGCCCATTTTGCGTGGCCTCCAACATAAAGAACGTTCAGACCAAACCAGTCGTGATTTTCTCTAAGTTCTCCCATTCTAAGATGTTGATTACTTACAGTCCATGCGTTATAACCATCTTTTCTATCTGCCATTATGGCTGTATCTGGATGTGTCTGTATAGAAAGACCGTAAGCATAAGCGTATGAACAGGTAGAAGTGGTAATTGAACCTGGTCTAGCAGTTGATGGTTTCTGGGATGTACTTGGGCAAACAAAAAGGTTACAGTCTGTTATATAGGCAGGGGTTTCTAACGCAGGGCTGGAACTACCAGTTTGAGCGTTTGTTGGGACCGTCTGCCCTGTAAGTAAAGCTAATGACCTGTTAGTTTTGGAAGCTGCTCGAGCGGCTTCGTCTGCAAAATCCATATCTTCTCTTGGCTCAAGAAGAGGAAACCATCCACCCCAGTCCTGTGCATAAATATGGAGAACAAGACCAAGTTGTTTAAGGTTGGCAAGACAAACACCTCGTCTTGCAGTCTCTCTTGCTTTGGCTAAAGCAGGTAGAAGCATTGCGGCAAGTATTGCTATTATTGCTATAACTACTAACAACTCTATTAAGGTAAAACCCTTTTTTTTCATTTATTTCACCCCCTTTACCTGTTTGACTGTTTTTTCAAGAAAACTACTATATTACATATTCATCTTACATTCTATATATGGTTATAAAAACCTAGTTTTTGCTATTATTTTACTCCCTCCTTACAAATATTGTCAAATATTTTAGAACCCCTTAATACAATGGGTTTTAGGGAGAAAAACACTATAAAAAAGAAAGAATATTTAAAAAAAAGAGCCTACACTGGCAAGGAAGTTTTTATATCAATTTTTAAATAACAATTTTAGTATATATAAATTGACATTTACAATAAAATAGTGTACTATATTGATTTGACACAATAACACCGCACGATTTACTAAAATAGAAAAATATTGTGCGATAATGAACGGAGAAGAAGAAAATGGCTATAAATGAACAGAAATATGATGCGACTACTATACAGGTTCTTGGCGGAATAGAAGCTGTCAGGAAAAGACCTGCTATGTATATTGGAGATACTTCTATATCTGGCCTTCACCATCTTGTCTATGAGGTTATGGATAATAGTATAGATGAGTCTATGGCAGGTTTTTGTGATGAAATACTAATAACCGTACATACAGACAATAGCGTTACAGTATCTGATAATGGTAGAGGTATTCCAGTAGATATACATAAAACAGAAAATAGACCAGCAGTAGAAGTTATTATGACGGTTTTACATGCTGGAGGTAAGTTTGACAAAAAAGCTTATAGGGTTTCAGGTGGTTTGCACGGAGTTGGTGTTTCTGTTGTAAACGCTCTTTCCGAATGGTTTGAGGTAGAAGTTAAAAGAAACGGAGAAGTATATCACCAAAGGTATGAAAAAGGTAAACCAGTCACTGCTCTTACTGTTATTGGAAAAACAAAAACAACAGGCACTAAAATCACTTTTAAACCAGATGAAGATATATTTGAAACATTTGAATTTGACGACACTATTCTTACCGGAAGATTTAGAGAACTTGCCTTTTTGAATGCAGGTATTAAGATTAATTTTGAAGATGAGAGGAAAGAAGTAAAAGAAGATTTTCATTATGAAGGTGGTCTTATCTCTTTTGTAGAATATCTGAACCGTAACAAAAAAATTCTTTTTAATTCTCCCTTATATTTTAAGAAATCCGAAGAGGATATAGAGGTAGAGGTTTCTTTTCAATATAACGATGGGTATAGCGAAACGGTACTATCTTTTGCTAACAATGTGAACACAAAAGAAGGAGGAACCCATATTACAGGGTTTAGAGGTGGCATCACGAGAGCTATTAATGAGTACGGCAAAAACAACGGTTTTCTTAATGACAAATCTCTTGCTGGTGAAGATATAAGAGAAGGGCTTGTTGCTGTAGTTAGCGTTAAACTTGCAGAACCTCAGTTTGAAGGGCAGACCAAAACAAAACTTGGAAACTCTAAAATTAGGTTCCTTGTAGAAAGTATAACCTCTCAACAGGTTTTTACTTTTCTTGAAGAAAACCCTGAACCTGCAAGAGAAATAATCAATAAATGTGTCTCAACCGCAAGAGCAAGAGAAGCAGCAAGAAAAGCCCGTGAACTTACAAGAAAAAAACTTTCTGAAACCGGCGCCCTACCTGGAAAACTTGCTGACTGTACTATAAAAGAGCCCGACAAAAGAGAAATCTTTATAGTTGAAGGAGATTCTGCTGGAGGAAGTGCTAAGCAGGGACGTGACAGGTTTTTTCAGGCAATACTTCCGCTTAGAGGTAAAATTATCAATACCGAAAAAGCGCCTCTCGAGAAAGTCTTAAATAACGAAGAAGTCAAAATGATGATAAGTGCAATAGGTGGCGGAGTGGGAGAAGATTTTGATATAACAAAAACAAGGTATAACAGAATCATTATTATGGCTGACGCAGACGTAGACGGGGCACATATAAGAACCCTTCTTTTGACATTCTTTTACAGACAAATGTTAGATCTTATAAAACATGGGTATATATATATTGCTCAACCTCCTCTCTATAAAATTAAGAAAGGTAGGAAAGAGGTTTATATAGATACAGAAAATGATATGGATAAAACTCTTGTTCAGTTTGCAAAAGATAACGTTTCTCTTAAAATCAAACAAGGTGATCAACTGTTGGATAGCAATAACCATTTTTCAAGTCTTGCAACTTTAAGCAAAAAACTTAATGAGATTAAGAAAAGTTTGGAAAACAAAGAATTAGAGATAGAAGATGTGTTTGACTATAGAAAAGAGCATAATAAAACTCCCATCTACTGGATAATATATGAAGACAAGAAACGACTTTTTGCAACAGACAAAGAACTATCTGATTTTTTACGGGAGCAAGGTAAAGAAGAGATAGACCTATTTTCTACTGAGGAGAGAGATTATAAACTTGTTGAACTTTATGAAGCAAGAGATATAGAAAAAATTTTAACTAAACTTGAAGAGTATGGCATAAAACTTGAATCTACTTACGATAAAATATTTGCTCTTGAAGAAGGTGAAAACAAAATCGAATATTACAATTTTCCCGACCTTTATGAAACAATTAAGGCAAAAGGTAAAAAAGGGCTTTCGATTCAAAGATATAAAGGGCTTGGAGAAATGAACCCTTCACAGTTGTGGGAAACAACAATGGACCCAGAAACCCGTAGAATGAAAAGAGTTGTGCTTGAGGATGCTGCAAAAGCAGAAGAGATTTTTACAGTTCTTATGGGTGATGCAGTAGAACCAAGACGAGATTTTATAGAAAGGTATGCTAAAGAAGTAAAAAATCTTGATATTTAGATTTAGGATTTTACAAAGATATTTGCGTTAAAACATTACGCATATTAAAAAGGATGGAAAAAAGAATGGCAGACGAAGGAAAAATAGTACCTATTGGCGTAGAAGATGAAATGAAAAGTTCCTATATAGATTACGCTATGAGCGTAATTGTAGGAAGAGCTTTACCTGACGTAAGAGATGGGTTAAAACCTGTACACAGAAGAATCCTTTATGGGATGATGGAACTTGGAATAGAACCAGGTAAAGCCCACAAAAAATCTGCAAGAATTGTTGGTGAAGTAATGGGAAAATATCACCCTCATGGTGATGCAGCTATATATGAATCTATAGCAAGAATGACCCAGACCTTCTCGCTCAGATACCCTCTTATTGACGGGCAAGGAAACTTTGGTTCTATAGATGGAGACCCTCCAGCTGCAATGAGGTATACAGAAGCAAGATTTAAACAAATTTCTATGGACATTCTTTCTGATATAGAGAAAGATACAATAGATTTTATGCCTAACTTTGATGATTCTCTTATGGAACCTTTGGTATTGCCAAGTAAAGTGCCCAACCTTCTAATAAACGGTTCTTCTGGTATTGCTGTAGGAATGGCTACAAACATTCCGCCACATAATTTAAATGAAGTAGTAGCAGCCTTAATGGAACTTATAGATAATCCTGATATAACCATCGAAGAGATAATGGAAGTTTTACCTGGTCCAGATTTTCCAACAGGAGCCTCTATATGCGGAAGAGAAAGTATAAGACAAGCTTATACAACAGGTAAAGGAATTCTCACAATACGCGGAAAGGTTGACGTAGAGGAGAACAAAAAGAGAGAATCTATTATTATAACAGAGATACCTTATGAGGTTAACAAAGCAAATCTTGTATCTCAAATAGCTCGCCTTTCTTCTGAAAACAAGATAAGCGGTATAAGTGAAGTAAGAGACGAATCAGATAAATCAGGTATGAGAATAGTTTTAGAAATCAAAAGAGGCGAAAACGCAGATATTATAATCAACCAACTATACAAGTTTACTCAACTTCAGACATCATACGGTATCATTAACCTCGCTTTATCTAACCATCAGCCAAAACTTCTTAACATAAAAGAGATGTTACAACTATTTCTTGACCATCGTAAAGAGATAGTTTTGCGAAGGGCTGCTTTTGAATTAAGAAAAGCTGAAGATAGGTACCATATAATATGTGGACTTATAATTGCTCTCGATAACCTTGATGAGGTTATAAAAATAATTAGAGAATCTCATACAGTAGAAGAGGCAAGAACAACCCTTGTAGCTACATTCAAAATGAGCGACAAACAATCTCAGGCAGTTCTTGCTATGCCTTTATCAAGATTGGTTGGACTTGAAAGGGTTAAAATACTTAAAGAACAAGAAGAGTTACAGAAAACAATAGCAGAGTTGAAAGAAATATTGGCAAGCCCTGAAAAGGTTAAACAAATTATTAAAAATGAACTGAACGACATAAAAGATAGGTTCGGAGACGAAAGAAGAACAGAAATAACTGGTTCAATTGAGGATTTTGATGAACTTGACCTTATACAACCAGAAGATATCATTGTTACTGTTTCTTTGGAAGGGTATATAAAGAGAACTTCTTTAGAACTTTATAGACGCCAAAGAAGAGGTGGAAAAGGGTTTATTGGAGTTAAAACTAAAGAAGAAGATTACGTTAAACACCTTTTTGTCTGTTCTACTACAGACACTATCCTTTTCTTTACTGAAACAGGTCAAGTGCACTGGCTAAAAGGATATCTAATACCTGATGCAGGAAAAAATGCTAAAGGAAAGCCAATAGTGAACCTTTTAACCATTGATACAAAAGAGAGGATATCGGCTGTAATACCTGTTAAAGAGTTTTCAGAAGATAGTTACCTTCTAATGATAACCCAAAAGGGGATAGTTAAAAAAACTATTCTAAACCTATATAGCAGACCAAGAAGAGGTGGCATAAGAGGTATAAACTTAAGAGATGGTGACAGGCTTATTGAAGTACGTGCAACAGATGGTAAGCAAGATATACTGTTAAGCACAAAACACGGATTAAGCATAAGATTCTCAGAAAAAGAAGTAAAACCTGTCGGAAGAAATTCTATAGGGGTTATTGGTATAAGGTTCAAAAAGAAAGAAGACGAAGTTGTGGGCTGTGGAGTTTTTGCTCCTACTGATAAAGAAAGGTCATTGTTTACCGTATGTTCAAAAGGTTATGGAAAAAGAACTATGATCTACAATTACCGCAAACAACACAGAGGCGGTACAGGTATCATAGATATAAAAACAGGCGGTAGAAACGGGTATGTTATAGGAATAAAATCCGTTAAACCAAAAGATGAACTCATTTTAATTACTAAAGGTGGAGTAACTATTAGGATGACTGCTGATGATGCAAGAACGGTCAGCAGAAACACACAAGGTGTTCGGCTTATAAAACTTGCTAAGGGAGATGTAATAATGGACTTAGCCCTTGTATCAAAAGAAGATGAAGAAATTTGAGATTCTCAGTCATACAGCAGACATAAAAGCAACCGTTTATGGTGAGAATATTGAAACTCTTTTTGAAAACAGTTCTGAAGCGCTCTCTTTTATAACAGGTTTTCAATATTCTGATACAAAAGAGGAGACCATAAGAATAAAAATTTCTGCTGATAATTTAGAAGACCTGTTGGTAAAATTTCTTAATGAACTTATATATTACGCAGAGGTTAAAAGAAAAGCCGGCAAGGTGTCTGTCAAGAAAATTTATACACTAAAGAAAGAAAATGTTCTTGTATGTAAAATAGAAGGTAGAAGTGTAAGTGGTCAGGAAAAAGAGATTAAAGCAGCAACTTATCATAATCTTAAAATAGAAAAACAAACTGATATGTTTGCCGCATCAATTATCTTTGATGTTTAGGAGGACTAATTATGCTAAAAAAAGAGAAAGAGTTTTATAAAAAACTTCTTGACAGAGAGAAAGAACGTATCTGTAAAAACTTAGGTCATTCAAGAGAAATGCTTACAAAAGGGGAGAAAGGTATTCCTACGCATTTAGCCGACTACGGAACTGATGAGTTTGGAAAAGGGCTTGAAATAAACCTTTCTGATGCTGAACAGAAAACCCTAAACAGTATTAGAGAATCATTACAAAAACTTGAAAACAACACCTTTGGTATATGCGATGAATGCGGAAAAAAGATTGCTAAAACAAGGCTCAAAGCTCTACCTTACGCTAAACTCTGTATCGCCTGCCAGCGAGAGAAAGAAAAAAGTGGAGAATAAGAGCCTTAATTTTTTTTATGTGACATCTGCTGTTGCTTTTGCTTTAGACCAAATTTCAAAGTTTATTATAATAAATTTACTTGAGCACGGTGCTATTTCATTTGATATATTTAGATATTTTTCACTTACACTTGTGAGAAATACAGGTATATGTTTTGGTATGTTGAGCAGATGCAATCTGAAATATTTTATTGTTGGCACTTCTTTAGTGATAGCAACTCTTATTTTAATATACCTTCTTAAACAGAAAGAAAAAACCATTAAACTTCAGATTGCTTTTGGGATGATTGAAGGCGGAATTTTAGGTAATATGACCGATAGAATAAGAGTAAATTCAGTTATAGATTTTATTAACCTACATATTTGGCCAGTATTCAATTTAGCTGACACATTTATTGTTACGGGTGTATGCTTAATTTTACTGGAACAGATTAAGGAGAAAGATGTACCCCGAATTTCTCACAATAGGTAGTTTTGTTATTTATTGGTATGGAGTAATGGTAGCAATTGGAGTTTTTATAAGCAGTTTAATATTCCAAAAACTTGCCCGTCAGAATAATTATACACAAGATACTATATCAAATATAATCTTTTTTTCGGTATTATGGGGAATAATAGGGGGACGAGTTCTACATATTCTTGTACATTTCCACTATTATTATAGAAACCTTCTCGAGATAGTTTCAATAAGAAACGGCGGTTTGGCAGCAGAAGGGGCTATTATTTCTGCTATTATTTTTCTATTTCTATACTCTAAAATCAAAAACTTTAATCTACGCAAAACCCTTGACCTGATATCAGTTCCAGTCCCTCTTGCACAGGCTTTAGGAAGAGTCGGCTGTTTTTTAAACGGGTGTTGTTGGGGGAAACCGTCTGAACTACCGTGGGCAGTTAAATTCCCTCACCTGTTAACTAAGGTTCATCCTACACAATTATATTATACAGTATGTCACCTTTTTCTATTTGCTCTTCTTTTGTGCCTAAATAAGCGAAAACTTAAAGAGGGTACAGTTTTTAGTGCATATATAATGGGGTTTGCCTTCATTAGGTACACAATAGATAAATTTAGAGGAGATCTACTTGAAACCAGCCTTGGGTTATACCCTACTCAAATAATTGCTATTTTCCTTTTTACTGCAGGTCTATTCTGGTTTTTATCAATAACTAAAGATGACCCTGAACTAACAACATTGGAAGAAAACCTGTTAGACAAAGATTTCTTGCCAAACGATAAAGACGAAGAAAAAAGAGAAGATGACAATACCTAATATATAAGTTATATTAAAAACCGCTCAGTTTGTTTGTCATCACAATATTTTGCTAATATCAGAAGCAAATTATGATGTACGTCCTCAGTAAACACCGTTCAGAGCAGGTAGTCTGCCTTACGGATTTGCAGAAATAAGGAGTTTTTGCCTTCTGCCCTTGGGGGAGAAGGATCAAGGATGAGGGGTCTGCAGAGCAAGTTAATGGGATGAGGCTTATCCCGAGCATTCCTGAGGGAGGAGAGTTGGGGATGGTTTGCTGATATTTACTAAAAATTGGGAATGAACCCCAACCTTGCTTGTATAGTGGAAACAAGTTTTCACCTGCACAAAAGATTTATGCAGGTAAGTTTTAGAATAGCGAGACAGGGTTTACTGAATATTCACATTATGGCTACAAATATAACTAAAGGACAACAAAGTTCAACAAACATATACATTAGAAGGATAGTACTAATTTTTTTTATAATATTATCTTTTTCTTGCCGACTTTTTTCATCTACAATGGACCAATATAAGAACAGAATAACCGAACATACACTTAAAAATGGGCTCCACTTTATTTTACTTGAAGACCATACTGCCCCAGTTGTTTCATTTCATATACACGTTAAGGTTGGAAGCGTTAACGAAAAACTTGGCGACACAGGAATAAGTCATCTTATTGAACATCTTGCTTTTAACGGAACACCTACACTTGGGACAACAGATTGGAGAACAGAAAAATCTATTTTAGAAAAGATTGATAAAAAATATAAAGAGATTAAAAGTATTCAACTTTCACAACCACATAATAGTCCATTAATAAAACAACTTTATGAAGAATTTTCTGCTCTTAACAGTAAAGCGGCAACTTTTAACGTGTCTAATGAGTTTGGGAAAATTCTTGATATGCACGGTGCTGTTGGACCAAACGCTTATTGTAGTTATGATATGACCGCTTTTTGGGTAGAACTACCTTCAAACAGAGTAGAACTTTGGGCTGCTTTAGAATCTAACAGGCTTTTTAATCCAGTATTCAGAGGGTTCTATGAAGAACTTGAAGTAGTCAAAGAGGAACGTAGGATGAGGGTAGATAACTCTCCATTTGGAAAACTTATGGAAGAGTTTTTAGGTTTAATATATAAAATACATCCTTATAGAAACCCTATTGTAGGTTATTCTGAAGACCTAAACAATATGTCTCGAGAAAAAGTCAAAAACTTTTACAAAAAATATTATATACCCTCAAATATCATTATTTCTGTAGCAGGCGATATATATCCAGACACATTTTTACCTCTTGTAAAGAAATACTTTGAAAATATTCCTTCAGGTCAAACTCCTCCAGTTAAGACTTTCACAGAACCAGAGAGTGTTTCTGAAAAACAGTTTGTTATTAATATGGATTCTCAACCTATTTTTTTACTCGGATACCCTATACCAGATATTAAACATAAAGACGTACCCGCTCTTCAAGTGTGTGCTGAAATACTTGCAAGTGGCAGAACTTCAAAACTATATCAACGTCTTGTGAAAGAAGAAAAATCTGCGGTATCAACTGGTTCTTGGTGTTGGACTCCTCAATATCCAGGTATATTTTACCTTTTTGCTATCTCTTCCCAAAATGGCAACAACAAACAACTTGAAACATCAATCATTGAAACTATAGAAGACCTTAAAAAAGGATGTTTGACAGAAGAAGAGATTTTAGGTGCCAAAGCAAGACTTAGAATAGAACTTTTAGCTTCTTTGAAATCTAAAAGAAAGTTAGCAAGAGAACTTGCATACTATAAAGCAATAACCGGAGATTGGCAGAATCTTTTTAAGTATGAAGAAAAGATTAGAGACGTTTCTTTAGAGGATATAAAAAGGGTTGCTAAAGAATATTTTACGGAAGCTAGAAGAACTATTGGTAAAATAGAACCTTTAAAAAAGGATTAACGATGGATAAAAAACTCTTTTTTTTTATTGCTATAACCTTACTTTTTAACGGGTGTGCACCAAAAATGTTATCAAAAAAAATAGAACAATTTAAATTTCCCCCTTTACCAGAAACAACATTACCATCCTACACAAAAGAGGTGTTACCTAATGGGTTGACTCTTATTCTTATGGAAGACCATAGTCTACCTTTAATAAATTTTTATTCAACTATTAAAACTGGTACAAAATACGACCCAGAAGAAAAGATAGGGTTAGCATCAATAACTTTTGATACTATAAGAACCGGTGGAGCAGGTGATATCAGTGGAGATAATATAGATAAAACTCTTGAAAATTTTGGTGCTCGTTTGAGTTTTGGAGTAGGTAAAGATATAGGATGGGCACAAGGGTTGATAGATACAGATAATTTTACACATATTTTTCCTATCTTTGTTGCTCTGTTGAAACAACCTTCTTTTGACAAAACAAAAATTGAGTTATCTAAAATACGACACAACACGGCTATCAGTAGAAGAGACGATGATATAGATGAGATTTCAAATAGAGAATTTAGAAAACTCTTGTATGGCACAAAAAGCCCTTATGCTAGAACTATTGAGTATGAAACTATCAAAAACATTACTCAAGATGACATTTTTCAGTTTCATAAAACTTTTTTTCAACCTCAAAACATTATATTAGGTGTCTGGGGTGACTTTGATAAAGATGAAATGCTCCAATATATAAAAAAAGAGTTTAAAACTTGGTCACCAGAGAAAGTACCTATACCTTCTGCACCCGAGATAGATTTTGCAATAAACCCTTCAACCACAAACTTGATAATCAAAAAAGAAGCAACACAATCCATAATAAAGATGGGACATATCGGGTTAAGAAGAGATGACCCTGATTACTTTACAGCGCTTGTCATAAGCAGGATTCTTGGAGCTAGTTGGAATTCAAGGTTTTCAAAAAATATCAGGCAAGAGAAAGGGCTTGCATACAGCGCTTGGGCAGGGTTTGGAGGAGAGTTAGGTTACACAGGTACATTTTCAGCTGGAGTACAGACAAAATCCGAAAGAACCCTTGAAGCAATTGACCTTATGCAAAAAGAGATAAGTCTTGCGTCGGTAGGAATAACCGATGAAGAACTTACAGTTGCAAAAGAAGGTATCATAAATAGTGAAGTGTTCTGGTCTGATACTAAAGATAAAATAATAACACGGATTATAAGATACGAATTTTATGGATACCCTTCAGACTACCCTCAAAAACTTATCCAAGGCGTAAAGAATGTTACTAGAGAAGATATTGCAAGGGTAGCAAACAAATATATTTTCCCTGATAAACTTACAATCCTTATTGTTGGAAACCCAGAAAAGTTTGAAAGCGACCTACCTGACAACATAAATATTTTAGAACCTTAAAAGAGATAAAATCTCTCAAAGATACTGGGACAAGCTCCAAAAGGAGAGGAGCGTTGAGAGGAAATACCACACATTTTGCCTTCTACCCCAAGGGGAGAAGGATCAAGGATGAGGGGGGCTTTTCCCAGTCCATCTTTGCGAGTGGCTTGTCCCGACAGGTTTTCTGAGGGATTTCATAACGTGGCAATTCCCTCGGAGGCACTCGGGACAAACCTCCGAGGTTTGCAACCAAGGTGGGGAACAAAGTGGGAAGGGGAGGAGAGAAAGGAGAGTTATATGAAACCGCTGAGCGGACCAAGGATAATACGTTCTCCGTGGTCGGATTTTTACGGGAGAGAGATAGAAGATTCTTTAAAGACACATCCAGAAAATTACCTTGAAGAAGTCGCAAGTGAAGGATTTAACTCAATATGGATACATTGTGTTCTTAGCAACATTGTTGGCTCAGATATTTTCCCAGAATTTGGTCAAAAAGAAAAAGAACAGATTCCTGCTCTCAACAAACTTGTTGAAAAAGCAGGTAGATACGGATTAAAAGTTTTTCTGTACCTATGTGAACCTCGCGGTTTCCCCGCTGATAGCGTTTTCTGGCAGAAAAATGACGACGTTAAAGGACGTCTTTCTGGAAACTGTTATGCCCTCTGCTCAAGCACTCAAAAAGTAAAAGATTATCTCTTTCAGAGCAGTTATAACCTCTTTAAAAAAGTCTCTGGTTTAGGTGGTACATTTATGATAACCGCAAGCGAATTTCACACCCACTGCTACTCCCATTATCCCAAGTGGCAGAAAAATTTGACAGACAAAACAGAAACTCAGTTTGGCTGTGAAAGGTGCATTATACGTAACCCTTCCGAGGTTGTCGCAGAAATAGTAACTCTTGTCAATTCAGGCATAAAAACAGCAAGCCCACAGTCCGAAACTATCGTCTGGAATTGGAGTTGGTACATTATAGAGCCAGACCCACAAAAACAACTTGTAAGTTTACTTCCCAACGACGTTATTCTTATGGCAGATTTTGAAAGAGGCGGCTCAATAAAAGTTCTTAATAAAAAAATTCCTGTTAACGAATATAGTTTTTCTTTTACAGGTCCATCAAAACGGTTTAAGGACATATATTCTCAAGCAAAAAGCAGAGCTTTGAAAATTATGGCAAAGATACAACTCGGCACAACCCATGAACTTGTTACCGTCCCTTACATTCCTGTTCCGTACATACTTGCTGAAAAAATATCCAGGATGAGAAATATTAATGTAGACGGATATCTCGGTTGCTGGATATTTGGGGGAGATATTACTCCTATGAGCAAGGTAGCAGGAAAGATGTCTCTTAACCCAGAACTCTCTGCATCAAAAGTAGTTAAAGAGATCGCAATAAGCGAGTTTGGAGACCGAAAAACTGCCAGTTACGTTACAAAGGCATGGAAACTCTTTTCAAAAGCGTGGAAAAATTACCCTTTCAGTATACCTTTTCTTTACAACTCTCCTGTCAATTATTCAACTGCATACCCTCTTTCTTTGGAAGCGGAAAAGACAGGTGTTATACCTTCATGGCGTCCTCTGCCAAGAGATAAAGACGGGCACATCAAGGTAGGCGAAAACCTTGAAACCTGGATTAACCCGTTTACTCCACATTTTGTTGTGAGAGTTTTTACAAAACTTCTTGCAGACTGGGATAAAGGTATTGAAATTCTCAAAGAAGGACAACTTGAGAATAACAAACAGAACAAGAGGTACAATAAAGAGCTTGATATGGCTGTTCATATAGGTCTATTGATTGAAAGCACTATTGATATAATAGAGTTTTACCGGCTACTTAACCTTTATAAGAAAAACCAGAAAGACAGGCAAACAATAAACAAACTCAAAAAACTTTTTGAAAAACAGATATCTATTACCAAAAAGGATAAGGAAATTGTTGAGAGGAACAAAGATTTTGGATATCATCCTGAAGCCCACGAGTTTTTTGTTACACCAGAAACTCTCAGCTACAAGATAAATCTTATGCAAAAAGAACTGGAAAAACTCTAATTTTTTAAGATAGGGTATTGGCTCAATTTGAAGAGAGCTCCACAGGCATAGGTTACAAAAGAAAATCTGCAGTGCGCTTGGTGAGATTCGAACTCACAGCCTTCGGCTCCGGAGGCCAACGCTCTATCCGGTTGAGCTACAAGCGCAAAATAAATAATTCAATCTCTATCATAGGAACCCTTTACTCTATTTACAACCCTTTCATTTTATCCTTTTTTACATAATATGCCAAATTTGGCTATCCTTTAAGCGCTCGCAATGCCACAAAACGGCAAGACAAGGATAAAGGATAAGAGAGAAGCGTATGTGCGTTATTTACTCTCTCCCGCTTTTGCCCTCTACCCTTGGGGTCTTGTCCCGAGTATCTCCGAGGGGTAGAAGGATCAAGACGAGGGTTGCCACATCATTAGAAGCATTCCTCGCAATGCCACAAAACGGCAGATAAAGACATAAAAGAACCCCCCCCTCACCTTGCATCCTCTCCCTCAGGGGGAGAGGCAAATAAGGAAAGATTGTCATTACAAGTGATGAAGGTTGTACCTATAAGTATTTTGCGGAGGTCAGACCTTCGTCTTAGTCAAGTATACGAAAAGAAATAGCCCCCCATTCCGTCTTTTGTAGTTAGTCTTGCGAGTTTTACCCGCTGAAGCCAACCTACGCTAAAATACAAGCTTCGGCAGGTATACCTTGACGTAGGTGGAGGGACAGTTAGCAACTTAACCAAAAACAAAAGACGTAATGATAAAGTATGAGATTGCCCCTTATATGTCATTCCGGACTTGATCCGGAATCTCGTTTTTTATTACCACTTCATAATGGTGACAAAGTGGGTAGTAGTTGTTATACTAACTTTTATATTAGATCTTTCTCAACAAATCAAAGCCCTTATAATAACTAAACTTTTATATTTAACGGCTTTCTGTTATAATTTTATGTTATGGAAACTTTAACATTAAAAAACTTTTTAGAGGCAGTAAAAAACTCCCTTGATACATCTTTTCCGCTACAATATTGGGTGAGTGCTGAAATAGCCGATTTAAAGGTTCATACCTATTCACAACACTGTTATTTGGACCTTGTAGAAAAAAATCAACACTCAGTTATTGCAAAAACAGGTGGAGTTATATGGAAAAACAGGTTTGAATATATAAGCAGAAAGTTTACCGAAGCAACAGGTCAACCTCTTAAAGATGGGATGAAGGTACTTCTATTAATAGAAGTGCTTTTTCATGGGGTATACGGATTTAAATTAAATGTTAATGATATAGACCCTTCTTATACCCTCGGAGAATTTGCGCTACATAAAAAAAAGATACTTGCTCTACTTGAAAAAGAAGGTCTTCTAAACAAAAACAAGTTGTTACCTTTCCCAACAGTTCCACAAAGAATTGCGGTTATATCTTCTCCTACTGCAGCTGGTTATGAAGATTTTATGAACACCCTCAATAACAACCCTTATAAATACCTTTTCAAAACAGAACTTTTTCATGCTTATATGCAAGGAGAACTTTCAGAAAAATCTATAACTGAAGCTTTAGGTTCCCCTTCTATAAAAGAAGGTAAGTTTGATATAGCAATAATAATTAGAGGTGGGGGTGATAAGGTTGATTTACATAGTTTTGATAACCACAATATAGGTAAAGCCATTGCTCTATGCCCTATCCCTGTTATCACAGGTATTGGACATCAAAGAGATGAGACTGTTGCAGATATTGTTGCCCACACTAAGTTGATAAGTCCTACAGCTGTTGCTGAGTTTATTATCTTAAAAACAAGAGAGTTTGAAGAGAATCTTGAACAGGCAGGAAGAAGATTTTCTATTCAGTTAAATAATCAACTTGCCAAGCAACAGGAAACCCTTTCAACGATAGATAAACATCTTCTTATTTTTACAAACTTTTTTATTCAACAAAAAAAGCAGTCTTTTAATGCCCTAATAGAAAACTTTAAAAATAGTACCTCAAAACAGCTTGCTGCAAACGAGTTTAAGTTAAAACAATTACCAGAAATTGTTTTAAAAGGTATTACAGTCTTTTTTAAAAGTAAAAAAATCTCTATTGAAAGATATAAAGATAAGATAGATTTGATGAACCCTGTAAATGTGCTTAAAAAAGGATACACACTCACTTTTAAGAATGGTTCACTTGTAAAAAACTTTGAAGAACTCCAAACTGGGGATTCTATAAAAACAAAATTTCATACAGGTGAGGTAGAAAGTAGAGTCACAAAAGTCAAAAAAACGAGGTGAAAAAATGGCAAAAAAAGAAGAAATGACATATTCCAACGCCCTTGCTGAACTTGAAGAGATAGTTGCTCTGATTGAAAATGAAGATATAGAGATGGACAGTCTTCTTGAAAAGGTTAAAAGAGCTTCGTTGTTGCTAAAAGTATGTAGAGCAAAACTAAGAGAAACGGAAGAAGAAGTAAAAAAGGTACTTGTGGATATAGGCGAAGAAAAGGAAGAATAAGGGACAAAAAAGTATGTGGTGTCTACTCACTCTGGTACTACGGCGCATACACCTTCTACACAACAATCAGGCACTCTGAGAACTCACCCTTCTGCACAAAGGGCGTCTCCGAAGGGCTTAACAGGCTCAGAGTAGGGGAACAAAAGGCTTGAACCTTTTGTTAACAGCCCGATTCTTGCTTGAGGTGTAGTTGCACCTCGTAATTCGTTCCTAAACACATACTTTTTTAATGAAAGAAAAGCAAAGGCAAGGATAAAAGCATAAAAGAAAGACGTATGTGGTGTCTACTCACTCTGGTACTACGGCGCATACACCTTCCCATTTTTGCCTTCTACCCTTGAGGATGTTTGGGGTGTAAGTCCCCAAGAGTTTGTAAAGAGGTTAATGGGATGAGGTTTATCCGCCGAAGCTTGTATTGTAGCGTAGGTGGAGGGGCAGTTAGCTTTGCGCTTTTCCCCCATTCCGTCTTTTGTAGTTTATCTTGCGAGCTTTACCCGCCGAAGCCTTGGCGTAGGAGGGGTTTCTTAGCGTGGCAATCTCGCCGTAGGCGGAAAAGGAATGGGAATAAACAATAGTGGGGATAAAAGCGAGGATTGCCGCAGTCACACAAAGCGTTCCTTCGCAACGACAAAAAGCGTCGGTTAG
>Ga0172382_10002738_pt1 | contig 28840 bp, 31 predicted proteins | sample Leawel138RmetaG_FD_122245 | JGI IMG/M metagenome (GOLD analysis project Ga0172382, IMG submission 122245) | Leachate microbial communities from a municipal landfill in Southern Ontario, Canada - Leachate well 138R metaG | ecosystem: Engineered > Solid waste > Landfill > Unclassified | place...
CAATGATCTGTCCCCGGCCTCTGCATAAGGCGGGTGACGCTACATGGATCGGTGGCCAATGCCACCATGGGTGGGTCAAAATTGTTGGCCAGAGGTGGGTCAGATTAATTGGCCATTAACACCGGCCTTGCGTGCAATCATCGCGGCGGGAAAATTCCACGGCGTAATAGCAGCGCAGACACCTACCGGTTGGCGGTTTACCAGAATATGTTGGCCTGGGCGAGCACCGGGGATGGTTTCGCCGTACATGCGTCGTGCTTCTTCAGCAAACCAACGAATGAAGGACGCCGCATAATCAATTTCGCCCCGTGATTCGGTCAGAGGCTTACCCTGCTCCAGGGTCATAAGAACGGCCAGATCTTCCCGATTCTGCAGAATCAAGTCGTGCCAGACCAATAGTCTGTCCGCCCTCTCCTGCGCAGTCCGCGTGCGCCATTGACGCAGGGCTGAGGCGGCGGCGGTAATAGCGCCGGTCACCTCATGGGCCGATAACAGCGGTACCCGACCAGTCAGATCACCGTTGGCCGGATTATGCACGTCAAGCGTGTTGCCGCTGGCAGCATCCACCCAACGCCCATCAATATGACATTGCTGGCGAAACAGCTCAGGCGATTTCAATCGTGAGATGGTCATAAAAGGCTCCTGCCGGTACAGATAACAAGGCTCCGGCCAGGCTGGAGCCCTGCCCGAGCTTCAACTGTTCTCTATGCGAAAGCCTATTTTCAGGGTGACCTGGAAATGCGCAACCTTGCCATTAACGATGTGCCCTCGGGTTTCCATCACTTCGAACCATTCAACATTCTTGACGCTCTTGCTGCACTCAGCAACCGCGTTACTGATGGCATCCTCGATACTGGTGGGTGATGATCCGACCAGTTCAACTTTCTTGTAGGTGCGATGATCTGACATGCCAGTCCTCCTCTTGTACCTGTTTTCAGTATGGCAAAGGATCTGGCAAGTGGTTCAGGTATTGTCAGACGATGGATGTTGCGTTCGATCTGTTGACGCGGATGGACTGGTTGAGCAACCAGAAACACGACAGGCTGCCGCCCGGCTACGCTCCAACGCTTGCAGAGCGTGCCAGGCGCGGCACAGGGAGGTGGGAGATCCTGCCATCAGGGTGACATTGTTCACGAACCGGGCTCCTGAACCAGTTAACGTTGTGCAGTATTCGCCCGGATTTAAGTGCTATCAATACGAATGATTGTTACTTTCTTGGCGCGAGTTCTAGCGGCTTGATACCATGCGCTCTATGCATTGACGGGATTCTTCCGGCAGGCGGGTAAACTGCAGTCCCGTCCAGAATTGATGCCCACCGATGCTCTCTCTGTTCCAACGGCTTTCTGCATCAAGAATGAATTCGCTGATGCCGTTGAGCACCATGGGCAAGTTCACCTGCAACGCCCAGGCCTTATTCAATTCAATAGGGCTCTCGCTCAACAACATCAACCCTTCGGCGTGTAGATCAACTACACGACCCAATAACTGCCCGCTATCCAAGTCATATACTTCGAGGCTGCTGCTCATGTGATGGCGCTCCAATTTCCGTCGTTCTTGCATGAAGATGTTCTGCCTGAGTTATGACACACAGTATGAGACACCTGCGTAATGGCGAAAAGCTACTTAGGGGCTTTTTTGCTATACATTGCAGCGGATTGTGATGGAGTTCAACTCCTGCCCGGGTTGCGCCCTCATTATCCCTCCCCCATACTCGAACCGGCCCCGGTTTAAACGCCTTGAATCACGACCGGGCACCTTATTGGGGAAAATTCAATGCGTGTTCTGCTCTCTGCTCTGCTCATCAGTGGTAGCTTTTTCAGTATCCCGTCGCTTGCCTACGACTACACCGCAGGCGATTTGCACATCAATCATCCGTGGTCGCGGGCACTTCCCCCTGTTGCACCCACGGGCGCGACCTATTTGACGATAGAGAACCGCGGCCAACAAAGCGACACGCTGATCGGCGCGCGCACCCCGGTTGCCGGGCATACAGAGTTGCATGAACATGTGCATCAGAATGGACTGATGAAGATGCAGCAGATTGACAGCGTCGAGATCGCTGCCGGACAATCAGTCGAATTCCGCCCCGGCGGGCACCACGTCATGCTGTTCGATCTGAAGGAGCCGTTAGTGGCTGGGCACGACTATCCGATGACGCTGATCTTTGAGCGTGCTGGCGAGGTAGACGTCAAAGTACAGGTGGGCGAGTCAGAGCCCGCTGTGAATCAGCCTGCAGAGCAGGAGCATGGTCACCACCACCATTGAGGGTGGTAGTGACCGGTGCCATCAATCCTTCCGCGATGGTGTTCGCATGGTGACGAACTCTTCTGCTGCGGTGGGGTGAATACCCAGGGTGGCGTCAAATACCGCCTTGGTTGCCCCCGCCTTCAGCGCCACGGCCAGCCCCTGAATCAACTCCCCTGCGTCCGGTCCGATCATGTGTATGCCCAGTACCTTATCGCTACCCTGATCGACCAGCATTTTCATGAAGCTCTGCTCCGGATTACCTGCCAATGTATTGCGCATCGGACGGAAGCGACTTTCGTAGATGTCCAGTTTATGGCCCTGTGCACGAGCCTGTTCCTCGGTAAGGCCCAGGGCGGCGATATTGGGAATGCAGAACACCGCAGTGGCCAGATCCTGGTAGTCGACTGGACGATATTCTTCAGGCTGATACAGCCGTCGCGCCAGTGCCATCCCCTCAGCCAGGGCTACCGGTGTCAATTGCACCGTATTGGTGACGTCACCGATAGCGAAAATGGCGGGGTCGTTGGTCTGATAGTCCTTATCGACCGTGATGAAGCCCTTCTTATCCAGCTCTACTGCCGTGTTTTCCAGCCCCAACCCGTCCAGCTTCGGTCGCCGACCGGTGGCATACAACACCAGATCCGTTTCCAGCGTTTCACCGGTTTTCAGGTGAACCGCCAGCGAGCCGTCAGCCTGCTTGTCGACCTTCACCACATCCGCATTGAATTGCAGATCCAGTCCCTTGCTCTGCATGCTGACCACCATATGGTCGCGAACACCTTGATCAAACCCTCTGAGGAACTGGTCCCCCCGGTACAGCAGGCTGGTCTGACAGCCCAAGCCATGGAAGATACTGGCAAATTCCACCGCAATATAACCACCACCGACAACCACACAACGTTTGGGCAATTGCTCAAGATAGAACACTTCGTTGGAGCTGATGACATGCTCATGACCGGGAAACTCAGGGATAAAAGGCCAGCCACCGGTGGCGATCAGAATCCGCTCAGCGCTATAGGTCTTGTCACCCACGGCGACCGTATGAGAGTCGAGCAGATGCGCGCGGCCGTTGACCAGTGTTACCCCGGCTGCCGTCAGCAAATTGTGGTAAATGCCGTTCAGGCGCGCGATCTCAGTGTTCTTGTTTTCAAGCAGACGCTGCCAGTTGAACGCAGCTCCAGAAAGGTCCCAGCCGTAACCCCGGGCATCGCTGAAATCTTCCGAGAAGTGAGCAGCATAGGCGAACAGTTTTTTCGGTACACAGCCGACGTTGACGCAGGTGCCGCCGAGGTACAGTTCCTCAGCCACCGCCACTCTGGCGCCGAAGCTCGCTGCCATGCGACTTGCCCGGACACCACCGGAGCCAGCGCCAATTACAAAAAAATCAAAATCATATTCCGACATGAAATGCAGTCCTGCGATCCGTTACCAGCCCCCAGCATACCTGATTGGCCACTGATGATGATAAAACTGCCCGGTGGACTGTTCTCATGGTCATTACAAGGATAAACCGCGGATCAGGGTAGTATTACTATTGAAGGATGCAATAGATGGCCAACCCTCCTTCCGGCAACGTTCATTGGATGGTTCGACTCAATTACCGCAACCGCAGTCTGTCTTTCTTACTGCTGTTTGGCGTGCTCGGATTACACCTTGCCGAGCATGATCCGAGCGTAGTTACCTGGTTACTGCTGGGTCTGCAGTTCCTGATTTATCCGCATATCCTGTATTGGTTGGCGGCACGTTCCAATAATATGTTTCGCGCTGAGAGCCGCAGCATGCTGCTGGATGCCGCCTTGTTAGGCTGTTGGGTTTCCGTAATGGGCTTTCCATTTCGGATTGGCCACTTACCCCATGCACGGTACGACGCCGGAAGCACTTTTCGACTGTGCTGACCAAGCGTTATACCAGGCCAAGGCTGCGGGGCGGAATCGGATCGTACTCTGGCGGCCAGACAGCCCGGCGGGATTCCTGCCCGCTCCGATGGAGACGCCTTGATTCAGGCAGCCCCCATCAGTCGCTGTTCAGCAGCGCGCCGAATTCCTTATTGTAATCCTGAGCCAGGGTGATCTTTTGCTTTTCCGTGAGAAGTTTTCCGGCCATCTGGAAAAAGCGCTGCTCCTCTTCCTTCAGATGATGCAGCACTTTATCGCCCAAGGCACGGGCAGTGGTAAGCCAGGCTGAGCTGGACATCTCGATACCATCCAGTTTCTCCAACAGCTCATCCATCTCGTGGTGTTCCGCAATGGCATGGCGACTCAGATCCACTCCGTTTTCATGTGCCATCAGCGGTATATAGAAATGCCGTTCCTCCGCGGTTTCGTGAGCATACAATTGTTCCTTCAATCGCTGGTAAGCGGCTTTGCGTTCTACCGAGTCGCCCTGCGTGCGCAGAACCGCATCAATATACTCGCGTTGACGGTCATGACTCACTCTCAGGGCTTCGAAGATATTCATGCTGATTACTCCCTTCAGATCCACTTTGTTGTGGACTCGCTTCGCTAAAGAGAGTTCATGTTGCATGGGCACTCAGATTTGCCGGCCCCTTTCATAACCTGCGCAGCAGGCATACAATGCTGCCACTCAATGCGGACGCCCCGGAGGGTGTTCGCGCACAAACCAACAAGCCGTTTCTCCAAGGAGTGCCGGCATGCCTGATGCTGCTGTTTCCGCACTGTCCCATAACTGGGCGTTAGCTGCTTTTCTGCTGGGTGTTCTCGGCCTCTGTGCCTTCATGCTGTTGCTATCCAGCGTGCTGGGCAGCAAGGCCTGGGGGCGAAGCAAGAACGAGCCCTTTGAATCGGGGATCGTTTCCACCGGCGACACCCGTCTGCGTTTCTCAGCAAAATTCTATCTGGTCGCGATGCTCTTCGTGATCTTCGATGTTGAAGCCCTATTCCTGTTCGCATGGGCCGTCTCGGTGCGCGAAAGCGGCTGGGCTGGCTTCATCGGAGCCACCATTTTCATTTCAATTCTAGTTGCGGGTCTTGTCTACGAGGCGTCCATTGGTGCACTTGATTGGTCACCGGCCGGTCGGCGAAAGAGGCAAGCGAAGCTAAAATGAGGCTCTTGACATGCAGTATGAACTTATTCGGATCGATCCGGATGCCGTCAATGACGAGTATCCAATCGGTACACGGGAGAGTATCGACGAAAAACTGTTGAAAGATCAGGTTCACCGCAACATCTTCATGGGCAAACTGGAAGATGTTGTCAGTGGTGCGGTGAACTGGGGGCGCAAGAACTCCCTCTGGCCCTACAACTTCGGTCTCTCCTGCTGCTATGTAGAGATGACGACCGCCTTTACCGCACCCCATGATGTTGCGCGCTTTGGTGCCGAGGTAATTCGTGCCTCACCTCGTCAGGCTGATTTCATGGTGGTTGCCGGCACCTGCTTCGTGAAAATGGCCCCGGTTATCCAGCGTCTCTATGAGCAGATGCTCGAGCCCAAGTGGGTCATCTCCATGGGCGCCTGCGCCAATTCCGGCGGCATGTATGACATCTATTCAGTGGTTCAGGGCGTGGACAAGTTCCTGCCCGTGGACGTGTATATCCCTGGCTGCCCTCCCCGCCCCGAAGCTTTCCTGCAAGGACTGATGCTGCTGCAGGATTCCATCGGCAAGGAGCGGCGCCCGCTATCCTGGGTGGTTGGAGATCAGGGCATCTATCGTGCAGATATGCCTTCGCAACGCGAAGAGAATCGTGACCGCCGTATCCAGGTTACCAATCTGCGCAGCCCCGACGACGTGTGAAACGGCTGACAGCCAACACCCGCCGCCGTACTTCACCGTGGACCGATAGCGATAGATATGATGACTGCAGATCAGGCATTACACATACCTCCTTACAAGGCCGATGACCACCGGGTCATCAGCGAACTGAACGCCCAGTTCGGTGCCGAAAGCTTTACCGTTCAACCGACCCTGACCGGCATGCCGGTAATCTGGATTGCCCGCGAGCAGCTGCTGGCCGTACTGCGCTTCCTGCGTCAGCTGCCGCAACCCTACGTCATGCTGTATGACCTGCATGGCGTTGACGAGCGTTTGCGTACTCACCGCGAAGGCCTGCCGGCCGGAGCCGATTTCAGCGTGTTCTATCACCTGATGTCGCTGGAGCGTAACAGCGACGTAATGATCAAGGTCGCGCTGAAGGAAAGTGACCTGAATGTCCCCACCGTCGCCGGTATCTGGCCGAATGCCGACTGGTACGAGCGTGAAGTATGGGACATGTATGGCATCAACTTCGAAGGCCACCCGCGGCTCACGCGCCTGCTGATGCCACCCAGCTGGGAGGGTCACCCGCTGCGCAAGGACTACCCGGCCCGGGCCACCGAGTTCGATCCCTATATGCTGACCGCCGCCCGGCAGGACGCACAGCAGGAAGCGCTGCGCTTCAACCCGGAAGACTGGGGCATGAAACGTGGTGGCGAGCATGAGGACTTCATGTTCCTCAACCTGGGCCCCAACCACCCCTCTGCCCACGGTGCTTTCCGCATTATTCTTCAGCTCGACGGTGAAGAAATTGTCGACTGTGTGCCGGACATCGGCTATCACCACCGCGGTGCGGAAAAGATGGCTGAACGTCAGAGTTGGCATAGCTTCATTCCCTACACCGACCGTATCGACTATCTCGGCGGGGTAATGAATAACCTGCCCTACGTACTGGCCGTGGAAAAACTGGCAGGCATTACTGTGCCGCAGCGGGTCGATGTGATCCGCATCATGATGGCGGAGTTTTTCCGCATCCAGAACCACCTGCTGTATCTGGGCACCTATATTCAGGACGTCGGCGCCATGACCCCGGTGTTCTTCACCTTCACTGACCGTCAGCGTGCCTATGAGGTGATCGAAGCTATTACCGGCTTCCGCATGCACCCTGCCTGGTACCGCATCGGCGGTGTTGCCCATGACCTGCCCCGTGGCTGGGACAAACTGGTACGCAAGTTTCTGGACTGGATGCCCAAGCGTCTGAACGAATATGAAAAGGCCGCACTGAAAAACAGCATCCTTATCGGCCGCACCAAGGGCGTAGCCGACTACAACACCAAAGAAGCGCTGGAATGGGGGGTGACCGGTGCCGGTCTGCGCGCCACCGGCTGCGACTTTGACGTACGCAAGGCCCGCCCCTACTCCGGCTACGAGAACTTCGAATTTGAAGTACCGCTGGCCGTCAACGGTGATGCCTACGACCGCTGCATGGTCAAGATGGGCGAAATGCGCGAGAGCCTGAAGATCATCGAGCAATGCCTGAACAACATGCCTGAAGGCCCGTACAAGGCGGACCATCCGTTGACCACGCCGCCACCGAAAGAGCGCACGCTGGAACACATTGAAACGCTGATCACCCACTTCCTGCAGGTATCCTGGGGCCCGGTGATGCCCGCCAACGAGTCGTTCCAGATGATCGAGGCGACCAAGGGTATCAACAGCTATTACCTGACCAGCGACGGCAGCACCATGAGCTACCGTACCCGTATCCGCACGCCCAGTTTCCCGCACCTGCAGCAGATCCCATCGGTGATCCGCGGCAGCATGGTGTCGGACCTGATTGCCTACCTGGGCAGTATCGATTTCGTTATGGCTGATGTGGACCGCTGATCATGACTACGCTTATCCAGACTGACCGTTTCACCCTGAGCGACATTGAGCGCGCGGCTATCGAACAGGAAATGCACCACTACGAAGACCCGCGCGCGGCTTCCATCGAGGCGCTGAAGATCGTCCAGACCCAGCGTGGCTGGGTACCGGATGGCGCTTCCGACGCCATCGGCGAGATCCTCGGCATTCCCGGCAGTGATGTGGAAGGCGTTGCCACCTTCTACAGCCAGATCTTCCGTCAGCCGGTGGGCCGGCACATCATTCGCGTATGCGACAGCATGACCTGCTATATCGGTGGGCATGAAAGCGTGCTGGGCAGTATCCAGCAGGAACTGGGCATCGCTCCCGGCCAGACCACCGCCGACAACCGTTTCACCCTGATCCCCGTGTGCTGTCTGGGCAACTGCGACAAGGCACCGGCGCTGATGATCGATGACGACACCTATGGTGATGTCAGCGCCGACGGCGTGGCTGCACTGCTGGAGAGCTACCCATGAGAAGACTGACATCATTCGGTCCGGCCAACCGCATCGAACGAGCGGAAGAAACCCACCCGCTGACCTGGCGGCTGCGCGATGACGGCCAGCCGGTATGGCTGGACGAATATCAGCAGAAGAACGGCTATACCGCAGCGCGCAAAGCGCTGCTGGACATGGCCCAGGCCGATATCGTCAACACGGTCAAGGACTCCGGCCTCAAGGGCCGTGGCGGCGCAGGCTTCCCCACCGGGGTGAAGTGGAGCCTGATGCCGGCGGACGAATCGCAGAACATCCGTTATCTGCTGTGCAATGCGGACGAGATGGAGCCCAATACCTGGAAGGACCGGCTGCTCATGGAGCAGCTGCCGCACCTGCTGATCGAGGGCATGCTGATTTCCGCCCGGGCGCTCAAGGCCTACCGCGGTTATATCTTCCTGCGCGGCGAGTATGTGGATGCCGCGCGCAACCTCCAGCGTGCAGTAGATGAAGCCAAAGCCGCCGGCCTGCTGGGCAAGAACATCATGGGTTCGGGTTTTGACTTCGAGCTGTTCGTGCACACCGGCGCCGGGCGCTATATCTGCGGTGAAGAAACCGCACTGATCAACTCGCTCGAGGGCCGTCGCGCCAACCCGCGAGCCAAGCCCCCCTTCCCCGCTGCGGTGGGTGTCTGGGGCAAGCCTACCTGTGTGAACAACGTCGAAACCCTGTGCAACGTACCGGCTATCGTCGGCAACGGCGTGGACTGGTACACCTCACTGGCCCGCACGGAAAGCGGCGACCATGGCACCAAGATGATGGGTTTCTCCGGCAAGGTAAAGAACCCCGGCATCTGGGAGCTGCCCTTCGGCATCACCGCCCGCGAGCTGTTTGAGGATTACGCCGGCGGCATGCGTGACGGCTATACCCTCAAGTGCTGGCAGCCCGGCGGCGCCGGTACCGGTTTCCTGCTGCCCGAGCACCTCGAAGCATCCATGTATTCCGGCGGCATCGCCAAATACGGCACCCGGATGGGCACCGGCCTGGCGCTGGCGGTCGATCACACGGTGAACATGGTCTCGCTGCTGCGCAACATGGAAGAGTTCTTCGCCCGGGAATCCTGTGGCTGGTGCACACCCTGCCGCGACGGCCTGCCGTGGAGCGTAAAAACCCTGCGGGCGCTGGAACACGGCGAGGGCACACCGGAGGACATGGCGATTCTGGCGCGGCTAGTGAACTTTCTCGGGCCGGGCAAAACCTTCTGTGCCCACGCACCGGGTGCAGTTGAACCCCTGGGCAGCGCGATCAAGTATTTCCGTGAGGAGTTCGAGGCGGGTATCGATCGCTCGGCCAGCGCCAGACCGGCAACCGAATTTGTGAAGGCATGATGCGCAGGCGGGGATGTTGGCCAGGCCATTCCCCCCGCCAGCGCTAAAGAATTCCATTATCAGAACCCGGTATCGGGTAAGAAGAAAATAGAACCATGGCCACTATCCATGTAGACGGTAAAGACTACGAAGTCGATGGGGCGGACAACCTGCTGCAGGCTTGTCTGTCCCTCGGCCTCGATGTTCCCTACTTCTGCTGGCACCCTGCGCTGGGGAGCGTAGGCGCCTGCCGCCAGTGTGCGGTCAAGCAGTACAGCGATGAGAATGACACCCGTGGTCGCCTGGTCATGTCGTGCATGACACCGGCCACCGACAACAGCTGGATTTCCATCGAGGACGAGGAAGCCAAGACCTTCCGCGCCAGCGTCGTCGAATGGTTGATGATCAACCACCCACATGATTGCCCGGTATGTGAGGAAGGTGGCCACTGTCATCTGCAGGACATGACGGTGATGACCGGCCACAACCAGCGCCGCTACCGCTTCAGCAAGCGTACCCACACAAATCAGGAACTCGGGCCGTTCATCGCCCATGAAATGAACCGCTGCATCGCCTGCTACCGCTGCGTCCGCTATTACAAGGACTACGCCGGCGGTACCGACCTGGGTGTATTTGGCGCTCACGATCAGGTGTACTTCGGCCGCGTCGAGGATGGCACCCTGGAGAGCGAGTTCTCCGGCAACCTGACCGAAGTCTGCCCCACTGGGGTATTTACCGACAAGACCCACTCCGAGCGCTATAACCGCAAGTGGGACATGCAGTTTGCCCCGAGCATCTGCCACGGCTGCTCTGCCGGCTGCAACATCAGCCCCGGCGAGCGCTACGGTGAACTGCGCCGCATCGAAAACCGTTTCAACGGCTCGGTTAACCACTATTTTCTCTGCGACCGTGGCCGCTTCGGCTACGGCTACGTGAACCGCAAGGACCGCCCGCGCCAGCCGCTGGTCCAGCGTTCGAAACTGAGCATGGGTATCGACGCCGCGCTGGATCAGACAGCCGGCCTGCTCAACCGTCAGCGCATGCTCGGCATTGGTTCGCCCCGCGCCAGCCTGGAAAGCAACTTCGCGCTGCGTGAGCTGGTGGGTGCCGAGGACTTCTATTCAGGTATTGCCCGGCACGAGCTGGACAATATCCAGGCCATCCGCAACCTGCTGCAGAACGGCCCGCTGCCGATCGCCAGCATGCGCGACATGGAGAGCCACGACGCGGTATTCGTACTTGGTGAAGACCTGACCCAGACCGCCGCACGCATCGCTCTGGCGCTGCGCCAGACGGCAAAGGGCAAGGCCACCGAAATAGCCGGTGCGGCCGGCATCCAGAGCTGGCACCAGGCTGCGGTGGAGAATATTGCCCAGGGCGCCAGGCATCCGGTGTTCATTGCCAGCGTGACAGCAACCCGGCTTGACGATATCGCCGCCGAAGCCGTCCAGGCCGCCCCGGACGATCTGGCACGCCTGGGCTTTGCCGTTGCCCATGCCATCGATTCCGGCGCACCCGCCGTTTCCGGTCTGGAAGCCGAGGCGCAGGAACTGGCGCAACGCATTGCCGAGGCTTTGCTCGCCGCTGAGCGCCCCCTGCTGGTGTCCGGGGCTTCCCTGGGTAACCCGGCAATCATCGAGGCTGCCGCAAGCATTGCCCAGGCACTGAAGAACCGCGAAAAGAATGGTTCCATCAGCATGGTGGTGCCGGAAGCCAACAGCATGGGCATGGCCCTGTTGCTGGCGGATGAGCAGGCGGACAAGTCTGTCGAAGCCGCATTAACCGCCCTTATCGCGGGCGAGTATGACGCTCTGGTGGTACTGGAAAACGATCTTTACCGCCGTGCCGACAGCCAACTGGTGGATGCTGCGCTGAACGCCGCCAAGGTAGTGGTGGTGATCGATCATCAGCAGAGCGCCACTGCCGACAAGGCGCATATCCTGCTACCGGCCTCCAGCTTCGCCGAAGGCGATGGCACTCTGGTCAGCCAGGAGGGCCGCGCCCAGCGCTTCTTCCAGGTGTTCGAGCCGAGTTACTACAACCCCGACGTACTGATCCGCGAAGGCTGGCGCTGGCTGCATGCCCTGCGCAATACCTTCCTCGGCCAACCGGTAGACTGGACCACGCTGGATCAGGTCACCGAAGCCTGCGCCGCGGTACACCCGCGTCTTGCGCCGATTACCGAAGCGGCACCGGATGCCAGCTTCCGCATCAAGGGCCAGAAGCTGGCCCGTGCGCCGCACCGTTACAGCGGCCGCACGGCCATGCGGGCCAATCTCAGCGTGCATGAGCCGCGTCAGCCGCAGGACCCGGACAGCCCCTTCGCCTTCTCCATGGAAGGGTATGCCGGCAACAAGGAAGACCGTCAGCAGATTCCCTTTGCCTGGGCGCCGGGCTGGAACTCGCCCCAGGCCTGGAATAAGTTCCAGGATGAAGTGGGCGGCCATCTGCGCAGTGGCGACCCGGGCGTTCGCCTGCTCGATGGACCACGCATGGATCTGGACTGGGCGCAAGCGCCAGCGGCCTTTGCACCCGCGGCCGGTACCTGGCAGGTAGTCCCCCTGCATCACCTGTTCGGCAGCGACGAGAACACCAGTCGCGCCGAACCGCTCCAGCAGCGCATGCCGCAGCCCTATGTAGCACTGGCCGAAGCAGAAGCCCAACGCCTGGGTGTGACTGATGGCACGCTCCTCAGCATCACGCTGAGCGACCAGCAATTGCAGCTGCCGCTACGTATCATCTCCGAGCTGCCGCTGGGCGTCGCCGGTCTGCCGGCGGGGCTGCCCGGCATCCCGCCGCTGAGTTCCGGCAGCATCGTCACCGGACTCAAGGGGGTAGCACAATGAGCTGGTTCACTCCCGAGGTGATCGCCATCCTCATCGCCGTGCTCAAGGCTATCGTCATTCTGCTGGCGGTAGTGATTGCCGGCGCCCTGCTGAGTTTTGTCGAACGCCGCCTGCTCGCGCTGTGGCAGGACCGCTATGGGCCCAACCGGGTAGGTCCCTTCGGTATGTTCCAGATTGTGGCGGACATGCTGAAGATGTTCTTCAAGGAAGACTGGACGCCGCCGTTTGCCGACAAACTGGTCTTCACTCTCGCGCCGGTCGTCGCGATGAGCTCGCTGCTGATAGCCTTTATCGTGGTGCCGATCACGCCAAACTGGGGCGTGGCGGATCTGAATATCGGTCTGCTGTTCTTCTTCGCCATGGCGGGGCTGACGGTATACGCGGTGCTGTTTGCCGGCTGGGCCAGTAACAATAAGTTCGCCCTGCTCGGCGGCCTGCGTGCTGCAGCACAGACACTGTCTTATGAAGTCTTTCTGGGCCTGTCGCTGATGGGCGTCGTGGCGCAGACCGGCTCGTTCAACATGCGCGATATCGTCGCCTACCAGGCCGATAACCTGTGGTTCATCATTCCGCAGATCTTCGGCTTTCTGACCTTCTTCATCGCTGGCGTAGCGGTCACCCACCGTCACCCCTTCGACCAGCCGGAAGCGGAACAGGAACTGGCCGACGGTTACCACGTGGAATACGCCGGGATGAAATGGGGCATGTTCTTTGTCGGTGAATATATCGGCATCGTGCTGGTATCGGCGCTGCTGGCCACGCTGTTCTTCGGTGGCTGGCATGGCCCCTTTGATCTGTTGCCGCAACTGCCGTTCCTGTGGTTTGCGCTGAAGACCGGCTTTTTCATCATGATCTTCATCCTGTTGCGCGCATCGCTACCGCGTCCGCGCTATGACCAGATGATGGCGTTCGGCTGGAAGGTGTGCCTGCCATTAACCCTGATCAACCTGCTGGTGACCGGCGCGCTTGTGCTGGCCGCGGCCTGAGGAGTAAGCCATGATCAAATCCATTATTCATGTCGTCCATGGCACCTATACCCAGCTGCGCAGTCTGGTGATGGTTTTCAGCCATGCGTTCCGCAAGCGGGACACCCTGCAATATCCCGAGGAGCCGGTTTACCTGCCCCCGCGTTATCGCGGCCGCATCGTACTGACCCGCGACCCGGATGGCGAAGAGCGTTGTGTGGCCTGCAACCTGTGCGCCGCAGCCTGTCCCGTGGGCTGTATTTCCCTGCAAAAAGCCGAGACCGAGGATGGTCGATGGTATCCGGAGTTCTTCCGCATCAACTTCTCGCGTTGCATCTTCTGCGGCCTGTGTGAGGAAGCCTGCCCGACCACGGCCATCCAGTTGACCCCGGATTTCGAACTGGCCGAGTACAAGCGCCAGGATCTGGTCTACGAGAAGGAAGACCTGATGATCTCCGGCACTGGCAAGAACCCGGACTACAACTTCTACCGCGTCTCCGGCCTGTCGATCGCCGGCAAGCCCAAGGGTGCCGCGCAGAACGAGGCCGAACCGGTCAACATCAAGGGGTTGTTGCCATGATCCCTGCGAGGAACAGCTGATGGAATTTGCCTTTTATTTCTCCGCCGGGGTAGCCGTAGCTGCAACCCTGATGGTGATTACCAATACCCGCGCAGTGCACGCACTGCTTTATCTGGTTACCTCGCTGCTGGCGGTATCCATGTGTTTCTTCTCCCTCGGCGCACCCTTTGCCGGGGTACTGGGAATCATTGTCTACGCCGGCGCCATCATGGTGCTCTTTGTGTTCGTGGTGATGATGCTCAACCTGGGCAGCGGCAGCGAAAACCAGGAACGCCAGTGGCTGAGCCCGCGTGGCTGGATAGGGCCGGCATTGCTGTCCGGCCTGTTGCTGGCTCAGCTGCTGTACGTACTGTTCATGGCGCCTTCCTCCGGCACCATCAACGGTGCCACGGTGGATGCCAAGGCCGTCGGCTTTGCCCTGTTCGGCCCCTACATCCTGGCCGTTGAACTGGCGGCGATGATGCTGGTCGGCGCCATGGTTACCGCTTTCCATATCGGACGCCACGAAGCCAAGGAGATCGCATGACAGGCATTCCCATGGAGCATGGTCTGGCACTGGCCGCCGTGCTGTTCAGCCTCGGTCTGGCCGGGCTGATGATCCGCCGCAACATCCTGTATGTGCTGATGAGTCTGGAGATCATGATGAACGCTGCCGCGCTGGCCTTCGTCGTGGCTGGCGCCCGCTGGGAGCAGCCCGATGGTCAGGTGATGTTCATCATGGTGATTACGCTTGCAGCGGCCGAAGCCAGTATTGGCCTGGCCATCCTGCTGCAACTGTATCGCCGCTTCAGAACCCTGGATATCGACGCTGCCAGTGAGATGCACGGATGAACATGCTATTTCTTACTCTGTTGTTTCCGCTGATCGGCTTCCTGTTGCTGGCCTTCTCACGCGGTCGCTGGTCGGAGAATGCCTCGGCCGTGATTGGTGTGGGTTCAGTCGGTCTCTCGGCCCTGGTGACCGCCTGGATCATCTGGCAATTCAATGCCGGTGCCCTCCAGGACGGCGCTTACATCCAGCTGCTCTTGCAATGGATCGCGGTAGGTAACTTTACGCCCAGCCTGACGCTGTATCTGGATGGCCTGTCGCTGACCATGCTCGGCGTGGTGACCGGCGTAGGCTTTCTGATCCACCTGTTCGCCAGCTGGTACATGCGCGGCGAGGAAGGCTACTCACGCTTTTTTGCCTACACCAACCTGTTCATCGCCAGCATGCTGTGCCTGGTGCTGGCCGACGACCTGCTGTTTCTCTACCTCGGCTGGGAAGGTGTGGGTGTGTGCAGTTATCTGCTGATCGGCTTCTACTACACCGAGCGCAAGAACGGTAACGCCGCACTCAAGGCCTTCCTGGTAACCCGGGTCGGTGATGTGCTGATGGCCTTCGGTCTGTTTATCCTGTTCATGCAGCTGGGTACGCTGAATATCCAGCAATTGCTGGTGCAGGCGCCGCAGATGTTTGCCGAAGGCGATTTCTGGCTCACCCTGGCGACGCTGTCACTTCTCGGTGGAGCTGTCGGTAAGTCCGCCCAGTTACCGCTGCAGACCTGGCTGGCCGACGCCATGGCCGGTCCGACCCCGGTGTCGGCACTGATCCACGCTGCCACCATGGTTACCGCCGGCGTCTACCTGATCGCCCGTACCCACGGCCTGTTCCTGCTGACGCCGGACATTCTGCAACTGGTCGGCATCATCGGTGGCGCGACCCTGGTGCTGGCTGGCTTTGCCGCGCTGGTACAGACCGATATCAAGCGCATCCTCGCCTACTCGACCATGAGCCAGCTTGGTTACATGTTTCTGGCGTTGGGCGTGGGCGCCTGGGAAGCCGCCATCTTCCATCTGATGACCCACGCCTTCTTCAAGGCGCTGCTGTTCCTCGCTTCAGGCTCGGTGATTCATGCCTGCCATCATGAGCAGAACATCTTCAGGATGGGCGGTCTGTGGAAGAAACTGCCGGTAGCCTACGCCAGCTTTATCGTCGGTGGCGCCGCGCTGGCTGCCCTGCCGCTACTGACCGCCGGTTTCTATTCCAAGGACGAGATTCTCTGGGAGGCCTTCGCCAGCGGCAACAATGCTCTGCTGTATGCCGGTCTGCTGGGAGCCTTCCTGACCTCGATCTATACCTTCCGGCTGATCCTGGTTGTATTCCATGGCAAGCAGCAGACCGAAGCCCATGCGGGCACAGGCCTGGCGCATAACCTGCCGTTGATTGTGCTGATTATCCTGTCCACCTTTATCGGCGCCTGGATTACGCCGCCGCTGGCCGGTGTGTTGCCGCAAAGCATCGGTCATGCCGGTGGTGAAGGCCGCATGGCAGTGGAAGTCGTCTCCGGTCTGATTGCCGTGGCCGGCATTCTGCTGGCTGTCTGGCTGTATCTGGGCGAGCGCAAGCTGGTCAAGGCGATTGGCAACAGCGCGCCCGGTCGTTTTCTCACCGCCTGGTGGTTCGCCGCCTGGGGCTTCGACTGGCTGTATGACAAGGTGTTTGTACAGCCTTTCCTGTGGCTGACCCGGATTCTCGCCCGCGACCCGCTGGATCGGACTATCGGCCTGGTGCCGCTGTTGGCCCGGACCGGTAATGCGCTGCTCAGCAGCACGCAGAACGGCCAGACCCGCTGGTATGCCGCGACCATTGCCGCAGGTGCGGTACTGGTAATCGGCATCCTGATGCTGCAGGTGATCTGAATATGAATTTACGCAAGGAAATGATCCCGTCATGATTTTGCCCTGGCTGGTCCTGATCCCCTTTATCGGCGGCCTGTTGTGCTGGCAAGCCGAACGCTTCAGCAACACCCTGCCCCGCTGGCTGGCGCTGCTGACCATGGGTCTGGTCCTGGTTCTGAGCCTCTGGCTCTGGATCAGCAAAGACTATTCACTGGCGGCCGTCACCGATGGCGTGCCGGTCTGGACTCTGGAATTCAAACACGTCTGGATTGAGCGCTTCGGCATCAACCTGCACCTGGCGCTGGATGGCCTGTCGCTGCTGATGCTGATCCTCACCGGTATTCTCGGTGTGCTGTCGGTGCTCTGCTCGTGGAACGAAATCCAGCACCGCATCGGCTTCTTCCACCTTAACCTGATGTGGATTCTGGGTGGTGTGGCCGGCGTGTTTCTGGCCATGGACCTGTTCCTGTTCTTTTTCTTCTGGGAAATGATGCTGGTGCCGATGTACTTCCTCATCGCGCTCTGGGGTCACAGCGGCGAAGGCAAGAAAACCCGGATCACCGCGGCGACCAAGTTCTTCATCTTCACCCAGGCCAGCGGTCTGATCATGCTGGTGGCCATCCTCGGACTGGTGCTGTACAACTTCAACCAGACCGGCGTACTGACCTTCACCTATGACCAGCTGCTGGGACTGGAGATGCCGGCGGGCGTCGAGTACGTCCTGATGCTGGGCTTCTTTATCGCCTTTGCGGTGAAGTTCCCCGTGGTCCCCCTGCACTCCTGGCTGCCCGATGCCCACGCCCAGGCCCCAACCGCTGGCTCCGTGGACCTGGCCGGTATCCTGCTGAAGACCGCCGCCTACGGCATGCTGCGCTTTGCCCTGCCGCTGTTCCCCAACGCTTCGCTGGAATTCGCGCCCATCGCCATGACGCTGGGCCTGATCGGCATCTTCTATGGTGCCATCCTGGCCTTCGCCCAGACCGACATCAAGCGCCTGGTGGCCTACTCCAGTATCTCGCACATGGGCTTCGTGCTGATCGGGATCTACGCCAGTACCCAGCTGGCCCTGCAGGGTGCGGTGGTGCAGATGGTCGCCCACGGCCTGTCCGCTGCGGCGCTGTTTATTCTCTGCGGCCAGCTGTATGAGCGCATCCACACCCGCGACATGCGTGAGATGGGCGGGCTCTGGGCACGGCTGCCCTGGCTGCCGGCGCTGAGTATGTTCTTCGCCATCGCCTCTCTGGGCATGCCGGGTACCGGCAACTTCGTTGGCGAGTTCATGATCCTGTTCGGCAGCTTTGCCAGCAACCCCTGGGTAGTGGTGATCGCGACCTTCGGCCTGGTGCTGGCTTCAGCCTACTCGCTGATCATGATCCACCGCGCCTACTTCGGCACCCCGCGTTCCGGCGAAGCGCTGCGTGGTCTGGACACGCGCGAGGTGCTGATGGTGCTGTCGCTGGTGGCGCTGCTGATCCTGATCGGCCTGTACCCGCAACCGGTGCTGGATACCTCTGCAGCAAGCATGAGCGGCGTACAGCACTGGCTCAGCGATGCGCTCTCCAACCTCGCTCCGGTCCGGTAGCAGTCTGATGGAAAATGACACTATGCAATTTACCCTGTCCCACTTTACCGCCCTGCTGCCGCTGCTGGTTGTCTGTGGCACGGCGATCGTGGTCATGCTGGCCATTGCCTGGCGGCGCCGGCATGACCTGACCTTCATCCTCACCGCGGTGGGGCTGAACCTGGCGCTACTGCCGCTGATTCCGGCGCTGAACGTAGCGCCACTGGAGGTGACCAGCCTGATGCAGGTGGATCGCTTCGCGCTGCTGTATATGGGCCTGATTCTGGTCGCCACGCTGGCCTGCGCCACCCTCGCCCACGCCTACCTGGGCAAGACCAACACCGGCGAGGGCTTTCCCGGCAACCGAGAGGAGATGTATCTGCTGATGCTGCTGGCAGCTGCCGGCGGACTGGTGATGGTCAGCGCCTCACACCTCGCCACGCTGTTTATCGGCCTTGAGCTGCTGTCGGTTCCGGTCTACGGCATGGTCGCCTACGCTTTCTTCAACAAGCGCTCACTGGAAGCCGGCATCAAATACATGGTGCTGTCGGCTGCCGGTTCGGCATTCCTGCTGTTCGGTATGGCGCTGGCCTATGCCGAGTCCGGCAGCCTGGAGTTTGTCGCGCTGGGCGCGGTGACCTTCACCCCGATCCTGCAGCTCGGTTTCGGCATGATGCTGATCGGTCTGGCGTTCAAGCTGTCGCTGGTTCCCTTCCACATCTGGACGCCGGACGTCTATGAAGGCGCACCAGCACCAGTTTCGGCGTTTCTGGCCACGGCTGCGAAAGTGGCGGTGTTCGCGGTATTGCTGCGGTTGTATCAGGTATCCCCTGCTACCAGCGGCGGCTGGCTGAACGACCTGCTGGCGGTGATTGCCGTCGGCTCCATCCTGTTCGGCAACCTGCTGGCCCTGATGCAGAGCAACCTCAAGCGTCTGCTGGGTTATTCCTCCATCGCCCACTTCGGCTATCTGGTCATCGCCCTGATTGCCAGCAAGGGGCTCGCCATGGAAGCCGTGGGTGTCTACCTGGTGACCTACGTACTGACCACCATGGGTGCATTTGGTGTGGTGACGCTGATGTCGACGCCGTTCAAGGGGCGCGACGCCGACGCACTCTACCAGTACCGCGGTCTGTTCTGGCGCCGCCCCTACCTGACGGCGGTACTGGCCACCATGATGCTGTCGCTGGCGGGTATCCCGCTGACAGCCGGTTTTATTGGCAAGTTCTACGTCATTGCTGCCGGTGTCGAGTCGCAGTTGTGGTGGCTGCTGGGCGTGATGATTCTGGGTAGCGCCATCGGCCTGTATTACTACCTGCGGGTTATGGTTACCCTGTTCCTGGTTGAGCCGGGTATCCGCCGGCGCGATGCGCCGATGAACTGGGGGCAGCATGCGGGCGGCATGATGCTGTTGCTGACTGCCTTGCTGGTGTTCATGCTGGGCGTCTACCCGCAGCCGCTGCTGGAGCTGGTGCAGCAAGCTACCCTTGCTGCTGTCTGATCTGCCTGAAGTCCCGGTTTTCCGGGACTTTCTTTCTCTTGCGGGGTCGATTTTGACGGCTCCGTGGACGATACTGAAACGATCAACGCTTCGCTATCCGGAGCAATCTGTCAGAACCTTTTCAAGGATACAACCATGCAACGTCTTGCTCTTGTTGTCGCAGCCGCCCTGTTCAGCTTTGCTGGTACCGCTTCTGCGAGCAGCTTTATCGGCACCACGGACGCGGTCGCTGGCTCGCTGGTAAATATCATCGAAGCAACCAGTGATGCCACCTCCTCCATCGGCGATGACAAAGTCGTGCTCGATGCTCGGGATGACGCAGCCAGCTTTGTCGCAAGCGCAGGCGAGGTTCGCGGTGCCTACCTCGAAGCCGCGCTGAGACATATCCGTCAGCAGCAGCCCACCATTCAAGCCAGCGATATGCAGTTAGCTGAGGCCATTCTCGCCCTTTGAGCAGCACACCCACCAACAGGCCTCATCGCCCTGGCCTGGCGTTTACCCTCGCCGCCCTGCTGCTGGTTATCATGCCAGCCAGGGCCGACCTGCAGTTGCAACTCGATCACCGTGGGTTGACCGCAGATCAGCTGCAAGCGTCCCGATACCTGCTCGACGACTCCCTCGCTGCCTTGCCGCCACTGATGGTTAAGCAATTGGATCGAACAGTACCGGTTCGCTGGAGCGACCGTCTCCCCGAACAGGTTATCGGCCGTGCCAGCCCTGGCGGCAAGCTCATCCTCAACCGTCGTTGGTTAGCGCCTCTGGTGAGCGACAGTGGAGCGGCTGGTGTGCCCGGGCGTCAGCACGCGACGCTGCATGATGAGCTGAAGGCAACGCTGATTCATGAGCTGACTCATCTGTATGATCGCGGCCGTTTCTGGCACGGCGAAGAACAGCGCCTGCATAGACACTGCCGCACGCGCCAGCAGATCCAAGGATCAGCAGGCTTGCCCGGCGATTGCACGGGCCAGACTGATAGGCGCTACACCCTGAGTGATGCGCCGCGGCTACTGGATCTTGCTGGCTGGCCGCAACGGGTAGGCACACGAGGTCAGCGCGAGACGCAGAACCATCAACAGCTGCGCAGCCCCGATCGTTACGAATTCCACGATCCGCAGGAGTTTCTGGCGGTAAATATGGAGTACTTCCTGCTGGATCCGCAGTATTCCTGCCGGCGCCCGGCCTTGGCAGCCTATCTGCAGGAGCACTTCGGTTGGGCGCCGGATCACGCAGAGGATTGTGCCGCACCGCTGCCCTATCTGAACGCAGAACTGACTGCGGATCGCGAGCTGCTGGGCTGGTTGGATCCCGAGCGTATCCACGCGGTGCATTATCTGCTGGCCGAGGCCGATGACAGCTGGGCCGGGCGCTGGGGCCACAGCATGTTGCGGCTGGTGATCTGCGCGCCCGGACGACCGCGCGGCCCGGATTGCATGCTTGATCTGCAACACCATCTGGTGCTGTCCTACCGCGCCTTTGTGGATGATGTTCAGCTGTCGAGCTGGGATGGCCTTACCGGAGAGTACCCTTCCCGCCTGTTTATCCTGCCTCTTCAACGAGTGATCGACGAATACACCAGAACCGAGCTGCGCAGTCTCAGCTCGGTTCCATTGAAGCTGAGCCGGGAGCAAGTGGAGGGTGTCGCCATTCAGGCCGCGACCAAGCATTGGAGTTATGACGGTACCTATTACTTTGTCAGCAACAACTGCACTGTGGAAACGCTCAAGTTGCTGCGCAGCGGCAGCCATCACCCGCAGCCAGACGCCCTACGGCCTGCTGGACTTGCTTGAAGCCCGCAACCTGGCCGACGTCCGCCCCTTACAGAGCCCTGCCGAGGCCCGGCGCTGGGGCTACCAGTTCGACTCCTACCGACAACGCTACCAACAACTGTTCACCGTTGTGCGCGAACAGCTCGAGGTACCGCAGAGTAATTTTGTCGATTGGCTGAAACTCAGCGCCGATCAGCGCCAGCCATGGTTGCAGGACGCAGACCTGAAAACCAGCGCGGCGCTGCTGATACTGGAACAGGCGGCTTTGCGCCAGCAGGTACAACACATCCAGCAGGATCTCAAATTACGCTTCATGACGGAAGGTCATGAGCAGGATGCTCTGAACGAGGCGGGACAATTGATGCAGGAGCTGCTCCGCGATAGCGGATTTCTCAGCCGACCTGCGGATCTTCTACCCCAGGGCTATGGCCTGCCGCAGCCAACTGATCAGGCCTGGCTCCAACAGGCCATTGGTGAGCGCCAGGCGGGTCTTCTGGAAATGACCGAGCGTCTGGATAAGCGGGTGATAGGGCTCTTGTTCCCTGAGCAGCAGCGGGAACTGGATGGTATCAGCGGTAACCTGGCACTACTGCGCGAGCGCTTGCGGCAGCAACACCAGGATGGCGGTGGCCTTTCCCTGTAAAAAAGGTTCAGGTATCCAGGTTGCCGTCGATGAACCGGCGAAGTCGCTGGCGTATCAAGGTAGGTTGCCCACCCAGACTGGCGATTGGCGTTCCGCGAAGCGCCTCGGCATCCAGCTCGGCTCCGATACCCGCCAGCGCCAGCGGGCAATCGATAGCCAGAACCAGCCGCGCCAGCTGCCGCCGATGGTTTTCAGCGAGCGGTGCCGGCGCATACAGCACCAATGCGCTTGGCTGTATGGCCTGGCACAGCAACGGCAGCTCATCCAGTGGCTGTCCGAGAGCCAATACGTGCACACCCAGCGTGTCGTCATCCAGCAGCAACCCGGTGACCAGCAGCTCCAGTTCCCTGCACTGCTCCGGCAATGCCGCCAGCAGTATCACCGGCTCTGTTGGGCGCCGTGCCAGATGAAGGCGCTGCAAAACCCGTGCTCGTAGAAAAGCATCGTAGAACAACCACTGACTGCGCTGACCAAAGCCGCTCTGGTGCAGCAGCTCATGCCACACCGGCAACAGCAGCTCCTCAAACAGCAGTGACGTTTTGCACGTAGCGAATAACTGACCGTACAACTGCTCCAGCCGCGGCTCGTCAAAGTTCGCTACCGCTTGCAACAGGTCATTCTTCCCGTGGAGCAGCGTGGCGCCGCCGGCGGCCAGATCGGTGCCGGATTGACCGGTACTGGCACCCTCTTCGGCACCGGCACTCAGCAGCTTGCTGCGTTCAAGCAGCTCGCCAACCTTGCTTACGGCAATGCCGCGCTCGGTCCAGGACATGATGTTGCGGATGGTATCCACGTCCTGCTGCGAATAAAGGCGGTGGCCGCCTTCGGTACGCAACGGTTCGATCAGACCATAGCGCCGCTCCCAGGCTCGGAGGGTGACAGGATTAACGCCGGTAAGACGCACGACATCCCTGATCGGCAGAAGCTCGTCAATGGCAACAGGTGCGCTGGAAGTCGTAGTCGGTTCTGTCATTCGGCCTCAACCATGGTTCGGGTTCATCGCATTATACAATTGAAAAAGATTGTATAGTGCCTGAGGTATTTTATCCTCGCCAAGCGGTTCCAGAATGTCCGCACGTACAACCGGGTAACGAACATGATCAATGCAAAGCTGCTGCAACTGGTAATCGACGCGTCCAACGATGGCATCGTGGTCGCTGAGCAGGAAGGAGATGACAACATCCTGATCTATGCCAATCCGGCTTTCCAGCGCCTGACCGGCTACCCGGTAGACGATATCCTGTATCGCGATTGCCGGTTTTTGCAGGGGGCAGATCGCGATCAGGCGGGGCTGGCGGAAATTCGTGAAGCGATCCGGGAAAACCGGCCCTCGCGACAGATCATTCGCAATTATCGCAAGGACGGCAGCCCGTTCTGGAATGAGCTGTCCATCACCCCGGTATTCAACGAGGCTGACCAGCTCACCTATTTCATCGGAATCCAGAAGGATGTAACCGCGGAAGTACAAGCCAGCGAACGCGTCAAGGAACTGGAAGCTGAAGTGGCCCAATTGAAACGTCAACTGGCCGAACAGCAGACTCGCGGCTGAGTCTGCTGCTGACTCATTACCTAGACGTCAGTCCGATCCTGCTCAACCCAGATCAGTTCCGAGACATCGATGCCCAGCTCGGTGGCCCGCTGCATTAACCGAACGCGCACATCCTCCGGAATCTGCTTGTCCCGTGCCAGAATCCACAGGTATTTCCGACTCGGACCTATTACCAGTGCCCAGCGGTAATCATCGTCCAGTTCGACCACATGGTAGCCGCCATAGAAAGGGCCGAAGAAGGATACCTTGAGCGATGCGAGGTTTTCCGAGCCGATGAATTTGGCCACGCCTACCGCTTCGTTGCGCTCGCCTGATTTGACGTCATAACCACTGTTGACGACCTCCACGTTGCCGTCCGGGCGCAGGCTGTACTCCGCTTTGACATTATCCAGATCACGCTCAAAGGAGTGATCAAGGCGGGCAATTTCATACCAGGTGCCGAGATAGCGATCCAGCTCAAAGGACGTTACCACCTTGACGCCCTTGGGTGGGGATACCGAACAGCCTGCCAGACCCACCAGTGCCAACAGCAACAACGCAGCCACTGCCGTGCCCTTCATACGTATAGACATATCAACTTCCCCTTTCTGAGCGGCCCCTGGAAACAAGGGCTGCGGAATACGGCCCGCTTTTATTGTACAAACCGATTGACTTGTAGAAGAAAGATTATATGCTTAAATCTGTACAAATCAAATAGCATGTACACATATGAGGTGGAGCCATGAGTTTTCCCAGCATCAAAATCGGCATCAGCGCCTGCTTGCTGGGCCAGCCCGTGCGTTATAACGGAGGCCATAAACATTCTTCACTCTGCAATGGGATGCTGGCCCGTCATTTCACGTTCACTGCGATATGTCCGGAGCAGGCTATCGGCCTGGGCACGCCGCGCCAACCTATCCGTCTGGTGGGCGATCCAGCCAGTCCGCAGGCCCTTGGCACGGTAGATACCGGACTGGATGTAACCGACGCGCTCAATACCTACGGAGCCAGAGTCGCCGCGCAGCTGGATGACATCAGCGGCTACATCCTCATGCAGAAGTCCCCTTCGTGCGGTATGGAGCGGGTAAAGGTATACGGCAGCAACGGGTATCCCGTTGCGGGTGGCGGCCGCGGCATATTTGCCGCCGCACTGATGCGCGCCCGTCCGGAGCTGCCGGTGGAGGAAGACGGGCGACTGCATGATCCGGTACTCAGAGAGAATTTCATTACCCGGGTGTTTGCCTATGCCCGCTGGCAGGAGTTGCAACGCAACGGATTCACTCGCCAGGGGCTTATCCAGTTCCATGAACGCTACAAATATCAATTGATGGCCAACAACCGCGAGCAGTACCGGGAACTGGGCCGCGCGGTAGCACAGATAGGCAGCATGCCGCTGGAGGAGTTTGTTCCGCTGTATTTCCGTCAGTTGATGGATGCACTCAAGCAGCCGGCCAGCCGCGGCAGCCACACCAATGTGCTGCAGCACATGGTGGGCTATCTGAAGAAGACCCTGAGCCGCCCCGAAAAGCAGGAAATGCAGCACCTTATTGATCAATACCGTACCGGCGTCGTGCCGCTGGTGGTGCCCATCACCCTGATCAGACACCACTTCCGTCGACATCCGGATGCTTATATCGAGCGGCAGACTTATCTGCAGCCCCATCCCGAAGATCTGGGTCTGCGAAACGCGCTATGAATCCCGACAGCGCTCTTGATGCAGCCACGCGTTCCAGCGAATGGCTGTCGATCCGCGAGATGGAAAACATTACCGGCGTCAGTGCGGCAACGCTGCGCGCCTGGGAGTACCGGTACGGACTGATCACCCCCAAGCGCACCCCCCGTGGCCACCGCCTTTACGCTGCCCAGCATGTTCGACGGGTGTTTGATGTGATCGCGTGCCTGCAACGGGGCGTACCGACCAGCGAGATAAAGCGGCTGCTGCAACACGAAAGCGGCACTCCGGATACTGCAGACCGGCCCACCTGATGAGTACTGATAAAGCAATGCGCCAACTGATGTGGTTCCGCAGCGACCTGCGGGTTCTGGACAACTCCGCCCTGACTACCGCCATGCAGGCCGGGCCCACCATCGCGGTATATATCATCAGCCCCGCCCAATGGTTGGCCCACGATGATGCACCCAGCAAGGTCGATTTCTGGCTGCGCAATCTGCACACACTCCAGTCCCGGCTGGCGCAACTGAATGTGCCACTATTGGTGCGCCAGGCCGATAACTGGGGGGAGGCGCCCGGCGTACTGGCGCGTCTGTGCCGCGAACTGGCAATCAGCTGTGTACAGGTCAATGAGGAATATGGCATCAATGAAGCCCGGCGTGATCGCGAGGTTGCCCGGACGCTGGATGCTGAAGGCGTGGCATTTCGCAGTCATCTGGATCAGCTACTGTTCGCACCGGGCAGCATTCAGACCCGCAACGGCGGGTACTTTCAGGTCTTCAGTCAATTCCGCAAGGTCTGCTATCAACGCCTGCATATGGGGTTGCCATCCCTGCGGCCAGTCCCGCATGCACAGGCTCCGCTACCGGTAAAGGCTGACGCCATTCCCCGGGAAGTAACCGGCTTCCAGTCTACGGATCCGGCCCTGGAGACTTTATGGCCCGCAGGTGAAGACGCTGCGCTCTCGCGTCTGAGTGACTTTGTGGACGAGCACCTGGAGGAGTACGACCGCCAGCGCGACCTCCCTGCCCGCCCTGGTACCAGCCAGTTGTCGCCCTACCTGGCTGCTGGCGTACTGTCACCCCGGCAATGCCTGCACGCCGCCCTGCGCACCAACCAAGGCGAATTCGAGAGCGGCAACAGCGGCGTCGTAACCTGGATCAACGAGCTGCTGTGGCGCGAGTTCTACAAGCACATTCTGGTTGGCTTTCCCCGCGTCTCTCGCCACCTTGCTTTCCGGGAGCATACCGAAGCCCTGCCCTGGCGAGACGCCCCGGATGAGCTGCAAGCCTGGCAGCAGGGCCGCACCGGCTTTCCGCTGATAGATGCTGCCATGCGCCAATTGCATGCCACCGGATGGATGCATAACCGCCTGCGCATGGTGGTCGCCATGTTCCTGACCAAGAATCTGCTGATCGACTGGCGCCACGGCGAGCGCTTCTTCATGCGGCACCTGATAGACGGCGACCTCGCGGCCAATAACGGCGGCTGGCAGTGGAGCGCCTCTACCGGAACCGATGCCGTGCCCTGGTTCAGGTTGTTCAATCCGGTTACCCAATCCCAGCGCTTTGACCCTGACGGGCGCTTTATACGTCATTGGCTGCCGGAACTGGCCCACCTTGATAACCGCAGCATCCACCTCCCGCCTGTCAACCGCGGGCTATTCGAGGCGGAAGCCTATCCACCGCCCATGGTGGATCTGTCCGCCAGCCGGCAACGGGCGATTGCAACATTCAGGAATCTATCAACCATGGAGCCACTCCGTGTCTGACTTTCTGCACCGTTTCGCCAGAGACTTCACGGCGTTGAACGCGGATAACCTGGAACTGCTCTCCGGGTTGTACAGCCCTGACGTCAACTTCCGTGACCCCTTCCACGAGATAAGTGGTCTGGCGTCGCTGCAGCGTTACTTCAGCGAACTGTACGCCAATACCAGTGACATCGGATTCACCTTCTACGGCTACGACCAACTGCGCGAAGGCGCCGGCTACCTGCGCTGGACGCTGCATTACAGGCATCCGCGGCTGGCCGACGGTCGGCCGATCCGGGTCGAAGGCTGCAGCTATCTGGAATGGCATGAGCGGGTGTATCTGCACCAGGACTATTTTGACGCCGGCGCCCTGCTCTACGAGCAATTGCCGGTCATGGGTCGAGTCATTGGCTGGCTGAAACGGAGGCTGGCATGAAGCGCATCTGGCTGACCGGCGCCAGCAGTGGTATCGGTGCGGCTCTGGCGCACCTGTTATTACAGCAGGGTCATGCGCTGGCCGTCAGCGCACGCCGCCCACAGCCGCTGGAACAACTGCGGGAGCAGTATCCCGGGCGGGTGATAGTGCTGGCGGGCGACCTGACGGACAACCGGCAGGTTCAGGCCATGGCCCACCAGCTGGAGGCGATCTGGGGGGCTGTGGATCAGTTGATTATCAATGCCGGCACCTGCGAGTACCTTGATGCCCGTGCTTTTCAGGCCAGCATGATCGAGCAGGTAATGCGCGCCAACCTGTTCTCCGCAGCCCATTGTGTGGAGGCCGCTCTGCCACTGCTGCGTAAATCGCCGCAGCCGCACCTGGTGGCGGTATGCAGCTCGGTTACCTATTTGCCCTTACCCCGGGCCGAGGCCTACGGCGCCTCGAAAGCCGCCATGCGCTACCTGTTCCAGTCACTGCGCATCGATCTCGCCCACGAAGGGATCGATATCACCCTGGTCAGTCCGGGCTTTGTAGACACACCGCTGACGCAGCGGAACGACTTCCCGATGCCGATGCGCTGGCCGGTTGATAAAGCCGCCCGATATATCGTCACGCGGTTGGCACAGCGTCCTCTGGAAATTGCCTTTCCCGGGCCCTTTATCGCAGTCCTGCGTTTGCTGGGCTGCCTGCCGCAGCGGCTGCAACTGGCGCTTGGCAAGCGCTTGGCCAGAACCAACAAGGAAGATATTGCATGAAAATCGCCATCATCGGCAGCGGTATTTCCGGGCTGACTGCCGCCTACAAACTCCATCGCCAACATGAAGTAACAGTATTCGAGGCCAGCTCCTGGATCGGCGGCCATACCCACACCGTGGATGTTGAAGTGGACGGTCAACGCTATGCGATTGATACGGGCTTCATCGTTTTCAACGACTGGACCTACCCCTGTTTCATCGAGCTCATGAAGGAGCTGGGCGTCGCGTCACAACCCACCGAAATGAGCTTTTCGGTACACGATCCTCGCAGTGCAACCGAATACAATGGTAACAACCTCAACAGCCTGTTTGCCCAACGCAGCAACCTGGTGTCGCCTGGGTTCTGGGGTATGTTGCGCGATATTCTGCGGTTCAACCGGGAATCGCTGACGGATCTCGAATACCGGCGAATTTCCACCGACACCACGCTGGGCGATTATCTGAAAGCCGGGCGCTACGGTCAGCGCTTTATCGAGCATTACATCGTGCCCATGGGTTCGGCCATCTG
>Ga0172382_10002739_pt1 | contig 28836 bp, 25 predicted proteins | sample Leawel138RmetaG_FD_122245 | JGI IMG/M metagenome (GOLD analysis project Ga0172382, IMG submission 122245) | Leachate microbial communities from a municipal landfill in Southern Ontario, Canada - Leachate well 138R metaG | ecosystem: Engineered > Solid waste > Landfill > Unclassified | place...
CGCGCGGCATGGTCCACCTGCACCAGCGGCGCCGAAAACATCACTACCACGGCATCACCCACAATGCGATCGAGCGTCCCGTGGTGACTGAACGCAACCCGGATCAGACCATCGAGATAGGCGTTTATCAGGCTCACCACCTGGGCCGGGTCGTGGCTCTCCAGCAGCGAGGTGTAATCGGCGAGATCGGTAAACACAAAGCTGCAGACGCGCCGCACCCCCCCCAGTTCGAGTTCCTGGGGATGCGAAACGAGGTAGTCGACAAGATTTGGCGAAACATAGCGTTCGAACGCCTGCCTCACCCATCGCTGGCGACGCTCGATGGCCATGTGGCGCGCCACGCTCGTACTGACGAAGATCAGCACGATCAGCAGGCCTGGCACCGCGGGGTCGAGCAACAGCCCGTGCGCCACATATGCATACCAACCGCCCCAAGCAAGGGCCAGCAACAGCAAGGCCGCAATCGCCGCCGACACCAGCGCCCGCGCCCCGATGGCGACGCCTCCGACCAGCCCGCCCAACACGCACAGCGCCAGAACTTCGATCGCCTGTGCATTGGCAGGACGTTGAAGCGAACGCCCTGCCAACACTTGCTCAAGCGCCTGGGCATGAACCTCAACGCCTGGCACCACCTCACCCAGAGGACTGAAGCGCAAATCCATCAGGGCCTGTGCCGAGGAGCCGATGAGCACCGGACGCCCGCGCAACGCAGCGAGATCGAACTCGCCATTGAGTACCTTCCATGCAGGCACGTAACGGTCGGCGCGCAGCCTGCCGTACCGCACCCAGAGCTCCCCCGTCCGGGACACCGGGATGTTCAGCGACCCGATACGCAGCAGACGGCCTGCGAGCGCATCCTCCCGAAACACGAAGCCTGAGGCACCCTGCGCCAGACGCAACATCTCGCTCACCAGCGCCGGCACCTGACGTTCACCTAGCGCGAGTACCATCGGCAGCCGCCGGACCACACCGTCTGCATCAGGGACAAAGTTGATCGCCCCCAGCCCTGCCCGCGCGCTGAGTTCCGGCAACGGGAACAGCCCCCCGTCAAAATGGTGAAGCTGGTCGAACAATCCGGGCCGCCCGCCCGCAAAAACCGATGGCCGCCCATCGGGCGGCACGCTCATGCCACGCTGTGCCAGCGCGAAACCAAGCACCGCCGGAACCTCACCGAGGCTATGCGCAAACGCCTCGTCGGACGAGCTCGGAAGCGGCCGGGGCTCGCTTTCACCGGCGTCAGCGGCCGGCGCGGTGCGATCGGGCTCGGCAAACAGCACATCGAAGCCAATCACGCTTACCCCGGCGTCACCCAGACGCCGGGTCAGTCCGGCAAGCACCGCGCGCGACCATGGCCACTGCCCCACTCGCGCAAGACTGTTGTCATCAATATCGATCACCATCACGGGCTCGGCCGCCGGCGGCGCCGGGCGCAGGCGCTGATAGTGATCGAACACGGCATGGCGCAAGGAAACCAGCATCGCCGGCTCGCTCACCATCAGGACAAGCCCTGCGAGCAGAACCACGAACGGAAGCAGCGCAGCGGATTTCGGAAGAATGGGACGCAAGTCAGGAGCACGCATGCGGGAAGATTCCGCATGATAGCCGGGAGCAGAGCACCCCCGCCATGCAGCCGGCGCAGCGGACAATCAATGGGCCTTCGCGGACACGGCAGGCGAGCACTTCTTGCCATCGTCCATTATGATCGCCCCTCCCGCCTTATACGGAGCACGCATGGACAACTCGCCGACCGCAACCGACACTGGCTTCGATCTTGATCCGATCGAGATCCGCGTACTCGGAGTTCTGATGGAAAAGGCCTTCGTGACCCCCGATGCCTACCCGCTCTCCCTCAATGCACTACTGGGCGGCTGCAACCAGCTCACCGCGCGGGAGCCGGTGATGTCACTGAGCGAGGCCGAGGTACAGCGCGCCATCGACAGCCTCATGGAGCGCCGCCTGGTGTCACGCCGCGACCAGGCCAGCGCCAGGGTGCCAAAGTATGAGCATCAGGTGCGCCTGCGACACTCGCTGCCACCACCCGAACAGGCCGTCCTTGCCACCCTGTTGCTGCGCGGTGCGCAGACCGCAGGCGAAATTCGCACGCGCTGCGAGCGCCTGCATCATTTCGACGACATCACCGCTGTCGAGGCGGCGCTGGAACACCTCGCGGAAAAATACCCGCCCATGGCGGCCAGCCTGCCCAAGGCGCCCGGCACCAAGGAAACACGCCACATGCACCTGCTCGGCGGCGATACCATGCTGCAGGCAGCCATCGATGCTCAGGCATCCGGCACGCTGAACTCCGGCGGCTCACGAGGGCGCTCTGCGGAACTTGAGGACGAGGTTCGGCGTCTGCGGGAGGAGCTAGATGCACTCAAACTAGAATTTTCCGACTTCCGCCGCCAGTTCGAATAAGCCCTGCCCATGCTCATCCACCCCCAGTTCGACCCGATCGCCTTCTCATTCGGTCCGCTCAGCGTGCGCTGGTACGGATTGATGTATCTCGTCTCCTTCGTCCTGTTCGTGGTCCTCGGGCGGATTCACGCGCGACGACGTCCCGAACTGGGCTGGAATGCCCAGGCCATCGACGACCTTCTGTTCTATGGTGTACTCGGGGTCATCATTGGCGGCCGTCTGGGTGAAGTTGTTTTCTTCCAGCCCGGTTACTACTTCGCCAACCCGTGGGAGATTCTCGCGGTCTGGAAGGGCGGCATGAGCTTCCACGGCGGCTTCCTTGGTGTCCTGGTCGCCATGCTGGTGTACGGTCGCAGGTATGGCAAGGGGTTCTGGCAGGTGACGGACTTCATTGCACCCCTCGTCCCGACGGGCCTGGCCGCAGGTCGCATCGGCAACTTCATCAATGGCGAACTCTGGGGTCGGCCAATGGATGGTGAGTGGGCATGGGGCATGATTTTTCCTTGGGTCGACGCCCTGCCACGACATCCGAGCCAGCTCTACCAGGCCGCGGGCGAGGGCCTGTTGCTGTTCGTGATTCTGTGGATCTACGCAGCAAAACCGCGCCCCTTGCGAGCGGTGTCCGCCGTATTCCTGATCGGTTATGGCTGCCTGCGCTTCCTCGCAGAATTTTTCCGCACACCGGACCCCGGCATCTTCGGTACACTCACACTTGGCATATCGACGGCCCAGTGGCTGTGCCTGCCGATGATCGCGCTGGGGGCGGGCCTTCTGATCCATATTCAAGCACGTAAACCTGGCCAAGCGTGAGGCACTGCAGACACAGAGGTCAAGCGAACGCGATATGATCCCTGCAAGAGAAACCCCGGCCGGAACAAGAGAACGTCATGTCAGCGACCAGTCTGGTATCGAAAAGCCTGTCGAGAATGCGCGAGATGGTTGCCCAGGCAACCGGCAAGGCGCGCGAACCTTCGGAAAAGGTTCTGGAGCGCATTCGCCAGCAACTAGAGGAATGTGCGGCGGGACTGGGTGGCGAGATCTCCACCCGACAACGTGCCGCACGCCTGGCGGAGACCTACCTCAAACTCGACGACAGCGGCCGCATGGCGATGCTGCACATGATCGCACTCGACTTCGGTCCAGATCCCGCAGCGATCGCCGACGCCCATTCCGCATACCAGAAAGCTGTCGGCAGCACGGACCAGTGGGACGCTGAAGCGCGCCTGCGCAGCGCCATGCGCTCGCGTCGTATCCGCATCCTGACCCAGTTCAATGCCATCCCGCAGGGCGTCAAGTTTCTCGTCGACCTGCGCGCCGACCTGCTGCGCTTCCTCCCTGACAACCCGCTCCTAAAGCCACTCGATCGTGAACTCGAAGCCCGTCTGGGTGCCTGGTTCGATGTCGGCTTCCTCGAACTCGCCCGCATCACCTGGAACTCGCCGGCTGCGCTGCTCGAGAAGCTGGTCGAGTACGAGGCAGTGCATGAGATCAAGTCCTGGCTCGACCTGAAGAACCGACTGGACTCCGACCGTCGCTGCTACGGCTTCTTCCATCCGCGCATGCCGCTTGAGCCGCTGATCTTCGTGCAGGTCGCGCTCACCGAAGGACTCGCGGCTGACGTCCAGCAATTGCTCGACATCAACGCGCCACTGGCCGACGTCAGCAAAGCGAACACCGCGATCTTCTATTCGATCAGCGCCACGCAGAAGGGCCTGCGGGGCGTGTCCTTCGGCAACTTCCTGCTCAAGCGCGTGGTCGAAGACCTCCAGCGCGACTTTCCGAAGCTGCAACAGTTTGCCACCCTGTCACCGATTCCCGGCCTGATCAAATGGGTGAACCGCAATCCTCAGGCGCTTGCCGACGCGATCACCTCAACCGACTGGAAACGACTCACCGCAGCAGGCGTCGAGGATGAGCACTCCCCCGTACTGCATGCCCTGCTGGAGGACGGTGGCGACTGGGCCAGCAACGAAGCCCTTTGCACCGCGCTGCGCGAACCGCTGCTGCGCCTTGCCGCGCGCTACCTGTGCGAGGCACGACGCGCAGACAAGCCGGTCGATCCGGTGGCGCGCTTTCACCTCGGCAACGGCGCCCGCATCGAACGCCTCAACTGGCTGGCCGACACATCTCCCAAAGGTTTTTCGCAATCATGGGGAATCATGGTGAATTATCTCTACGATCCCGATCGCATCGAGTCCAATCTTGAGGCCTTTGCGCGGGCCACGCGAATCGATGCCTCGGCTGCCGTCCGGCGCCTGGCGAAACGCTGAAGACGCGGCCCGAGGACACTACGTGCGCATGCCTTTCCGAAACAGCTCGATACGCACCCGACTGCTGCTTGCAAGTACTGCAGTTCAGGTCGTGCTGTTGAGCCTGTTGCTGGCGAACAGCGTGCGCCTGATGAACGATGCCACAACCGCCAGCCTGGACACCCTGATCAACCAGAACGCCAGCATGCTGCACGCCATGGCGACAGCCTATGGCGAACAACCAAGCTACGGCCCCTTGCAGGATACGCTCGGCGAATTGCTCGCAGACTCGGACAAGGGGCTGATTTACGTCCGCATCGGCGACTCAACCGGCTCAATACTGCTGAGCGCCGGGCAAACCGGAATGCGTGGCCTGCCGCCGGCGACCGCGACCCCGGGCGTTGGAATCGGCGAGATGCTTGATCATCCGGTGATTCACGTCCGGCGCCCGCTTCTGCTCGCCCGCAACGAGGTTGGCTTCCTTCAGTTCGGCGTGTCGGTATCGGTGCTGGCAAAGGCGAGACAGTCGATCATCCAGCAGGGCGCCCTGATCGCACTGGTGGAAATCGTCATCACCTTCGTGCTGCTGTCGGGCATCGGCTACCTGCTCAGCAACAAGCTGGCCCGGCTGCTCGCCGGCAGTAAGGCCATTACCGAGGGCTATCTCGATCATCGCCTCCCGGACGATGGTGACGACGAACTTGCGCGCCTCGCCAAGCACTTCAACATCATGGCCGCCACCCTTCAGCAACGGGTGATCGAACTCCAGCAGACGGCCGACCAGCTCAAGACCAGCGAGCAACGTTATGCGCTGGCCATGCGAGGCGCCAACGACGGACTGTGGGACTGGGATCTCCTCACTAACCAGGTCTATTTCTCTCCACGTTTTTGCGAACTGATCGGCATCCCTGCAGACAAGGCACTGACCGACCCCGAGCCGTTTATCTCACGCCTGCACCCGGATGAAGCCGCGGGCTACCGCACGCTGATGATCGACCACCTGAAGGGTGACAACCCCCAGTTCATGCTCGAGCATCGCATCCGCCAGCCCGATGGCGGTTATCGCTGGATCATGACCCGAGGCGTCGCCCTGAGAGACCCGAACGGGCGTGCCATCCGCATGGCAGGCTCGATCAGCGACGTGCATCTGCGCAAGCGGGCCGAAGAGCAGCTGATGCACGACGCATTGCACGATGGTCTCACCGGCCTGCCCAACCGGGCCCTGTTCATAGAGCATGTTCGTCTTGCCCTGGGGCAGCAGCGTCGCGACGACAGCTATCGTTTCGCCGTACTCGCGATCAACCTCGAACGTTTCCACCTGGTCAATGACAGCTATGGTCACGCAACGGGCGATCTTCTCTTGCGCGAGGTTGCCCATCAGCTGCACGGCCTGCTCAGGGCGGGAGACCTGCTGGCAAGGGTTGGCGGCGATCAGTTTGCAGTATTGCTGAACGGTCTCCACGACAGCGCGGAAGCGCTCGATATCGCGAGGACCATGGTCGAACTACCCGGATTCGACGCCCCTGGCACTGATCGCACGCTGCATCCAAAGTGCCGGATCGGTCTCGCCATGAGTGACAGCGAGCGCACCGACGGCGAAGCGCTTTTACGCGACGCCGACAACGCCCTGCAGATCGCAAGACAAACCGAAGGTGGCTCGATCAAGATGTTCCATTCCTCGATGCATGCACTGGCGCTCAGTGCGCTGCGTCTGGAAACCGATCTGCGCAACGCACTGGCTGCTGGCACGCTGTCGGTGCATTACCAGCCAATCATGCGACTGATGGACCGCCGTATCAGCAGTTTCGAGGCCCTCGTGCGCTGGGAGCACCCGGTACACGGCATGCTCCCGCCCTCTCAGTTCATTCCGCTCGCGGAGGCGCTCGACATGATCCACGAACTGGGCATCCTCGTCCTGAATCGGACCTGTGAGGACATCCGCCGCTGGCAGGCGCAAACGGGCAATAGCCAGACTCCACCAGTGAGCGTCAACCTGTCGGCGCGACAATTTTCACGTAGCAACCTCGCAGAAGAGCTCATTTCCATTATCGAGGCTCACGAACTCGAACCGGAGCGAATTCGCTTCGAGGTCACGGAGAGCATTCTCGCTCGCGCCGACGGACCTGCAAGCAACACCTTGCGCCAACTGCGAAACGCTGGCATCAAGGTATTGATCGACGATTTCGGCACCGGCTTCTCCGCGCTCAGCTACCTGCATACGATCCCCTGCGATCTCATCAAGCTTGACGGCTCTTTTGTCGGCGCCATTACCAACGATTCGCGTCTGCGGGCCATCGTCCGCCGCAGCATTGAACTCGCTCACGACCTCAACATTGACGTCGTCGCCGAATGCATTGAAAGCAGAGAGCAGGCCACTACGCTCAACGGCATGGGTTGCGATTTCGGTCAGGGCTACCTGTTCTCACGTCCACTGCCTGCCGCGGAGGCTTCACGCTTTCTGACCTCCGCGCCCAAGGAAAACCAGCCATGACCCGACGCCTTGTGGCACTCGGTGCCGCACTTCTGCTGACGCTGCCAGCGACCTTCGCACACGCTGAACTCCCCGGTCTTCAGCTGTCGGGTTTCGGCACCCTGGGCATGGTTTTCACGGGTCAGTCCGACCTTCGTTTCACTAACTTCGGCATCGACCAGCCAGACTCCGACAATCCGGACTTTGCCCCCGACAGCGTGCTCGGTGTACAGGCGAACATGATGTTTTCGCCCTCGCTTTCCGCCGTCCTCCAGCTGGTGAGCAGGGAAAACCCGAAAGGCAATTACGATCCGCACGCCAGCCTTGCCTTCCTCAGCTACAACGTCTCCGAGGAGGCCACGGTCCGGCTCGGACGCATGCGCATTCCCCTATTCATGCTGTCCGACTCGCTCAACATCAACTTTGCCAATCCGTGGATACGCCCCCCGGCAGAGGTGTATGGACTCAATCCCTTCACCGACCTCAACGGCATCGATCTGCTCTATCGAACCCGGCTTGGCTCGGCCGACCTCGAAATTCACCCGTACATGGGCACGAGTTCCATCGCGATCTACAGCAGCGGAAGTGCTCGCCTGACCCGCGTACTGGGGGTCAATCTGACCCTGAGCACCGAACAAATGACCGTTTTCGTTGGCCACGGCGAGTCTCCTCTGACACTGCACTGGGGAGACGACAACTTCACGCTGCTAGAGTCCCTGATGCCGCCCGACGTCAACGACAAGCTCTCCGGTAACGATGGCTATGCCGCCTTCAGCTCCGCCGGATTTCAGTGGGACGATGGCCAATGGCTGATGATCGGCGAATACGCGAAACGCACGGCCAGTCGCTACGTGAACAGTGGGCACGGCTGGCACCTGACCCTGGGCAGGCGCTTTGGCAACATCATGCCCTTCGTGACGATCGCACGGCAGACGCAGGACCGTGCCGTCGCCAGTGCCAGCTTCGCGAATCCACTCCAGACAGCCGTGTTCGAGGGCTTCCTGGTTTCGCGCAACGGCGCCCAGCGCAGCATCACCCTCGGTTCCCGCTGGGATTTCCGTCGTGATGCCGCCCTGAAGGTCGAGTTCAGCCACATTCAATCAACCGGAAACAGTTGGGGCAACAGCTTCTTCCCGCACGGCGATCCGGCGCTTACCGACCTCACAAACCGTTCAGTCAACATGCTGGGTGTAGCGCTCGATGTTACGTTCTAGACGACTCCAGCTTAAACGCCTTATGGTAGCCGTCATGCTTGCCGGCATGGGTGGGTCGGCGTTTGCGGCAGAACCCGTCGAAATCCAGCTTGTCTCGGCCCGCGGCGGGCAGATCACGACACTCAGCGCAGACGAAGCTGCACAGCTTTTTCTTGGGCGCAGAACGACCCTCGGCAACGGCACACCGGTCAAACTCATCGACCTGCCCGCAGGCTCGGCGCGCGACCGCCTCTATCTGTTGCTTACCGGCAAGAATCCGATTCAAACCCGTGCCTACTGGTCACGACAGGTGTTCACCGGGCGCGCGCTCCCCCCGCGCGAGGCCGCCAGCCTGCAACAGGCCCGCGACTGGCTGGCAGAAACACCCGACGCAATCGGTTATCTGCCGGCTGGCATCGCCGACAACCGGCTTCAGGTTCTGCTGCACTTGCCCTGAGCGCATCTGCCGTGGCAACGCACGGCAGATGCGCTCAAAAAACATCTTGACGCTGTGCGCGATCGAATGCTTTAATGCAAATCATTCTTATTACTAATAAACACCGCAATGACTGAGCAACACCTTCCCAGAGACGATCTTGACTCAAGCGGTGGCGGCGACTTGCGCGCGACGCGCCTGGACGAGGCGGACGCGGTGAGGGCACGGGAACCGCTGTCGATTTCGAGCAGCGAGCTCCTGCGCGGACAGCTCAGTGTTGCGATCGACCACGAGGGCATGCGCTATGTGCTGCGTGCAACGCGTGCAGGCAAACTGATCCTGACCAAATAGATCGCCGCCGGGCGATGGACTCTTAAACGGGGCTAGACTATGTACGTCTGTGTCTGCAACGCTGTAACCGAACGCCAAATCGAACATGCTGTCCGCCAAGGCGCGAACACCCTGCGTCAACTGCGTCTCGAACTTGGTGTCAGTGCGGAGTGCGGGCGCTGCGCCACCTGCGCGCGTGACTGCCTGCATGCGGCGCTTGGCGAGACAACGGAGCAGCGCGCAGCTCAAGGCAGACTCCTGCAGCGGAGCATCTTCCCATCACCCCTGGAGGCCACATGAAAGGCGACAAGAAAGTCATTCAGTTCCTGAACCGGCAACTGACCATCGAACTCTCCGCCATCAATCAGTACTTCCTGCATGCGAGGATGTACAAGAACTGGGGGCTGGGGCGGCTCGGCAAGCACGAGTACGAAGAATCGATCGAGGAGATGAAGCATGCCGACATGCTCATCGAACGTGTCCTCTTCCTTGAAGGGCTGCCCAACCTGCAGAATCCTGACAAGTTGCTGATTGGCGAAAACGTCCCCGAATGCCTCAAGGGCGATCTCACGCTGGAGTCAGGCGGCCGCGCCCACCTGGTGGAAGCCATCGCCTACTGCGAGTCCTGCAGGGACTACGTGTCGCGAGAACTGTTCGAGCACATCCTTGAGGACACAGAAGAACACATCGACTACCTCGAGACACAGATCGATCTGGTCGACAAGGTGGGCATTCAGAACTACCTGCAAACCCAGATGGATCACGCATCATCCTGAGTGGATCGGGAAACGCCCGGGCACACCAATCGAGGAATCAAGACCATGCAGTTCGCTCCGCCCCCGCACATTCCCGCACACACACGCCAGCACACCCCTCTGCCCTCGTTTGCCCCGCGTCGCTTCACGCTTTACCTGGTGGTCGCCGCAGCGTTGATGTACTTCATGATCAGCCCTGGAATGGCCTGATTCGACACCATTGCCCTGAGGCGCAGATCGCTTGCGCCTGCAGCGGCAAGACTTAGCGCCCCGACGTATAATGACCGCCGCATCCATCGCACTGCCGCCCTCACCCACTCAGCAAATGGAAAGACCGCCCCCCGGCACGTCACCCGCTGCCCGAAAACAGACAGCGCGACAAACCGTCGAACCGGCACGAGTCACTCGCAGAGAGCGACGCGGCCTTGCGGTTCTCGTCGTCGTCCTGCATGTAGCCGGCGTACTGACGCTCATACGCCTCGGGACACGCCCGCCCGCCCCGCCCGAAGTCCGCAGCATCGAAGTCGCGCTTATTCAGGCTGAAACACCGGCACCCGTCCAGATTCAGCCTCCCGCGCCGCCGCCTCCGGTAAAAGTCACGCGCCCTGCGAGCACACAACCACGCCGTGAGCCGAAGCCCGTGGTCAAGCTTCCACCGAAACCGGTGCACAAACCTTCGCCCACGGCCATCGAGACGGCGGCACAACCCGCCCCTGCCCCGACGCCCGCCACTGAAGAGGTTCCGCCCCTGCCCGCAGCGGCCAGCGCGGCCCCGGTGACGACGGCGACACCTGCGGCGACCCCCGTGCCGGTGACCTCCGCCCGCTTCGATGCCGACTACCTGAACAACCCGGCACCGTCGTATCCGCAACTGTCGCGGCGCATGCGCGAAGAAGGCAAGGTCGTGCTGCGGGTCGTCGTCGCGGCAGACGGCGCGCCCAGACATATCGAGATTTCACAAGGGTCCGGCTCCGAGCGGCTCGACAAGGCGGCCCGCAGTGCGGTCGAGCGCTGGCGTTTTGTGCCCGCGCGACAGGGCGACCGTGCCATCGAGGCTGCGGTACTGGTCCCGATCATATTCAAACTCGAAGGAAACTGAACATGGAAACCCAAGCCTTCGGACTTGCCCACTTGTGGACGCAGTCCGATCTCGCCATCCGGACCGTCGCTGCGATTCTGCTGCTGATGTCGATCACCAGCTGGTATCTGATTCTGGCACGCGGGGCTCGGCAGCTGCGCGCCCGCCGCAGCGAAGGCGCGGTGGATGCGTTCTGGGCGGCGGCCAGCCTCCAGGCCGGACTGCAACGCCTGAGTGAACAGGCGCCCGACTCGCCGTTCGAAGCGCTCGCACAACAGGGCGCGGCCGCAGCACAACACCTGCGTCAACACAGCCACCACGAAACCCTCGGCGGCACGATGAACGCCAACGAATTCATCACCCGCGCCCTGCGCAAGTCGATCTCGATGTCCACCTCCAGCCTCGAGTCCGGGCAGACCATGCTCGCGTCGATCGGCTCCACCGCCCCCTTCATCGGCCTGTTCGGCACGGTCTGGGGGATCTACCACGCGCTGGTGAATATCTCGGTATCAGGCATGGCCACACTGGACAAGGTCGCGGGCCCGGTGGGCGAGGCGCTGATCATGACGGCCTTCGGCCTCTTCGTGGCCATCCCCGCCGTGCTCGCCTACAACGCATTCACCCGCGCCAACCGCGTTGAACTGTCCGAGCTCGACGCCTTTGCCCATGATCTGCACGCCTGGTTCTGCACCGGCGCCCGTATCGCACCGGTCAATGGACGCAACCAGCCCCATGCCGAGCTTGCGCGGCAGCCGTCCGCGGAGGCCGCATAATGGCCTTCGGCAGCTTCGATCAAGGCAACGAGCGCATGCCGACCAGCGAGATCAACATGGTTCCGCTGATCGACGTAATGCTCGTCCTGCTGATCGTGTTCATGATCACCGCACCGCTGCTCACGCACTCGGTCAAGATCGACCTTCCCCAGGCGTCCAGCACACCCAATACGGAGAAACCCGAGACCGTCACCCTCGCGCTCGATGCCAACGGCAGCCTGTTCTGGAACGATCAGTCGCTGCCCGACACGGACCTGACCTTGCGCCTGCAGGCCGCGGCCGCACAGAGTCCGCAGCCGGAGTTGCATCTGCGCGCCGATCAGAACACGCGTTATCAGAAACTGGCCGAAGTGATGTCAGCCGCGCGCGAAGCCGGCATCGAAAAAATGGGCTTCATTACCGTGCCGCAAAAATAGGACGCGCGCGCGGCGTGCCCGGCGAACAGGCCGAACGCATGCAATACAATACGTGCGCGAAGGTACAGTTCGACGAACCTGCTCGGTGACCTTTTTGCAAGCAATGCGGTCTGTTCCAGGCAAATGCCGTTTCCGGGAGTTTCATGTCAGCTTCTCTTGCCCCCCGTCCCCGCAACGCCAGAGGGTGGCGGGCCCTGCTTGTGGCGCTGCTCTGCGTCGCGGTCGCAGCAGCGCTCTGGCTGGGCTGGCCCCACCTGTTCGGCAACACAGACCCCGCATCCGGATACCAGTTCGTGACCGTGCAACGTGGCGACATCGAGGATGTGGTCACCGCCACCGGCACCCTGCAACCACGCGAATATGTCGATGTCGGCGCCCAGGTCTCGGGACAGCTGAAGAAGATTCATGTTGAGGTCGGCACGGAGGTCAAGGCGGGCGACTTGCTGGCCGAGATCGATCCTACCGTCTATCTGTCGCGCGTGGATGCCGCCCGCGCCCAGCTACGCAATCTGCGTGCCCAGCTCAAGGACCGCGAGGCCCAGCTCGTCCTGGCACAGATCCAGTTCAGGCGCCAGACGGCGCTGATGGCCGAGGAAGCCAGCACCACCGAAGCGCTTCAGATCGCGGAAGCATCGCTCAAGTCGAGTGCAGCCCAGCTCGAAGCCCTGCGCGCTCAGATCGAACAGAACGAATCCACGCTGCGCGGAGACGAAGCCAACCTGCAGTACGCCCGCATTCTGTCCCCGATGAATGGCACGGTGGTGTCGATCACTGCGCGCCAGGGGCAAACGCTCAATACCAACCAGTCTGCACCGGTCATCCTCCGGGTCGCCGATCTGTCGACAATGACGGTCCAGACCCAGGTATCGGAAGCCGACATTGGCCGCCTGAAAATCGGCATGGACGCCTATTTCACCACATTGGGCAGTCAGGGCAAACGCTGGCAGGGCAGGCTCGCCAGCATCGAGCCGACGCCGACCGTCACCAACAATGTCGTGCTCTACAATGCCTTGTTCGACGTACCCAATACGGACGGACGCTTGATGACGCAGATGACTGCGCAGGTGTTTTTCGTTGCAGCCCGCGCCACCGACGTACTGCAACTGCCAATGGGCGCGCTCGCGCTGGACACCACGCCGCAGCGGTCGTTGCGCGAAAAGACGCGTCCGGCCGGCGAAACGCCCTCCACGGAAAAGAAAACCCGGCGCGCGACCGTGAGGTTGCTCAAGGACGACCGCACGCTCGAAGCCCGCAGCATCGAAATCGGCCTGAGCAATCGCATTCTGGCCCAGGTAGTGTCCGGCCTGAACGAAGGCGACAAGGTCGTCTCCAGCGTCGCGGCCAGCGCCAACGGCGAACAGCGCCCCAGCCGCACGCCCCATCTATGAAACGGGAGCCGCTCGCGCCAGATACCCTGCGCGCCCGTACGGCCGCCCCCTTGATCGAACTGCACGGCATCACCCGCAGCTTCCAGAATGGCGAGATCGAAACACAGGTACTGCACGGCATCGACCTGCAGATTTATCCCGGTGAATTCGTCGCCATCATGGGGGCATCGGGGTCGGGCAAATCGACCCTGATGAACCTGCTCGGCTGCCTCGACCGCCCCACCAGCGGAACCTATCGCTTCATGGGCAGGGACGTGGCCGGGCTGAACCGCGATGAGCTCGCGCGCATGCGACGCGAGGCTTTCGGCTTCGTGTTTCAAAGCTACAACCTGATCGGCGGTGCCACCGCGCGCGAAAACATTGAGGTGCCCGCCATCTACTCGGGCATGCCCCCGCAGGAGCGTCATGAACGGGCCGAGATGTTGCTCACCACGCTCGGACTGGAGGGACGCGGCCATCATCGCCCCAACCAGCTCTCGGGCGGCCAGCAACAACGTGTGTCAATCGCGCGGGCCTTGATGAACGGTGGCCGGATCATCCTCGCCGACGAGCCGACCGGTGCGCTCGACAGCAAAAGTGGCGAAGAGGTGATGAATCTCTTGCGCACGCTATCGGCCGAAGGCCACACCATCATCCTGATCACTCATGCACCCGAGGTCGCTGCCCTGGCCCAACGGGTGATCGAAGTTCGCGACGGACGCATCGTCGCCGACCCCGGCCCGGTGCCGCCAAGCGGCCCCGAACCCGACTTTGCCCCACATGTCGACCGCACCTCGTCGATGACCGACGTACTGGAGGCCACACGCACTGCCTTGCGTGCACTGCGCAGCAATCTGTTTCGCTCGGTGCTGACCCTGCTCGGAATCGTCATCGGCGTCGCCTCGGTCATTGCGATGCTGGCCATCGGCGATGGCGCCAAGGCGGAGGTCGTGAACCGGATCAGCGCGATGGGCACCAACCTGCTCAACGTCCGCCCCGGCGCGCCGAATCAGCGCGGGCGCGACACGACAGCCACACTGGTAATCGAAGATGTGCGTGCCATCGCCGAGTTGCCCAATGTGCTCGCGTCGGTGCCGGAGCAGAGTACCAGCATTACCTTGCGCACCGGCAATCTGGACCATCGCACCAGCGCCAATGCCACGTCCTACGACTACAGCCTCGCCCGCCAGTGGCCCGTCGCCAGCGGCACCTTTTTCAGTGCCGACGATGAAGCACGTTACGCCGCTGTGGCAGTCCTCGGCCAGACCGTGTCCGATGCCCTTTTCCCCGGCTCCGATCCAGTGGGCGAATACCTGCTGGTCAACAACATCCCCTTCCAGGTCGTCGGTGTGATGACACCGAAGGGGGCGACGTCCTGGGGGACGGACCGGGATGACATTGTGTTCGTCCCCTTCACCACCGGCAGCCTGCGCCTTACCGGCCAGCGCTTCCTGCGCAACATTACCGTGGCGGTCGACGATGTCACCGCGATCGACCAGACCCAGGCTGCGGTGCAGGCACTGCTGCTCACCCGCCATGGCGTCGAGGACTTCCAGATCCGCAACATGGCCTCGATCATCGAAACCGTCTCGGCCACCCAGAACACCCTCACCATCCTGCTCGGCACCGTAGCTGCCATCTCGCTGCTGGTCGGGGGCATCGGCGTGATGAACATCATGCTGGTATCGGTCACCGAGCGCACGCGCGAGATCGGCATCCGCATGGCCACCGGTGCGCGCATGAAAAACATTCTGCAGCAGTTCCTGATTGAAGCGCTGGTGGTGTCGTCGATCGGCGGCGCCATCGGGGTGGGCGTCGGGCTCGGTGCAGCGGCCATCATTGCCCTTTTCGACACCCCGATCGAATATTCGTTGACGCCGGTACTGCTGGCGTTCGGCTGTGCCTTCGCCACCGGCCTGATCTTCGGCTACCTGCCTGCCCGCAAGGCCGCCCGCCTCGACCCCGTGGCCGCGCTTGCATCGGAATAAGCCCATGAGTAACTCTGCCCCATTCAGGCCGCTGATTCTTGCCCTAGCCTTCGGGCTGAGCGGATGCGCAATCGTCGAACCGGTCGCACTGCCCGACCTTAGCCTGACGGGCGACTGGATCGAAGCTTCACCCGCAGCACCGGGCGCGCGCGAGATGGCAGACGACTGGTGGCTTGGCTTCGATTCGGCCCGGCTCGATGGCCTCGTGCGCGAAGCGCTGAATGCAAGCCCGGACCTCAAGATACAGGGGGAACGCGTCATCCAGGCCGAACTCGCGCTGCGCAGCACCGGCGCCTCACTCTTCCCCAGCCTCGGGTTGAGTGGCGGAACGGACTGGCAGCGCAGTGACAATGGTGACCGGGGTGCCAGCCTGGTAAGTGAGCGCAAATCGTCTTCCCTCGGCCTGTCGGCAAGCTACGAGCTCGACCTCTGGGGCCGTGTTGCGGCCACGATAGAGAGCGCGGACGCCAGCCTCACAGCCACACGTTACGATTTTGATGCACTGCGCCTGAGCATGACTGCCAGCGTTGCCACGACCTACTTTCAGTTGCTGGCCAGCCAGGCCCGGCTCGATATTGCCCGTGCCAACCTGGCGACCGCCGAACGCGTACTCAAGGTCGTCGACGCGCGCTATCGATACGGCGCGGCCTCGGCGCTTGATGTCAGCCGGCAGCGCACCACGGTACTGACGCAATCTGCGGTCATAGGCCCGCTCGAGGTGCAGGTGCGCCAGACCGGCTCGGCACTGGCGATCCTGCTCGGGCGCACACCGCAAACACCCGGACCAGAACCGGAAGCGCTCGCCAAGCTGCGCATACCGCCGGTCTCAGCCGGCCTGCCTGCGGACTTGCTGCTGCGCCGGCCCGACCTTGCCGCCGCCGAGTCCACGCTGCGGGGAGCCGCAGCCGACATTGCTGCCGCACGTGCTGCCCTTCTGCCCACGTTCAGCCTCGCGGCAGCGGGCGGACTGGCGAGCGACTTTCTGTTGTCGCTCGCGGATCCTTCCTCGAGCACCACACTCTCCGCATCGCTCGTACAGACGGTCTTTGATGGCGGACAGCTGCGCGCACAAGTGGACATCACCCGCTCACGCCAGCGCGAACTGCTCGAGCAGTATCGCAAGGCCATCCTCATCGCGCTCAAAGAGGTGGAGGATGCGCTTGGCAACGCCGGCCGCGACGCCCGCCAGGAGAGCATCCAGACCAGGATTGCAGCCGAGGCGGAGCGCTCGCTGCGCCTGGCGGAGTTGCGTTACCGCGAAGGCGCGGACGATTTGCTGAGCGTGCTCGATGCGCAACGCATCCTGTTCTCGACGCAGGACAGACTCGTCCAGCTGCGCCAGGCCAGGCTCACCAACGCGGTAGACCTCTACCGCGTCTTGGGTGGCGGCTGGCAAGCCCCCGTCATGGCCGGCACGCACTAGCCCCTCCCCGCCACAACAGTCAGCAAAACTGTTGCATAAATGCATCAGACCCACCATGACAATGCGAACAACTATCATTTGTATTGACTGATACAATCGTTACATTGAGAATAACTCTCATCTGCACCGCGCATGTCCGACGCTTCGCGCTTGTCGGCGATGCTCGGGCCTCAGTGCCCTGACCTCACTCAGACACTGCGCACGCAGAGCAGCCAGCCAGTCCTCACAGCGGATCAGCCAGCCAAACGGCCCCAGGACATGCACCGGGCGTCTTCTCCGACGACGCCGGTGCGTGCGATCACGCAGCCAGTCACTCATCCCCTGGCATGCGTTCTCCGCTCAGTGACAACGAGGACACAGTCAAAAATGAACAGTAACAGCGCCACACTTCCCTACAGCTTTCGCAAGCAACCCGCCTCCACCACCGGCATGACCCGCATTGCCCTCGGCATCTCCACCGCGATGCTGATGCCCTTGCCGTCTGCCGCGGCCGACGACGCAGCGCAGGCGAAAGAAGTCGAGATGCAGGCCATCCGGGTCGTCGACACCGCCATCGATCCAAACCCGAACGCCGAACCCGACGTTCCCTACAAAGCGCGGACTTCCGGCGACAAGCGCCACGTCAAGCCCTTGGCGGAAACGCCGCAGACGATCACGGTGCTGACCGCAAAGCAGCTTGAAGACACCGGTCGCACCGATCTGCGCGACGTGCTGCAGGCGCAGCCCGGCATTACGCTCGGCACCGGTGAAAACGGCAACGCCTTCGGCGACCGCTACATCATCCGCGGCCAGGAAGCGCGCAGCGACGTCTTCGTCGACGGCTTGCGCGACCCCGGCATGACCGTGCGCGAGAGTTTTGCCACCGAACAGGTCGAGATCACCAAAGGCCCGAGTTCAACCTTTGCCGGGCGCGGTGCCACCGGCGGTGCCGTCAACTCGGTCACCAAGCAGGCCACTACCGACCTCGACTTCGCCAAGCTATCCGGCGGCGTCGGCAGCGACGAATATCACCGCCTGACCTTCGACGGCAACCGCGTGCTCACCGACACCATGGCCATCCGGGTGAACGTACTCGATGCCTACCAGAAAGTGCCCGACCGCGACCCGGCAGACCGCGACCGCTCCGGCGCCGCGATCTCCTTCCTGTGGAAGCCGACCGACCAGTTCAACCTGAGCGCAGACTACTACCACGCCGAAGCCAATGACTCGCCCGACCTCGGTGCCTACATTGATCGCACGACAGGCAAGGTGATTGACGACGTCCCCGTCTACCTGCAGGACGAGGACTTTCTCAAGTCCACAATCGACACCTATACGCTGCGCGCGGCCTATCAGGCCAACGCCGACCTCCGCTTCGAGAACCTGACGCGCTACGGCACGACGAAGAACGGCTATCTCGCCACCGGCTTCAACGGCACCCGTCTGAGCACCCACCAGGGCTGGCAGGATGTCGAATACTTCGCCAACAGCTTCAACATGTACCTCGACCAGCAGATCGCGGGCATGAAGCACCAGTTCGTGTTCGGCGTCGAGTACTCGGACCACAGTGTCACGAACGGGACCTACACGACCACACCGACGACTTACACCGTTACCGGCAGCGAGGCCAACTGGCAGAACCTGCTCAACCGCAGCGTCGCCAAAGGCGACAAGGACTCGGACTGGAACGTGAAGACCGTCTCACTCTCGGCCATGGACACCGTCGACCTGACCGACAAATGGACAGTGTTCGGCGGCCTGCGCTACGACCGCTTCGACTACAACAACACGGTGGTCGACCGCACTCTGGGCCCGATCGAATATGAACTTGAAGACGGGCTGTGGAACGGCCACCTCGGCGTGAGCTACAAGTTTCTGCCCTACGCCAACGTGTACTTCAACTACAGCACCTCAAGCGACTTCAACGGTGGCGAGTCCGACGTGGGCGCGAGCTGCGGCTATGGTGGCATCTGCGTGCCGAGCGGAACCACGACGGAAGAACGTCGCCGCATGTTTGCCAACAGCAAGCCCGAACTGACGCAGAACTTCGAACTCGGCACCAAGTGGGATCTGATGGACCGCAAGCTGCTCGCTACCGCGGCCGTATTCCACACCGTGAAGAGCGACGTCATGGAGAACACCACAAGCAACGCCTACTCGAGCACAGGCAGCATCAACACCGGCAAGTACCGCATTCAGGGCATCGAACTCGGCCTCAGCGGCAAGCTCACCGACAGGCTCAGCACGCAGTTCGGTGTTGCAGTCATGAACTCGAAGATTCTGAATTCGGCGATTGCCGCCGACGAAGGCGAAGGACTGAGCAACTTCCCGGAGAAAACGGCCTCACTGCTGCTCAGCTACCAGGCCACACCGAAATTCACTTTCGGCGGAGGAGTGACGTATTCGAGCGAGAAATACTCTGGCCAGCCCGAATCGGCCGCGGCGACCGACCTGGAAGTGCCGGAATACACCGTGTATGACCTCTTCGCCAACTACAAGGTCAGCAAGCAGTTGAGCGCGCGCGTCAATATCGGCAACGTCACCGACGAGAAGTACTACACCGCGGTGTATCGCTCGGGTTCGTTTGCCTACATGGGCGACCGGCGCAATGTGCGTCTGACGCTCGACTACAGCTTCTGATTCCGGGCTGATACATGGGAGAGGCCTGGTTCCTGCCGGGCATCTCCCTTGCATACATTGAAATGAACGACACAACAGATCTGCTGGCTGCACTGAACCACATTCCCGCCGACATCCATTGCGCGCAGGACTATGAGCGCCTCGCGCGCAAGCACATCGACCCGCGCGCACTGGCCTATATCGACGGCGGCAGCGGCACGGAATCGACGCTGCACGCAAACCGTGCTGCGTTTTCCGCCTGCACCATCCTCCCACGCCTGCTACGCGACCTGAGCGCGGGCCATACCCGACTGCGCCTGCTCGGCCATACACACCCGCATCCGGTCATGCTCGCGCCGGTCGCATTCCACAAGCTTGCCCACCCCGAAGGCGAACTCGCAAGCGCGAGCGGCGCAGCCGCGATGGATACCTGCATGGTCTGCAGCACCTTGTCTTCCGTCCGCCTGGAGGACGTCGCCGAACGGGCAGGCGCGCAGAAATGGTTCCAGCTGTATTTTCAGCCGCGACGGGAACACACCCTCGATCTGGTCCGGCGCGCCGAAAGGGCTGGCTTCACCGCCCTGGTCGTCACGCTGGACACCTCGATCCAGGCTCCGAGCATCCGCGCACGCCACACAGGCTTCGTCATGCCGCCCGCGATTCAGCCGGTCAACCTTGCTGCTTACCCGGCGCCCGCACAGGTCCGTCTGGACCGGAATCAGAGCATCATCTTTCAGGGCATGATGAGCGAAGCACCGACCTGGGCCGACCTGGCCTGGTTGCTCGCACACACCACGCTGCCCGTTGTGGTCAAGGGTGTGCTCCACCCCGCGGACGCCGTTGAGCTCCGCCGCAAGGGAGTGGCTGCGCTGGTCGTCTCGAACCACGGCGGGCGCAGCCTCGATGGCGTGCCGGCCAGCCTTACCGCCTTGCCGGAGATCCGCAGTGCGGTGGGTGAGGACTATCCGCTGTTGTTCGACAGCGGCATTCGCAGCGGCACCGACATCTTCAAGGCACTCGCACTGGGCGCCGACGCAGTGATGATCGGCCGTCTGCAGCTTCATGCGCTGGCCGTCGCCGGCGCGCTCGGCGTGGCCCACCTGATCAGGACGCTGCGCGAGGAGCTCGAAGTCTGCATGGCGCTTGCCGGCTGCGCGACCCTGGACGATATCGGCCCGGACATGATTCAAGAACAGAAAGGGGCGCACCACGCATGCTGATTCCGATCGAAAACGTCCTGAGCAAGGACGAAGTACTGCACTTCAGGCAGCAACTCGCCGCTGCGGACTGGCAGGATGGGGCAAAGACCGCGGGCACGCTGGCGCGCTCTGCAAAGACCAATCTCCAGCTCGAAGACGGCTCGGCACTCGCCGTTGCGCTGGGCAACCACATCCTGCGCAAACTGGGCAGCCATCCGGCCTTCATCTCCGCGGCACTGCCCCACCGCATCTTTCCGCCGAAGTTCAACTGTTACCGCAACGGCGGCGCCTACGGCCTGCACGTCGATAGCGCGCTGATGGCGATCGGTGGCACGGGGCTCACCGTGCGCTCGGACCTGTCCGCCACGCTGTTCCTGTCCGAGCCGGACGAGTACGATGGTGGCGAACTGCAGATCGACGGCGCCTTCGGCGTGCAGACAGTCAAACTCGGCGCCGGTGACATGGTGCTCTACCCGTCGAGCAGCCTGCATCAGGTGACCCCGGTTACCCGCGGCGAGCGTATCGCATCCTTTTTCTGGATACAAAGCGTGGTGCAGCAACAGGAAGACCGGACCCTGCTCTACGACCTGGACCAGAGCATCCAGCGGCTCACGTCCGCCGCCGTAACCAGTCCCGAGCTCATCACGTTGACGCAGATCTATCACAACCTGCTCCGGCGCTGGGCTGTCACCTGACGCCTCGACGGCAGAATCCACACTTTGTGCATGGATACAACAGCGATTGAGTCAGATCAAATAATGTTTAATGCGATGTATTATCATTCACGTAAACCTTCACCGCCGAGCTTCTCATGAACCAGGCCACGCTGACCGAACACGCAAGCCTCGCAGCGACCGAACAGGGCACGACAACCCTTGCCCTCGTCGGACACCCGAATGTAGGCAAATCAGTGTTGTTTCATCGACTTACCGGCACTTACGTAAACGTCTCCAACTATCCTGGCACAACGGTTGAGGTCGCACGGGCAACAGCCCGTTTCGACCGCGAAATGTCATTGCTCGACACGCCCGGCGTGCTCGCCCTGCCCTCGCGCAGCGATGATGAGCGCGCCACTGTGCGCGCGTTGCTGCACGAAGACCTGCGTCTGATCGTCCAGGTCGGCGATGCCAAGAATCTGCGTCGTACGCTCAACCTCACCGCCTTGCTCGCAGAACTCGGCGTGCCGATGGTGATGGCGCTGAACATGACCGACGAAGCCAGCGCGCGCGGGGTGACAGTAGATACGCCCGCCCTCGCAGAGGCATTGGGCGTACCCGTAATTGCGACCGTCGCAACCGGAGGCGAAGGCATTGCGCCCCTGACCGATGCCCTGCTCCACGCCCGCCATCCCGCGCCGATGCTGCACTACGACCCGGAGATCGAGGCCGTCATCGACCAGGTCACGGCCATGATCGCAGCACGCGCGCCGCACCCGCGGCTGGCGGCCCGCGGACTGGCCATCCTCCTGCTCGGACACGATGCCGAGGTTCTGGCCTGGCTCGCGACCCGGCCGGAAGGCGCCGCCCTGGTGGCGGAAATCGCCGCCCTCGCACCAGCCATCGGTCGCGACTCCCTGCCGGCGCGGCTTGCACGCGAGCGCGGACGTGCCGCCGAAGCACTGGCACGCACCGTTTCGCAACAGGCCGCCGGGAAGGATCGCACCCTGTCCCTGTTGATCGGACAAGTGGCAGTGCACCGGGTCTGGGGCTGGCCGATGCTGCTGGCCGTGCTCTACGTGGTCTATCTGTTTGTCGGCGACTTCGGTGCCGGCACGCTGGTCGGTCTGCTCGAGGAGAACTTCTTCGGCGGGATACTGAACCCTGCGGTCACCGCCCTGGTGCAGAACCACGTCACCATTCCGTGGATCGCCGACCTGCTGGTGGGCCAGTACGGCCTGTGGACCATGGGCATGACCTATGCGCTGGCGCTGATCCTGCCCATCGTGACCACCTTCTTCCTTGCCTTCGGACTGCTCGAAGACTCCGGCTATTTCACCCGTCTGTCGGTGATCGCCAACCGCATGTTCGCCGCCATCGGACTCAATGGCAGAGCCGTCCTGCCGATGGTACTGGGCCTGGGCTGCGTCACCATGGCCACGCTGACCACCCGCATCCTGCACACGCCACGCGAACGCGTGATCACCATCTTCCTGATGGCGCTCGCCATTCCATGCTCGGCTCAGCTTGGCGTGGTGCTCGGCCTGCTGGGTGGCATCTCCTTCTCCGCCACCGTGATCTGGGCCGGCACCATGGTGCTGGTGCTGCTCAGTGCGGGCTGGCTTGCAGGCAAGCTGGTGAAAGGGCGCCGCGTGCCGCTGGTCACCGAACTGCCGCCGATGCGCATGCCGGTGCTGGGCAATGTGCTGAAGAAAACCGGCGGGCGACTCAAATGGTATCTGATCGAGGTCATCCCGCTCTTTCTGCTCGGCACCCTGATCATGTTCGTGCTCGACCGCACCGGTGCCCTGCCTTGGATCATCGAAGCCGGCAAGCCACTGGTCACCGGCTGGCTCGGCCTGCCACCCGAAGCCAGCGCTGCATTCGTGATGGGCTTCCTGCGCCGCGATTTCGGCGCCACCGGCCTGTTTGCGCTAAGCCACCAACTCGACATGGTGCAGGCCGTCGTCGGCATGGTGACCATCACCCTGTTCGTACCCTGCATCGCCAGCGTGATGATGATCGCCAAGGAACAGGGCGTTCGCACCACCGCACTGATGCTGGCGATCATCATGCCCACCGCCTTCTTCGTCGGCGGCGTACTCAACCACTTTCTGCGCCTCTTCTTCTGAACGAGATCGATATGAGCCCATCCCCCGCGGAGCGCATCCGCCTGACCGGCACCCCAGTTGGTCGCAAAGTCCGCATCGCGGAATACGGCAAGGAAATCGATCCGCTGCAGGTCGAGCAGTTGCACGCGTACGGCATGTCCCCGCCTCACATCATTCGCGTGACACAGCAGCAGCCGATGACCGTTGTGTTGTGCGACCACATGGAGCTCGCGCTCGAACACGATGTCGCGCGCCACGTATGGGTCGAGGAGGCCTGAACCTCCCCGCCCGAGCTACCAGCCGAAACCCTTGCGCATCAGGATCAACAGGCCCATGCCGAAGATGAAGGGCAGCCAGGGATTTCGCGAGCGCAAGGCGAAGAAGAGCACCACCAGCGCCGCGGCAAACTTCGGATTGAAGGGCTGAAGCGACCCCTCATCGAGCAGGATATCGGGCGCCACCAGCGCTGCGAGCGCCGCCGCCGGCGCGTAGCGCAAGGCGCGATGCAGCGCGTTGGGCAAACGTGCCTTTTCCCCGAGCATGATGAAGCTGCCGCGAGTCAGCAAAGTGGTACTGCCGATGGCGATGAATGTCAGCCACAGCCAGATGCCCTCGCTCATGCGCCAGCCCTCCGCTGCTGCCAGTGTTCGGCGGCAAAGCCCGCCGCAATGCCAATCGCGATGCCAGCAAACAGGCCGAGCCGCAGCGGCAGTTCGCGCAGCAGCACCGCCCCGAGTCCGCCGGCCAGCGCCGCCACCAGCATCGGTCGCGTGCGGGCCATCGGAATCATCATCAGCATCAGGGCGATGGTGACCATGAATTCGAGCGACCAGTCAGTCGGAATCACCTCGGCGCCCAGCGCGCCGAGCAGCACACAGGACTGCCACAGGCACCACGCCCAGGCCGAAGGCGCGATGAAATAGCCCCAACGCCACTCCGGATCGTCGCTGGCGAGCATTTTCTCGGATCCGACTGCAAACACGCCGTCGACCAGGAGGTAGCTTGCCCGCGCGCGCCGCGACCAGGCGTGGCCGTGAAACGCGGGCGCAAGCGCTGCGCTGAAGATCACGAAACGCAGGTTGAGTACCATCGCCGTCAGGAAAATCAGCCACAGCGGCGCACCGGTGGCGATCAGGGGCAAAGTACCCAATTGAGCCGTCCCCGCGTAGACGAGCAGATTCATGCCCATCGCCTCAATCGGCGACAGACCGATTGAGCGCATCGCAATCCCGGTGACAACCGCCCACGGCACGAGACCGAGCGACATTGGCAGAAAGTCGCGCCAGCCTTCACGGGCGCCAAGGCGGAAAGCGGTGTTCATGTCCACATCCGGGAAAAAGGCGCACCAGATTAGCAGTGCCCGCCAAAGCGGCCATAGACGCTTGTACGTGAATCGACCATCACACCTTGGGCCAATGCGCGCATTGCATTCCCATAGCAGCGGGTTTCCCCTGCTTCTGTATGCGATACTTTGCTGCGACCATCTGAACACCGTTTCCAAGATTTCTGCACATGTCCGGCCAACCCCTCTCCGACACCGACCGCACCCGCCTCGACAAATGGCTGTGGGCAGCCCGCTTCTTCAAGCACAGAAGTGCCGCGACGGAGGCAGTAGAAGGCGGCAAGGTAAAATTGAACGGGGCTTCGGCAAAACCGGCGCGACCGGTAAAACCGGGTGATCGGATAGACATTACCCAGGCCGAAACCAGCATCTCGGTGCTTGTACGCGGCATCGCCGAAAAACGCGGCCCGGCGGAGAAGGCCCGACTGCTGTACGAAGAGACCGCAGAGAGCATCGAGCGGCGCGAATCCGAACACGAAGCCCGCCGCCTTGCGGCCCCACCCGGCACCGGCCTGCACGGTCGCCCGACCAAACGGGACCGCCGGCAGATCGAACGGTTTCATCGCGAGTAGCCTGGCTGCCCGCACAAGGAGCAGGAAGGAGCAAGGCAGCATGGACTCTCCATCGTCCACCTCCCGTTCGTGCATATCCGCAATCGCGTTGCCCGCACGGCGTCGATCTGCCCTCATCACGACGGCAGTCGTTGTGCTCGTCGTTGGCATGCAATGGCTGGCGCTGCAACAGTATCGTGCGGTCGAAGCCTCACGTTCCGAGCGCGCCTTCGCCCGCACGGTCGATCAGGCCACCGTCTCGCTGATGCAGCAAACCGTGCTCTACCAGAACGCAGTGCTCGGCCTGCGCGCACATTATCTCGGCAGCGATGAAGTCACCACGTCCGAGTTTGCGCGTTATGCGCGCGCACTGGAGATCGAACAGTCACTGCCGGGACTGCGCGCATTTGCCTTCAACCGCGAAGTGGCCGAGGACAATCGCGAAGCCTATGTGGCGTGGGTCAGAAAGAACCTTTCGGAGTATGACCCTGCATACGCAAGTTTCGACATCTACCCGGTCGAACCCGGCCATACCCACCATGTCGTGGAAGCCATCCATCCGCCACTGGGTAATCAGCGCTCCCTGGGTTACGACCTCATGAGCAGCGAGATCCGGCGCCTCGCCATCGCCCAGGCACGCAGCCACGGCTTCGCGGCCACACCACCGATCCGCCTGCAGCAGGCGCCCAACGCCGTTGCAGTGCTCATCCTCGCGCCGGTCAGCACACCGGGCTGGAACGGTCAGGAATCAGGCCAGCAGACCGTCGCCGCATCCTTCCTCGTAAACGATCTCATCAACACTGCAATTGCACCGGCACTGCGCCGCCGCTTTCACCTGCAGATCGTTGACCTCGGCTCCGAAGATGATCTGAACACCTACCCCACCGTACTTTTCGAAGACCAGGTGAGCAGCAGCGAGACGCTGCCATACCGTCAGACGCTGCACCGGACACACATCTACGGCGGGCGGCGCTGGGATATCCGCTTCACCCCTCGCGATCCCGAGCTCAACCTGATCCCGATCCCTGTCATCGTCTTCCTCATGCTCGGAGGTGCGCTGATGGCAGGCACGATCACCCATCTCGGCCAGCAGCGTATCCGCCGCGCCGCGCGCAACCAGGCCCTCGCCAACCAGGCGCTGGACTGCGTCCTCGAGATTGACGCCGACGGTGTCGTGAGCTGCGCTGATGCGTCGACCGCCCGGATCACCGGACTGTCGCAAACACAGTGGGAAGGCAGCCCACTGTGGGACAGTGTTGTCGAAGAAGACACGGATGCGGTCAGGACGGGCTTTGCCAAGGTGGTCGCGGAGGGCGTCGCGATGACGCTCGAGTGCCGCCTCCTGCGCCCAGGCGAAGAACCACGCTGGATTGAAATCCGCCTCGCCAACCAACTCAAAAGACGCACAATCGGTGCCGTACTGGCGCAGATATCGGATATCAATGCGCGCAAGCAGGCCGAAGCCGAAATCGCGCGCCTGGCCTTCTTTGATCCACTGACCAAGCTGCCCAACAGGCGCCTGCTGGAGCAGCGCGCCGAGATGACCTTCAGTGCCGCGCGGCGCCACCGCGGACGCGCCGCGTTGCTCGTCATCGACCTCGATGGCTTCAAGCAGATTAACGACAATGCGGGGCACGCCACCGGCGACACGGTTCTCGCCACGGTCGCGCACCGCCTGCAACAGGCACTTCGTGACAGCGACACCGTCGCAAGGCTAGGCGGCGACGAATTCGTGATCCTCCTCGGTCAGCCCGCAAACGAGGTGGACGTGCGTGCCGCAGCGGGTCGCCTGACCCGCGACCTGGCACTGCCACTGAACGTCGATGGCCGCAACTGGTTCGTTCGCGCCAGCATTGGCATGGCCATGTTCCCCGACCACGGCACCAGCTTTGCCGAACTGCTCAGTCGGGCGGACGCCGCAATGTATCGCAGCAAACGTAGCGGAAGCGGGCTCAACACCATGGCCAGCGCCGCCCGCTGAAAAGCGGACTCAGGCGCTCAGGGCAGCGCCAATGCCAGCGCAAGCGGCAGAAACAGCATCGCAAACAGGTTGCCGATCAGCACCATCGACGCCACTTTTTCCGGGTCCTGGTGGTAGCGCTCGGCGAAGATGTAGTTCAGGACCGCCGGTGGCAGTGCGCCGAAAACCAGCAGCAGCGCCTGTTCGCGAGGCGGCAGGTCGATGAGCAGCATCACGCCCCACGCCAGCAACATGCCGGTCACCGGCCGCACCACCGCAGCGAACACGCCGAGACCGACCGAGGTGATCCTGGAGTCGTTCAGGCGCACACCGAGCGCGAACAGCATCAGCGGAATCGCGATATCGCCCAACAACTTGATTGCCAGCATGAGCGGTGACCACACTTCGAATCCGGAAACGGCAACTGCCAGCCCGACAATCGTCGCCAGCACGGACGGCACCCGCCACACGTTGGCGATGCGGATATTGTGGTCGAGAAGCCAGGCACCGAACGAAAAGTGCAGCAGGTTCGACACCATGAACATCACCACCGCAGGCGCCAGTGCCTCGTCACCAAAGGCCAGCACAGCAAGTGGGAGCCCGAGATTGCCACAGTTGTTGAACATCTGTGGTGGCACAAAGGTCTTGGGATCCACCTTTGCAATGCGGGCCGTCACCCAGCCCACCGCACCGGCACCCAGCACCATGACCAGCGTGGCGCCGAGCAGCGGCATGTACTCGGAGATGTGAAACTCCTTGTTCGCCAGCGCGGCAAACACCAGCGCGGGCACGAACACGTCCATGTTGAGCTTGTTGGCGTCGGACATGTCGGGCTTCATCCGCTTGCCGACGAAATACCCCAGTGCAGTGATCGCAAACAGCGGAAAAAGAATCGAGACGATTCGAATGAGCATGATGGCTACCGACATTGCAGCGCGACATGCACGCCAGGACAAACGAAGAGCCGGTCACAACCGGCCCTGAACAATCGTGATTCTGCGTCAGAACGTCACGCCAATCACGAACGAAAGAATATTGGCGCCACCATTTTTCATGCATGGCGCCGGTATTCGAGCAATGCGCTCAAAGGACGTAACGCGCGAGATCCTCCCGCTCGGCCAGCACCTCAAGCCGGTCATCCACATAAGGCGCATCGACGACCAGCGCCGTGAGCCCGATCTTGCCGGCGTCGAAGGAAACCTCTTCGAGCAGCTTTTCCATCACGGTGTAGAGCCGTCGGGCACCGATGTTTTCGGTTTTTTCGTTCACCTGATAGGCAATTTCGGCCAGGCGACGAATGCCGTCAGGCCTGAATTCGAGCGTCACGCCGTCGGTCGCGAGCAGGGCTTCGTACTGTCGGGTGAGGCAGGCATCGGTGCTGGTCAGAATGCACTCGAAATCCTCGACTGACAGCGCATCCAGTTCGACCCGGATCGGGAAGCGCCCCTGCAGCTCAGGGATCAGGTCGCTAGGTCGCGACAGATGAAACGCACCGCTGGCGATGAACAGCACATGGTCGGTCTTGA
>Ga0172382_10002741_pt1:2500-28834 | contig 28834 bp, 28 predicted proteins | sample Leawel138RmetaG_FD_122245 | JGI IMG/M metagenome (GOLD analysis project Ga0172382, IMG submission 122245) | Leachate microbial communities from a municipal landfill in Southern Ontario, Canada - Leachate well 138R metaG | ecosystem: Engineered > Solid waste > Landfill > Unclassified...
GAATATCGCCGAGCGTCGCCTGCCCCAGGACGGGCGCATCATGACGCGGGTCAAGGGGCACGAGCTCGATCTGCGTATCTCCACGGTGCCCACGGTTCATGGCGAGAGCCTCGTGATCCGTCTGCTCGATCGCGACAGCGTGCGCCTCGATCTGGAAGACATGGGCTTCTCCGAGCGCAACCTCGCCACCTTCCGTGACCTGCTGTCCCAGCCCCACGGCATCCTGCTGGTGACCGGCCCGACCGGTTCCGGCAAGACCACCACGCTGTATGCCGCCCTGTCGCGTCTCAACGACGACACCGCCAAGATCCTCACGGTCGAAGACCCGGTCGAATACCAGCTGGCGGGCATCAACCAGATCCAGGTGCACAGTCAGATCGACCTCACCTTCGCCCGGGCGCTGCGCTCCATCCTGCGTCAGGACCCGGACATCATCATGATCGGTGAAATGCGCGATACCGAAACGGCCCAGATCGCGGTGCAGTCGTCGCTCACCGGGCACCTGGTGCTGTCGACGCTGCACACCAACACGGCCGCCAGTGCCATCGTGCGCTTGAAAGATATGGGCGTCGAGCCGTACCTGATCACCTCGACCGTGACCGGCGTGCTCGGGCAGCGGCTGGTGCGTCGTCTCTGCCCGGCCTGCAAGCGGGAAGTCGAGCTGCCAGCCCAGTTGCGCGAAACCTCGGGACTGAATGCGATTGCCGGCCCCGATGCCCGCGTGTTCGAGCAGGTCGGCTGCCCGGAATGCTCGCATAGCGGCTATCGCGGCCGACTGGCCATCCACGAGCTGTTCGTCATGGACAGCGCCATGCGGCAACACGTGCTCGATGGCATGGATGCCGGCGCCTTGCACGAAGCGGCCCGGGCCAGCGGCATGCGCACACTCTACGAGGACGGGCTGCGCCTGGTCGCCGCCGGCGACACCACGCTCGATGAAGTGCTGCGCGTGAGTCAGGACTAAGCCGATGGCCAGCTATCGTTATCGTGCCGCCGACCGATCAGGGCGCATCGTCCAGGGCCAGACCGACCAGCCGGACCCCGAGGCCGTCAAGCGGCATCTGCGGCGCGAAGGGCTGCTGCCGATCGAGGTCACCGAGGGGGCTGCTGCGGTGGCCACCGTTCCGCAGGCGTCTCGCAAACGGGACAAGGGCTCGTTTCGCCGCAAGCGGGCCGGGGCCCAGGATGTGCTGTTCTTCACCAGCAACCTGGCCATGCTGCTGCGCTCCGGATTGCCGCTGGCCAAGGCGATGGATGTCATGAAGGGGATGATCCTCAACCCCGAGATGATGACTGTCCGTCAGCAGATATTTGAACGCGTGCGCGGCGGCGCCTCGCTCAGCGACGCGTTGGCCGACCACCGCGAACTTTTCGGCGATCTGTACGTCAACATGGTCCGTGCCGGCGAATATGGCGGACGGCTCGAGCAGGTGCTGACCGAGCTGGCCGACCTGCTCGAGCGCGCCAGGGAGCTGCGCTCCAGCGTCATCTCCGCCCTGATCTATCCGGCCATCCTGCTGCTGATCTCGGTGGTATCGGTATTCCTGTTGCTGGGCTTTGTGGTGCCCCAGTTCGAAGCACTGTTCGCCGACATGGGCGAGGCCTTGCCGCTACCGACCCGGATCGTGGTCTCGTTCGGCGATGGAGTGGCCGAGTACGGCTGGATGGGCCTGCTGCTGATCGTCTTCCTGGTGGTGATCTGGCGCCGGATCAGACACCGCCCGGAGGTCAGGATGCGGCGGGACCGTTGGCTGCTGCGGCTGCCGATCTTCGGCGAGGTGATCTGGAAGTATGAAACCACCGTATTCGCCCGTACGCTGGGTACGCTGCTCGGCAGTGGCGTGCCGATTGTACGAGCCATTCCGATCTCGGTGGACACCGTGGACAACCGGCACATTCAGGCCGCGATGGGTGGCGTGCATGATGGCGTCAAGCAAGGGGTGCCGCTGAGCGAAACCCTGGCCAAGACCGGCATGTTCGCCGAGGCCGCCATCCAGATGCTCAAGGTCGGCGAGGAAACCGGTCGCAGCGAAGACATGCTGCTGGATATCGCCCGCATGAACGACAACGACGTGCAGCAGGTCATCAAGCGCGGCATGACGCTGATCGAACCCATCCTTATTCTTGGTCTCGGCACGATCATCGGTACGATCATCACCGCGATCCTGCTCGGGATCCTCTCTGTAAACACCTTGGCGATGTAGGACAAAGACACATGCGCACATTCAACACACACTACGGACGACAGTCCGGTATGACCCTGGTCGAGCTGCTGGTGGTGCTGGTCATCCTCGGCCTGCTGGCCGGGCTGGTCGGTCCCCAGGTGCTCAAGCAGCTGGGTGGTGCCAAGAGCAAGACCGCCGCCCTGCAGATTCAGGATCTGCGACAGGCAACCGAGCTCTACAACCTCGATGTGGGCCGTTTCCCCAGCCAACAGGAAGGGCTGCAGGCACTGGTGCAGCCGCCGGCCTCGGCCCGCGGCTGGAACGGTCCCTACCTCAAGGAGCGGGAAGTACCCGTCGATCCCTGGGGCAACGCCTATCACTACCGGTATCCGGACGAGCACGGCGATGTGCTCATCTATTCGCTCGGTGCCGACAATGCCGAAGGTGGCGAGGGCGAGAACGCCGATATTGGGCTGCGCTGATTCGGTTTGCCATGCCGACTGAGTCGCGCCGTTTGTTCCCGGGAGGCGCGCCGAACACCAGGTTCGCCGCCAAGCCGGAGGTCACGTCGCCCACCGTGTCTCGCGGTGGGCGCGTTCGGCTGTGCGGCCCCCATTCGTCGTCGGGCTTCACCCTGCTTGAGATGCTGGTCGCCTTCGCGGTGGTCGGCCTGCTGCTGGCGCTGATGCCGGTCGCCTACCAGAAGCTGCAGGCCAGTGTGTCCTATCACGCCCTGGTGCGTGGCCTGGTGGAACAGGCGAGCGCCGCCCGGCTCAAGGCCATGGCCAGTGGCGAGCCGGCCGTGTTGCAACTCGACATGGAGCAGCGGCGCTACGGCGTGCCGCCGAAAGCGGCCGGCGAGTGGCCCGAGGGCTACCACATCGAGGCCATCGTCGCCCAGCAGGAAGTGGTCGACGGCCGGGTGGTACAGATCCGCTTCTACCCCGATGGCTCGTCCACCGGTGGTTCGATCCGGATTCAGCGGCCCAATGGCGCCGGCACCCGGGTGCGGGTCGACTGGCTGACCGGCCGCGTCTCGCAGGAGCCCCTCGATGTGGCCCCCTAAGGCCGCAGCGGCCCCGCTTGGGGGCATGCGGCACAAGGGCGGGAGCATGCGGCGCCGGCAGGGCGGCTTCACCCTGCTCGAGGCATTGGTCGCCTTCGTCATACTCGCCATGACGATGGCCGTCATCTACCAGGCCGCCGGCGGCAGCGTGCGGGCGACGGTCGAAGGAGAGCGTCAGACCTACGCGCTGGTACTGGCCGAATCGGTCCTGAACAACTACCGCAGCGTCCCGCCGGGCGGCATGGTGCGCAGCGGCGAGCTCGACAATGGCTACAGCTGGCGGATCGAGGCCGCCGAGCGCCCGCCGGCCGGCGAGGATCGTGACCAGATCAGCTGGATGCTCTACGACGTGCAGGTACAGATCACCTGGAGCAGCGGCGAAATCCGGATCGCCAGCGTACTTCCCGAGGCCCGTCCATGATGCGCGCCGGCTCTGCCAGACGACCCATCGTTCGACCAGTCATCCGGCCACGCCAGCAGGCCGGCTTTACCCTGGTCGAGGTAATCCTCTCGCTGGTGCTGTTCTCGCTGATCTCGCTGGCACTGGTCGCCGCCATGGGCACCATGGGCAACACCTACTCCCGCACCGCCGAACGCGTCGATGCGAATGCCGACCTGCGCATCGTCGGCGGCTTTCTCCACCAGACCCTCAGCCAATCGCTGGTGGTCTTTCCGCCGGGCGGCGATGAGCTGCCAAGCAACCCGTATTTCCAGGGTAACGAGCAGGAGCTGACCTTCGTCGGCAATCTGTCCGGCTACCAGGGCCCCGGCGGCGTTCATCTCATGCACCTGGCCTTCGATGCGCAAGACGGGCAGCTGGCGGTGGCCATCCTGCCGTGGCGGGCAGACCCCGACTGGTCGCCGGATTGGGGCAATGCGGAAACCGTCGTGCTGCTGCCACGGCTCGACAGCTTCCGTCTCGCCTACCTCGGTCATGAGGGCGAAGACGACTGGCGCCAGAGCTGGGACGAGCCGCGTGCCTATCCGCTCGCCCTGCGCCTGAATGTGGTGGTCGAGGAGCGTCACTGGCCGGAAATGGTGGTCTGGTTGGGAGGTCATCGTGCTGCGCCCTAGCCCGCCGAACAAAACACCGCGTCGTGAGCGCGGCCTGGCGCTGGTCGCTGTGCTCTGGATCACCGCTGCCCTGGCGGCGCTGGCGCTGTCGCTCAGTCAGATGACCCGCACCGATACCCGCGTAGTGCAGGTCCACAAGCAGACCACCGAGGCCCGCGCCCTCGGCGATGGTGCTATTGCGGTCGCCGCCGCCTGGCTGTGGAACCACGGCCCAAGTCTGGTGGCGCTGGAGCGACGTGAGGTCACGGTCGGCCAGACGCCGGTATCGGTCGAGATCGTGCCGGTGACCGGCCTGATCGACATCAATCACGCCGAGGCCGAACTGCTCGAGCTGCTGTTCCGCATCGGCGCCAATCTGCCACCTGCAGAGGCAAGGCAGCTCGCCGAACGCGTGATCGCCTGGCGCAGCCCCCCCGATGGGGAGCTCGCGGCCAGCGGCGACGACTCGGACTTTCGCCACGCCCCCTTTTATACCGTCGACGACCTGCGACAGGTTCCTGGGATCACCCCAGATATTTATGCTAGTGTTTCCCGCCTCCTGGTAGCGCATTGGAGCGTGTACCAGATCATGGTTGACCCCGCCTCGGCCCCCCTGGCAGTGCTTGAAGTGCTGGCGGACGGCGATCATCAGCTGGCGTCACAGCTGGCGCTCGCCAGGGATGAGGCCAGGGATGAAGGGCAGGCCAGGGTGGATTTTTCGGCACTGTCCGCAGAGCAGATCGGCCAGGGGGCAGGGACCAGCGTCTTCCGGCTGGATGCCGTGGTGACGTTCGAGAACGGACGGCGTTACCGGCGTACCGCCTGGGTCAATACATCCCCCCGGGGTGGTCAGGGCCAGGGAGGCGCGGGGGCCACGCCCTGGCACATCTGGCAGGTCGAATCGTTGAGGAGCATGCCGCGTGACTGAATCACGATCGGACAACCCCGGCCGGGGAGGGAATTCCTGGCAGTTTCTCGGCGTGGACCTGTCCCAATGGCCGCGCCTCTGGCTGGAAGGCTGGCGGATCGCGCTTGCCTCGCGCTGGCTCGGGCGCATCGTGCCCCAGGAGCCCGTCGACGTCATCCTGCCCACCGGGGAGTGCCGCCGCTATCTGGCCGGCGACTGGTCGGACTGCACTGCGGCCCCATCCCGTTATCGCGCCGTCCTGCTCGATCGCGCCGACGTGCTCACCCGCTCGCTGACCCTGCCGCCGCTGTCCGGTGATGACCTGGTGCGTGCGGTGGCCTTCGAGGTGGAAGGCCTGACCCCCTTCGGCATCGACCACACCGCCTGGGGCTATCGGCAGAGCGAAGGCAGACAGCCCGGCGCGGCCACCGGCGGAATCGTTCTTGAAGTGGCCCTGGCCCGCCAGGCGGACGTGGCAGCGCGGCTGGCGGCCGCCCAAGGTGTCACCCAGGGCAGCCACGACCAGGCCGATTACGAAGTCTGGGCACTCGATCAGGCCGAGCGTCCGATCGTCCTGCGTGGTTTTGCCGAACAACGTCGTGCCGGCCGGCGCACGCGACGACTGCTCCAGATCGGCGCCCTGGCCGTCGGCGTCCTGTTCCTGTCGCTGGCCGCCCTATCGATCCCGGCCATCGAGGCGCAATCGCGCCTGAGCGAGGCCACGGCGGCCTACGAAAAACTGCAGACCCAGGCCCGCGATGTCCAGGCCGCTCGCTCGCGGCTGATCGCACTCTCCGAGACCGCACTGGCGGTCTCCGAGCGCTTGAGCGCGGCGCCAACACCGATCCGGCTGGTCGATCGCCTCTCCGCCCTGCTGCCTGAAAGCGCCTACCTCGAACAACTGACCATGAACGAGCGCCACGCACGGGTGACCGGCCAGTCGGACAATGCCTCCGCCCTGTTGCAGAGCCTTGGCGCCAAGCCCGGGTTTCAGAATGTGCGCGCCCCGACTGCCTTCACCCGCAGCCGCGCCACCGGCAAGGATCGCTTCGTCATCGAATTTGACTATCACCCCGAAATCGCTGCCGCCGAGGCCCAGCCATGATCTCCCGACGCTGGCTACCGTGGTTCAGCGTGGGCTCGACCCTGCTGTTGCTGCTCGGCATCTGGCTGGCCGCCGGCCTGACGATCATCAAGCTTGAGCGGAGCGCCGAGGCAACGCTCGCCGACATGGCCCCTCGCTACGCCCGGCTGGAAGGCCTGCTGCAATCACAGGAGCGCATCGAACGCGATCTTGAGCAGCAGCAGGCCGCCATCGAGGCCATGGCCTATCCGGCCGGCATCAATCGCGACCAGGTCGGTGCCCGTCTGCAACAGGAGTTGCGCACGCGCATCTCACGCGCCGGCGTGCAGATTGGGGGCAGCCGGGTATCCTCCAAGCCGCCGGAGGACGACCAGCCCTGGGGCGTCATCGCCGTCAATATCGACATGACCGGTACGCTCGATGCCGTGCGCGATGCCTTTATCGCCGTCGCTGCCCTGCGGCCCGTAGTCGACCCGGTCACCGCACGCATGCAGGCCGAGTCGCTCGGTCGTGCCGAAGAGGGTGACCAGAAACTCAAGATCGATGTGCGTTTTGAAGCGCTGTATCTGGCCCCAGGTCTGGCCCAGGGTTTGGCCCAGGGTCTAGCTGAGGAGGCGCCGTGAAGGTCGGTCTGCCACTCGCGCTGGCGCTGATCGTCGGCCTGCTGCTCGCCGTGGTGCTGTGGCTGGCGCAGGGCGCCGGGACTCACTGGTCCGCACCGAAACCTGTCGAACCGGCAGCAGTCGAGGTGGTAACCTTGCCCGCGGCCGTCCAGGCACGCGCCGATGCGCTGGCGGCCACCCGGGATCTTGTCGAGGCACCCTTGTTCTGGCCCTCCCGTCGCCCGCCACCGCCGCCGGAGCCGGAGCCAGAGCCGGAACCGGAGCCAGAACCGCCGCGGGAAGACCCATTGAAAGACGCCGCCCTGCTTGGCACCTTCGTCTCGCATGGCCAGGGCGGTGTGATCTTGGCCATCAAGCCCGACCAGAAAAAAGCTCGGGGGAAGGCCCAGGCGAAAGCAGGTGACGAACAGGGAGCTCGCGAGATCGTGCGGCTGACGGTGGGCGAGGCCTATCAGGGCCTGACACTGCGTCAGGTGTCGCCGCTCGCGGTCGAATTCGAGGACGAGGCCGGCGGCAAGCACTATCTGTCGCTCGAGATCGAGCTGCCGAACCTCCAGCAGGGCCCGCCATGACGGCTACTCCAATCATGGTCCAGAGCATGGATCAGCTCATGGCCCAGCTGATGATTTCATTGCAAGGCTTCATCAAGGGCCTCATTACATCGCCTCGTCGCGACCAGCGCCGAGGTGGCAACTTTCACGAAGTGTCAGGGTCTTTCCTGCATTCGCACAAGAACTGTGCCGAACAGACAAGGCCCGCGTTGAGGGACGATCCGGAATGATCAGCAAAGCAATGGCCCGAGCGGGCGCACTGGCAGCAGGCATCCTGCTGCTCGCCGGCTGTGCCACCAATGAGCTGTCGATGAGAGACGACGGCGGCTTCTTCATCGCCCCGGAGGAGCCGGTCGGTCGCGAGGATGCCAAGGGCGTGGGGGTGCTGGAGGAAACCGCCCTGCGTGATCGGCCCAAGTCGACCATCTATCGCGGCGATGACCGCACCGTCAAGATGCCGCCTGCCGCCGAAAGTCGCCCCGAGATCGACGAGCTGGCCGATGGCGAAAGCGTCTCGTTGAATTTCGAGAACGTCCCCCTGCGCGGCTTGGTGCAATCCATCCTTGGCGACCTGCTCGGCCTTGACTACAGCATCGACAAGCCGATCCAGGGCGAGGCGACCCTCCAGACCGGCTCACCGGTCCCACGCAGCCAGCTGATCCCCATCCTGCAATCATTCCTGCAGGCCAACGGCGCGCTCATGGTTAAGGGCGCCGATGGCGTCTACCACGTCGGCCCGGCCGAGAGCGTGCGCAACGTGCCGCGTCGCCTGCAAGGCGTCGATCGCATCCAGCCGGGCTACACCACCGTCATCGTGCCGCTGCACTACATCGGCGCCAGCCAGATGGCCGATATCCTGCAGCCGGTCGCCCCTTCGGAGGCATTCGTCCGGGTCGACGACTCTCGCAACCTGCTCATGCTGGCCGGCACCCAGTATCAGCTGGAAGGCTGGCTCGAGCTGATCGACAGTTTCGATATCGACATGCTCAAGGGCATGTCGGTCGGCATCTTCCCGCTGGAATACGCCTCGGTCGGCGAGGTCGGCACCGCGGTCGGCGCCCTGCTCAGCGGTGGCGGCGAGCAGGGAGACAGCCTCTCCGGGCTGATCAAGGTCATCCCGATCGAACGCCTCAACAGCCTGCTGGTCGTCACCCCGCGGGCCCATTTCCTCGACAAGGTCCAGACCTGGATCGAACGGCTCGACCGCGCCCCGGACAACAACTTCCAGCGCTCGCTCTACGTCTACCCGGTACAAAACGGTACCGCCAGCCAGTTGGCCGACATGCTCAACCAGATCTTCGGCGGCGGTGGTGCCGGCGGCCGCAGCAGCGGCGCTGGCGTCATGCAGGATGCCGGCGTCGCCCCGGGGCTGGCAACCACCAGCATCAGCTCCTCGGCCGGTTCTGGTCTCGGCTCTGGCCCAGGCTCTGGCTCAGGTTTCGGTTCCAACCCCGGCTCCGGCATTGGTGGCAGCAGCGGCCTGCCGGGGCAGTCATCCAGCACCGGCGGTCTCTCCGACAGCAGCCGGCTCGACGACGACCGCATCGGCAGCGATGGCACTCCCAGCAGCGGCAGCAGCGTGGCAGCCGGCCAGAGCAGCAGCATGACAGGCGGCGTCGGTGGCGTCGGCGGCATCACCTCGGGGCAGGGTGGCCTGAGTGGCCAGGGTGGTTTGGGTAGTCAGGGCAGCACGGGCGCAAGCGTCTCGCTGCTCGATGGCGTCCGCGTGGTTGCCGACGACTCCAACAACAGCCTGCTCATCTACGCCCGCCGGCAGGACTACCAGGACATCGAAGAAGCCCTGCGCTCGCTGGATGTCGCCCCATCACAGATCCTGATCGAGGCCAGCATCATCGAGGTCTCGCTGACCGGTGATCTGAGATACGGTCTGCAATGGTATCTGCAAGGTGGTCTCGGCGGCGGCTACGAGGGCACCGGCCAGCTCAACTTCGGCAGCGAGGGCGGCATTGGCCCCAGGCAGCCCGGCTTTTCCTACACCATCGCCAACGGCGCCGGCCAGATTCGTGCCGTACTCAACGCCCTGGCGGAGAAATCGCTGGTGCAGGTGATCTCCTCACCGTCGCTGATGGTGCTGGACAACCACACCGCCACCATCCAGGTGGGCGACCAGCAACCGGTCAACTCCGGCGACACCATCACCTCCACCGGTTTCGTTTCCAGAAACATCACCTACAAGGACACCGGCGTCACCCTGGCGGTCACCCCCTCGGCCAATGCCGGCGGACTGGTACGTATGGACGTCCAGCAGACCGTCACCGACGTGGGCCAGATCGATAGCGCCACCGGCCAGCGCAGCTTCCTGCAGCGTGAAATACAGAGCCAGGTCGCCGTGCGTTCCGGTCAGACCGTCGTGCTCGGTGGCCTGATCAAGAACAACGCCAGTCAGGGCAAGAGCGGCGTCCCGTTCCTGGCCGATCTGCCCGGCGTCGGCAACCTGTTCTCCACCACCACCAAGAGCTCGGATCGTACCGAACTGCTGGTCATGATCACCCCGCGCGTACTGCGTGACGAGCAGGACCTGCAACAGGTCACCAGCGAAATGCGCGACCGCATGACCAACCTCAAGCGCCTGTCCGGTTGGAGCGAGCAGTCGGCCTCCGACAGCGACCAGACCGATGGCCAGACCGGTGACGATACCGATGCCGCCGACGATGCCGACGTCCTCGAAGGGGATGCCGACAGCGATGCCGAAGCACGGCTCGGCGCCCTTGATGAGCCGGGGGCATGACCGCCACCAACGGCACCGTCACGCCGGGCCCGATTTGGCCCGCCTGCGCGGAACCAAACCCGCCGCAGTCAGGTCTATTGCCGGCCGGCCCCCGAGCCATGACTCAGTAGCCATGACTCAGTCGGTCGGTTGCCCGTCCTGATTGAGCTGGCCCCAGAGCAGGGCAGGGGTAGGGCCCAGAGATAGGGCCCAGAGGTAGGACAGACTGGCCCATTGTCGGTGTTTCCAGTATTGATTTGTTGGCCTTTACCCGCCCTAGTGGCCCTGATCCATCAATTAAATTAACCAACCAGGGAGCGATCGTCGATCCATGCATCACTCAGACACCCAGTCGAATCACATCAGCCTGCGCCCAGCCAACCGCTCCCGCCATATGGCGGCCCTGCTGGGGCTCGCCGCCGTCATCGGCCTGTCCGGCTGCGCCACCCTCACCACCCAGCCAGGCACACCCGAAGAGCAAGTCAGCCAGCGCAGCCTCGACCGCGACCAGGCCTACCGCGACGACGACTACGAAGCCATCTACAGCTACTTCACCCCCGGCTACCGCCAGACCCACAGCTTCGCGCAATTCCAGGGCCGGGCACCATTCAGCATCACCCTGAAAGACAGCGAAATCCTCGACGTCCAATGCGACCAGCCCGAACGCTGCGAAGTGAAAAAACGCTGGGTCTACCAGCTCAACACCCCCATGGGCAAACAAGTCGGCGACGTTGACAAGGTCCAGCACGAAACCTGGATCCAGGTCGACGGCCAGTGGTACTACTACCGAGACTGAACCAGCCACCACTCCCACAACAGGCACCGCATTATTGTGGGAGCGGGCCTTGCCCGCGAAAGCCGCCCCAGCGGCTGTCCAGTCCTAAATTGCCACTGGATTCAACCGCGCAGCGCCACCAAACTTCAACTCGCGCGTTCCGCGCGATTCGCTTGCAAGGCCCAAAGCTATGAACATGGCCCACACAAGATCCGTGGCACCGTATTATTGTGGGAGCGGGCCCCGCCCGCGAAAGCCGCCCCAGCGGCTGTCCAGTCGTAAATTGCCACTGGATCCAACCGCGCAGCGCCCCCAACAGCTCCCGCCCAACCCACCACCAACCCCAACCGCGCAGCGCCCCCAACCCTCAACTCGCGCCTCCCGGCGCGATTCGCTTGCAAGGCAAGCTCCCACAGTCACCACCCCCTCAAACCGCCATCCTCTGCCATCTCCCTTCTGATTTCTGATTTCTTGTTTTCCCCCTCCCTTCCCCATGTATACTCCCCGCCACAGCTGTCAATTGGACGACACTCGCAGCGGCCTTGGCGCCACGGCTTCCGGCACAAACCCCGGCCCCTCGGAGCAGCCCCTGTGGTACAAAGACAACAACAGATGCCACAGTTAAGCGCGACAGGCGAAGAAACTCGATTACAGTCTTTACACAAGGTCGCCGTTTGCTACCATCCAACTGCGGCTTTAGTTCGGAGCTTGCTGGGCGCCAGGCAACATGATGTAATGTCGTCGCCCAACAACCGGTCGCTTTGGCCGGATCTGGAAATCCCCCTTTCAACCCAAAGGAAGTGCTAGTTATGAAAAAGAAGCTTCTCTCGACCGCAATTGCGGCCGGCATGGGCATGGGTCTGATGAGCACTGCGGCACAGGCGGTCTACGTCAACGCCCAGGGCACCGGTCAGGCACTGCTCTACCCTTATTACTCCGCCGATAACGGCAACGACACCTATGTCCAGGTGGTCAACACCTCTGACGTCGGCAAAGCCGTCAAGGTGCGTTTCGTCGAGTCCAAGAACAGCCAGGAAGTGCTCGACTTCAACCTGTACCTCTCGGCCCACGACGTCTGGACCGGTGCCATCACCGCGACCGGCAATGGCGGTGCCAAGTTGGTCAGCTCTGACAACTCCTGCAGCACCCCTCGGATCCCCGCCAATGGCGAGGCGTTCCGTACCCATGAATTTAGTACTGATGATGACAACACTGTCGAGCGTACGCTTGAGGGTCATGTCGAGATCATCACCATGGGTGATATTGATCCGAACAGTGATCTGCACAGGGCCATCACACATAGCGGAGGTCAATTGCCGGGTGAGCCAGGTGCGACCTGTGACAACTATGTCAATCAACTGGCCTATAACGCCGAAAGCGCGGGTGACCTGACCTCTAGCCCTACTGGCGGTCTGTATGGCTTTGCCCAGCTGGTCAATGTCGAGACTGGCACCGCCGCCATTATGGACGCCACTGCACTGGCCGACTTCACCAGTATCAACATCTGGCACGAGCCGGGTACCACCCTTCCTAACCTCGAGAGCGGCAACACGGACGCCATTCTTTTCAGTGAGGGTGGAGTCTTGACCCTGCCGGCAGCACCGATGAGCACTGGCGATGGTGATCCGGTCAGCGCCGTGTTGATGACCCGGAATATCCAGAACAGCTATGTGGTCGATCCGAGGATCAATGCCGGCACCGACTGGGTCGTGACTTTCCCCACTAAGCACCTGTATGTCAACCAGTCGCCCGCCGCCAAGCCGTTCACTGGCGTGTGGGACGACGAAAGTGATAAAGGGCCGGGGCCCAGGCTTGGTGCGGCTTGTGAAGAGGTCACATTGACCTACTGGGACCGTGACGAACAAAGGCCGTCAGGCGGTATTGACTTCTCGCCGCAGCCGGAGGGTGGCACGAACTCGTTGTGCTACGAGGCCAACGTAATCACCTTCAGTAACTCGGATGTGATCGGTTCGCCCAATAGCTACAATCTCGATGTTATCTACAACGCTGGTTGGATGGACATCGCCTTCGCTGGCACGAATAATTACTTCAACGTTGTGGATGATGAGGGCAATAACCACGCGCTCTACGGCCTGCCGGCCATTGGTTACATGATCAATGAGTACCAGAACGGCACCATCGGTGGCGTAGTCCGTAACTACATGGGTGCCAGCAAGCACAAGGAGACCTCTCCTGTCGGTGATTTTGTTGAAGAAGCAACACCGTAATGGTGATGGCTAATCTGTAACAGATCATTTCCCGCTGAAGATGAAAACGCCCCCGAGGGGGCGTTTTTTATTGTTTTTTCAATTTGTTTGTGTCCAGGGTTTGTCCTGACTGCAAGTATGGGTATACTCGCGCCAGCCGTCGAGATATTGGGCGGACCATTGGGGGTGATCTCCGCCCCGTCAAGACACAGATTGAGAGTGACGAGACCAATGAACCAGTCATTAATGAGCAAGGACAAGTCGGTGCTGAGCCGGGCAGTGAAGACACTGCTGCTCGGCCTGGCTGCGACCAGTCTGCCACTGACCGCCGCCACCGCTAGCACTATCAAGATCGGGGATGACGTCGCCCTGACCACCGCACCGGGTGTGCTGTATGTGAATGGCGTGGCAGCGGGCAGTATGGCCAGTGCCAGGATTGATCCGAGCACCGGCCATATCGAGGTCACAGGTGATATGTCTGTTGGCGATGGCGGCGGTTATGGCGGCCCGGGTGGCGATCCGGAGGATCCGCCACCGGTCGATCCCCCACCGGTTGATCCTCCACCGAGTGGCTCCTGCGAAAAATGGGCAGCACTGGGCTCGCGAACATTGGCTCCCTCCGTAGGCAAACGTTATCCGAACGGGAGTTATGACCTGGGGGGCGAGGTTAAATCCTTCCAGTTCGACGCCCGACAGGGTAACGGGACTCTGAACGTTGTACATGCAAGCGGTGTCACTAAGGCGATGAAGACAATCTGGGTTTCACATTGCCCCGGTGGCGAGCCGGTTCATAGCCGTTACATGATTAATCAAGGCTCGGATTCAGCTAACATAGGGTACACAGGTGGTGCAGAGGAGAGGTTATGGTACCTCGAGGCTGGTCAAACCTATTACTTCAATGTAGTGAATGCGTATCAGGGTAATCCAGCGGTCAACACCTGCACGAGGAATTGTCCAATGGTCCCAGCACTTCGCTAAACTGACTTGCCGCACTGGTGGCCAATCAACCGCCCTTTGGGGCGGTTTTTATTTATCCTTGCCTTCCCCATTCAACCTTGCTGGCGCTCCGCCAAGACGGGCCATTATGAGGTGTGTCTAAATGTGTTTTGAAATCCGCTCCAATCCACTTGCCCGCCAACTGCGGGCAGCCATGGCTGCGCTCTCCATTACTGGCCTGGGCATCGCCACGCTGGCGATCACGGCTCCAGCAGCCGCAGCGCAGAGCGATGCCAATACCGTGCTGGTCGAACGCGGCCAGGTGCAGGTGACCGCCGCCGATCTCAGTATGTTGGTCGATCTGCAGATCCCGGCCGAGAAACAGCCATTCTTCTGGGCCGATGAAGACCAGATCCGGCAGAAGATCGCCGAGCTGTTCCTGGTGCGCCAGGCCGCCCAGCAGGCCCGTGAGGAAGGCATCAGTGAGCAGGATCGCTGGGCCATGGACTACTTCGCCGATCGCGCACTGCTGAACTCGCAGACCAACGCGGCTATCCAGAAGCACCTGGCAGCGGCTGATCTGGAGGCACTGGCCCAGGAGTATTACCTCGCCCATCCGGACGAGTTCGCCCGCCCCGAGCAGGTCAAGGCCAGCCATATCCTCATCGACCTTGATGAGCGCAGCGAGGAGGAGGCCCTGGCCCGCGCCGAGGAGGTGCTGGAAAAACTCAGGCAGCAGCCAGAGCAGTTCGCCGAGCTGGCGCGCGAGTACTCGGACGATGCATCCGTCGAACGCAACGATGGTGACCTGGGCTTCTTCGCCAGAGGCCGTATGGTCCCGCCCTTCGAAGAGGCCGCCTTCGGCATGGACAAGCCCGGTGAGCTCGCCGGCCCGGTCAAGAGCCAGTTCGGCTACCACATCATCCGCTTCGAAGACCGCCGCGACGCCTCCACTGTGCCGTTTGAATCAGTCAAGGCACAACTGATCGACAAGCAACGCCAAAACGTCTCCAGCCGCGCCCGCAGCGAATACCTGGAAAAAATCCGCTCGCTCGAAGACACCCAGGCCCATCAGGAAGCCATCGAAGCCCTGGTAAGGGAACTCCCCGACCCGAAAGAGCTGCTAGAACAGCAGAAAGCCGGTTCCGCGAAATAACCGCAAGCCCGCTACTTCCAGCAGCAAACCACAGCCCCCGCCATATAAAGGTGGGGGTTGTTTTTTGTGCAGCAATCCCACAGAGCACCTCGCGCCATTGTGGGAGCGGGCCCCGCCCGCGAAAGCCGCCTTCAGCGGCTGTCCAGTCTTAAATTGCCACGATAATTGTTCGTGCTGCATCAAACCTCAACTCGCGCCTCCCGGCGCGATTCGCTTGCAAGGCAAGCTCCCACATGGGTTTGGCGGTGCTCTCAAACCTCAATTTCCGCGATTCGCTTGCAGGGCCTAGGGCTATGACATGGCCCACAGGGGCTCGGAGCCATTGCATTATTGTGTGAGCGGGCCCCGCCCGCGAAAGCCGCGCCAGCGGCTGTCCAGTCTTCAGCGGCCACCAGCATCCAACCGCGCAGCGCCGCCCCCAACCCCTCTGATCTCTGACTTCTGAATTCTTCCAGCTTCTGGCTCTTGTCGTGTGAGCGGGCCTTGCCCGCGAAGGCCCCGCAGAGGCGTTGGCCATTCATGCAAAGCTCCCCTCGACAGGCTTGTGTGAATGTACAATATCAAGTACATTTGTCGGCAAGTCCATCGAGCAATAGAGTTTCTACCATGAAGACTGTCAGCTTCAGCAATGCCCGCAAGTCACTGAAAGCCATACTCGACCGGGTCAATGACGACATTGATTGCACGATCATCACTCGACGCGATGCACCGGAAGCCGTGCTGATGTCGTTGAGGGAATACAACGCCCTGCTCGAGACCGTGCATCTGCTCGACTCCCCGGCCAACGTCGCGCATCTGAGCCGCTCGATCGAGCAGCACAAGACCGGCAGGCTTCAACATCGGAGCATCATGGAAGATGAGCCGGCACCTCGTGAAGGATGAATGAGGTCAGCTGGACCCTTGAGGCCTGGAATGACTACCTGTTCTGGCAAACTCAGGACCGCAAGACCCTGAAACGAATAAACAAGTTGATCCGGGAGACGCTTCGCACGCCTTTCGACGGCATCGGCAAGCCCGAGCCACTGAAAGGCAGCCTGTCAGGCTACTGGTCCCGACGCATCGACACGAGCAACCGACTCGTCTACGCCGTCGACGACCACATGCTCGTCATCATCTCCTGCCGTTATCATTACTGATGCAGCGCAATAAGTGGCGAGAGCGCCGACGCTGGCCGCAACATTTACCAATAAAAGATTCTGACCTCTTTTCCTGACCACATCAAACCATCCACCCTGCTGGGCGGATTGTCGGGCTAAAGCCCGACCCACAGCGGGCAGGCGCGAAAACCGCGTCAGCGGCTGTCCAGTCTTCAGCGGCCACCAGCATCCAACCGCGCAGCGCCCCCAACCCCTCTGACTTCTGAATTCTGAATTCTTCCAGCTTCTGGCTCTTGTCGTGTGAGCGGGCCCCGCCCGCGAAAGCCGCGTTAGCGGCTGTTTTGGTCTGAGTTGTCGCCTGAATCGCCCCATGCTCTGGCAGCGGGGGTGGTATCATTTCGGGTTTTCGGATCTTGATTCCGCCGCGCGCCTGTCTGCATCGGGTGGGTGAGTGAAACGAGGCGAGGGCGTTGCCTCAGATGGGTGGCGCCGTGGGTAGCGACATAGACAGCAACATGGGTAGCGATATGGATAGCGACAACAATGCCGGCCTGCTGATTCCCGAGCGGGCGTATGAGCCGCCGGAGCATTTGTCGGATATCGATTCCTGGCATGGCCTGATCCCGGTGGCGTTTGCGCTGGTGGAGCTGCTGCGGCCGCGCTGCTTTGTGGAGTTGGGTACCCACCAGGGTGATTCTTACGGGGCTTTCTGCCAGGCGCTGGATGGGCTGGACCTGCCGGTGAGCGCTTATGCGGTCGATACCTGGTTGGGCGATGAACATGCCGGTCTGTATGGCGAGGAGGTGTACGAATCGCTGCGCCGCTGGCACGATCCGCGTTTCGGGCATTTCTCCCGGCTGGTGCGTTCGACCTTTGATCAGGCGCTGGCGCACTTTGACGATGGCAGTGTGGATCTGCTGCATATCGATGGCCTGCATACGGAAGAGGCCGTACGTCACGATTTCGAGAGCTGGCTGCCCAAGATGAGTGCCCGGGGGGTGGTGTTGTTTCACGATACCAATGTCCGCGAGCGTGGTTTTGGCGTCTGGCGGCTGTGGGAGGAGCTGGCCGAGCGTTATCCGGCCCGTGAGTTCCCGTTCTCGCATGGGCTGGGTGTGCTCTGTGTCGGTGAGGTGCCGGCAGGGATTGCGCCCTGGTTTGCGGCCAGTGAGGCGCAATGGGATGCGCTGCTGCGACGGTTTCATGCGCTGGGCGAGCGTGCCCGCCTGCTGGGTGAGCGCGACCGGCTGCTGGGGTCGCGTGACTGGCTCAAGGGCGAACGTGACCGGCTGCGGGTGGAGCGCGACCAGCTCTCGGCCCGTCTCGACCGCGAGACCGAGCGCCTGGCGGCCACCCGCGACCAGTTGCAGGAGCTGGGAGCGACGCATTCGCATGCCCTGTCCGTGGTGCAGGAACGGGATGCGGCTTTGGCGCGCTGTCAGGAGGAACTTGCCGCCTGTCGCGAGTCTGAAAGGCAGGCGCGGACTCGTCTCGACTCGCATGACCGTTCGCGCGCCTTCCGTCTCCTGAAACGTTTGCCTTTTGTCGGACCCAAAGACTGAATGACTGAGCAGCCAGCTATCACCCGTTCCGGCCCCATCGTCGATGTCATCGTGCCGGTCTATCGCGGCCTGGATGACACCCGTTGCTGTATCGAGAGCGTGCTGAGCAGCCGCTGCTCGACCGAATTCGAGCTGGTGGTGATCAATGACGCCAGCCCGGAACCGGAGGTGTCGCAGTGGTTGCGCGAGGCGGCCGATCGGCACGGCTTTACGCTGCTGGAAAACCCGGACAATCTCGGCTTTGTGGCCACCGTCAACCGCGGGATGGAGTGTCATCCGGATCGGGACGTGGTACTGCTAAACAGCGATGCCGAAGTGGCCAATGACTGGCTTGATCGCCTGGTTGCCGCCGCCGAGCGTGAGCCGCAAACGGCGAGCGTGACGCCTTTTTCCAATAACGCCACCATCTGTAGCTACCCGCGTTTTCCGGAAGGAGGCGAGATGCTGCCGGGATGGACGGTGTCGGCCCTGGATGCGCTGATCGCCCGGGTCAATGCCGGCAAGCAGGTGACTATTCCAACCGCGGTCGGTTTCTGCATGTATATCCGGCGCGCGGCGCTGGATGCGGTTGGTCTGTTCGATGTGGAGCGCTTCGGCAAGGGCTACGGCGAGGAAAACGAGTTTTGCATGCGCGCCGCCAAGGCCGGTTGGCAGCATGTGCTGGCGGCGGACTGCTTTGTGCGACACGCTGGCGGGGTCAGTTTCGGCGAGTCGGCCAGCGAACGGCAACAGCTGGCCGGCCGGGTGCTCTCCAAGATGTACCCGGACTATGACGGCCTGGTCGCCCGCTTTGTGCATGACGACCCGATCCGGCCGTTGCGCCTGGCGATTGATCTTGCGCGGCTGGCGGCAAGCACGACGCCGGTGGTGGTGCATGTCACGCATGCGTTGGGTGGTGGCACGGCGCGACATGTGCGAGATCTGGGCACAGCGGTTGATGCGACAGTGACTTCACTGGTGTTGGAGCCGGCCACCGATGGTGAGGGCCGCCTGCGACTGTATCGGACGGAGCCGGAGGAGAGCCTGGATATCCGTTTCGATGCGGGACGTGAGCAGGAATTGCTGCTCGATCTGTTCCGGGCCATTGCGGTCGATCGGTTGCATTTTCATCATGTGCTGGGTCTGCCGGAATGGATTCGTGAGCTGCCGGAGCGTCTGGGTCTGCCCTATGACGTGACCCTGCATGATTTTTATTTCTATTGCCCGCAGAAGCATCTGCAGGACCGGAATCACCAGTACTGTGGCGAGCCGGATACGGCGGGTTGCAATGCCTGCCTGGCGCATCGCCCGGCACCGGGTGATGTCGATATCGAGACCTGGCGGCAGAGGTCGGCAGGGTTTCTGGAGCGGGCCGAGCGGGTGTTTGCCCCGTCGATGGCGGTGCTCGAGCGCATGCGGCGGCATTTTCCACCGGCACCGTTGGTGCTCGCTCCCCATCCAGAGCCCGATGTCGCGCCGGCCGAGCGCGTCAAGGTGCGGCCTCTGACCCCGGATGTCCCCCTGCATGTGGTGGTGCTCGGCGCGCTCGGCGAGATAAAGGGCGCGGATGTGCTGGAGCGGGTCGCCATCGAGGCGGCGCGCCGCAATGCCCGGGTGCAGTTCACGCTGGTCGGTTTCGCCTATCGGCCGCTGCGGGTTTCCCCAAAGAGCAATCTGGTGGTGACAGGGCCTTATGATGCCAAGAGCCTGCCGGGGTGGCTGGAGCGGGTGAACCCGCATCTGGTCTGGTTTCCGGCCCAGGTGCCGGAAACCTACAGCTTTACCTTGAGCGCCTGTCTGCAGGCCGGGCTGCCGGTGGCGGTGACCGATCTGGGCGCCTTGCCCGAGCGCATTCAAGGGCGGGAATGGAGCTGGATCCTGCCCTGGAATACCAGCACCGATGAATGGCTGGACTTCTTCGATGAAGTGGCCCAGAAGCATTTTTCGACCGGGCAGGCGCCTGAGATCTTGGCTGGCAGTCCGGCAGAGGCTGATTTCAGTTATCACGACGATTACATTCCCGCTGGTCAGCGGGCTGGGCGAGCGTCGTCGTCGGGGTCGCTGTCCAGCACGGAGAGCCATCTGCTCGTGGAGCGCCTGATGCGCGCCTCGCGGCTGCGCGGTGGGACGGTGAAACGTATCCGGCGCGGAGCGTTCAGGACGGCCTTGAAAATACATCAACGCCCCTTGCCGCGGCGCATCTTCAAAGCTTTGCCGGACCATTGGCAGACCCACCTGAAGCGTTGGCTGATGCGGGCCTGATTAGTCTCCTTGAGTTGTCTCTTTGACGTTTTCGTCTTGATCATGAACTACTCGTGACCAGCCGGTCGGCCGGCCGATCGGTTGGTTTGTCGCCGGTGGCCGCGCTACACTTCGGCGTTTTCTGGTTTTCTACTTGGATCAATCTCTCCTGATGGATGGCAGTCGCCCGTGAAGGCCGTAATCGAACAACGTCTCCAGGCCATTGGCCAGCAATTCGTCGATGACGGTGATCTGCCGGCCGAGGTGTCGGTCCGGCCCGATCTGACCGTGCCGAAGGACTCCGCACACGGTGATTTCGCCAGCAATCTGGCCATGCAGCTGGCCCGGCCGATGAAGCAGTCGCCGCGGGCGATCGCCGAGCGCATCGTCGCGGCCTTTGGTGAGGTGCCGGGCGTCAAGCGGATCGAGATTGCCGGCCCCGGGTTCATGAACTTCTTCGTCGAGGCCGGCGCGGCCTTCGCTCTGATCGACCGCATTCTCGACGAGGGCGAGCGCTTTGGCCGCTCGACTGCCGCCGCGGGCCAGCGGGTGCAGGTGGAGTTCGTCTCGGCCAACCCCACCGGACCGCTGCACGTGGGTCATGGTCGCGGTGCGGCCTATGGCTCGGTGGTCGCCAATCTGCTTGAGGCGATCGGGGCCGAGGTCGAGCGCGAGTATTACGTCAATGACGCCGGCCGACAGATGCACATCCTGGCGGTGAGCGTCTGGCTGCGCTATCTCGAGTTGCAGGGCGAGACCATCCAGTTCCCGTCCAATGGCTACCGCTCCGAGGGCTACATCCTCGATATCGCCCGTTCGCTGGTCGATGAGCAAAGCCAGAGCGTTGGCCGCCGGCTGCTGGTGGAGTCGGCCCGGGTGTTTGCCGACCTGCCCGAGGATGCGCCGGCTGGTGATCAGGAGCGACATATTGACGCGCTGATCGAACGCATGCGCGAGCTGTTGGGCGAGACCGACTATCAGCTGGTGTTCCGCACGGCGATCGATGCGATCCTGTCGGATATCCGCGCCGATCTGGCCGACTTCGGCGTCACGTACGACAACTGGTATTCGGAGCAGAGCCTGGCCGACCGTGGCCTGGTCGAACGTGGCATCGGGCGGCTCGAGGCCGCGGGGCATGTCTATCAGCGCGATGGCGCGCTGTGGTTCCGTTCGACCGACTTTGGCGACGACAAGGATCGCGTGCTGCGCCGTGACAATGGCGAGACCACCTATTTCGCCTCCGATGTCGCCTATCACCTCGACAAGTTCGAGCGTGGCTTCGATCAGGTGATCGACATCTGGGGGGCCGATCACCACGGTTATGTGTCGCGGGTGAAGGCGGCCATGAGCGCGCTGGGCAAGCCGGATGACCGACTGGTGGTTTCGCTGGTGCAGTTCGCGATCCTCTATCGCGGTGGTGAGCGGGTGCCGATGTCGACCCGCTCGGGGAGTTTCGTCACCCTGCGCGAGCTGCGCGAGGAGGTCGGCAATGATGCAGCGCGGTTCTTCTATGTGATGCGCGCGGCCAATCAGCATCTCGACTTCGACCTCGATCTGGCCAAGAGCCAGAGCAACGAAAACCCGCTCTACTACATTCAGTACGCCCATGCCCGGGTGGCCTCGGTGCTGCGGCAGCTGCCGCTGCGTGGTTTCGTGCATGAGCCGGAGGTCGGCCGGGCGGCCTATCAGCGGCTGACCGAATCCCACGAGCAGGAATTGTTCAAGCAGCTGTCGCAATACCCGGCACTGATCGAGCGGGCGGCCCGGGCCCATGAGCCGCATCAACTGGTGCATTACCTGCGTGCGCTCGCCCAGGACTTCCACAGCTACTACAACGCCCATGCCTTTCTGCTCGGCGACGATGCGCCGCTGCGCAATGCGCGCTTGAATCTGGTCGTCGCCACCCGCCAGGTGCTGGCCAATGGCCTGGCCCTGCTCGGCGTCAATGCGCCGGACGAGATGTGAGCATGGAGGGTGCGGCATGAGCAGTCGGAAACGCAGGCGCAAGCCGGTCAATCGGCCCCGTTCGCCCAGTAATCGCGGCGCGAAATGGACCCTGCTGATTGTGCTGGCACTGCTGGTCGCTCTGGTGGTTCTGCTGTCGCGCCTGACGGCGGAGAAAAACAGCCAGGGCGAGCCGAGCCGGGCGCAATCTCAGGGCCAGAGCGAGGCCCGCGGCGTCAAGAAGCCGGCCGAGAAAAAGCCGGTTTCGCCGGAATTCCAGTTCTATACCCTGCTGCCCGAAGAGGGCAATCAGCCGCCACCGGTCAGATCGCGCGAGGAACGGGCGGACGACTCCCTGCAAGTCCCGCCGCAGGCAGCCCTGGAGATGGAAGCAGAGACGGGGGCGACCTATCTGATCCAGGTCGGCTCGTTCCGCGCGGCGGATGATGCCGAGGCGCGCAAGGCGTCTCTGGCGCTGCTGGGGCTGGAGAGTCGCGTTGCCGCAGCCACGGTCGATGGGCGTCGCTATCACCGCGTGATGGTCGGACCGCTGTCCGGCAGGCAGGTAGCGACGGTACGCCAGCAGCTCCAACAGGCCGGGATCGAGTCCACACCGCCGCGTCGCGTCACCAACTGACCTTGTCTTTCGCGATCACCAAGGGCCGTCGAGGCCATTGTCGGATTGCCCTGCCATACTCGACATGAGCCAGCCCATATGTCTTGGGCGGTCATGATGCAGGGAGGCGTCGACAGAAAGGAGGTCGCCGGGATGCGGCCAGACGCGGAGAAGGGGCATGCCGTGTGTCGAGATCACGGGATGGTGGCATCGGGGTCTATGGCGGGCAGTCTGCCCAAATAGCCTGGGTGGTTCTGGTTGCCGTTGGCCGGCCGTTGCGCGCTGGTGGTTTCTCGCACTCGTCTTGCTGTTCGCCCCGCTGGCTCAGGCCGGGCAGGAGCTGCTCTCCCAGACCCAGTGGGCGACAACGCAGGTAGACCTCTTGCCGGCACAAGCCTTGTCGCTTGATTATCGTGCTGTGGATCGCGATGCCCTGAACCTCGGCCCGTTTCGGGGGCAGATCTGGTTGCGATTGCATCTTGATGGCCGGGCAATGAGCGCCGACCGCTGGCTGTCGGTGCGTTGGCCGTACTTTCGTGATTTCCGTGTCTATCAGGTCGGGCCGACCACCAGCAGCGGCAGGGTCGATCTGATCGAACTGCACGACTCCCCGCTGCCGGACGGGACGTTCTCCATGCCGAATTATCCGGGGCGGCTGTTGCCCGCCTTCCAGGGCGAACGCGAGTTCCTGATTCATCTGCGCTCGGACGGACCGGCGGCGTTGCGACTTACCCTGAGTTCGCTTGCGGAGGAGCGGCAGCGAGCACTCGTTCGCCATCTGCTTTTCGGTGCCTATCTCGGCGCGATGCTGGGCATGGCCCTCTATACCTTGTTCCTGATGCTGGCGGTGCGCGACCGCACCTACCTCGGCTATGCCGTGTTTCTGGCCGCTGCGGCCCTCTATGTCACTCTGCGCTACGACGGCATCACGCCGCTGTGGCTGGACATGCTGGACTGGCTGCCGCCCACCGGGTTGGTGCAGCTGGCGGTTGCCCCGATGGTGCTCGCTGGTCTCTGGTTCATACGACGGTTCCTGCGCACGGCAGGTGACGATCGGCCGGCCGATCGGCTGCTGGTCGGCATCATGATGGCCGCGCTGCTCTCGATACCGGCTTCGATCTGGTTGGCTGGGGTGGTGTCCTTCCTCTTTGTGGCGGGCTATGTGCTGGCCTCGATGGTGGCCGTCGCCTGGGCGGCCTGGCGTGCCATGCGACGTGGCTTTGTCCCCGCGCTTTATTTGCTGCTGGCCTGGGCGGTGTTTGCGGTAGCGGTGCTGCTTTATCTGGCGATGCTGCTGGGACTGATTCCTTACGCCGCCTGGCTGACCGTGGCGCTGCCGGTGGGATCAGTCGCCGAGGCGGTGTTGATCGCCTATGCGCTGGGCAGCCGGATGCGCCACAAGCAACGGGAGGAGAGGGTGCTGACGAGCGAACGCGATCGCTATCGCCTCTTGAGCGAACAGGATGGCTTGACGGAATTGTTCAATCGCCGGGCGCTTGATCGCCGGTTGAAGGACGCCATCGGCACGGCCCGCAGCAGCAAGACGCCCTTGAGCCTGATCGTGCTCGATGCCGACCATTTCAAGGATTATAACGACCGCCACGGGCATCTTGCCGGCGATGACGCATTGCGCTGCCTGGCACGGGTGATACGGATCAACGTTCGCCAGGATGATATGTGCTTTCGTTACGGTGGCGAGGAGTTCGTGGTGGTGCTGCCCGGGCAGGATCGGACCCATGCGGTCGTCGTCGCCGAGCGTATTCGTGAGGCCTATTTTCGCAGCTCCATCTCCAATCTCGACGCCGCCGTGACGGTCAGCCTTGGCGTGGCCGAATTCCGCGAAGGGGATACGCCCGAAATCTTGCTGGCTCGTGGTGATGCGGCGCTCTATCGCGCCAAGGAACGGGGACGCGATCGGGTCGAGCTGGCACACTGAGGCCTGCCGGAAACCCGCTCGGGGTGATAGACTTCCGGGTTTGCGTGCGGTCGATCTTGCCGTATGGCGGGCACTGCGCAAATCCCGGATTCTTTGCTCTACGAGGCGTATTGAAATGTCGATGGAAGATCGCGATGGCCTGATCTGGCTGGATGGCGAGATGGTCGAATGGCGCGAGGCCAAGACCCACGTGCTCACTCACACCCTGCACTATGGCATGGGCGTGTTCGAGGGGGTGCGCGCCTACAAGACCAGCCAAGGCACCGCCATCTTCCGGCTCGAGGACCATACCCGCCGTCTGCACAACTCCGCCAAGATCCTCGGCATGCCACTGCCCTATACCGAGAGCGAGCTCAACGAGGTGCAGCGGCAGGTGGTACGCGAGAACAATCTCGAAAGCGCCTATATCCGGCCGATGGCGTTCTACGGAGCCGAGGGCATGGGGCTGCGTGCCGACAACCTCAAGGTGCACGTGATGGTGGCTGCCTGGAAGTGGGGCGCCTATCTCGGTGTGGAGAACATGGAGCGGGGCATCCGTATCCGCACCTCCAGTTACTCGCGCCATCATGTCAACGTCAACATGTGCAAGGCCAAGGCCAACGGCTCCTACATGAACTCCATGCTGGCACTGCGTGAAGCCACCGCCGCCGGCTACGACGAGGCCATGCTGCTCGATACCCAGGGCTTCGTCGCCGAGGGTTCGGGCGAGAACATTTTCATCGTGCGCGACGGCGTGCTCTACACCCCGGATCTGGCCGCAGCACTCGATGGCATCACCCGCCGGACCATCATTTCCCTGGCGGCCGAGTTCGGCATCCCGGTGGTGGAAAAGCGCATCACCCGTGATGAAGTCTACATCGCCGACGAGGCCTTCTTCACCGGCACCGCCGCCGAGGTCACCCCGATCCGCGAGGTCGACGACCGGCCGATCGGCAGCGGCACACGTGGCCCGATCACCGAGCGTCTGCAGAGCACCTACTTCGACCTCGTCGAGGGGCGCCATCCCCCGCTGGAAGACAACTGGCTCGATTATGTGGAGGCACATGCATGAATCCCGATACCGCATCCCACCCGCAGGACTTCAAGACCCCCAACGCTGAGAACCTGATTGAAGTGACCCAGGCCGACCTGCCGGTCTACTGCCCGCGCGAGGGCGAGGCGCTCTGGAACTCGCACCCGCGTGTCTACATCCCTCTGGAACAAAAAGGCGACCAGACCCGTTGCATCTATTGCAGCGCGGTGTACAGGCTGATCGATTAAAAAACCAAGGGGCGGGGCTAGTAGGGACTTGCAAAAGCGGGCCTCGCTCCTGCAAAACTGCACGAATGACTCCAAGCTCTGTGGGCCATAGCCATGGCCTTTGCAAGTGAATCGTGCGGGCAGAGTCTTGAGGGCCGCCGGACCCCTGTGGGAGCTTGCCCTGCAAGCGAATCGCGCGGGACGTGCGAGCTAAAGACTGGGGCGCTACGCAGTTAGTTTAGTCGCGATTTAAGCGGGGCAGTTGGTGGCGCTGCGCGGTTGAATCCAGTGGTAATTTACGACTGGACAGCCGCTGACGCGGCTTTCGCGGGCGGGGCCCGCTCCCACAATAATGCGGTGCCACCAGAACCCCATGTGGGAGCTTGCCTCGCAAGCGAATCGCGCCGGCAGGCGCGAGTTGGAGTCTGGGGGCACTGTGCGGTTGAACCCAGTGGCAGTTCAAGACTGG
>Ga0172382_10002744_pt1 | contig 28822 bp, 25 predicted proteins | sample Leawel138RmetaG_FD_122245 | JGI IMG/M metagenome (GOLD analysis project Ga0172382, IMG submission 122245) | Leachate microbial communities from a municipal landfill in Southern Ontario, Canada - Leachate well 138R metaG | ecosystem: Engineered > Solid waste > Landfill > Unclassified | place...
CGCGGCCAGGGTGCGGTCCGAGACATGCACCACGTAACCCACGCCGCCCACGTCGATCAGCACCTGATCGCTGCCCTTCCAGTCGATCCGTCCGGCGATACGGCCGATCATCGCGCCGCTCCCGCCTGAGCGAGCGCCAGCGCCGCGTCGAGCCGCCCCGAGGATTGCAGGTGATGCGCATGGCAGATCGCCACCGCCAGCGCGTCGGCGGCATCCGGTCCGGCGATCCGGACCCCCGGCAGATGCAGCCGCACCATGTGGTCGATCTGCGCCTTGGCCGCGTGCCCCACGCCCACCACCGCCTTCTTGACCGCATTGGGGGCGTATTCACCGACCTTCAGCCCCGCCTGCGCGGGCACAAGCAGCGCGATCCCCCGCGCCTGCCCCAGTTTCAGCGTCGCCACCGCGTCCTTGTTGACAAAAGTATGTTCGACCGCCGCCGCGTCCGGGGCGTGGCCTGCCAGCACCTCGGAAAGCTGGGCATGGAGCGACAGCAGCCGCACCGCAAGGTCTTCACCCGCGGAATGGCAGATGCCGTTCGCCACATGGCGGATGCGGGCGCCCGCGACGTCGATCACCCCCCATCCGAGGTTGCGCAACCCCGGGTCGATTCCGATCACGCGCATCCTGCCCTGCCCACTGCCACCGCCCTTGCCCGCGCCTTTTCGCCGCGTTCGCCCCCGAACTAGCACGAAAAGCGAACATCCGCCAGAGAGAAACCGGATCGGGCACATGACAGAGCCACGCGACGGGGTCGAATCCCGCCGCCCGCAACCAGACTGCGGCGGCTTGACGCAGACCCGATGCCGCACCGCAGCATGAGACCGCGAAAGGCTACCATTCGGGGGCGGAAAACCCAAATATACAAGAGGATGACGCCCCTTTCCGAGCCATGCGAAAACCGCAGGTCCGTCATGCGTTTTACCCCGCTTGCTTTGCACCCGCAGCGGGCCTAACTGGCCAGATGACGGGCAAGGGGCCCGTCCTTGACGCCGTATGTGAGGAAACACGACATGGCCGCTTTCGAGACCGTCCGCACAGCTCATGCGGGCACCCAGATCGGGGGCCGGCTGAGCCATTTCGTCCAATCTCTGTTTGCCAGTACCGCCGCCTGGAACGACGCCCGCCTGACGCGCCGCGCACTTGCGCGTCTGTCGGATCGCGAACTTGACGACATCGGCCTGTGCCGTGGCGATATCGACGAGATCACGGCGCGCAGCCTGCTGCGCTGATCCGCACCGGAAAGCCGGGGCAAGCCCCCGGTCGGCATGGACATGCAAAAAGGCCGCCACGGGGACACCCGGAGCGGCCTTGAGCATTTCTGCCCGCCTCTGTCCACCCGCGCCCGGACAGGTGTCGTAACAGGAGGCCCCGCAAGGGGCGCCCCCCTTCGTCAATGCAATCAGCGCCGCAGTTCCGCGATCTGCCCCGAAAGGTAAAGTGTCAGCGGGTCGGGCTGCATCAGCACCGCGCCGAACCGCTCGATCCCGTCAGACTGCCAGAGCCGCTCGACCTTTTCTTCATAGACCGTGGCGCCGATGCTGTGATGGATGCCCGCCTTGATCCCCGTCACGCCCAGCACCAGCACCAGCACCGGCCCGAGCACCGGGATGCGCAGCCCCTTGCGGCGGCGGCGGCGCAGAAGCATGGCCGGAGCGGTGGATGGATCATAGGGGATGCGCCCCAAGGTTCCCGCGGCGGCAAATCCCGCGCCGCGCTGGTTCGCATATTCAACACGCGAAAGGCGACCGTAAAAATCCTGCATAACCGGATCGGCCATGATCGTTACTCCCAAACCACGGCCCCCACCGGCTTTGGAAGGCTTTGATACGTCCGGAATGTGGCGCAAATAAGGCATTCGGCTAAAAATGCCCTGAATTTGACTTGGTTAATCCGTGGAAAGCGCATGTTTCTGCGGGATCAGGCCCGGCGCAGCACCAGTGTTGCCCAGTCGCCGATATCTTCGCGCGACTCACAGGCGAATCCCTCGGCCTCATAGGCGGCAAGCACCGTCGCAGCCTGTTCCACCAGCAGCCCCGACAGGATCGCCCGCCCGCCCGGGGCGATGTTGCGGGCCATGTCCGGCGCAAGCGCGATCAGCGGGCCCATCAGGATGTTTGCCAGCACGAGGTCGAAGGGCCCGGCCCCGGCAAGCTCGGGGTGGTCGAAGCCCTCGGCCTCCAGACAGCGCACCCGGCCCGCCAGCCCGTTCGCGGCGACATTGGCCGCCGCCACCTCGACCGCCACCGTGTCGATGTCCGACGCCAGCACCACCCCCGGCCAGGCCGAGGCCGCGGCCATGGCCAGAACCGCGGTGCCGCAGCCCACGTCGGCCACCCTGCCCGGCGCCTCGCCCGCCGTGACCAGCCGGTCGATGGCCCGCAGGCAACCCAGCGTGGTGCCGTGGTGGCCGGTGCCGAAGGCCACGGTAGCCTCGATCAGCAGGCCGATCCGGCCTTCGGGCAGCTTGTCGGCGTCATGGCTGCCGTAGACGAAGAACCGCCCGGCCTCGACCGGGCTGAGTTCCCGTTTCACCCGCGCCACCCAGTCGATCTCGGGCAGTTCCGAGACCGCGAAGGGCTCGGCGCCGAAGGCGGCGGCAAGCAGCGCCAGCGACGCCGCGTCGGGGGCCTCGTCGAAATAGCCGCCCACTTCCCAGCGGCCGGAACCGTCCTCGATCTCGAACACGCCGACGCCGTTGGGTTCGGGCTCCATCCGCTCCATCGCCTCGGCCAGCGCCTCGGCGGCGGCCTGTCCGGTCAGGGTGGTCAGGGCGGAATGGCTGGACATGGCGGGTCTTTCGCTGGGGGAACCCGTGGCGCATAGACCCGCCACCCCCGGGCGTCAAGTCGGGGCTCAGGCTCAGGCGCCGGCGCCCATCGGACAGGTCACCCCGGTGCCGCCGATGCCGCAATATCCGGCCGGGTTCTTCGCCAGGTATTGCTGATGCGGACCCTCGGCATGGTAAAACGGCGTGGAGGCGGCGATCCCGGTGGTGATGGCCCCATGCCCGGCGGCAGCCAGGCGTTCCTCGTAGGCGGCACGGCTGGCCTCGGCCGCACGGGCCTGCGCATCGGAAAAGGTCTGGATGACCGAGCGATACTGGGTGCCGGTATCGTTCCCCTGCCGCATCCCCTGCGTGGGGTCGTGGTTCTCCCAGAACAGCCGCAGCAGGTCTTCATAGCCGATCTGCGCCGGGTCGAAGATCACCCGCACCACCTCGGCATGGCCGGTCCGGCCCGAGCAGACCTCCTCATAGGTCGGGTTCGGGCTGTGGCCCCCGGCGTAACCCACCATGGTCAGCCAGACGCCGGGTTGTTGCCAGAACAGCCGTTCCGCCCCCCAGAAGCAGCCCATGCCGAAGACGGCCTGCTCCATGCCCCCGGGGACCGGCGCGGCCAGCGGGCGGCCGGACAGGAAATGCCGGTCGGCGGTGGGGATCGGGTCGGGACGGCCGGGCAGCGCCGCCTCGGGGGTGACCATCCGGGTCTTGTCGTGGCCGAAACCGAACATCGGGGCCTCCTGTGTTCGCACGTTACCGGGGGAAGATAGGAGCGGGAAGGCGGGGCTTCCAGCCCTGATCGGCACGCGACAGAGGGCAGCGGGGTAAGGGTGTCACGGCCCGACGCCCTTTCCCCGTAGGGTGGGCAATATTGCCCACCACCCGCAACGCAAGCAGCCCCCACCCCCTACCCTTCGGGATAGAGGATACAGGCCACCTCATGCCCCTCGGCCACCCGGCGGCGGCGGGGCGAGGGGCGGGGGCCGAAGCTTGCGGTGATATGGCCGTCGCCTTCGGACAGTTCCGCAGCGGCCGCCAGCCCCGGATACCGCGCCGCCATGATCTCGGCCAGCGCCGCCCGCGCCGCTGGCCCGCCCTGCGGCGCGGCGATCACCGCCGAGAGACCCTCGATCCGCACCGCACCCAGTGCCGGGCGCGACTTCCCGGCGATCTCCCATTCCGAAAGCGCGGTCAGCACGTCGCGCCCCTCCCAGCCGCAATCGCGGGTGGCGAGCGGGCAACGGGCGTGGAACCGGCAACCGTTCGGAATGTCGATGGCCGAAGGGATTTCCCCCGCCGATTCCAGCGGCGGCTTGATCACCGCGGGGTCGGGTTCGGGCGAGGCATCCAGCAACAGCCGGGTATAGGGGTGCTTGCGCTCGTGGATCACGGTCTCGGTCGGGCCGATCTCGACGATCTCGCCCAGATACATGATCGCGGTGCGGTCGGCCACGTAGCGGATCGTCGGCAGGTCGTGGCTGACGTAGATGAAGGAAATGCCCATCTCGTCGCGGAACCGCCGCATCAGGTTGAGCACCCCGGCCCGGATCGACACGTCGAGCATCGACACCGGCTCGTCCGCGACGATGAAACGGGGTTCCAGCACCAGCGCGCGGGCGATGGCGACCCGCTGGCGCTGGCCGCCGGACAGTTCGTGCGGGAAGCGTTCGGCGTAGATTTCCGCCGGTTTCAGCCCGGCGCGCTCCAGCGCCTGCACGACGCGGGCGCGCAATTCGTCACCCTTCGCCAGCCCGTGGATCTTCAAGGGCTCGGCCACGATGCCGAAGATGGTGAAGCGCGGGTTCAGCGTCTGATACGGATCCTGGAACACCATCTGCGCCCGGCGCCGGAACGCCTTGAGCGCCCGGCCCCTGAGACCGGCGATATCCTCACCCTCCGACACGATCCGCCCGGCGGTCACCTCCTGCAATTTCACCAGCATCTCGCCGGTGGTGGTCTTGCCGGAGCCGGATTCGCCCGCCAGCCCGAGGATCTCGCCGTCGCGCAGGGTAAGGTCGATGCCATCGACGGCATGGACCTTCTTTTCCTCGCGGCCGAAGAACCCGGTGGGGATGGGGTAGTGCTTGACCAGCCCCTCGACCTTGACCACCTCGGCCCCGCCCTTCCGGCCGCTGCGGGGGGCGGCGGTGGTGACCTCATCGCCCAGACGGCGGCCGACCTCGGCCCATGTCTCGTTCAGCGCGGCGACGCGGCGGAACTCCTCCACCCGGTCCGGGTAGTGGCAGGCGGCGGTGCGGGCCTCGCCCACCGGCGCGAGCGCCGGGGCCTCGGCCCGGCAACGGTCGGTGGCGAAGGGGCAGCGTTCGGCGAAACGGCAGCCGGGCGGCGGGTTCAGCAGGTCGGGCGGGGTGCCGGGGATCGAGATCAGCTCGCGCTGCGCGCCTTCGAGCGTCGGAAAGGCGTTGGTCAGGCCCATGGTATAGGGGTGAAAGGGCGTGCCGAACACCGCGCGCACCGGCCCGGCCTCCATGATCTTGCCGCCATACATCACCGCCACCCGGTCGCAGGTCTGGACCACGACGGAAATGTCATGGGTGATGAACAGCAGGCTCATACCGCGTTCCCGCCGCAGCCGGGCCAGCCGGGCGAGGATCTGCGCCTGCGTCACCACGTCGAGCGCGGTCGTGGGTTCGTCGGCAATCACCAGCCTGGGTTCCAGCGCCATCGCCATGGCGATCACCGCGCGCTGCTTCATGCCGCCCGACATCTCGTGCGGATAGGCGGCAAGCCGCGAAGGGTCGATGCCGACATCGCGGAACAGCCCTTCGGCATGGGTCCATGCGGTCTTGTGGTCGATGCTGACATGCGCCTGCATCGCCTCGACGATCTGGTCGCCGACCCGGTAGACCGGATCGAGCGCGTTCATCGCCGCCTGGCTGACCCAGGCGATGTCCTTCCAGCGGACCCGGCGCATGTCCTCGCCCACCAGCGGCACCAGATCGCGGCCGTTGAAGTCGATCCGTCCGCGCGGGATCTCGCCATTGGGCGGCAGGAGCTTGAGCATGGCCTTGGCCGCGGTGGTCTTGCCGCAGCCGGATTCGCCCACAAGGCCCAGCGCCTCGCCCGGCGCGATGGAAAAGTCGATGCCGTCCACCGCCCGCACCGGCCCCGCGCCGGTGCGATAGTGGATCGCCAGATCGGTGACAGTCAGAAGGTCGCTCATTGCCGTGCCCGCAGCCTCGGATTGGCGACCACTTCAAGCGACCGCGAGATGAAGAAGACCGACAGCACCGTGGTCATGATCAGGATGCCGGGCGGCAGGTTCCACCACCATGCGGTGCGCCATGCGCCCGAAAGCCGCGCGTCATGCAGGATGCCGCCCCAGCTTACCGAATGCGGCGGGCCGAGGCCGAGGAACGAGAGCGTCGCCTCGGCGATGATGCTGACGCCGACGATGATGGCGAGTTCGAGGAACACCAGCGGCATCACGTTGGGGAAGATGTGCAGATACATGATGCGCAGGTCCGAGGCCCCCGCCACCCGCGCCGCCTTGACGAAGGGGCGTTCGCGCAGGGACAGCACCTGCGAGCGGATCAGCCGCGCCACCGTGCGCCATGTCAGCAGGCTGACGGCGAGGATCACGATCAGCAGGCTGGGCTGGAACAGCAGCACGAGGATCAGCGCGAAGGGTTCGAACGGAATGCCGTACATCACATCGACGGTGCGCATCAGGATGGTTTCGGTCCGGCCCCGGTAGTAGCCCGCGACAAGGCCCACGTTGGTGCCGATCAGCACCACCAGCGCCGCGCCGAGGAAGCCGACCAGCAGGGCGATACGCGAGCCGTGGACGTTCTGGCTGTAGAGGTCGCGGCCGAGATGGTCGGTGCCGAACCAGTAATCGCGCGAAGGGGCCGCGAGGCGGACCACGAAACGGTCGGAGCCGAGCGCGAGCGCAGAGTCGCCCTCGACCAGCAGCGCCCGCAGGTGGCGTTCGCTTTCGGTCGTGGCAAGGCGCCACGTGCCCTCGGTGTCACGCTCCATGACGATGCCGTTGCGGCCGACGGCGAAGGCGTGGCCGTCGTCGCCGATCCAGCCCGCGCGCAGGGCACGGGTGTCGGGGGCGGGCTCGGTCTCCCACCTCGCGCCGGGGGCATCGCGACGCACCAGCGTGCCGCGCTCGCCCGTCACCAGCGCGGCGCCTGCGGGCGAAATATGGATATGGTTGAAATCGCGGCTCGAACCCAGCCGTTCCAGCTCCAGATCGCCGCTGGCCGGATCGTAGCGGATCGCCAGTCCGCGTTCGCCCACCATCAGCGCGGTGCCGTCGGCATCCCGCGCCACGCCGCGCAGCGAGAAGCCGCGGCCCACCGGGCTTTCCAGTTCGGTGATCTCGCCGGTATCGGCGTCGAGCTGCCAGATTTCCTCGCCCGCGCCGACCATGATCGCGGCTGCGCCGTCAAGCCAGTCCACCCCGCGCAGGTCGGCCGGGGCCGGGGCGGGCACTTCCGACCACGTGCCGCCGGAACGCAGCAGTACCGTGCCGCCCGCGCCCACCACCACCACCGTGCCGTCATCGCGCAGGGCCACGGCGTTGAGGTCGGCCCCGGTCCCCGCATCGACCGGCGCCCAGTCCTGCCCGGCCCGTTCATAGACCGTGCCGTCGCGGCCGACGATCAGCGCCTGCCCCCCGGCCACCGCCGCGCCGTTCAGCGCCACCGGCCCCAGCGAGGGTTGCAGCATCCAGCCCGCGGGCCCGCGGGCGAGGACGGAACCGTCCTCGACCTCGTTGATCTGGCGCGGCGGGTGGGTGGCGATCACCGGCGCGAACAGCGCCATGGCGATGATGAACAACAGCACCATGAGGCCGATCACCGCCAGCCGGTCCTGCAACATCAGCCGCAGGGGCTTGAAGGCTTCGCGCAGCGAAGGGGACAGGATCATTTGAAGCTCACTCGCGGATCGAGGGTGGTGTAAAGCACATCAACCAGCAGGTTGAGCGTGATGACGAAGGCCGCCATCACCAGAAAACTTGCCTGTGCCAGCGGGAAATCCGATGTGCGCACTGCGTTCAGGATCTCGCGCCCCAGACCGGGCCACGAGAACACCACCTCGACCACCACCTGGCCGCCCGCCGCCAGCCCGATCGTCACCGCAAGCTGCGTCACCACCGGCAAAAGCGCATTGCGCGCGGCGTGGTTGTAGAGGATGCGGCGTTCGGGCAGGCCCTTGGCGCGGGCCATCTCGATGAAATCCTCGCCGTAGACCTCCAGCATCGTGTTGCGCATGATCAGCAAGGGCGAACCAAGGTAGTAGAGCGCCACGACCGTCGCGGGCAGGATCAGGTGCCACAGGAAATCAAGGGTGAATATCTTGTCGAAAAAGCCGTCCGCCTCATAGGGCAGCGTCCGCATCCCCGAGGTGGGCATCAGCGTCAGCCAGACGCCGAACACCAGAATGGCGATCATCCCGGTCCAGAACATCGGCGCCGAGCGGAACATCAGCCCGAAGAATATCCCCACCGTGTCGATGCGCGAACCACGGCGCCACGACAGCCAGGCGCCCAGCGGCACGCCGATCGCATAGGCCACCACGATCGCCGTCAGCATCAGCACCATCGTGTTGCCCAGCCGTTCCCAGACGATCTCCGCGACCGGGGCGCGATAGGCGAAGGAGACGCCGAAATCCCCCTGCACCGCGTTCCACAGGAACAGCGCGTATTGGTGCCACAGCGGCTTGTCGATGCCGAACTGCACCCGCACCGCCTCGCGCTGTTCGGCGTTCAGCCCCTCGGTGATCAGCGCCGCCGTGGGGTCGGGCAGACCGAGGCGGAACAGGAAGAACAGGATCGTCGCGATGATGAACAGCGAGAACATCGCCTGCAACACGCGTTTGAGCAGATAGGTCCGCCGACTCATCGGCCACCCCCGGGGAACTGAAAAGGGAAAAGGGGCCCCCCGCCGGACGCTATGGTGGGCGGGGGGCGCGGGCTTACCGAAGTTACCTTTGCAGGCGCCCCTCGGCGTCCCAACTGTAGCCCGCGTCCTCAAGCCCGGCGCGGGCGGCATCCATGTCGAATTCGAACCGTTCGATGAAGGGATTGTGCCAAAAAGCGTTGACCGGGGCAATCACCGTTGTTCCCACTTCGCCCCGGCCGTCGAGCAGCACGTTCACCATCCGCTCGCGGTCCATCGCCCAGGTCAGCGCCCGGCGTGCCTCCCGGTCCTCGAAGGCCGGATGCCGCAGGTTGAAGGTCATGTGGTAATAGCCGAAGTCCGGCACCGAAATCACGGTCAGGTTCTCGTTGGCCTCGGCCAGCGGGATCTGCCCGGATTCCATCCGCCAGGCGGTCATGTCGATCTGGCCGGTCTGCATCCCCGTGAACACGCCTTCGGAATCGGCGTAGATCATGAACTCCACCCCGTCGATGGCGATCTCGTCGGCGTGGAAGTGGTCGCGGTTGGTCTCCAGCGTCATGATCTCGCCACGGCTGAACTGGCCGAACGTGAACGGGCCGGAACCCACGGTCGGGATCTGCTCGGGCGTCAACTCGCTGGGGTCTTCGATCCCTTCCCAGATATGTTTGGGCAGGATCGGGATCTGGCTCAGCGAGATGGTGGCGAAGGGGGCCGAGGGTTCCTTCAGGTTGAAGCGCACCGTCAGGTCGCCCGTCACCTCCACATTGTCGAGCGGCGCCAGGTAGGCGTTGAAGTAGCTGTATTCGGCATCCATGTAGTAGCCGAAGGTGAAGGCCACGTCCTCGGCCGTCACCGGCACGCCGTCGTGGAAGGTCATCCCCTCGCGCAGGGTGACGTCGATGGTCACCTCGTCGGTCGCCTCGACCGAGGCGGCGGCCCAGGGCAGCGGCTCGACCTCGGGCGACAGCCGCACCAGCCGGTCATAGTAAAGCCGCATCCACTTCCAGCCCCAGACCGAGGTCGAGGCCAGCGGGTTCACGTTGTCCGGCTCCTGCGGGCCGCCGATCCGCAGCACCTTGCGGTCGGTCAGCGGCTGCGCCTCCATCGGCACCCATTCGGAATAAAGCCCTTCGCCCGCCATGGCGTTCATGTTCCCGAACGTGTTGTGGTTGTAGGCCACCACCTCGTCGCGCTGGAACAGCACCACCACCGGCACATCGCCCATGTAGAGATCCTGCATCTCGTGGACGATGGCCTGCCGGGCCTCGATGTCGAACTCGCGCGACTGGGCATCGAACAGCGCGTCGTAATCCGGGTTCACGTAACCGCCGGGGTTGTTGGCGCCCGGTTCGGTCTGGCGGCTGTCCAGCGTGCCAAGGAAGAACTGCGGGTCGAGCCGGTCCACCCGGCCCGACCAGCCCATGATCACCGTGTCGAAATTCTGCTGCGTATAGAAACGGTCAAGCAGCGTGCTGAACTCGGTCGGGCTTACCGTGACCTCAAGGCCGAGCTCGCGCCAGGCCTCGGCGATGATGAAGGCGCCCTCGTAACGGATCGGGTCATAGGATTCGGTGGTGGTGAGAATCTCGACCGGGGGAATGCGCTCCTGCCCCCAGGCGGGGCCGGTCAGCGCCAGCGCGGCCCCCATCGCCATCAGCGACAGGCTGGATTTCATGGTCATGGGCGGTCTCCCCTATCGTGTTCTCTTTTGCGGTGTTCTTTGTCGGTTGTTTTCGCTTCGGGTTCGTTTCGGGCCGAACGGCAGGCGCGTGGTCCGGGACGGACGCAGACTAGTCCGCCCCGCGTCAGGCCGTCAAGGAGTACCCCGCCGCCTTGCCCTGCGGTCATCTGTCCCGGCGTCGGCGCGATTCGGATGCGGCCCCGGCCCCTTGATCCCGCCCCCCGGCCGGGCCAGCCTCGCCGCAGCGGGAGGGGCGTCATGGGATTCGTTCTGGTCTTTGTCGGGTCGGGCCTCGGCGGGATGCTGCGCCACGGCGCGGGCCTGCTGGGGCTGGTCGCCGGGCTGTTCGCGACCTCGAACCTCGGCGGCCCGGAGCTGCGGCTGTTCCTGACCACCGGGCTGCTTGGCGGTTTCACCACCTTCTCGGCCTTTTCCCTCGATGCGCTGACCCTGTGGGAGCGCGGACGTCCGCTGTGGGCGGCGGGCTATGTTCTCGTCTCCGTCGCGGTCTCGGTCGCGGTGCTGGCGCTCGTGCTGCTCGCGGTCCGGCGCTGGGGGTAGCGGTGGCCGAGCCCGCCAACCGCAGCAGGGGTGCAACAGGGGCAAGGGGGAAGGTTGGTCCGGGCTGCGACCGACACGCCCCTTGCGCCCGGCCGCCGCCCGGAGGAAAGTCGCCTCAAGCAGGACCGGATCAGGGGGAGGCCGGATCATGTCCGATTGGGATTACATCATCGTCGGCGCGGGCTCGGCCGGTTGCGTGCTTGCCGCCCGGCTGACCGAGAACCCGCGCACCCGCGTGCTGCTGATCGAGGCCGGCGGGCGCGACAACTACCACTGGATCCACATCCCGGTGGGCTATCTCTACTGTATCGGCAACCCGCGCACCGACTGGTGCCTGCGCACGGCGGAGGAGCCGGGGCTGGGCGGGCGCAGCCTGCTTTACCCGCGCGGCAAGGTGCTGGGCGGCTGCTCGTCGATCAACGGGATGCTCTACCTGCGCGGGCAGGCCGCCGATTACGACGGCTGGCGGCAGACGGGCCTTGCGGGCTGGGGGTGGGAGGACGTGCTGCCCTATTTCCGCCGGTCCGAGGATTACGTCGATGGCCCCTCGGACCTGCATGGCGCGGGCGGGCCGTGGCGGGTCGAGAACCAGCGGCTGCGCTGGCAGGTGCTCGACGATTTCATGGCCGCCTGCGTGGCGGCGGGCATCCCCGAAAGCGCCGATTTCAACACCGGCGACAACGAAGGCGTGGGCTATTTCAAGGTCAACCAGAAGCACGGCTTCCGCCGTTCGCTTGCCCGGGCCTTCCTGCGGCCCGCGACGGGGCGGCCGAACCTGCGGGTCGTCACCCATGCCCATGCCGAACGCCTGCTGATCGAGGAGGGCCGCGCCGTGGGCCTGCGCTACCGGCGGGGTGGCGTGGCGGAAGAGGCGCGGGCCGCAGGCGAGGTGATCCTCTGTGCGGGCGCGATCGGCACGCCGCAACTGATGATGCTGTCGGGGCTCGGCCCGGCCGGGCACCTGCGCGACATGGGCATCGGGGTGATCCGCGACATGCCCGATCTCGGCGGCAACCTTCAGGACCACCTGCAACTGCGCTGCGCCTTCCGGATGGAGGGGGCGCACACGCTCAACACCCTGTCGGCGACGCTCTGGGGCAAGGCGAAGATCGGGCTGGAATATGCGTTGCGCCGCTCGGGGCCGATGTCGATGGCGCCGTCGCAACTGGGGGCGTTCACCCGGTCTTCGCCCGACGTGGCGACGCCGGACCTCGAATACCATGTCCAGCCGCTCAGCCTTGAGGCGTTCGGCGGCGGGCTGGACCCGTTCCCGGCGATCACGGCGAGCGTATGCAACCTGCGGCCGGAAAGCCGTGGCACGGTCCGGCTTTCGGCACCCGACCCGATGGCGGCGCCGGTGATCGCACCTTGCTACCTTTCCACCCCCGGCGACCGGGCGGTGGCGGCGCGGGCGATCCGGCTGACGCGCGGGATCATGGCACAGGCGCCGCTGGCGAAATATGCGCCCGAGGAGATTCGCCCCGGTCCTGGCGACGACAGCGACGCCGCGCTGGCCGAGGCGGCGGGCCGGATCGGCACCACGATCTTCCATCCCGTGGGCACGGCGCGGATGGGCACCGACCCGGGCGCGGTGGTGGGGGCCGACCTGCGGGTGAGCGGGATCGCCGGGCTGCGGATCGCAGATGCAAGCGTGATGCCCCGGATCACCTCGGGCAACACCAACGCACCCACGGTGATGATCGCCGAGAAGGCCGCCGATCTGATCCGGCAGGGCTGAGCCTGTCGTTTCGGGCAGGTCCGAAAGCCGTGCCGGGCCGCCTTACCGGGCGGGGCGGACAACCCGCACGGCAGAGGGCAACGGCGCGTGACGCACCTTGATTCCGGGCGAAGAAGGTGGCCCGCATCCGGCGTTTCGTCCCCCGGCCCGGCGCCTCGGCACCCCCGCCGGCCGACACGGTTTCCGGTCATGCCCCTTTTACTTTCCACGGGCATGATTCATATCTGTTCGACCCGGCAGGAAAGCCGCCACATACCCGGAAAGGACAGCCCCATTCCACCCCGCAATCGCTGGCTTGTTCTGGCCATCGTCTCCAGCGCGCTGTTCCTGATCGTCATCGACATGACGGTGCTTTACACGGCGCTGCCCCGGCTGACCCTTGATCTGGACGCGACGGCCTCGGAAAAACTGTGGATCGTCAACGCCTATCCGCTGGTGGTGGCCGGGCTGTTGCCGGGGCTGGGCACGCTGGGGGACCGGCTGGGGCACAAGCGGCTGTTCATGGCCGGACTCGTGGTCTTCGGCGCGGCCTCGCTTGCCGCCGCCTTCTCGCCCTCGCCCGCGGCGCTGATCGCGGCGCGGGTGGCGCTGGCGGTGGGCGCGGCGATGATGATGCCCGCCACGCTGTCGATCATCCGGCTGACCTTCACCGACGAGGCTGAGCGCGCCTTCGCCATCGGCATCTGGGCGGCGGTGGCCTCGGGCGGCGCGGCGCTGGGGCCGGTGATCGGCGGGCTGCTGCTGGAATGGTTCTGGTGGGGGTCGGTGTTCCTGATAAACGTGCCGGTGGTGCTGGCGGCCTTCGGCGCGGCGGCGGTCCTGCTGGCGCATCGGCCGGGATCGGCGGCGCGGCCCTGGGATCTGACCGGATCGGCGCAGATCATGGTCGGGCTGGTCGGCGTGGTCTATGCGATCAAGGAATCGGCCAGGCGTGCGCCCGACTGGGGCGCGGCGGCGCTGGCGCTCGGGATCGGCGCGGTGGCGCTTGTGCTGTTCGTCCGGCGCCAGCGGGCCAGCGCCGCGCCGCTGATCGACTTTTCGCTGTTCCGCAACCGGCGGTTCTCGGCCGGGGTGGCGACGGCGCTGATTGCCTCGGCGGCGCTGGTCGGGTTCGAACTGGTGTTCAGCCAGCGGCTGCAACTGGTGCAGGGGTTTTCACCGCTTGAGGCCGGGCTGCTGATCCTGCCGATCCCGCTTGCGGCTTTCGTCGCCGGGCCGCTGGCCGGACTTGTGCTGCCGCGCTGGGGCGCCGAACGGGTGCTTTGGGTATCGCTGCTGCTGTCGGGGCTGGCGCTGTGGGTGTTCCTGTTCAGCCATGGCGGGTCTGCGATGCTGTGGCTTTCGGCGCTGGCAGCGATGGGTTTCGGGACCGGCGCGGCCATGACCGGAGCATCGAGCGCCATCATGCTGAGCGCGCCCGAGGACCGGGCCGGCATGGCGGCCTCGGTCGAGGAAGTGTCCTACGAACTCGGCGGTGCGCTGGGGATCGCGGTGCTGGGCAGCCTGATGTCGGCACTCTACACAAGGGCGCTGGTGCTGCCCGCCGGGCTGGATGTGGCCCCGGCGGCGCGCGACAGCCTGGACGAGGCGCTGATCCTGGCGGCGGAACTGGACCCGGCCGCGGCCCGGACCCTTGCCGATCTTGCCCGCGCCGCCTTCGACCGGGCCTTTACCGGCGTGGTAGCGCTGGCGGCCCTGCTGCTGGTCGCGACCGCGCTGGCGATATGGCTGGCGACGGCGCGCGCCCTGCCCCCGGCGGGGGCGGCAAGAGCCGCTGAGCGGGGCAGGGAAAAGGGCGGCGTCTCCTGACCGGGGCGCCGCCCTGATACTCATCACATCACAACCCTGACAGGCCCCGGCACCGCAGCGCCGGGGCCCTGCGATCAGGCCAGATCGAAACGGTCGGCGTTCATCACCTTGACCCAGGCCGCCACGAAGTCGCGCACGAACTTTTCGCGGTTGTCGTCCTGGGCGTAGACCTCGGCATAGGCGCGCAGGATCGAGTTCGACCCGAACACCAGATCGACCCGCGTCGCCGTCCACTTCACCGCGCCGGTCTTGCGGTCGCGGATTTCATAGAGGTTGCCGCCCACCGGGTTCCAGGTGTTGCCCATGTCGGTCAGGTTGACGAAGAAATCTGTGGTCAGCGCCCCTTCGCGGCTGGTGAACACGCCGTGTTTCGTGTTGCCGTGGTTGGTGCCGATCACCCGCATCCCGCCGACCAGCGCGGTCATCTCGGGCGCGGTCAGCCCCATCAGCTGGGTCCGGTCCAGCAGCAGTTCCTCGGGCGAGACCACATAGTCCTGCTTGAGCCAGTTGCGGTAACCATCGGTCAGCGGCTCCAGCACCGCGAAGGAGTCGGCATCGGTCTGCTCCTGCGTGGCGTCGCCCCGGCCCGGCGCGAAGGGCACCGCGATATCGACGCCCGCGGCCTTCGCCGCCTGTTCGACCCCGAGGTTCCCGGCCAGAACGATCACGTCGGCCACGCTCGCGCCGGTCGCGGCCGCGATCGGCTCCAGCACCGAAAGCACGCGGGCCAGGCGGGCGGGCTCGTTGCCTTCCCAGTCCTTCTGCGGCGCCAGCCGGATACGCGCCCCGTTCGCGCCGCCGCGGAAGTCCGAGCCCCGGAAGGTCCGGGCGGAATCCCAGGCGGTCGCCACCATGTCGGAGACCGAAAGCCCCGAGGCGGCGATCTTCGCCTTCACCACCGCCACGTCATAGCCGGTGCTGCCCGCCGGGACCGGATCCTGCCAGATCAGGTCTTCGGTCGGCGCGTCCGGGCCGATGTAGCGGGCCTTCGGCCCCATGTCGCGGTGCAAGAGCTTGAACCACGCCCTCGCGAAGGTGCGCGAGAAATACTCGTGATCGTCGCGGAACCGTTCGGCGATCTTGCGGTATGCCGGGTCGAAGCGCATGGCCATGTCGGCATCGGTCATGATCGGCATCCGACGGATCGACGGATCTTCCACATCGACCGGCTTGTCTTCCTCGGTGATGCCGACCGGCTCCCACTGCCAGGCGCCGGCGGGCGACTTCTGCAACCACCAGTCGTATTTGAACAGCAGGTCGAAAAAGCCGTTGTCCCATTTGGTCGGATGGGTGGTCCAGGCGCCCTCGATACCCGAGCTCACGGTGTCGCGGCCCACACCGCGCCCGACCTTGTTGTTCCAGCCGAGGCCCTGCTCCTCGACCCCGGCCGCTTCCGGTTCGGCCCCGAGATCGGCGGCATTGCCGTTGCCGTGGGTCTTGCCGACGGTATGGCCGCCCGCGGTCAGCGCCACGGTTTCCTCGTCGTCCATGCCCATGCGGGCGAAGGTCATGCGCACCTGCGCGGCGGTCTTGATCGGGTCGGGCTGGCTGTTCACCCCTTCGGGGTTGACGTAGATCAGGCCCATCTGCACCGCGGCAAGCGGGTTTTCCAGCGTCTGCGGGTTGTCGAGGCTTTCATAGCGGCCATCGCTGGCGGCAAGCCATTCCTTCTCCGCGCCCCAATAGGTGTCCTTTTCCGGGTGCCAGATATCGGGGCGGCCGAAGGCGAAGCCGTAGGTCTTCAGACCCATGGATTCATAGGCCACCGTACCCGCGAGCACCAGAAGGTCGGCCCAGCTGAGCTTGTTGCCGTATTTCTTCTTGACCGGCCACAGCAGGCGGCGGGCCTTGTCGAGGTTAGCGTTGTCGGGCCAGGAGTTGAGCGGCGCGAACCGCTGGTTGCCGGTGTTGGCGCCGCCCCGGCCGTCGGCGGTGCGGTAGGTGCCCGCCTGATGCCAGGACATGCGGATCATCAGCCCGCCGTAATGACCCCAGTCGGCCGGCCACCAGTCCTGGCTGTCGGTCATCAACGCCTTGACGTCGGCCTTCACCGCCTCGAAGTCCAGCGACTTCACTTCCTCGCGGTAGTCGAAGTCCGGGCCCATCGGATCGGTCTTGCTGTCGTGCTGGTGCAGGATGTCGAGGTTCAGCGCATTGGGCCACCAGTCCATCACCGAAGTGCCGCTGGCGGTATTGCCGCCATGCATCACCGGGCATTTCCCGGCCGTCTTGATATCGTTCCCGTCCATGTGAGTTCTCCGCTCAGGCTGCGTTCGGCGTGTCGTTCGTTGCCACATGCGATCCCCGCAGAATGCGGCCCGTCGCCATGCGTCTTATCATTCGCGCTGCCGTCTCGTAGCAGATTCAATTCATCAGGAAAACTTGAAATTTCTGATTATTGTGATAAGTTTAAATTATGAAAACCGTTACTCTCAAACAGTTGCGCTATTTCGAGGCCCTAGCCCGGCTCGGCCATTTCGGACGGGCCGCCGACGATTGCGCCGTGACCCAGCCCGCGCTGTCGATGCAGATCAGGGAGCTTGAGGAATCGCTGGGCACGCCGCTGTTCGAGCGCGGGCCGAGGCAGGTGCGGCTGACCGGCTTCGGCGAGGTCTTCGCGCCCCGGGTGCGCGAGATCCTGCGGTCGGTCGATGAACTGGGCGATCTGGCGCGGGCGGCGGGCGACCGGCTGACGGGGCGGCTGCGGATCGGGGTGATTCCCACCGTGGCGCCCTATCTGCTGCCGCGGATCATGACCCGGCTGACCCGGCTTTATCCGGAGGTCGAGGTGAACCTGCGCGAAACGGTGACGCCGCGCCTGCTGCGCGACCTGACCGAGGGGCGGCTGGACACCGCCATCGTGGCGCTGCCGGTCTCGGAACCGGCGCTGACCGAGGTGGCGCTGTTCACCGAGAACTTCGTGCTGGTGCGGCCCGGCGAGGACGCGGGCAAGCCGGTGCCCGGCCCCGAAATGCTGCGCGAGATGCGGCTCTTGCTGCTGGAGGAGGGGCATTGCTTCCGCGATCAGGCGCTGTCGTTTTGCGACATGACCCCGGCACGGCCGCGCGAATTGCTGGACGGCAGCTCGTTGGCGACGCTGGTGCAGATGGTCGGCGCCGGGATCGGCGTGACGCTGATCCCCGAGATGGCGGTGCCGGTCGAGACCCGCTCGGCCCCGGTCTCGGTGGCGCGGTTCCGCGACCCGCAACCGGCCCGCACCATCGGCATGATCTGGCGCAAGTCCAACCCGCTGGCCGGGCAGCTGGAACAGATCGCCGAAGCGGTGCGGCAGGCGGCCGGGGAAGAGCCGGGAATACAGGCACCGGAGGCATCACGGAAGGCCGGGCAGTAACCGCCTTTCCGTCCGGCACATGGCCCGGGCAGCGGAACGCCGGACGCGCACGTTTTTGCCCGGAATCAAGGCGCGTCACGCGCCGCCGGGCAGGTCGGAGCCCAAACCGCCCCATACCCCCGCAGCACCCTCTGGAAGCGCCATCGCCGCCGTGCTATCGCTGGGCCGGTGCGCCCGGAGCAGGCGGGGCGCGGGGCGCATGTTCCGCGCCGTTTTCCGAGGCCCCCGATGCTTGGTTCCGACAATCTCCGCGGCGCGTTCTACATGATGCTGGCCATGGCCGGTTTCACCATCAACGACGCCTGCATGAAGGCGGTCACGCAGACCATTCCACTTTATCAGGCCATCGCGCTGCGCGGGGCGGTCACGGTCGCGGCGCTGGTGCTGATCGCGCATCTCAACGGCGGCCTCCGGCTGCGCCTGCCCGCGGGCGCCGGGCTCATGGTCGGGCTGCGCACCCTGGGCGAGGTGGCCTCGACCGTGGCCTTCCTCACCGCGCTGATGCACATGCCGCTGGCGAACCTGTCGGCGATCATGCAGTCGCTGCCGCTGGCGCTTACGCTCGCCGCCGCGCTGGTGTTCCGCGAGGCGGTGGGCTGGCGGCGGCTCACCGCGATCGGGGTGGGTTTCGCCGGAGTGCTGATCGTGATCCGCCCCGGCCCCGAGGGGTTCGACATCTGGGCGCTGGTGGGCCTTGCCGCAGTCGCCGCCGTGGTGCTGCGCGACCTGTCGATCCGCAGGCTGCCCGCGGCGGTGCCCTCGGTCACGGTCGCGCTTTATGCCGCCGTGGCGGTGACGGTCTTTGCCTTTGCCATGTCGGCCACCACGCCCTGGCAGCCCATCGACCCGGAGGCGGCGCTGCTGCTGGCCGGGGCCTCGGGCTTTCTCGTCGTCGGCTACCTGTTCGCGGTGATCGTGATGCGGATCGGCGACATCGGCTTCATCTCGCCCTTCCGCTATACCGCGCTGATCTGGGCGATCTTCCTCGGCTGGCTGGTGTTCGGCGATTTCCCCGATGGCTGGACGCTGTTCGGCGCGGCGCTGGTGATCGGGTCTGGCGTGTTCACCCTTACGCGCGAACGCGCGCTGGCACGGCGCGCGGCGCGGACAGCGAAAGCCCCGCCGCCACCGCCACCCCTGCCCCACCCGCACTGATCGGCATTGACCTGCACCAGTTGCGCCGCCGCACCGCCGCAGGTGAATACCGGGCCGGGCGCTTGACGCCCCGGCGGGAATCTGGCGCACTGACCGGACCGCCGGACGAACAGGGCGGACCCGACAGGCCCGACAGGCCCGACAGGAAGGAACCGCGCGAAAGATGTCTGCTCCCCGCCTGATGGCACGATTTTCCGCCCTTGCAGCCGTCCTTTTTCTGGCCGCCTGCGCCGGCCTCCAGCAGCAGCCGGTCGAACCGGCCACCGTCCCGGGCTACGGCGCGATCGAAGACGGCGGTTTCACCATCCCCGCCGTGCCGCCCCGTTACGTCCCCGAGGAAAACCGCCGCACCCGCGTCGCCTATCACGGCGCGGAGCGGCCGGGCACCGTCGTTGTCGATCCCTTCTCGAAATACCTCTATCTGGTCGAGCCGGAGGGCACCGCCCTGCGCTACCGGATCGCGGTGGGCGAACAGGGCCGCGACTTTCGCGGCACCGCCACCGTCGGGCGCAAGGCGCATTGGCCCTATTGGGCGCCCACCGCCAACATGATCCGCACCCAGCCCGAGTTTTACGCCCATCTTGCCGCCGGGATGCCGCCCGGGGTGAGGAACCCGCTGGGGGCGCGGGCGCTGTATCTCTATCGCGGCGGTCGCGACACGATGTATCGCATCCACGGGACGGGGGATTATACCTCGGTCGGGAATGCGACCTCGGCGGGCTGTATCCGGCTTTACAATCAGGACATCCTCGACCTTTACGACCGGGTGCGACCCGGCGCGCCGGTCAAGGTGCGCACACAGGCGGAATCATTCGCCCTCGACGGGCCGCAGAGCCGCGAGGGGGACGGCGAGGGCATCTGAACCGGAATATCCGGCCCCCTTGCCCGGAATCGAGGCGCGGCACGCGCCGCCGGGCAAGTGGCCCACCGGCTCAGTCAGCAGGCATTGCCAGCTTTTCCCACGGGGTCAGCCGGTGGCGACGCTGGCCGTAAAGGTAATATCCCGCCATCAGAAAGCCGAACACAACCCCGGCCGAGAAGGCCAGCATGATCTGCAAATCCGCCGGAACCTCTCGCAGGCGCGGATCGGCGAACCACATCACCCCGCCCCAGAGCAGCGCGAAGAGCCCGCCCATGACCAGCGCATTGACGGCGAAACTGTTGTAATGCGGCGGCCGCGCCCGGACCCCGGCCGCGCGCAAAAGCCGCAGCATCAGCGGCGCCGCCCCCGACCGCGCAAGCCCCGCGCGCATCAGTTCCGCCATCGCCGCCCGGAGTCTCGCCTCGTATAGCGCGTCGCCGCTCATCCGCCCATCCTGCCCGTATCCCCGGTCGTTTCCATCGCCCATTCCATCTGTGCCCCGGTCTCGACCGCGCAGGGCCGCACCGCGCGAAGCCGGGCCAGCGCGGCCTCCGCCCCCTCGCCCGTCCCGATCATCAGCCGCAGCGCCACCATCCCCGAGCGCCCGCAACCGCCGTGGCAATGGACCAGCACCCGCCCGCCAGCGGCAAGCACCGCCAGCGCCTCGACCGCAAGCGCGGGCCATGCGGCGGCGGAATCAGGCCCCGGCACGCCGAAATCGGTGACCGGCAGGTGCCGCCAGCCGATCCCCCGGGCCGCCAGCGCCGCGCCAAGACCATCCGCCCCGCGCGCCGCCATCTCGGCCCCGCCGGTCAGGCTGATGACCAGATCGGGCCGCCAGTCGCAAAGCCGTGCCAGATCGCCCGTGAAATCGCCGCCCCGCCCGGGCAGCGGCGACAGCGCCAGCGTGCCGCCGCCCGCGGCAAGCGCGAAGGGGCCGAAACCGCTCACCGCCAGCCGTCGCCCGTCGCCACCACCAGCACCGCGCCCCCGGCGATCCCCACCGCCGCCACCAGCGCGACCATGAGCGGCAGCCGCGCCGCCCGGCGCAGGCCGTCGAACTCGCCCAGATCGCGCGCCGCGTACCACAGCCCCACCGCCAGACCCGCCGCCAGCATCTGCCCGGCGGTCATCCACAACGTCCGTTCCATCACGTGCCGGAACCCGTCGCCGGCGACAGGCACCGCCCAGCGCAGCGCCAGCGAGCCGAAGAACACCACAGCCCAGAGCGCGATCCCCGCTCCGATCCATCCGCGCCGCGTCATTGTTGTTGTTCCCTCCGAGGCCGCTTGCGACACCCTAACCGCCGGGTGGACGCCGGGCAACCCGCGCCCTAACCTGACGCCGCAGCCGAATCCCCCCGCCGAGTCCCACGGAAAAGGCCCATGACCGAGACCGACTCCCCCGCCTATCAGGTGCTTGCCCGCAAATACCGGCCCGAGACCTTCGCCGATCTGGTCGGGCAGGAACCCATGGTGCGCACGCTGAAGAACGCCTTCGCCGCCGGGCGGATCGCGCAGGCTTTCGTGATGACCGGCATCCGCGGCACCGGCAAGACCACCACGGCGCGGATCATCGCCAAGGGGCTGAACTGCATCGGGCCGGACGGCACCGGCGGGCCGACGACCGAACCCTGCGGCCGGTGCGAACACTGCGTGGCGATCGCGAACGGCAGCCATGTCGATGTGCTGGAGATGGACGCCGCAAGCCGCACCGGCGTGGGAGACATCCGCGAGATCATCGAATCGGTGCATTACCGGGCGGCCTCGGCACGCTACAAGATCTACATCATCGACGAGGTGCACATGCTTTCGACCAGCGCGTTCAACGCGCTGCTCAAGACGCTGGAGGAACCGCCCGCGCATGTGAAATTCATCTTCGCCACCACGGAAATCCGCAAGGTGCCGGTCACGGTGCTGTCGCGCTGCCAGCGGTTCGACCTGCGCCGGATCGAACCCGAAGAAATGATCGCGCTCCTGCGCCGGATCGCCGATGCCGAAGGGGCGCAGATTTCCGACGCGGCGCTGGCGCTGATCACCCGCGCGGCCGAGGGTTCGGCCCGCGATGCCACCAGCCTGCTGGACCAGGCGATCAGCCACGGCGCGGGCGAGACCGGGGCGGAACAGGTCCGCGCCATGCTGGGGCTTGCCGACAGGGGCCGGGTGCTCGACCTGTTCGACATGGTGATGAAGGGCGAGGCGGCGGCGGCGCTGGCGGAGTTGTCGGCGCAATATGCCGACGGGGCCGACCCGGTGGCGGTGCTGCGCGATCTGGCCGAGATCACCCACTGGATCAGCGTCATCAAGATCACCCCCGAGGCCGCCGAGGATCCGACCGTGCCGCCGGATGAGCGCGCGCGGGGCCTCGACATGGCCGGGCGGCTGCCGATGCGGGTGCTGGCCCGGATGTGGCAGATGCTGCTCAAGGCACTGGAGGAGGTCGGGCAGGCGCCCAATGCGATGATGGCCGCCGAGATGGCGATCATCCGCCTTACCCATGTGGCCGACCTGCCCGACCCGGAACGGCTGATCCGCCAATGGCAGAACCTGCCCCCGCCCACGACCGGGGCGCCGGCCGGGGGCGGTGGTGGTAGTGGTGGTGGCAGCACGGTGCGGGCCGCCTCCGGCGCGAGCGTGACCGCCGCCGCCGTGCCGGGCAGCGCGGCCACCGCCCGCGCGCTGGCGCCCGATGCGCTGGCGCGCTACGCCAGCTTCCCGCAGGTGCTGGAGCTGATCCGCGAGCAGCGCGACATGAAGCTGCTCTACGAGGTCGAGACCTGCCTGCGGCTGGTGCGCTTTGCCCCCGGCCGGATCGAGTTCCAGCCCACCCCGGACGCGCCCCCGGACCTTGCCGCAAGGCTCGGCAACCGGCTTCAGGGCTGGACCGGCGCACGCTGGGGGGTCTCGGTCGTCAGCGAGGGCGGCGGGAAAACGGTGGCCGAGGAGCACGCCGCCGACTTCGACGCCGCCAAGCAGGAAGCGATGCAGAACAACCCGGTGGTGCAGGCGGTGCTTTCGGCCTTTCCCGGCGCGCGGATCACCGATATCCGCAGCCCCGAGGCGATCGCCGCCGCAGCCGCCGCCGAGGCGCTGCCGGAGGTCGAGGACGAGGACGACAGCGACGGGGGCGACGACTGGGACCCCTTCGAGGACAGCTGAAAGGAACGCAGGATGCTCAAAGGACTGGGCGGGCTCGGCGACATGGGCAAGATGATGAAGGCCGCGCAGGAGATGCAGACCCGCATGGCCAGAATGCAGGAGGACATGGCCGCGATCACCGTCACCGGCGAATCCGGCGCGGGGCTGGTGAAGGCCACCGCCACGGCGCAGGGAGAGTTGACGGCGCTCGACATCGACCCGTCGATCTTCAACGCCGACGACAAGGAGGTGGTCGAGGACCTGATCCTTGCCGCGATCAAGGACGCGCAGGCCAAGGCCGCCGAACGCAGCCAGCAGGAAATGGCGAAGCTGACCGAGGGGCTCGGCCTGCCCCCGGGCATGAAACTGCCGTTCTGAGCGGGCACAATGGCGGGCACCAGGGAGATCGAGGCGCTGATCGCGCTGATGGCGCGGCTGCCGGGGCTCGGCCCGCGCTCGGCCCGCCGGGCGGTGCTGCACCTCTTGCGCAAGCGGGCGCTGGTGATGGCGCCCCTGGCCGAGGCGCTGCGGCAGGTGGCCGAGACCGCGCGCGACTGCCGGGTCTGCGGCAATATCGGCACCTCGGACCTGTGCGACATCTGCGCCGATCCGGCCCGAGCCACCGGCGAGGTCTGTGTGGTCGAGGACGTGGCCGACCTCTGGGCGCTGGAACGCGCCGGGGCGTTCAAGGGGCGCTATCACGTGCTGGGCGGCACGCTGTCGGCGCTGGATGCGGTCGGGCCCGAAGACCTCGGCATCCCCCGGCTGGTGACACGGATCGCCGATGAGGGCGTGACCGAGGTGATCCTTGCGCTCAACGTCACGGTGGACGGCCAGACCACCGCGCATTATCTGGCCGAGGCGCTGGAACCGACGGGCGTCCGGGTCACCTCGCTGGCGCAGGGGGTGCCGGTGGGGGGCGAGTTGGACTATCTCGACGATGGCACCATCGGCGCGGCACTGCGGGCGCGGCGGGCGTTCTGACGTGGTGGTGTCCGCAGGCGGTATTGGTCGGCATCGCTGCCCAAGGCCAATCCATTGCAACAGAGGGCAGCGGCCGACCGCGGGTGGCCGCTGCTACGGTGGTGGTCTGGCAATTTATGGTGCCGAATACCCCGACGTATATGCATGTCGAAACGTTGCAATAGCGGCCGCCCGGGGGGCGGTCGGCCGCTGCCCGGCGGTGCTTGCGCACCTTGATTCCGGGCAAGGGTAGCGTTCCAGATGGCCCTGCAAACACGCAAGACAGATACCGTCTTCGAAACTGCGAAAAAGCAATGGTGTTCTGACGCTCACACCAGCCGGAAGGCGCCGGGGATACCGTCCCGGCCGTCAAGGATCAGGTCGGCCATGATCCCCGCCACCTTCGGCGCCAGCGCGAAGCCGATGCGGAAGCCGCCGTTGGCAACGTAATGTCCGTCCCGCCCCGGCCATGCACCCATCAGCGGATGCGGCGTCGCGGCGCGCGGCCGCAGCCCTGCCCAGCGCGCCACCACCGGGGCACCTTCGAGCCACGGACACAGCGCCACCGCCCGCGCATGCGGCACATCAAGCTGCGCGTCGGTGGTGTCGGGCCGGTCGTAGTCGCGTTCCGAGGTCGAGCCCACCGCCACCGTGCCACCGGCATGGGGCACCACATGCAGGCCGGGCGCATAGATCTGCGGCGCATCCCCCGCGTCGAGGCGCAGCGACAGCGCCTGACCCTTGACGCCACCGCCCATCCCGCGCCCCAGTGCCGCGCCGAGGTCGGCAAGCCCGGCCGCGCCGGTGGCCCAGAGCACCGGGCCTTCCGCCTCGCCTTCGGTCTCGATGGTCCCCCCGGCGGCGCGGATCGCCGCCGCCAGCGCCGCGCAGGCCATGCGCGGGTGCAGCCGGGCCGAAAGCGTGTCCTCGACCACCAGCCCGGTGGGCGAAAGCGGCGCAAAGGGGCCGCTCGCGGGCACCACCCGCCATTCCGCCGCGCCGTGCCAGAGGTCCGCCGCTCCCGCCACCCGGCGGCGGGCGGTCTCGACCGCCTTTTCGTCCATGAGCGGCTGCACCCGGCCCAGCCTTGCATAGCCCGTGGGCAGGCCCGCGGCCTCGGCCACTTCCGCCCACCAGCCTTCGGCCATCAGCAGCGCATCAAGCTGGAACGCCTTGATATCGTTCCACCCTTCGGGCGCATGGGGGGAAAGCGCGCCGACAAGCCCGCCCGAGGCCCCCGCGCCCACCCCACCGGGGTCGATCACCCGGACGCAGGCGCCGCGCCGGGCGGCCTCCCATGCGGCAGCGAGGCCGAACACGCCCGCCCCCATCACCGTCAGATCGCGCATTGCCATTTGCCGCGCCCTTCCCCATGCTCCACCCCTGTTCGGCGGGACCGTTTCACCCGGGGGATAGGCGAAATGCAGGCAGCCGACCAGAGCGGGATCGACTGGCGCGACGGCGTGACGCCGGTCTCGCGCCGTTTCGACGACCCCTATTTCAGCGTGACGGACGGGCTGGCCGAAACCCGCCACGTGTTCCTTGGGGGCAACGGGCTGCCGGAGCGGTTCCGCCCCGGCTTCCATATCGCGGAACTGGGCTTCGGCACCGGGCTGAACATGCTGGCGGCGCTGATCGCATGGCGCGCAAGCGGCACCCAAGGCCCGCTCCGCTTCACCAGTTTCGAGGCATTCCCGCTGAGCGCGGACGAGATCGCCCGGGCGCTTGCATCCTTCCCCGAGGCCAGTGCGGCGGCCGGGCCGTTCCTTGCGCAATGGGCCGAGGGCCGACGGCGGATCGAATTGCCCGACCTGAGCGCCGAAATCATCCCCGGCGACGCCCGCGCCACCCTGCCCGACTGGCCGGGCCGCGCCGACGCGTGGTTCCTCGACGGCTTCTCCCCGGCGAAGAACCCGGAACTCTGGTCGCCCGAACTCATGGCCGGGGTCGCCCGCCGCACCGCGCCCGGCGGCAGCGCCGCGACCTATACCGCGGCGGGCCATGTCCGCAGGGCCTTGCAGGCGGCCGGGTTCCGGGTAGAGCGGACGGCGGGCTTCGGGACGAAACGCCACATGACCCGCGCCCGGATCGACTCTCCGCCCCCGGACCCGACATGACCGAACAGAATCCCCGCCTCGGCATCTGGCTGATGATCGCCGCCACCATCGTCTTTGCGTTGCAGGACGGCATCTCGCGCCATCTCGGCGGGGAATACAACGTGATGATGGTGGTGATGGTCCGCTACTGGTTCTTCGCCGCCTTCGTGATCGCCATCGCGGCACGCCAGCGCGGCGGGCTGCGGGCGGCGGTGCGCACCCGCTACCCGGTGTTGCAGATCACCCGCGGGCTGCTCCTGGCGGCGGAAATCTGCGTCACCGTGGTCGCCTTCGTGCTGCTCGGGCTGGTCGAGACCCATGCGGTGTTCATCTGCTACCCGCTGCTGGTCGCGGCGCTCTCCGGCCCGGTGCTGGGCGAGCATGTGGGCTGGCGGCGCTGGGCGGCGATCGGGGTCGGGTTCATCGGTATCCTGATCGTGCTGCGACCGGGGGTGGCGGTGTTCTCGCCCTATGCGCTGATCCCGCTGCTGGCGGCCCTCATGTTCGCGGTTTACGGGCTGCTGACGCGCTATGTGGCGCGGGGCGACAGTGCCGGGGTCAGCTTCTTCTGGACCGGCACCACCGGCGCGGTGGCGATGACGCTGGCCGGGGTGTGGTTCTGGGAGCCGATGAGCGGCCCGGACTGGGGCTGGATGGCGGTGCTGTGCTGCACGGCGGTGCTTGGGCATTTCCTGCTGATCAAGGCCTATGCTGTCGCCGAGGCAAGCGCGGTGCAGCCTATCGCCTATCTGCAACTGATCTGGGCCGCGGCGCTGGGCGTCACCCTGTTCGGCGAGGTGGTGACCGCGAATGTCGCCATCGGAGCGGCGGTGGTGTCCGGGGCCGGGCTGTTCACGCTGTGGCGGGCGCGGCAGCGGGCCGGGGGCTGAAGCCCGGACAGCCTGCGGGACGGAGAGCGCCGGGGGCGCTGCCCCCGGACCCCCGGGATATTTCCACAAGGCGAAATGCAGGAAGGGGGGAACATATACGCCTGCCCCGCCCCTTGAACCGGAACAAAAAGTGTCCATCCTTCAGGGGGCGGAAGGAATCACCATGCCCCACAACAACACCAACGCCCCCGTCGAACGGCCCGACGTGCTGACCCGCCCCAAGCTGGAAGGCGGGCGGGCGTTCATCATGCACGCCCCCTTCGCGCCCGCGGGCGACCAGCCCACCGCCATCGCCGAACTGGTCGAGGGGATCGGGGCGGGGGAGCGCAACCAGGTGCTCCTGGGCGCGACCGGCACCGGCAAGACCTTCACCATGGCCAAGGTGATCGAGGCCACCCAGCGCCCGGCGATCATCCTTGCCCACAACAAGACGCTGGCCGCCCAGCTCTACGGCGAGTTCAAGGCGTTCTTTCCCGAAAACGCGGTGGAATATTTCGTCTCCTACTACGACTACTACCAGCCCGAGGCTTACGTCGCCCGCACCGATACCTTCATCGAGAAGGAATCGCAGATCAACGAACAGATCGACCGGATGCGCCATTCGGCCACCCGCGCCCTGCTGGAACGCGACGACTTGATCATCGTCGCCTCGGTGTCCTGCATCTACGGTATCGGCTCGGTCGAGACCTATTCGGCCATGACCCAGGACATGCAGGTGGGCATGCTCTACGACCAGCGCAGGTTCATCACCGAACTGGTCGCCCAGCAATACAAGCGCAACGACGCGGCATTCCAGCGCGGCAGCTTCCGCGTGCGCGGCGACGTGGTGGAGGTCTGGCCCGCCCACCTCGAAGACCGGGCCTGGCGGTTCAGCTTTTTCGGCGAGGAGCTTGAGGCGATCACCGAATTCGACCCGCTGACCGGCGAGAAGACCGACCGGTTCGAGCAGATCCGCATCTACGCCAACTCGCATTACGTCACCCCGCGCCCCACCCTGCAACAGGCGATCAAGGGCATCCGCGAGGAACTGCACCGCAGGGTCAGGCAGTTCACCGAGGAAGGCAAGCTCCTGGAGGCACAGCGGCTGGAGCAGCGCTGCAACTTCGACCTGGAGATGCTGGAGGCCACCGGCGTCTGCGCCGGGATCGAGAACTATTCGCGCTACCTCACCGGCCGCGCGCCCGGCGAACCGCCGCCGACGCTGTTCGAGTTCATCCCCGACCATGCCATCGTCTTCGCCGACGAATCCCACGTCTCGGTGCCGCAGATCGGCGGCATGTATCGCGGCGACTACCGGCGCAAGTTCACGCTGGCGGAACACGGCTTCCGCCTGCCGTCCTGCATGGACAACCGGCCCTTGAAGTTCGAGGAATGGGACGCGATGCGGCCGCAGTCGGTCTTCGTTTCGGCCACCCCGGCGGCCTGGGAACTGGAACAGGCGGGCGGCGTGTTCGCCGAACAGGTGATCCGCCCGACCGGCCTGCTGGACCCCGAGGTGGAGATCCGCCCGGTGGCGATGCAGGTCGATGACCTCCTGGACGAGGTGCGCAAGGTCGCGGCGCAGGGGCTGCGGGTGCTGGTCACCACGCTGACCAAGCGCATGGCCGAAGACCTGACCGAATACCTGCACGAACAGGGCGTGCGGGTGCGCTACATGCATTCCGACATCGACACCATCGAGCGGATCGAGATCCTGCGCGACCTGCGGCTGGGCGCCTTCGACGTTCTGGTGGGGATCAACCTGCTGCGCGAGGGGCTGGATATCCCCGAATGCGGGCTGGTGGCGATCCTCGACGCCGACAAGGAGGGCTTCCTGCGCTCCGAAACCTCGCTGATCCAGACCATCGGCCGCGCGGCGAGGAACGCCGAGGGAAGGGTGATCATGTATGCCGACCGCATCACCGGCAGCATGGAACGCGC
>Ga0172382_10002745_pt1 | contig 28821 bp, 29 predicted proteins | sample Leawel138RmetaG_FD_122245 | JGI IMG/M metagenome (GOLD analysis project Ga0172382, IMG submission 122245) | Leachate microbial communities from a municipal landfill in Southern Ontario, Canada - Leachate well 138R metaG | ecosystem: Engineered > Solid waste > Landfill > Unclassified | place...
CGACCTCGAAGAGCTTGATGAGGTCGAGCTTGACGAGGAAGAACTCGAGGATGACGAAGAGCTAGAGGACGAAGAACTCGCCGAACTCGAGGAAGGCCTCGATGAAGACGAACTCGACGAGGACGAGCCCGAAGACGACGAAGAGTTAGAGGACGAAGAACTCGACGACGAAGAGAGCCTCGAAGAAGAAGAACTGGCCGAACTCGAAGCGGACCTCGATGAAGTAGACCTCGACGATGAAGAAGAGCTGGAACTTGAAGAAGATGACCTCGAAGAGGTCGATGAGGTCGAGCTTGACGAGAAAGAACTCGAAGACGACGAGGAGTTCGAGGACGAAGAATTCGCCGAGGAAGAGAGCCTCGAAGAAGAAGAACTGGCCGAGCTCGAATCGGACCTCGATGAGGAAGAGCTCGACGAAGAAGACGAGTTAGAGCTTGAAGAAGACGACCTCGAGGGGATCGATGAGGTCGAGCTCAACGAGGAAGACCTCGAGGACGATGAAGAGCTAGAGGTCGAAGAACTCGCCGAGGAAGAGAGCCTCGAAGAAGAAGAACTGGCCGAACTCGAATCGGACCTCGATGAGGAAGAGCTCGACGAAGAAGACGAGTTAGAGCTTGAAGAAGACGACCTCGAGGGGATCGATGAGGTCGAGATTGACGAGGAAGACCTCGAAGACGATGAAGAGCTAGAGGACGAAGAACTCGTCGAGGAAGAGAGCCTCGAAGAAGAAGAACTGGCCGAACTCGAGGTTGAGCTTGACGAGGAAGAGCTAGAGGGCGAGGAAGACCTCGAGGACGACGAAGAGTTCGAGGACGAAGAACTCGCCGAGGAAGAGAGCCTCGAAGAAGAAGAACTGGCCGAGCTCGAAGCGGACCTCGATGAAGTAGACCTCGACGATGAAGAAGAGCTAGAGCTTGAAGAAGACGACCTCGAGGAGATCGATGAGGACGAGCTTGACGAGGAAGACCTCGAAGACGACGAAGAGCTAGACGATGAACTCGATGATGATGAGTTTGCCGAGCTGGAAGAAGACCTGGAAGAGCTGGGCATCGACCCGGACGCCGAGGTGGAGGACCTGGAGGCCGAACTAGCCGAACTGGACGCTCTCGACGAAGCCCTTGACGACCAGGAAGAACTCATCGAAGTTGAGCCGCCTACCGCCGACGAACTCCTCGGTCCGGAGACTACACTCGGCGAAGCAGAGCTTCTGGGGGCCCCCGATCTCGTTGATGACGCCGAAATCCTCTTCTCCGGTCCGGCCGAGCAGCCGGCGGTAGACTTCTTCAGCGGCCCCGCCCAAGCCCCCATCGACGACTCCGAATTCGAGGGCCGGGCTTCTGATGAAGAGCTCGACGATGAAGAGTTCTACGACGATGAATTCATTGAAGATCTCGACCCCACCATGGACGAAGTGGAAGACGAGCCGGTCCTGGAGCCACCCACCAAGGAGTACCGCTCCTCCATCCTCGAAGCTTTGAGAAAAGTACAGCGTGGCACGGAAGCCCAAACCCGAGCAGACGTACTCTCGGTGCTCGAAGCCGCCGTTCCGGCCGAGTTGCGAAGGGTGGTCTCAGAACGACGACGACTGGTGCGCCTGAGCTGCGAGTACGAGGTTAACTGCTACCAGGGCAATCAGATCTTCCACGCCACCATCCGGGACATCTCCCTCGGCGGTATGAAAATAGAAGCCACCCGGCAGTTAGAGCAAGGCAGCCACCTGGAAGTGAGCAACCCGGCTCGCAAGGAAGGGCAAGAAGATCAGCGGGTCACCGCTCAGGTCAGGTGGTTTCGAGTCAACAATGACGGCAAGGCCGAAGCCGGACTGCAGTTCGTCGATCCGCCGGAAGTTCTGGGCCGCTCCTGGGTCGTCTCCCTTCTCAACCGGGTGGGGATGCAGAGTCAGGTCTTTAACCAGCGCAAATACACCCGCGCCGTAGCCGATTTCCCCGTGGACATCGTGACCCAGGACGACAACGTGTACGAAGGACGTTGTGTGGACCTGGGACTCGGTGGCGCCCTGGTCGATACCGCCCCCATCTTCGAAGCCGGCGACACGGTCACGTTCCGCTGCCTCTCCTTCGGTATTCATGGACTCCTGGAAGCCGAATCCAAGATCGTGAAGGTCAAAGACATGACCGAAGACTACGGAACCTATGCGCTGGAGTTTCAGAACCTGGATGCCGCCACCACGAAACTCCTGGGACGCTACGTCGTTGATCTCCTTAAACTAGGTCGAACCCCGAGGAAAAAATAATCTTCAGAATCATTTGCCTTCTGCTCTGCCTTTTGTATTGCGGCTGTAGTCCTCAGTCTGCAGAACAGCCCGTTCCCAACAAGCACCCCCAAAGAATCGTGAGCCTGGTACCCAGTGCCACCGAACTCATTCACTCCCTCGGCGCAACCGATCGCATCGTGGGAGTGACCCTCAACGATGACTACCCCCCTGCGGTCCAGAAGCTGCCTAAGGTGGGCGACCAGACCATCGATCTGGAAAAAGTCCTCTCCCTCAAGCCCGACCTGGTCGTTCTGGACTCGAGTTACGAGCAAAACAAGAAACCGCTGCAAGACCTGGGAATCCAGGTGCTGGAGTTGCAGTGTCGGCGCCTGGAAGACATCCCTGCGGCGATGCTGGAACTGGGCCAGGCCCTGGGAACCGAATCGGTGGCTCGGGAGCGAGCGGATGCATTTAGAGACGAACTGGCAGCCATCCGGCCCCTGGAGAAGAAAGGACAAGTGTTCGTTGAGATCTGGGGGACACCCCTCATGACGGTTGGGCGCGACACCCTCATCAACGATATGCTGGAAGTGTTAGGTCTGGAAAACTGCTACGCCGATCAGCGCGACTATTTCCAGGTAGACCCTGAAGACGTGGTTTCACGGCAACCTGAGATCGTCATTTTCCCGATTCAGGGCGCTTCTCCAGCTCCCTCAGCGACCCAAGAACTCCTGAAAAGAATGGGTCAGAATCCAAAAGTTGTGGCCCTGGATGCCGACCTTTTCTTCCGCCCCGGACCCCGGCTCATTGAGGGTATGAAACTGTTAAGAAAAGATCTTGTCGAAGCGGATTGATCTCTGTTAACAAATCTGTTACATTCACGATAATGAAAAGTTGCCGACGGCCCAAAAATGATGGGCCGAAGGTAGCGGTGAAAGTGAAGCAGCACTTTTCCGCAAAGCCGACGATGAACGCGGTGGGAAGGAGGTGGGTGTTATTTGTAGTCACCTAATGCCCATCCTCGGAGGGATGGGCTCGTAAAGACGAATCCTCCGAGAAACGAGTGGTTTAGGCCGCTCGTTTTTACTTTGTCCCGCCAAACTTTAAAGCCATGGCAGAGATTCCAGCGGAAGAGATCCGCGCGATCTTAAATCGAAAACAACGCTGGGTGGCCCTGACCTCCATCGGGCCCGACGGCTACCCCCACACCGTTCCGATCGGCTACTTTCTGGTCGGCGACGACCTGGTCATGGGGAGCATGGACGGCACCCAGAAGGTGAAGAACATCGAGCGCAACCCCCGGGTCTCGGTGATGTGGGAGAACGGTCGAGGCAAGGAGTCCATCCAGGGGATCCTGATCCAGGGTCAGGCTCGCATCGTGCGCAACCCCCAGCAACGGATGGAACTCAAGCGAGAGGCCTGCCGCCAGAGAGGGGAAGAGCCACCCTCCACCCTCTCCTCAGAGACCGTCTATATCGTGGTGACTCCCCTGAAGACCCGGAGCTGGGATCGCCCCCGGCGCTCTAGATGACGACCTATTCTCCACCCTCGAGCGAGTTGAGCCGGTCTTCAAGTTGCTCGAAAAGCACGCCGTAGGCAGAGCCTCCAGCCGGGGTGACGGTAGCCTGAAGTCCGGTTCCAGTCAAGGAATCAAAGGCCAGGTAAGCGGTAGACCAGGGACCCAACTGCGGAGAAGTGGTGTCACCATTGTTCTGCAACGGAAACGTTTTCACTCCGACCAATTTGCCCGCGGGGTAAGTGCCGTTGGTCTTGAGTCCGGAAGGATAGCGGTAGATGCTCGGAACGGCCTGGAGGTTGGTGGCGTAGTTGGCTATCGTCCAGCGGCGGAAAACTTCTGGAAATCCGGGCCCCAGGTGGTCGTCGAGATTCTTCAACCCCACCTCGGGGTCGGTGGAGATGGCTCGAATGGTCTGGTCTCCGAAGTGCTCCCGGACGTAGCGGAAGAACAGATAGCCCTGCCCGTATCCTAACCCGGCGGCGTAAAAATTGAAAAACTCGTGCTCTTCCGGCTTGGAGAGATAGTTATTGGTGACCCGCACCAGCAAGTCGTTACCCGATTCATAGGTGTAGCCGCAGATCTCTTCGCTCAGCCCGGAGAGCCCTTCGTTGATGGAGACATTCTCATCTTTGGCACCGCTGGGGTGCTGCCCCTGACGAATGATCTTCTGGTTCAGATTGATCACGTGCTGGAACTCGTGGCTGATGGTGGCCAGAGTCTGATACTCGGGTTTATTTGCATTGACGTAAATGATCTCGCCTTTGTTAGAGTTCGTGCCTCCGTTAGGATTGGCATCCAAAGGAGAGACGAAGCCAAACAGGCTCTCACCCAGGGTTTTGGAGGAGAAGAATACGATCACGATCTTTTCGTCGCCGTCGTTGCCCCCGGGCGGGTTCTGGTTCCATTCGCTACCGAAAAGCGCCCTCACCTGTTCATAGATCCCGCTGCCTCGGCGCTGGGGATTGTCGGAATCAAACGCCTCGGCCACGGCTAGAGCTTTAGCCCGGTCGACCACGGGTGTGCCGTCCAGTACTTCGGCGAAAATCGAGCAATGGATGGTCTCACTCGGCTCCAGAATCTTTCTCGCTCGAATCTTTTTCGCACTAATGACGAGGTTAAACTCTACCTCTTCACCTTCGGCAAGTTCCTGATACCGAGGCCGTATCTCCGGTGAGGACTGCTCCATGACCTCAGGCTCCAGGACCTGGGAATAGGCATAGGCGTCGGCGTAGCCGCAAGGGTTAAACCCGGTCGGCAAGTCCGAGTCGGTCCGCCCTTGGACCAGGTCTCGCGCCGTACTGGTTGGACCCACGAGGTTGACCTTTGCAGCGGCAGACGCGCTGCTGGTCTCAGTGGTTACCTGGTGATTCGCTACCACCACCAGCTTGGAGGAGTTCGAGAAACTGGGAAACTCGAACGTCTTTTCCCGTCCGGGAATGATCTCAACGGTGCCCGTGGGGGTTTGAGTGGGTTGAGGAGTCGGGTTCGTCACCACCTGGAAGACCGGGTTGTCGTCTCCGCCCCCGCCGCACCCCAGGGTAAAAAGAGCCAACACTGTGACCAAAAAGAGCTTTTTCATGGATGCCTAGATTAAGGCCTGAAGGAATTTATCCTTTCTTCTTCCAGGGGTTTGCGATCCCGAATAGCAAGTCTCCAATCGATTGACCCGTGTCACTCTGAGACCAGTCTTTGACCGATTGAGCCACACTTTTCGATTTCTCGGTGACTTTTTCCACCACTTCTTCGGCCGGCCCCTTTTCGGACTCAGCTTTCGGCGTCTGACCAAACGGGGCCAAGAATCCGGGAGACTTCTCCGGCTTCGGAGCCAGATTTTGCAGAGACTCACCCAGGGTTTGGGGAGCGGTCTCACCGTTATTCTCCCACTGCGACGCCTTCCAATAGGCTTCTTCGTTGGGGCCTTCGGAGGTCACCATCGTCAAAGTGCCGTCTTTATTCTCCTTGACCACCGCATAGCCACCTTCGGTAGGACCGTGGAAGACCTGCGAACCGTCTTCGAGTTTGCGGAATTGATAAACAGACTCTTGACCGTCGGCGGCTGTGGTCACGACGTGGGCGCTCTCCAGTTTGCCGTCCTTGGCGCTGGTCGATCCGGTCGCCTTCAGATCCTCTTCTTTGGGGGCCAGAGCCCCTACGGCCAAGCGAGCCAATTGATTGCCGGTAGAATTCGGAAGCTCTACCTGACTATCTCCCCTGACAAAGACGCTATCCTTCGTGCCCTTTGCGGTGTCGGCCGGGGTTTCGTCCAGCTTCTGAAAGCGGCCGGCCACCTTCATGACACTCTTTTTGACCTGATTGGCTTGGATATTGTTGATAGACACGTGCTTTTTCTCCCTAAACCCCTATTCTATACTCGCATCTAGATGCCTGTGAAAAAAAAATGGCACCCCCCCGAAATGAGGGAGTGCCGCTCTTCTCAGTTGCCTTTTAGGCGAAGCTGAGTTTGGGAACGCGTTTCCAGTCGGCGCAGGCCTCGTTGGCTTTGCCTTTCTTCGCTTTGTCGATCAAGAACTCAGCCATATGGTCAACGGCCCAGCCGAAGTGAGCGTCTTTCAGGGATTTGTAATCCATGTCGCACACATAGTTGGTGATGTCGATGGCGTATACGGTGTCGCCTTTTACGGCAAATTCCAGGGCGTTCATGTCGTAACCCAGGGCTTTGTTGAACTGGATGCTGTACTCCTCGGCTCGTTTGGCGTGGTCGGGGTTCAGCACGCTGAGGTCCTGAACGTATTCACCCATGCCCATGGGACGCGGAATGTAGCGAATAGAGCGGGCGTGCTTACGGCCGATGCAGAGGCAGCGGATGTAGTCGTCCCACTCGATGAACTCTTGCAGGGTCATGGTCAGTTCGCCGGACTGCTGATAGGTTTCAATGGCGTGCTCGATCGAGGTGATCTTGGTGACGTTCTTCCAACCTCCGCCGAAAGCGGGCTTCATGATGCACGGTAGACCCACTTCTTCAAGGCGAAGCTTCCAGTCGATGGGCCACAGGTTGCGCAGGGACTTGGCGTTGATATCAGCGATGTAGCCTTTGTTGGGCAGAACCACGGTTTTGGGAACCGGAATCCCCATGCGGTGAGCCAGGCTGTAGCCGAAGAACTTGTCGTCTACGTTCATCCAGAAAGGATTGTTGACCACGTAGGTCCCCTGCATGGACGCCTGCTTCAGGTACACTTGATAGTAAGGCACCTCGTGCGAGATGCGGTCCATAATGGCCGCATAAGGGCAGGGCTCTCCCAGAGAGGTCCCCCCCAGTTGAATGAATTCCGCGTGGCAGCCCTTTTTCTTGGCATTGATGGCCGCCACTACGGCGTCGGGGAATGACTCTTCACGGCCCCGCATAACTCCGATTCTTAACATGATTTCCTCCGAAATTCTAATGACTTTGTTTTATCAGCTATCGGGCTTTTCTAAACCCGGATCTTCCGATTTATCGGGGTTTTCCAGGCGTTCTTGCAAAAAACCGAGCAACTGAGTGAAAGCCTCATCCGACAAACCCTTCCCTGGTACGAGATGGTCCCGGTCCACATTGACGATCAGTCCCACATCCTGGTGGGAATGGTCGGTGGACTCTCGACGCTTTTTCAGTGCTTCAGCCAAACGACCAACGATCCGCGTTTGCTCGTCCGGGTTCATGGTGCGTGCCCGAGGGTCGCGAGCCAACCAGAGACGGGCAAGTGCGTGAAAGTCCGGTTCGTTGCCCCGTGCAGAATCTGACATGAGAGGCCGTTTAGACTCCGGCTCCGGGAAACCTGGCACAAATGAAAAAAGACCGCTTCTGGGTGGAAGCGGTCTTTTACGCAGACGTGTTATTAAGAGTTAACCGAGAAAGCCTTGGATGCTGGCTCCCAGATTGATGTTGAGCCCAGGGCCCTGGAATCCGGCTCCAAAACCGGCTCCGAAGCTTGGTCGAGAGTTGGGGCAGCAGCAACCGCCGCCCTGTTGGGGTCCTCCGCCCATCATTTGCGACATCATTTGCATCATCATCTGCATCATGCGCATCATCTGGCCCTGGGGGCCTTGAGGGCCACAAGGTCCTCGCCCGTGTCCTGGTCCATAACAACCGCCGGGGGCGATTCCTTGACCGAAATTGAGGTTTATACTTCCACCGTGAAACATAGAGTGAGTCTCGCTTTCTAAGCTGTTTTATTTGTACTCAGTATGACAAGTAGATGTTGCTAGGATTTTGTGGAAATGTTGAAATTTTGTGAATTTTATAGAATTCGAAGCTAAATTTGTAAACAAAATCTTCTCATGGGCCCGGAGAGTTTAAGCTCCATTACACCTAAGGCTTGCTCAGGGCCCAAACTTTACTAGCAATCTCCCGGCTGAGGGGCAGTGATTCTCCCCTGATTTCAACCAGCAGCGGCCCCTCAAACGGAGCGACCTTGGCGATGTGAATCTCTTCGCCGGGAAAGACTTTCTGCTCTTCCAGGTACCGCAGGACCTCGGTGGACTCTTCACTGACCCGCTCCACCACGACCACCGCTCCTTCCTCAAAATCCGAGAGGCGCGGTGCTTCCACCAACTCCAGGTTGCCGTCTTTGTCCGGGATCGGATGGCCGTGGGGGCAGGTCTTGGGATACCCCAGAAACTCTTCCAGAGAGTCCACCACGGAGTCGCTCAGGATATGTTCCAGGCGGCAGGACTGCTCGTGGGCATGATCCCACGGGATCTTCAGGTGATCGGTCAGAAGGCGTTCGGCTAGGCGGTGCTTTCGAATGACCTTCAAGGCGATCGCCTGTCCCTTGGGCAAGAGCCGCAGCTTCCGGCCTTTGCGTTCGATTAAACCCTTGTCGGCCAGCTTCTTCACCATCTCCGTGATAGACGCCGTACTGACTCCCAGCCAGTTGGCCAGCTGGGTATTTCCCGCTGACCCGTGCTGTTGATTCAGCTTGTAGATGGTCAGGAGGTACATTTCCGTGGATTCGGACATAGAGATTGCAACTTCGAATTCTTCAGGTGTTTACCTGTCACCGGGTGCGCAGCGGTACGCACCAGGGCTTTTCCGGAGAAGAGCCGGGAAAGATCTGCGGGATCACCCCGAAAAGCTCCTCTACGTGAGCGTTGGTAAAGATCTCCGCCGGGGTTCCTTCACGCAGCAGCTTGCCCTCGGCCAGGCAAACCACGTGGTGGGCGTACTGGGAGGCGTGATTGGGGTCGTGCACCACCATGATGATGGTCTTGCCACTGCTCTCATTGAGTTGTCCGAGCAACTCCAGGACCTCCAACTGATGAGCGATATCCAGATAAGTCGTGGGTTCATCCAGGAGCAAATACTCGGTATCCTGAGCCAGGGCCATAGCGATCCAGGCTCGTTGTCGCTGACCGCCGGAGAGGGTCTCCACCTCTCTTTCTGCCAATTCCACCAGGGCTGTCTGCTCCAGCGCCCACTCGACCACTTCCCGGTCCCGGGCAGTTGCTCTCCCCAGAAAGCCTCGATACGGATGGCGGCCGAACTCCACTAACTCCTTGACGGTCAGCCCGGCCGGAGCGGTGGGTGATTGGGTCAGATGGGCCATGGTTTGGGCCAACTCTTTCGTGCCGAATGTCCGCAGGTCGCGCCCGGCCACAAAGACTCCACCCGAATCCGGCTCCAACAAGCGGTTCATCAACTTCAAGAGAGTGGACTTGCCGCAGCCGTTACGTCCGATCAAGGCGGTGATCTTCCCCTGGGGCACGAGCACCGAGAGTCCCTGAAGGATGGGCACCCCCGGGCGGTACGAAAACCACAAATCTCTGGCTTCCAAGCTCATATGTCGGTCTTGCCTTTCACTAACAGATAGCCGAAGTAAGGAGCCCCCAAAAACGCGCAGATGAGGCCGGCCGGGATCTCCAGGGGGGGTGAGAGCACCCGTCCCACCGTGTCGGCCAGCAGCACAAAAAACGCCCCCAGAAGCCCTGAAAAAGGTATGGACACTCGCAAGTCAGGCCCGGCCAGCCTACGAGCCACGTGGGGCACGATCAAGCCCACGAACCCGATGGTCCCGGAGACCGCCACCGCAGCGGCCGCCCCGGCTACACTCAAGAGCCACAGACACGGTCTCAAGACGCTCAATCGGATCCCCAGGGTAGTGGCCACGGTGGGCCCCAGGATTAGGGGATTGGCCTGATAAGCCACCGCTACTCCACCCAAACAGACAAACCCGACCCAGGGCAAGAGAAGTTTCACGTGAACCCAACCCCGCCCGAAAAGCGAGCCCTTTAACCAGATCATGGCCTCAGCGGCGCTGGGAGCGTAGGTGACCAGCAACAGAGTGATGACCGCGTGAGCCAGCGCACTGAGGGCCACCCCGGTCAGAATGAACCGCTGGGCGGAGGCTCCCCGGCCCAGCACCCAGATGATCGCGGCGACCACCGAGGCTCCCAAAAATGCGATCCAGGTGATGTAAGAACCGGCCAGGGCACCCCCCACCAGGATCGCGATCACGGTAGCCAGGCCTCCCCCTGCCGTCACCCCCAGAAGGTCCGGGGAAGCCAGCGGGTTACGGGTCAAGCTTTGCAGCAAGAGGCCGGAGATGGCAAAGCAGAGTCCTACCATCATGGCGGTCAGGGCACGCGGTAGTCGAAAAAGGTAGACCACGCCCTGTCCGGTCAGGATCTGATCGACCACCGCCCCCGGCGAGAGGGCGTCGGTGGCCCCGAAAGAGAGCGAAAGCACCAGCGTGAGTGCCAGCAAACTCAGGACTCCTACAAAGCGAAAGACGAACTGCCGCTTCATAGCCTCTGGGCCCGATAGAGAAAATAGGGTGCCCCCACCAGCGCGGTTAAGACCCCCACGGGGATCTCGGCTGGATGGAGCAAAGTGCGGGCCAGCACATCCGACACCGAGACCAGAGCCGCCCCCATCAGCAGGATCAAAGGGAGGCGCCTGCGGTAGTCCAGCCCGGCCATAAAGCTTGCCAGATGGGGCACGATGATCCCGACAAAGCCGATCGGACCGGCCACCGCCACGCAGACCGCACACAACAGCACGGCCAGGCTGACGATCTCCACGCGGCGAGCCACCGGATCGATGCCCAGGCCGCGCGCCTGGTCGTCTCCCAGCAGTAGCACGTTCCACTGCCCGGCTCGCAAGAAGGAGACCACACCCGCCGGTAACAGACAGCCTCCCACCAGAACCGTATCCAACCAGGTAGCACCGGAGAGTTTACCGGCCGTCCAGTGCAATAGCTCAAAAAGATTGGTCTCGTTGAGGAGCAGCAAACCGCTACTGGCCGAGCCGAAAAAAAACGACATGGTAAGACCGGCCAGGATCAGCCGCTCTCGGGGGAAGGCGCCGGAAGCCGACATCAACAAAATGGCCAGACCCGAGACCGCGCCACCCAATAGAGCAGCTAGCAGCATGAAGGCGGGGTGGGGAGACCCTCCTCCTAATAAAAGCAAAAGCACCACACAAAACACGGCGCTCTGATTGACCCCCAAAAGCTCCGGTTCACTCAAGGGGTTGCGGGTGGCCAACTGCAGCAGAGTTCCGGCCAAGCCGAGGGCGGCGCCGATCAGGACAGCGCTCAGAAAACGAGGGAGTCTGACCTGATAAAAGGAGTACTGGGGATCGGCACTGGGGGGGCCGCCGTACAGGGTGAAGTAACCGGCCAGCAGCACCAGAGCCGCAGCCGACACAAGGGAGGGCCGATAGCCGGCCGCCGCTCTCATAAAGACCCGGTTGTCGCCACCTGGTTGTTCAAGAACTCAGCGTACCCATGAAGAATCTTTTGAGCCGCCAGCGGTCCCCGGGCCCTGGACCAGAGATCGCGATCGATGGAGAGGATCGTATTCTGCCGGTAGGCCGACAAGCTTTGATAGATCGGGTTAGCCTGCCAGCGGGAGGCGTCTCCGTACACGAAAAGCATATCCGGGTCCAGCTCAGCCAGGCCTTCCACGGTGATCTTGGCCACCTCGGTCTGGCTCTCGGAGGCCGAAGGGGGACCGGTGAAGAGATAGGAGGCTCCCACCTCGGTGAAGAGAGAGCCGATAAACGATTCTCGAGTCCAGGTGGAAAACTCATCCTCGAAGGCACCCACCACCAGGACTCCGGGCGGAGCTTCGATCTGTCGGCGGGCCATTTGCAAAGATTCGCTCAGCGCCGACTCCACACTTTCGAGCTCTTCCTCCCGCTGGGTAATTCGCGCGAAGGTACGGGTCATCTCTCGGACCTCGGCCAGAGAGTCGTCGGTCAGCGCGATGGTCGGAGCCATGGCCTCCAGGGGTTCGCGGATCATTCGGTGACGCTCTGGACTGGCGATGATCAGATCTGGTTGAAGAGAGAGGATCACTTCCAGATTGGGCTGCTTTCGCTCACCCACGAAGACGGGCCGGCCGCCCTCGGGCATCTCCTCGATCAGGTAGGCCGGGATCGTCTTGTCGTTGGTTCCGGCAAACCCCACCACGGGCTGCTTCAGGGCGGTCATGGCGTCTAGAAAGGGAAGATCCAGGACCACGATCTTGCGGGGCTTCTGAGGGACTTCGGTAACTCCCCAGGCGTGCTCCACATTGAGGGTAGGCCCGACAGGCTGTGCTGCGGTGGGGGAGGTCCCGTGGCAGCCGGCCAGGGCAAACACCACGGTCGCCACCAATCCGGTCAGGCCCACGATGCCGGTCGGCTTTCGCCAGAGGGCCGCCGGATAAAAGAGCATGACCGAAAAAAAGCACCCGGCACCCATCAGGGCCACGCCTGCTCCGGGAGCCACCGTCTCGGCCACCGCTCCGATCAGCAGTCCTCCCACCGGAATGATTCCACGGTCCATAAGGGCCAAGCCTAGAAGCCGTCCCGCCTGGTCACGGGGAACGATCTCCTGGTAGAGCATGCGCGAGCAAGAACGGTAAGCCTGCCCGTAATATCCCACCGCAAACAGCACCACCGCCGCGGAGTAGAATTCGACCACGAAACACAACCCCAGCAGACAGAGTCCGAACAGCAGGGCGTACCGCCGGGTGTTACTCCAGGTGGAGATATCCGGCTTCAAACCGAGTCGGGAGGAAGCGACCAGAGCACCTGCAGCGGAGATCGCCAACAAGATTCCGAACTCCTGGGAGCCCAGCCCCAGCATCTCTTCGGTCAGCAGAGGCAGCATTGCGGTGAAGGGGAACCCAAAAAACATCACCGGCACGGCCAACCCCAGCAGCTTTTTGAGTTCCGGATAGTGGGCCAGGGTTTCTTTCAAAGTTGCTCGCCGACCCGTGGACCGGACCTGAGCAACCGCTCGGTCGGCAGAGGGCATCCCTTTTAGGGCGACGGAGAAGACGACGGTGACCAGGGCGGCCGCTACAAAAGTGGCCAAACTTCCCACCGTGGCCAGCATGGTGCCTCCTAGAACCGGCCCGATGATCCGGCCCAGATTCATGATGGAGGCGTTCTGGGCCACCGCGACCTTGAGTTGATTCCCCTCAAAGGCCTGGCACAGGTAGGCGTTTCGCCAGGGACCTTCGGCTGCCGTGGCCAGCGCGCGCAGGGTGACCAGGAGCGCACAAACCCAGAACGGTAGTCCCAGAAAAAGCACGATCCCCACCAGAGCCGTCAAAACAGCGTTGATCGCGTTGTTCCAGATATTGAGGGTCCGGCTATCCATTCGGTCGGCCAGCGCGCCCGCCGGCACCGAAAGAAAAAGATTCGGCAGCAGACGACAGGCGTTGATCACTCCCAACAAGAGGGGCGACTCGGACTGCACAAAGACCGCCCAGTTCAAGGCCACGGTGAAGAGCCACTCGCCGATACGAGCGGACAAAAAGCCTGAATTGAATCGGAACAAGGCGTTCTTTGGCGAAAAGTTAGGCAAACCTAGCGGAGTATATTCGGTGAGCTTAAGGCTGTCAATTTCAGCGGCGAGAAATCTGCGAGTTCGGAGGTTTTGAAACAAATGAACGGGATATAGGAACTTAAGTGTGATCCCATTGTTGGAGAGAAGACACCATGAAGAGACTTCGAACGTTCCTGATAATAACGATGATGGCGATGGGGGTGGCTCTGGCCGCCCAGGCCAAGAATACCGCTGTTCTGGTAGGTGAAGTCGTTCCCGATTTCACTCTGACCGACCAGTCCAACCAGAAAGTCTCCCTGTCAGACTTTCGGGGCAAAGGCGTTGTTATCAGCTTTCTGTTTACCCGATGTCCCTATCCCGACAAATGCCCCATGCTCGGAAAAAAGCTCCTCGATCTCGCCGACCTCAGCGACCGAATCGACAAAGCCGGACAGCTTCAAGTCCTGGCTATCACCCTGGACCCGGCTTACGATAAACCGGAAGTCTTGAAAGCCTACGCCCAGGGATTCGATGAGAAGCACAAAAACTGGAAGTTTCTGACCGGCACCGAAAACGATATCGCCAAAGTGGCCGGTGCCTTTGGGATCATCTATTGGACCGAGAACGGCGTAGTCGAACACAACATGCGCACCGCCTTCATCGATCCTTCCGGCACCTTGAGGTTGGTCAAGAGCGGTAGTGATTGGCGGGCCGGTGAGTTCGCAGCGGAGATAAAACAGTATCTACCCTGAACCGCTGCAGGGATGAAACCCGCCGGCTAGTAAATTAGCCAAATGAACGAAGGTCTGAATTTGGGTACGCGAGACGTCGCGGGAGCGGGCTGCCTGCTCTCCGTTCCCGTGGCTATCGCCATCGGTTTCCGGTATGCTTTGAAGTACGCCCAGGGCAAGCAGCATCAGTTTGCCCACCAGGTTGAAGAGGTTGAGCTCGAGGGGGATGCGGCGTCTGTCCTGGAGGAGCGCTTGAGCGGCAAAGAAGCGCTGCAGAAGTTTGTCCGGAAACTGGAGCGGGTGACCGAGCAGTTTTCCAAGATGGGAGGGCGTTTCAGTCCGGCTGACTTCGAAAGAGAGAAAGGCCACCTGGAACACCTCCAAGAGCGACTGTCCAAAGAAGAGGAAGCGGATACGGAGTGCAAAGCGCTGCTCGGAAAAGCCCAACAATGCCTGCAGCAGTATCAACCGCAAGGCTGACGTTCATCCTGCTGCTGTGTCTGCTGGTTCGGCCCCTGGCGGAAACCGGTTTTCGCTACCAAACAACCGATGGGAAGCTGCTCTTCCAGCCCGCCGAAGAGTTTCAACGAACCGCGAACCCGCACGCTATCCTATCTCTACAAAGCCGCGATGAGGTTGTCGTTCTGGTGACCTCGGAGAAAAGACGATTCGACATCAGCCAGATCTATGATGGCATGCCGAGCACCTTCGACGACGGCAGCCAGTGTCTGGGTCGAGTTATGCTCAGCGTCGACAGAGAAGAGGCAGCCACCTTTCTGGTGGAGGGCATGTTTCCGCCCGAAGAGGAGTCGACTCACGACACGGTCTACTCGGTGGTCCTCCGGGGCGAAATTCAATACACCATCATGATTCATTACCCCCTGGAGCGGGGAGACGAAGGCTTCGAATGGGCCACCGACCTGCTTCGAAGTTTCTCCTGGGCCACCCCTCTCGAAAAGCCTGAATCGGTCGAAAAATAAATTTGTATTAAACGGTGGTCCTGTGGTATAGTTTAGTCCTTCGGCGTACGGCACGCCACGACCGTCCTTACGGAGGCCCCCAATGACTGGAAATAGCTTGTCTCACCTTGTGACGCCACCCCTCAAGACCCAGAGTTTTGTGCCCCTTACCAAATCGCCTGAGGATAAACTTCCTCACTCTCCACAGAATGAAAACCGGGTGGACGAACTGCTCCGCGCTTTCAGCGACGTGGCATACACCAGCGAAGAAAAAGAACTGCCCTGGGAGTCCTGGAACTACAGCAAAATCGCAGTCTTTTAGGGCCTGTTGACATTCAGCTTTCGGAGTCAAACGCAGGACATTTTTCTTCTCCTGAAGTGGAACTTTCTGCGGAATAGTGGACCTATTTGAGGAAAGTTTCGCTTCGGGAGATGGAAAATGGGCAAGTGTGGCGACAGAAAGCTGAATGTCAACAGGCCCTAACCAAGGAAGATCGCTGACCGGACTCAATAAAGAAACTCATGATTGAGTTGACATCAGTTGAGGAAGCCCGAATTTTTATCCAGAGTCCCGGGTTTCAGCCTGCCGCCTATCGAGACATCGATTTACGCCCGTTGACCACCCTGATCGAGGAACGAAACTTCGGAGCCAGTCTTTTCTTGGGGTGCGACCTTGAGCGCTCCTCCATCAGTCACCTGGCAGCCGGTGGGGCCTTCCTGATCCACGACATCGAGGATTTCTCTTTTCCTATCCACCGGTCCACCCTCTACTCTCCCGACGAACTCTTTCAGGGCTTCGACCCGAACCAGCCCGACGCATATCGGCAGACCAGGGACTACCAGATCTATCTGGAGTACGTCCAGGCAGGTCGTCAGTTCTCCGAATCCATCCAGGTAACCCTGGCTCAACGGCTGCACGATCACAGCATCAGCGAGGCTCTCGACCACAAGCTCAAAGGTCGCAAGGTGGTGGCCATCATGGGTGGTCACGGAGTGGAACGGCGCAGCCCGGAATACTTCGAAGTGGCGCGCCTGGCTCAACTCCTGACCCAGGGAGGCTACCTCCTGGTGAGTGGCGGCGGGCCCGGAGCCATGGAGGCCACCCACGTGGGTGCCTATTTCGCCACCAGAAGCTGCGAGGAGCTGAGGAAAGCCATCTTGCAGATGGCGGTCCGCCCCGTCGACGGCAAACCAAACTCGGAGTACGCCGACCCGGACTGGTTGCACCGAGCCTGGAGAATGCGAGAGGCCTTTCCTATACCCGAGGGGCACGAGACGGTGTGCGAGAGCATCGGTATCCCCACCTGGACCTACGGGCACGAACCGCCCGCTCTTTTCGCCAGTCACGTAGCCAAATACTTTGCCAACAGTGTACGGGAAGACGGTCTTCTCACCATCGCCAACTACGGGGTGGTGTTCGCTCCCGGTAGCGCCGGTACGATCCAAGAGATTTTTCAAGAAGCGTGTCAGAATCACTACTTCGTGACTGAAGATCGCTGCTCTCCGATGATCCTGATGGGCAAAGACTATTGGCAGAACACGAAGCCGGTCTGGCCGCTGCTTCAGCAACTTGCCGAAAATCAGATGTATGGAGAACTGCTCTACCTGACCGATAGCGTGGAAACCATCGTGCGAAAGATCGGAAGCTTTCGGCCCGAACTCTATGTGAAGCCACAAGGATAGGGATCCATGGTATAGCGAGGTTTCCCACCTCTCGGTGCTCCCCTTACGCCCCTCACGGCGTACATTATCGTTACGACGAAATTTAAGGAGAGCTACTATGAAAATTTCAAACAAACTGATCGCCGGTGGAGTAGGATTGGCTCTGGCCCTCACTCTCGCAGGCTGCAGCGTCGAACAGACTAGAGAGGCACAGCTACCCGATGTCGACGTGCAAGCCGACGCCGGGAAAATCCCGGGCTACAAAGTGGTTAAGACCCAGGACGGTGAAATGCCCAGCGTGGACGCCGATGTCAAAGGCGGACAGATGCCTGAGTTCGACGTGGACACCGCTGAAGTGGACGTGACCACGCAAGAAGAGACCGTGAAGATCCCTAAGCCTAAAGTGGTAGTGGAGGAAGAAACGGTTGAAATCCCTGACGTCAACGTCACCATGCCGGATGAAAAATAGAGAGAGATGACCTCTCTGGAGAGAAGTTTGCAGGAGCAGGCTTCTCTCTTTTTGATTGCGCGGGTGCTACCGAATCTCCTTAGCCTCTTCGGTGACCACGGAGTCGGACTCGGCATCGTAATAGCAGACCCCCCGGAAGGTAGACTTCAGGAACTCACCGTCGGTGAGGATGAGAAAAATCCGTAGCACGTAGTTTGGATATTGGCGGTATCGGTCCAGGTCTTCCTCAAGCCCGGCCAGGCCTCGATCAAAGAGGTCTTCCAGACTCTGGACGGGACCCTCGTGACACTCATAATGGAGCCGCACCAGTTGTCCGTCCGGGGAGAGTCTGATCTCGTTGAGGCGCTGATGCGGTCGACTGGAAAGACGCGAGACCAGGTGCTTGGTGCCGTCCGGGCTGAAAAAACAGTGGGCTTCAGTGTTTCCATCCTGTTTGTAACCGGGCTCGGCTTCGGTCACTTTGTGGCGAGTCACTTCGTAAACCCGAACGTACTCGGCTCCCAAATTCGGGCTTTCCCACTCCTCCAGAGTCTCCACCACCTCCGGCAGGTCCATCAGTGCGCGCTGAAACTGTGGCCAAGCCCGGAGATGCTGCCGTTGCTCCTGAAGATCTCCGCTCATCTCGTAGCCGTCGGCCGCCGCAGGAACTGACCCTGGCTTCTGGGATGACTTTTTCTTTGACGACTTGCCCTGGGTGAGATCTATCTGAAACGAGAATCGGCGCACTCCCTTAAATTTCCGTGGTGCTCCCTCGGGTCCTCTATGGAGACCCTTAACAGGTCTTTCTTGCCGGCTCTCGGAAGGTGCAGGTCATATGCGTGACTGTCTTGAGAAAGCCAAAGAGATCGCCCTGGAGGCGGGAGCCCTGCTAAGAAAGGGCCAGCAAGAAGGTTTCACCCTGGACCGAAAATCCAGCAGCATCGACCTGGTGACCGAGTACGATCGATTGGCTGAGAAGCTGGTGGTGGGGGGGTTGACCCGGGCTTTCCCCAGCCACGGGATCGTAGCCGAAGAGGGAAGTTCCTCACCCTGTCGTCACCCGGATGGGTTGCGCTGGTTCGTCGATCCTCTGGACGGAACCAACAACTTCGCACACCGCATCCCCCACTTCTCAGTCTCCATCGCCCTCTACCAGGAAGACGAACCCCAGGTGGGCGTGGTTTACGACCCTCTGCGGGAGGAACTGTTCTGGGCCCAAAAGGGAGAAGGAGCGTACCTGAACGACCAACCGCTCTCCATCTCCGATGCTCCCACGGTGGAGCACTCGATTCTGGCCTCCGGCTTCCCTTACGACCGGCACCACGACGCCGTCGACAACCTGGCCCAGATGGGAGTCTTCCTAAAAAAATGTCAGGGTTTCCGGCGCTTTGGCTCCTGTGCCCTCGACCTTTCCTATGTAGCTGCCGCGCGCTACGACGGCTTTTGGGAGTTCAAGCTCTCCCCCTGGGACCTGGCCGCCGGGCTGCTGCTGGTGACCGAGGCGGGAGGCCGGATCAGCCGGATCGACGGCTCACCGGTTGGGTACCTGACCGAAAAGAATCACGTGGTGGTGTCCAACGGACACATCCACCAGGAGATGCTTGATCTTTTAAAACCGACCCTCACCGAGGCCCACCTGCGCACCGGTGAGCGAGTCTTGTAGGAGGACGGAAAGATGCGATTTGGAGCCTTCACCCCCCAGGGCTGGCGACTGGATTTACAGGGGTTGGACGACGGGTTTGCCGAGTACCTGGCCATGCGTGACGGGGCCTTGAAACTCGAGAAGCTGGGCTACCACAGCGTGTGGCTTTACGATCACTTCCACACGGTTCCGGAGGCGCGCACCGAGGCGACCTTCGAAGTCTGGACCGCAACGGCCGCCCTGGCCGAAGCCACCAGCACGATCCGGCTGGGGCAAATGTGCGGTTGCAATATCTACCGCCCCCCCGCCCTGTTGGCCAAAATGACCTCGGTGATCGACTGCATTTCCAACGGGCGTCTCGACTTCGGGCTGGGTGCGGGCTGGTACGAGCACGAGACCGTGGCTTACGGTTATGAGTTCGAGAAGCCCTCGATACGGATCGCCAAACTGGAGGAAGCGGTCCAGATCATCAGGGGAATGTGGACCAGCGACCACTTTCAGTTCCAGGGCGAGCACTACACCGTGGGGCAGGGCAAGGTCAAGGACTACGGCGGAGATCCGCTGGAGCTGCAGGGGGCCATTAACCACCCCAAACCGATCCAGCGACCCCACCCGCCCATGTGGATCGCAGGAGCCGGCGAACAACTCACCCTCCGGACCGTAGCCCGCCACGCCGACTACTCCAACTTCAGCGGAACCCTGGAGCAGGTGCAGCACAAGAACGAGGTGCTGGACCGCCACTGCGAAAAGCAGGGACGGGATCCCGCCGAAATCACCCGCAGCATGAACATAAACGTCATGCTGGGTTCAGAGGCCGAGGTCGAGAAGTCTTTGAGGGCCAGCGGCCGAAGCGACGAGCACATCGCGGCCATGAAACGAATGCTCTTTCCCACCGACCCGACCGAATTGGTGGATCGCCTGGCGGAGTATCGCGAGCAGGCTCGGATCGAGTACATCATCGTTTACTTTCCGGATTTTCTTCAGGGCGACTCGGTCTCTCGTTTTGCCGAAGAAGTGGCAGGAAAATTAAGATGAAATCGCTCTCCAAAGAGGACCACTGTTCGGTCTATTTGCGATCGCAAAAAGGGCCCCGAGTCTACCTGGTCTCGACCCCCGAAACCAGGCAGATCTGCAACGATCCCTTGCTCTACGGGGTGAAGTACACCCAGACCCTTCGGAAGGCTTGCGCCCGGGCACTGCCCCACGTGGCCGGTCCTTTAGAAGAAGGGGAAACCAGCGTGGTGCACCTGCTACGGGGAGGGCTGAATTTCGGACTTCGAGAGGCTCTGACCTCGGCATTTGGCTGGAACTCCCACAGCTCCACCTTTCTCTCGGCGCAACGCCGCCGCAAAGCCGACAACCCCGAAGAATGGGAGATCTGCGAATGTGAATATCGAAAGCTCGCCCTACCCGAACGGGTGAGCCTGGTCCTGGGAGACGTGGTGGCCAGCGGGGCCAGTCTGCTCTACGGCATCGAGGCTATGCTGGAGGCGGTGGAGAGCCAACAGCGCACCCTTCGAAGCATCCTCTTCTTCACCATCGGAGGTCCTCGCTCCGAAGACGTCTTGAGGGGGCTGGACGCGCGCATCCGGGAGGCCCACCCTGCCTACGAAGGCACCACCGTGGTCTACTTTGAGGGGTGTTTCCCCGTAGCCAACCCGGAGACCGCTCTAAAAATCAAGATCACCGGCACTGACCTGCTTCGCCACGGCAACGACATGACCCCGGAATTTTTGGAGTCCCAGTATGAGTCTGCCCTCTTTCCTCTGGAGCGCTGCACCATCTACGACGCCGGCTCCAGAGCCTTCGAAAGCAGGGTCTACCTCGAGGACGTTTTGGAATACTGGGAAGCCGTGGCCGGATTTTCCGGGGTGAGCTTTGAGGAATATCTCCAGGAGCGCTGTCCCGACCTCGACCCCACTCGATTCGCGGTCGGCTCCCTGCAGGAGCTGGCCGAGCAGCAGTGCGCTCAATTGAAACGCGCTTTATCCCACTGAAGGAATAAAACGCAGAGAGGGCGCGACAAAGCCCCTATGAAACACGAACCTCTCTCCTCCACCTTTCAATTGAGTAACCGAAGGCAAAGCCCTCGAGTCCATGTCAATCTGGACCTGACCCAGGATGGCTTCCCCTCCCAGAGCATCAACCTCTCGGCCGACGGGATCCGCTTCGTGACCCGCCACGAGGTTGCCCCGACCGTGCACCTCACCCTGAAGGTGGGCGATGAACTGCTGCACTTGAAAGGCCAGACCCGCTGGTCCCAGCGCCTGGGCGATTGCCGGGTGGTGGGAGCCCTTTTCGAGGCCGGTCAGGACCTGCCCAAACTGAAAGCCTTCCTCAAAGAGGCAAGTTGAAATAGGCTTCCGTGGTCCGTACCACCAGTTCCTCGGCGGCCCGAAAGTCAGGCTCTTCGGGCAAAGAAGAACTCTTCTCCAGAGCGGCCAGGCGCTTTTCCACCTCTTGCACCCAATCCAGGAGTTCGGAATAAGAAAGGGCCCCGTCGCGCACCGTCCTGAGCCAGCCTGCATCCGGCCGGAAGACCAGAACCTCGCCACTTTCAAGGATCTCGCACCCCATCTTCAGCAAGCGGCAAAGATGCATGGCGTGTTTGGTGTCGTAGCCGTGCTTCTCTTCCAAGGCTGAGCGCCGGGGGTTGCGATTCTTGCGCCAGGCCTGGTAAGCCCGGTGGTGTTTGACGGCAGCCCGAAAAGCCCGCTCGGCAGTGGTATCCGGAAACTTCGGGCTGTTCTCTCCGGGTACGGCCCCAAAGTCTTCGGGCGTGGGGAGCAGCGGAGGTTCGGAGGTGAGCCAGCGGTGATGCCGCTCGATCTTCTGTAGTTGATGGATGGCGTAGCGGCCGAACTTGAAACCAACCTGGCGAGACAGAAACATGTCGCGTCGCTGCAAGAGTTCGGCGGCCAGCGGATGGACAAAAAGTTGGTCCTGCTCCCGGGTGAAGAGGGTTTCGATGATATTCGGGTTGCCCTCCAGAGCCAGGCGAACGAACTTCTGCAAGCTGAAAATGACGTGGTCTCCGCCCTCGGACTCCCACTGTTCGAAACTCGACAGTCCGAATAGATAGTTCAGCGGCGGGATGCAGACCCCGCGACTATCCTGATCGGACTCGGGAGTGGCCAGTCCGTGAGCCTGGCTACCGGAGCGTACTCTTAAAAGAAGCCGGTGGTGGGCCCAGTGGCTCACGCGCCCAGGGTTCTTCGAACCCTCACCAGATAATCCGAGAGGGCGTCGCGGTTATCCACCGTCTCCGGCAGGTCACTTTTCTCAAAGGCCATGTCCAGACGTTCTTGCAAGGCGTTCAGGCGAGCCAGATGGGTCTGCAGCAGAACCGGGTCGAGTTCTTGTTTTTCGGTGCCCTCCACCTTCAGGGTGATCAACTCTTGCACTCCTTCGGTGGAATAGAGCTGGATCAAATTCGGCAAGTTGGCTTCGATGGTGGAAGTCTCCAGCACATGGATCCCGGTGAGCAACACCCGATAAGCGTAAAGCACCGATTTGGCGGTGGCGCCGGCTTTGGCCATCATCTTGCACTCGTTGTTGTAGAATCCGCGGTAGTGGTGATAGAGATACTTGACGATGCAGCTCCGGCCCAGCTCCCTCAACTCCTCCAACCATTCGCCCCCGTAGACCACCTTGGGCGAATAAAGCTGCTCCAGGACATAGCCGTTCTTCTTCATCATCATGGTGATGAACTTGGCCACGTCGTGGGCCACCCAGTCCACCTCTAGCCCGTCGATCACTTGCGAAACTTGCCAGGTCTCCTCGGCCGTTTCCAGGCCGATGACGGTATCGATGGGCAGGACGAAGGAGCCCCGAATGTCTACGTCGCTGTCGGCTGAAGCAAACCCGTAAAGGTGGGCTCCACTGATGGTGGCGAAGAGGGGCGTTGGACCACCGGTGATGATCGGCTGGAGGGAACTCAGATCAAGCTCGCGACTATCTTTCATCCGGGAAGGTTGGCAGGTTGAGGTGGCTCCTCCTGCTGAAGGGGATCCTGCGCGCTTTCTGTAACCCCATGCCATGCCTTCGACTCGAATAGAACAGTACCTGGACTTTATGCTCTACATCCTGCGAGCCGACGGGGTGGTAGACCGCCAGGAGAAGGCCCACATGCTGAGCCTGATGGTCAACGGCCTGCAGCTCAACCCTGAATTGGTGGCGCGCTACAAGGCCAGGATCGAGGAGAATGAGTGGACTCCCGTGACCGACGAACAACTGCGGGCGGTCACGCAAGGGCTGGAGCCCAGCTCGCTGGCCCATCTGGTCCGAGACGGTTACAGCCTGGCCGCCTCGGACGGAGAGATCCACGAAGCCGAACTGGGTGTCATCAAGAGATGCCTGGCGGTCAGTGGGATAGCCGAGGAGCGCTTCGGCGAGGTCGATCAGTGGGCTCGCCAGTCACTAGCCCTCGCTCACAAAGGAACCCTCCTCCTCACCCCAGCCTCCCCCGACTGAAGACGTCTCCGGCTCATGAGCAGGAAGATTGACTCCCAGCATCCCCATAGCCTGGGGGCTCAACGAGATCTGGTCCTCGACCCCGGTAACAGCATCGGCAAAGCGGTGAGTTCCCCCCATTTGAGCGTTCATCTCGAAAGAGGCCAGGGAGAACGCAGATAGTTGATTCCAACTCATACCTTCGAGTTCGGGTTGGAAGGTTCAGGGCCCTGGCTTGAAAAAGATTACAAAACAGCCTTTTGGGGAAGATGTATAAGACTATGAGACTTCCACAGACCGTGATGGAACGCTTGGAAAAGTGGTTTAACGCCGGCTACGGCTTGCTACCGCGGCTCCGGCGGCGAGCCGCGGTCAAGCCCGTGATCGTAGGCCATCGCGGGGTTTGCGGACATCCCGATGTCAAAGAAAACACCCTCGAGGCTTTCGACCTGGCCGTCGAGTTGGGGGGCGGTATCGAACTCGACCTTCACCTCACCGCTGATGGAGTTCCGATCGTTTCTCACGACCCGGACCTCAGGCGGGTTCACGGGATCGATAAGCAGATCGCCGACACCAGCCTGAAGGAGCTTCGCGCGATCTGCCCCTCGGTTCCAACCCTGGACGAGGTCTTTCGCCGCTACGGATTTCGTTGCCCCCATTATTTCGTGGAGTCCAAGGTTTACCTACCCGATGAACGAGCGGGCGAGCTGATCCGAAAAATTCGCAGTCTGGTGCAACAGCACGGGCTGATGAAGCAGGTCACGCTCATCTCTTTAGACGCCAGGCCCCTCGATCAGGCTCGCATCGTCTTTCCGGAGCTTCCCAAAGTTTTTGTTTATTCAGTAGACCCCACCGAAGCTGTCGACTACGCGCTCTCCCATCAAGACACCGGAATCGCCGGATGGTACTTCAGCTACCCTAAGAGAATCCGCAAATTTCTCGCCGAGCACAATCTCCACGAGGGGGTCGGTCATATCGACTACAAGAACACCATGACCGCCTGTACCAACCAGGGCTTTCGCTTTCAGTTTACCAATCGAATTGACCGGGTGGCTCAGCCAGGGATCGAGAGAGCGTAAACGGAAGTTTAATAAGTCATGCTTAAGAAGCTGTTTCAGGGCCTCAAAGCGCTGCGCAAGGGGGATCAGGACCCCGATTGGGAGTTTGACGAGCGACGCGAACTCGTGCGCCTGCGTTGCCACTACGATGTGGAGTATCGTTTCAAGGAGAAGCGACACAAGGGAGTCATCGTGGACATGAGCCTGGGTGGAATGAAGCTCCGGTGCTTTCAGCCCCCGGCCGTCGGCGACACCGTGGAGGTGACCTACGAAGTGCCCGCGGTAAACATTCAAAACCAGACCATTCCCTGCAAGGTGCAGTGGGTGCGCGCCCGCGAACGCGATTTTGTACAGTTTGTAGGGCTTTCCTACGATGCCACCGACGAGGTCCTGCGCAAGTCCTGGGTCAAGATGTTGCTCAAGCAACTGGGCTTTCGCCCCGACAAGATCTTCCAGCGCCGAAAGTTCGTGCGGGCCGAGTGCTTTGTGCCCGTCAAGGTGGTCTATCAAGCGGTCAAAACCTTCGACGGAAGACTCTACAATCTGGGTGCCAGAGGAGCCCTGATAGAGGCCCAGACGCCGGTCACGCAGGGTGAGTTTTTGGAGTTGCACATCGGGCCGTTCGAGGATCTCCCGTACTTCGAAGTCAGCGGGACCGTGGCTCAACGGACCACCCAACACAAGAACTTTTTGATCGGCGTGGAGTTCGGTGAACTTTCCGATAGGGCCCACCAGACCCTGGGGCGCTATATGCGGCATTTGCTTCTGAACCACTGGGAGGCATAAAGAGATTTGGAAGAAGTGTTCTTTACTTGCCCCCATTGTTGGGAGCAAGTTTCTATCCTGGTAGACGTGAGCCGTGACGGCGCCCACAAATTCGTGGAAGACTGTGAAGTCTGCTGCAATCCATTGGACTTTGAGGTGGTTGTCCTCTCGCACTCGGTAACCAGCATACAAACCGAGGCTGCGCAATGACCCTCCAGAGTGGAGCTTTGCTGGACAACCGGTACCAGCTACTCGAACTCCTTGGGGAAGGAGGCATGGGTCAGGTCTTCAAGGCTCGCCACACCCGTCTGGGGAAAATTTTCGCGGTGAAATCCCTGCGCCACCTCTCGCCCGATCCTCGAGAACAGGCCAAATACTTAAACGCCTTCGAGAGCGAAGCTCGTATCTTAGCCGAACTCGATCATCCTGCTCTGGCCCGAGTCAGTGATTTTTTCGAAATGAATGGAACCCACTTTCTGGTCATGGAGTTCATCGACGGAAAAACTCTGGCCCGGGTGATCGAGCTGGCCCCTCGAAATTTGTCCCAGAGGCGCGTTTTGCAGTGGGCCTCGGAACTGTGTGAAGTCCTGGACTATCTGCACTCTAGAAAACCACCGGTGATCGTGCGGGACTTGAAGCCGGAAAACATCATGATCGATAGCAAGAGACGCCTGCGGCTGGTGGACTTCGGGATCTCCAAGCGACTCAAACCCGGCGAGGGTACCCACGACATCGTCAAAGGTATGGGCACGGCGGAATATGCGCCCCTGGAGCAGTACGGAAATAGCACCACCGACCAGCGCTCTGATATCTACGCGCTGGGGGCCACCCTCTACTTTCTGCTCACCGAGATCGCACCGCCTCCGGCCTGGAAGAGAGCCGCCGAGGGAGTGGAGCCGATGGCGCCGTCCCTGGTCAACCCCACCGTGACGGTAGAACTGGAAAAGCTTCTCCACTCCATGATGGCGTTGCGCAAAGAGGACCGGCCCCAGTCGATCGGTGAGGTCCAAGCGCGAGTCCGCTCCATTCCGGAACCGCGCCAAACACCGGTCCCGCCCCTCAAACAAGTACCCCCTTCGGCCGTGCCCGCAGGAGCGGCCTCGGCGGCAAAAGTGGGCGTATCCGCAGCCAGGGTGCCTCAGCCACCGGCCTATTCCGAGGGCTCTAAGCGCTACGGAATGCCCGGGGCAGCAGTGCCGAAAGCCAAGACGGTGGTACGATCCACCACCGGTCGGATACCGAATATCAAGGTGCTGGGGTGCAAGAGCCTGCGCCGCTACGCCACCACGCCCGAAGCGGTCCGCACCTGCCCCGGCAAGCCCCTGCTGGCGGTGGCCGGTAAGTACCTGCAGGTTTGGGATCTGAACACCGAACAGATGACTTCCAAGTTCTGGTCCGGAGAGCAGTCGCTGGTCACCCTCGACTTCAGCCCCGACGGTCGGAACCTGTATGCCGCTGAAACCGAAGGAAAGATCCGTCAATTTGAAGTGGACACCGGCAAGAAGCTGAAGACCATGGGACGTCGGAGCTGGGGGCTGTTTCCAGACCGCATCCGAGACGTCTGCACTCTGCCGTTCCGGGACCGAGTGGTGGTGGCTTCCGACACCAGCAACATCAGGATCTTCGACACCAGCACCGGTGAGGTGAGCAAAACCCTGGATTGGCATCAGACCGGCCTGCTTTCAAAGCTCGGGCGCAAGACCCTGAGCCTTGCGGCCTCCAGGAGTGGTCTCTTGGCGGCCGGTGGAGCCGACGGCACGCTGAGTGTCTACGAAAAGGGTGAGTTCAAGCCGCTCTTTCATTCCAAGCTCGGCCAGGGGGATCTCTTGAGCCTTCAGTTCAGTGCCGACAGTGCCTTTTTGGCGGTCGTCGATAGCCGGGGAGCAGTGCTGCTTCTCAAGGTTCCTACTTTTGAGACCGTCCACAAACTGGAGCATCCGGCAAGCCCCCGCGCCGTCAGCTTCTCCCACGATCTGAGAGTCATCGCGACCGGAGCCTCCGACTGCAAGATTCGACTCTTCCATTTCAACACGGGTAAAGAGCTCACGTCCCTCTCCCACCACGCCGGGGGTATTTTAGATCTGGACTTCTTCGACTCTGAACCAACCCTCGTTTCAGTAGGAAACGATCGCCGGCTTTTCATCACTCGCCTGACCTGGTGATGCTACAACTCCAGCCGCTCTCCAAAATCGTAACGTACCTTCTGTCCGCTCTGGTCAAACACGTACACTCCGTCGTCCTTTCCGGTAGACTGGGCACACAGCTCTTCATTCTGGTCCAGCAAGAGAAAGCTACCCTCGTTTAGCCCCACGCACTTGCGCTCACCGAAACGGCGAGCCAGATAGGCCAGGTTGTTCGGATCATCCACCTGGATGCGGTCGTCGCAATGGGGGAAAATCTGCAGGCTCCGCACCATCCCGAACCCCCGGTCAAAGAGTTGAAACTCCCGGCCGTGGTCAAAGTCGTCGTAGATGATGATCCTCTCGCACATGAGCAAGGAACCAGCTGAAACGGTGATAAACGTGGTGCCCCGGCGCAGCGCCTCCACAAACGCCGAGCGCAGATCAAAAAAGTTTAGGCTCCGGTGCAAGCACTCGAGATTGCCACCGAAGATGATGACCGTGCTGGAGTTTAAAAGTGTGCGCTCCAACTGGGTGCGCAACTGCAGCCAGAGAGGGTGATAATTGAGGCCGACGCCTTCTCGGAACTGGCGATCCAGGTCGGTGATCAGACGTGTCAATCGATGGTCATTCTCCACCAGGCGGTTGATCGTGTCATCCAGATCTTCGGCCAGGAAATCGCGAAGCAGCTCCACCCCGCGAAACCGCCCGGGGATGCGGTGTCCCTTCTGGGGCACTTGCTTCAGGATCCGAGCCAGGGAGGCGTCGGGCTGAAACTTCTGGATATGGGAAAAAGCCCGGCGCATCTGCTGGATATAAAAGCCGTTCTTCTCCAGATAGACCGCGCGAGTGTCGGCGATCAGCTGATCGCGCTCGGCATAGGCCCGTGCCAGTCCCGAGTCCTTGGATTGAAAATCGAGCAGGCTGTGGTAGACCGAAAGATTCACCACCCGCTGGTCGTAGCCACCTTTGTTCAGAGGCTCGATTCCAATTTTGTAAAGAGCCTTCTTGATGTGGGCTTCACTGTGTTCGTTCTCGCGCCAGGCAGCCGTCACCAAAGTCACCGTGCGCTCCGAGCGAATCTGCGGATCGATGTGATTGGACCGGACAATATGATCCCGAGTCGCATAGATCAAATCCGCCTCGGCTCGGGCATTTCCGTTGATGATGATCTTACCGCTCATGAGGGTGCGGGTTCTGGCCAAAGGGGGAGCGTTCCTCGGATTAGTGGGGAGGGGGTGGCGGGGTTTTGCGGGGAGGGGCGGGCGGGGGCATGCGACGAGGGGCGGGCGGAGGCATGCGACGCCAGGCTGCATGCTTCGAACTCGCAGCGCGCAAATCCAATGCATGCCGTGCCGAGTCGCATGAGCATGCCACGCGGGGCTGCATGCTTTAGTTTCATGCTGCGGAGGCTGGGGCATGCGACGCCAGGCTGCATGCCTCAGCAAATCACGAACTCGCGGCGCGCAAGCCCAACGCATGCCGTGCCGAC